>Ga0207697_10000652_pt1 | contig 19755 bp, 16 predicted proteins | sample KBSSwiS5withPhiX_FD_184293 | JGI IMG/M metagenome (GOLD analysis project Ga0207697, IMG submission 184293) | Switchgrass rhizosphere microbial communities from Kellogg Biological Station, Michigan, USA, with PhiX - S5 (SPAdes) (version 2) | ecosystem: Host-associated > Plants > Roots >... | reverse complement strand
TCCATTCCGAGAATCGCGATAATGTCCTGCAAATCCTTGTAACGCTGCAAAACACGCTGCACGCCGCTTGCAACGTCATAATGCTCCTCGCCGACAATCTCCGGCGCCAGCGCTTTCGATGTGGATGCCAGCGGATCGACCGCAGGATAAATTCCGAGCTCGGCGATGGACCGCTCAAGCACGATGGTCGAATCCAAGTGCGCGAAAGTGTTTGCCGGCGCGGGATCAGTGAGATCGTCTGCTGGGACATAGACTGCCTGGAACGAAGTGATCGATCCCTTCTTTGTCGATGTAATTCGCTCCTGTAAATCGCCCATCTCAGCAGCTAGCGTAGGTTGGTAACCAACCGCGCTTGGTGTTCGGCCCAGCAACGCTGAGACTTCCGAGCCCGCTTGCGAGAATCGAAAGATGTTGTCGATAAACAGCAGCACGTCTTGGTTGCGCTCGTCGCGAAAGTATTCGGTCATTGCGAGCGCAGATAGCGCAACGCGTAAACGCGCGCCCGGCGGTTCGTTCATCTGACCGAAAACCATCCCTACTTTCGACTTCGACAGGTCTTTTTGATCGATCACGCCCGCCTCGCTCATTTCCTTGTAAAGATCATTGCCTTCGCGGCTCCGTTCCCCTACCCCGGCAAAGATGGAAACGCCGCCATGTTTCATGGCGATGTTGTTGATTAACTCCTGGATCACAACAGTCTTGCCGACGCCTGCGCCGCCAAATGCGCCGACTTTGCCGCCTTTTGTGAATGGGCAAACAAGATCGATCACCTTGATCCCTGTTTCCAGGATCTTTGCCGTTGTGTCTTGCTCCATGAGCGTCGGCGCCGAGCGATGGATGGGGTAACGCTTGGTGTAGTTCACCGTGCCGCGGTTATCAATCGCGTCGCCGGTAACGTTAAAGAGACGGCCAAGCACCGCCTCGCCTACTGGTACGGTGATCGGGCCACCAGTATCGGTCACACTCATTCCGCGCTTCAACCCTTCCGTCGAAGACATTGCGATGGAGCGCACCCAGCTTTCGCCGAGATGTTGTTGCACTTCAAGGGTCAACTTCGTTGGGTTGCCATTCACTTCGTACTCAATTTCTAGGGCGTTGTAGATTTTCGGCAGCTTCTTTTCGTCCGGAAATTCCACATCCACTACGGGACCGATTACTTGAACTATGTTTCCGTTATTCATAAAGCTTTACTAGCCACCGAGCGCCATTTGCGCCGTGGCGATCTCGAGCAGCTCGGTTGTGATGCTAGCCTGACGCATCTTGTTGTATTCGAGCGTGAGATCCTTGATAAATTGATTCGCGTTATCGGTGGCGTTCTTCATCGCCACCATCCGCGCGCTGTGCTCGGACGCGCGCGCGTCGAGGATCATCTGAAAAACCTGGTAGGAAACATAATACGGCAGCATCGAATCGAGGACGACCTCGGCGTTAGGCTCGAATACGTAGCCTATCATCGGATCGACACCTTCATTTTCAGCTTGAGCGGCTTCGCTCTTCGGCAAATCAAAACTACTGATCGGCAGTAATGTCTCCACGACCGTGCGCTGATTGATTGTGTTGATAAAATGCGTGTAGAGCACGGAGACTTTGTCCACCTCGCGCCTCAGGAATTTTTCCATGCAAAACTTCGAGATCGGCTTTGCTTCAACGAAGCTGGGTGAGTCTTTCAATTCAAAATCAGCCAATAATTCGCGCTTTGTTCGAGCGATAAATTGTCGCGCTTTTTTCCCGGTCACCACAAAAGCTGTTTTCGTCTGGTCAAAGTTCGACGCTTCACGAAACAGATTTGTGTTCAGCGCTCCGCAGAGTCCCTTGTCTGTGCTGATGATTAAAACCAGCTCCTTTTCCAGTGGGCGAACGGCAAGAAGCGGATGGAATCTGGGATCCGTCCGTTTTTGCAACGAGACGAAAACCTTATTCATCGTTGCTGCGTAAGGGCGTCCGGCGAGGGCATGTTGCTGTGCTTTACGCATCTTGGACGCAGCCACCATTTGCATTGCTTTGGTGATTTGCGCGGTGTTGCGGATCGATTTGATTCGGCGCCGTATGTCCTGCGTGTTCGCCATCTAAACGCCTAGTTAGATTACCGCCAGGTGGTCTTAAATTCGTCGAGCGCCGCTTTCAATTGCGACTCGAGGTCTTTGTCGAGCTCCTTTTTCTCGCCGATCGCCCCTAGCAATGCTGCTTTCCGCGTTTGCAGCCAATCCTGAAGCTTAAGTTGGTATTCCTTGACGCGATCGACTGGAACAGCATCGAGGTACCCATTTTGCAACGCCCACATCACCGCCACCTGCTCTTCCACCGGAATCGGGTTGTACTGTTTTTGTTTAAAAAGCTCGACAATGCGTTGACCGCGATCGAGTCGCGCCCTCGTCGCGGCATCCAGATCGGAGCCAAACTGCGCGAATGCAGCCAACTCGCGGTATTGCGCCAGATCGAGTTTCACCTTGCCGGCGACCTGCTTGATCGCCTTGATCTGGGCGGCCGATCCGACACGGCTGACAGAGAGTCCTACTGAAATCGCCGGCCGCACACCTTGATAGAACAAATCAGTCTCGAGGTAGATTTGCCCGTCCGTAATCGAGATCACGTTTGTGGGAATGTAGGCAGAAACGTCGCCAGCCTGGGTCTCGATTATCGGTAACGCGGTTAATGAGCCGCCGCCGAATTCATCGCTCATGCGTGCGGCGCGTTCGAGTAATCGCGAGTGCAAGTAAAATACATCGCCCGGATAAGCCTCGCGACCCGACGGCCGCTTTAGCACTAGCGAAACCTGCCGATAAGCCACTGCGTGCTTCGACAAATCGTCGTAAATAATGAGCGCATCCATTCCATTGTCCATGAACCATTCGCCCATCGCGGCGCCAGCGAACGGCGCCAGATACTGATTAGTCGCCGTGTCGGATGCAGGCGCAGAGATGATTGTCGTGTAAGGTATGGCGCCTTCTTTCTCGAGAGTATTGAGCACTCGCGCCACGTTGGAATTTTTCTGGCCAACTGCGACGTAAATGCAGTAGAGCGGCCGATAATTGCTGTCCTTCGCGTCTTCCGCAGCTTTGTTCAATCGGGCCTGGCTGATGATGGTGTCGATTGCAATGGTGGTTTTACCAGTTGCGCGATCGCCGATAATCAGTTCGCGCTGGCCGCGGCCGATTGGTATCATGGCGTCGATCGCCATGATACCGGTTTGCACCGGCTGATTCACGCTGCGCCGTTTGATCACGCCCGGTGCAATTTTTTCAAGGGGATAAAACGTCTCGGTTTTGATCGGGCCTTTGTCGTCGAGAGGCTGCCCGAGCGTGTTCACCACGCGGCCCAACAGCGCCTTGCCCACGGGAACGGAAAGAAGTCGGCCTGTCGTTTTGGCTTCGTCGCCTTCTTCAACCAACGTGTTGTCGCCCATCAGAATTGCGCCGACTTCAGTTTCTTCGAGGTTCAACGCAAGACCGAATACTCCGTTTGGAAATTCGATCATCTCGTTGAGCATGACGTCACTCAGACCTTCGATGCGCGCAACGCCATCCCCCGTTTCGCGCACGACGCCAACATTGCTCTTGGTTGTCGATGTTTTTAACCCTTCAATTTTCGTTTCGATTTCTTCGAGTATGCTGCTCATGATTTTGCCTTGATTAAAGTTCTTGTTGAAGACGTTCGAGCCGGTTGCGCACCGTTCCGTCCCACACATCGCTCCCAACACGAATACGCATTCCGCCAAGAAGCTCTGGATTAACGACGAACTCGGTCGTCAGGTCGCTGCCGTATTTCCTTTTTAAATTGGTAACGAGCTCCGAACTCGTCGCGGAATCCACTTCACTCGCTGACTCAACTCTGGCCTGGCGCTTTTCCAATTCGAGCCGAAGCAGACGACTGTAATTTTTCAGGGCGTCGATGTAATGACGCGGTTTTTTCTCGATAAGTGAATCGACAAGCGACGCAATTCTCCCCCGGTCGAGTTGGCCGTCCGTAAAACTTGCCCGAAGCATTGCACGCGAGAGCCGGCGAATTTCCTTGTTGATCTTCATCAGGCCAACTGACGAGCTGCTTCATCCTGCAAACGACGTTGATCCTCCGGCGTTAACACCTTCCCTGCCACTTTGGCCGTGGTATCAACTACGAGGCGCCCAAGCTCGCGCTTTAAGGATTCCATTGTACGCTCGTGCTCAATCGCACTGGCCTCGCGCGCCTTGGCAATGATTTGCTCCGCGGCAGTAATCGCTTCCTGCTGCTTGCGCTCAGACAGGTGCGCGGCGCTTTCGCGCGCCTCATCAATCATTTTTTGAGCGTCCGCATTCGCCTTTGCCAAAATTTCCTGGTAACGCTTTTCTGCTTCGGCCAGTTCTTTTTTGATTTTCTCCGCGTTGAGCTGGCCTTCTTCGATCTTGCGCCGGCGCTCTTCCAGCAGAGCAAGGATCGGTTTGTAAGCGAATCGTTGCAAAAGGAACGCAACAATGCAGAAGCTAATAACCTGCGACAGAAACAGCTTCCAGTTCCAGCCGAACGTATCGGCTGTTTCGCGCAAGATGTCGGTTACGCCTCCGCTGCTGGCGGCAATTATCAGGTTCATAAACTAAGTTTCGGGCGCAACATTGATTGCCTTCCCGGTGAAGATTAGTGAACGAGATACAGCGCGTAGAAAACGATCGCCTCGGTCAACGCGATGGCGAGAATTCCGTGCACGAGCACTTGCGTGAACGCACCGGGATTGCGACCGACCGCGGTGGTCATTCCGAGGCCGGTCAAGCCGATTCCGATTCCGACGCCCATCGCGGCAAGGCCGACGTGAATGCTTCCGCCCAGTTCTGCTAGTATTGGTAGTATCATATTTTTCTTAGTTGGTTTTGCGATCTCGTCACGAGATCGTCGAAAAATCAGTGTGCGTGCTCCGGTCCCTCCTGATGTTCTGCAATCAACATTGTGAAAACCGCAGTGAGCAGCATGAAAACGAGCGCCTGCACAAATCCCACAAGCACTTCGAGAAAATAGAACGGAATGGGCAGGATCGGTGACAGCCACGGATTCATCGTGGACATCGCTTCGAGAATGCTTTCGCCAGCGTAGATGTTCCCGAATAATCGAAAACTGAGCGCAATCGGTCGAAATAGAATCGAAATCACTTCGAGCCAGCCGACGGCGAAAAAAATGACGACCATCAGGATCTTCACGATTCCGGTCGTCTCACCTTTTGGGCCAAACAATTCTTTCAAGAATCCTCCGACGCCGTTGGCCTGAATCGCCCAGACAAACCACATCACGAAAAAGATGGCCGCCATTGCGGTCGTCATGTTCAGATCCGCGTTGCCACCGCGCAGCAACGGCCGATCGACATGGAAATTTCCCGAACCGTCGTAGTGACCCCAGCCGATTGTTCCGATTCCCGGAATCAGTCCGAACCAGTTCACGAACAGAATAAAAATGAAAATCGTGGCAAAAAACCAAAATCCTTTGGCCACCAACTCACGGCCGATGATGTTTTCCAAAAAACTGTGCAAACCTTCAACCAACCACTCCCAAAAATTTTGAATTCCGCTGGGGATGGCCTTAACCCGCCGGGTTGCGATTTGTGAAAAAACGATGATTCCGGCGGCGACTAGCCAGGTCACCAGCATCGAGTTTGTGATTCCGAAGCCGCCGAAATGAACGAGCATCTGCGGTTTCAACGAGACGCCCTCGTGTTCAGTCGTGCCCGCTTCGGCTGCAAAGGTCGACGTGGCAAGCATTACGCTGGAGGCCAACGCCAGGATCGACATCAGTAAACAACGGTAGCGCATTTTTGTAAGCACAGCTGTAGCCAGCATCGGTGATGCCAGCCTGCCAAGGTCATTCGCCTTCATCACGCAATCGCGGGACTCTGGCGAAAAAGCCGCCCCGGCTTACAACCTGGACGCGCATATCAAAGCGCGTTTTGCGCCGGATGACAAACAAAATCTCAATCCGACCTCATTTTGCCGGCGCGTGCTCGGCAAACTCTGGAGCAAATCGAGTGATCGGCTCGGATTTCGACGGCTCGGCGGCGGCATTCATGGCGATCGCTTCTTTGTAAAACGATTCCAACAGATCGATTTGCGCCTCCTGCTCGAATCGATCAATGACCGCGGCGCGCGCGCGCAATCCCATCTCGCTGAGAAACCCCGGTGAATGTGTGATTTCCTGCATGGCATTCGCCAAGGCAACGTGATCTTCCTCGGGCACCAGCAATCCGGTGCGACCGTGCTCGACCGCTTCCGGGATGCCACCGTGCCGCGTCGCTGCCACGGGCAAACCGGTCGCCATCGCTTCGAGAAGTGAATTTGGTACGCCTTCCTGATCCTGATTCGGTGACGTTTCGCTCGGATGCACAAACAGGTGCACGCTGCTGTAGAGCTCGAGCAGTTTTGGTTGTGACAGAAAACCGAGAAAATGAACGTCTTTGAAAATGCCGAGCCCGGCAGCCAGCATCTCTAATTCCCGCTGCAGCGGCCCTTTGCCGGCAATGAAAAATTCCGCTTGCGGATTGTCTTTCTTAAAAATCGCGAATGCGCGTAAGCTTGTCGCCACGCCTTTTTTCGGAATCAATCGGCATGCCTGGACTATTCTCCAGTTGCCATCCGGGGGCGGCTGCCGATCTACAAAAGGAAACTCTTTTAGTGGAACTCCAGTTCGATTAATTCGGAGCTTCTCGGGCGGACAGCCCAAGTGGATTAGCCGATCGGCCAGCGATTGGGATCGCGCAAACAACAGCGGAACAGCGTCAAAGAGAAGGCGCAACTTGGCCGGATAATCCTTAATATCCTCCTTATGTGCCACATCAGCTCCATGGAAGGACACAACGCACGGTTTATCCCACTGCTGAATGAATGGAAGCAGGTGGACGCCGGTGTGCCCAAAATAGATGTGCATGAGATCGGCGCCATGCCGCGCCAATAGCGAATCGAGTGTCTGATACTCACCCCGGTAAACAATCGGTGGGCGCCGCTCCACGAATTTCAGCCAACCGTGCGCTAGCAGGTTGGTGCGTCGCTTCGGAATAACTTCTATATTGTGAAAAGGAAATCGCTGAGCATTCTGGACTTCCTTGGTAACCACGAACGTGTCGACTCCGCGAAGCGACTTCACTTGCCGGTAAATATGCAACATCTCCGACTTCAGAAAGCTGGTACAATAGCTCGCTATAACTAATCTACCCATGATAGAGTGCCCAGTTTGCTAGGGATTTTGGGCTTGTCCAACTTTAATCGCCCGAGGAAGCCCTGCCAGTTTTAATTACACTCGACTGGCCGTTTGCGCCAGGCGCTTTCCAGCCATTTCTCCAATTTCGCTTTCAACTCATCCATCCCCTCACCTGTTTGCGCCGAAACTGCGCCAATTTCGACAGTTGAAAATCGATTTTGCAACGTCCTAAGATTTTCTCGCGCCGCGGCTAAATCCATTTTGTTCGCGATAATATACCATGGCCGTTTTGACAACAATGGATCGTATAGATCGATCTCGCGCCGAAGGTTTCGCAAGTCCTCAGTTGGGTTTCGGCCTTCGCTTCCGGCAACATCAATAACGAACAACAAGATTTGGCAGCGCGTGATGTGGCGCAAAAATTCGTGCCCGAGTCCAAGACCAAGGTGCGCGCCTTCAACCAAACCGGGGATATCGGCAATCGTCGCCCGTCGATAATCGGGAAACTCCACCACGCCGATAATCGGATGCAGCGTCGTAAACGGATACGCTGCCACCTTTGGACGCGCTGCCGAGATTTTCCGGAGCAACGTCGATTTGCCCGCGTTCGGATAACCGACCAGTGCAGCATCCGCAATCGTGCGCAGCTCGAGGAGGAAATGACCCTGCTCGCCTTCCTCGCCCTCAGTGTATTGGCGCGGGGCGCGGTTACGTGAACTTTTGAAATGCACGTTGCCCTTCCCGCCAGCGCCGCCGTGACAGAGAACGAATTCCTGGCCATCCCGCGTAAGATCGACAACTAGAATTTCTGATTTCTGATTTCCGGTTTCCCTGTCTTCATCCTCCCGAACTGGGTAAACGATTGTGCCCGCCGGGACCTTCACGGTCTTTGGTGGAGCCGAGCGACCATGCATTTTCTTGCCCTGGCCATGGCCGCCGTTCCTGGCCTTGATCAGAGGCTCGTAAAAAAGACTGGATAGATTATCGACATGCCGATCCGCCCGCAGAACGACGTCGCCGCCGCGTCCGCCATCGCCGCCATCCGGTCCACCTTTGGGCACAAATTTCTCCCGCCGAAAACTCACGCATCCACGGCCGCCTTTGCCGGCTTGCGCAAATACTTTGATTCGATCGATGAACATTTCCTTCGCGAGGTTGAATCGTTAAAATGTTGAAGCGTTGAAGCGGAATGGTGCCACATCTTAAAACGCTTCAACGCTGCAACGTTGCATAAAGAGCCTTTGTTTTCGCCGCAATTGCCGCCCAACTAAAGTTTTCTTTGGCGCGTTTGCGGCCGGCTTTTCCAAATTTCTCCCGCAGTTGCCGATTTTTCATTAGCTCGTTGATTTTTGCGGCAAGATCGCGTGAAAATTTTTCCGGATTAGGCGGTTCGAATGGGCTCTCCTTCATTTGCTCAAGCGGAACCAGGAAACCGGTCTCACCGTCCACAACGACTTCCTTGATTCCGCCCACTGCGCTCGCGACGACCGCGGTTTCGCACGCCATTGCTTCAAGGTTGATGATGCCAAACGGCTCGTAAATCGAGGGACAACAAAAGACGGCCGCGTGCGAATAAAGCTCAATAACTGCATTTCGGTCCACCATCTCGTCGATCCAGATAATCTCAGAGCGGTTTCTCATCGCGCTCTCGACGGCATCCTTCATTTCCTCGGCGATCTCGGGCGTATCGGGCGCGCCTGCACAAAGCACGATCTGAAAATCCGGGTCCATGTACGGAATGGCGCGGACAAGATAGACAATCCCCTTTTGGCGCGTTATTCGGCCGACAAAGAGCAAGTACGGCTTGCCTGGATCAATTCCATGGCGTCTGAGTGCTTCTGTCGAACTGACCTTGTGATATTCCTCCGGGTCGATCCCGTTGTGAATCACATGCACACGCGCGGGACCGACATCAAACAACCGTTCGATGTCGCGCTTGGTTTCCCCCGAAACGGCGATGATCGCATCGGCCATTTCTAAAGCAGTCTTCTCAATCCAAAGCGAGAAATCGTATCCACCGCGGAGCTGCTCCCGTTTCCACGGCCGAAGTGGTTCGAGCGAGTGCACTGTGATCACGAGTGGAATTCCGTAATTCTTTCTCGCCAGAATCCCGCCGAAATGGCTGTACCACGTATGGCAATGGACGATGTCGGCATCAATGTTCATTGTATTGAAATCGGTGCAACGGCGCACCGCGCCGAAAGCCGATTTCAACGGCTCGGGGCAGGTGAAACCACTCGTGTCGAGTTCGAACCCAGTAACTTTTAGATTTCCTTCCTCAATCCGCTGATCGCCGAAACACCGCACTTCCACCGCCATCGCTTTAGCCAGTTCACGTGAGAGATAACCAACATGAACGCCGGCACCTCCGTAAATGTGCGGCGGATATTCGTTCGTCAGGAAGAGAACCTTCACGTTGATTCTTTAAACATGCTGCGCCCGAAGCGCACGCAGTTTTACTGCCGATGTTGGCCCTGACTAATTCTTGGTGAGTTCCGAGCGATTCCGCCATACGGTGCCCAGAGCCTGGAAGAGCGTCGCAGCCGTGTCCGCATAGCGATTGCCCTGGGGTCTGGACGAGTTCGAGCACGGCTTGCTGATAAACCTGTTGCGCATTATTTACGGAGAATTGAGGAGCTACTTAGCCACTCCCGAGACTTGGTCTCGCAGTTGCTATTTTGCCCTCATAGAATTACCGACGACTGGGGCAAAGGCGCATCCAAATCAGAACAAAAATGTAACCAGCGAGACTCGTTGTCGGTCATTAGCTACTGAAGCGCAAAACTAAGCAGCGGAACAACAAACTGAAACGTAAACTATGAAACGAAACCTATTAACAGTTATAGCCGCCAGCGTGATCGCGCTTGCCGGCTTTGTCACAGTGCAAGCCCAACGTGAACCTGGCGGCGGTGGCCGCGGGCACGGAAAAAGATTTACGGTTGAACGATTGACACAGGATCTAAATCTGACGCCTGAGCAACAGACAAAAGTTCAGCCGATTGTCGATCAGGCCAAACCAAAGATCGCCGCTATTCGCCGGGAGGCGATGCAGAAAACCAAAGCGGTGATGGACAGTATGGCGTCGCAGATCCGGCCGCTGCTCACACCTGATCAGCAGAAGAAGCTCGATGAAAACATTCAGAAAGGCTCATCGAGAAGGCATGATTCAACAATCCGCGAGAATTCTGAAGAGAGCGACGAGTGAGGCAAACGCTGCGGCCCCGTCCTGCCAGCGCGAGTTCACTGAATGAGTAGAGCCGTACCATCATGAAAGAGACATTCTGGAGTAAACTGCGCGAGTTATGGGCGATTCGCCGGCGCTGCCAACAGATCACCCTTCAACAACGACGGAATCGGCTTCCGCAATCACCGAAATTTTATGACCGAACGCAGCGACTTACTAAAATTGTATTGCTAAAAACACGCACACTTAGGTCAACTGGACAGAGCGCCCGATTCTTATCGGAGACGTAGGAGTTCGAACCCCTGTCTCTCTGGCATATAGCTTTGGTTGGTCTTTCGCAGGAATCCGCGACAGGCGACTAAATCTTCGCAGGACATCTGAATTCGGCCTGCCGTGCGGATCCTGGAGGTTTAGCCATGAGACGGCTTTCTTTTCCTCGATCTCGAATTCGCCAGCTTTTTTCGAACCGATGAAGCACCGATTCAGGTTCGCACGCAGCCGTATCGTCTTGGTGTGTCAATGCCAGCAGTCAAATTCGCATTGATGGTCTGAACCGAATGACTGTCGATCATTCGGTCCGTTAGGCTACCGTCGTCGAATCCAACCATGCTGACATGCACGGCTGCACCATCGCGAATCCACTCGCGATCACTAATCGCAAAGAAGATGTCTCCCGTTTCTTTGATCCGCTTTAGTACTTCGCGATTTGCCGCTTGCGAGGTTGCGCATAATCTGCCCTAGCGCGATATGAAGATTGGTTTTTCTCAGATCAACGCGACCGTGGGCGATTTGGGCGGTAATTGTGAGCTGATCATTGGCGCTTATGAGCGTCTCGCTGCGGCAGGCGCGGAATTGGTGCTGACGCCGGAGTTGGCGACCACCGGATATCCTCCGCAGGATCTCGTTTTCAAGTCGCGCTTCGTTTCCCAGAATCTCGCCTTGCTCGAAAAGTTGCACGCCCGCGTGGGCACGGCGGCGTTGCTGGTTGGGTTTGTCGATCGCAACGAGGGACGCGGCAAACCATTTCGCAATGCCGCTGCTTTGCTCGAGCGAGGCAAGCCGATCCGCAAAACTTACAAATCTCTTTTGCCCACTTACGATGTTTTCGACGAGGACCGTTATTTCGAGCCGCCCCGCCACGTCGAGCCGGTTGAGGTGCATGGGAAAAAAATTGGCGTGACCATTTGCGAAGATATTTGGACAGAACATTACCTGCCGCGACCATTCTACGATGTCGAACCGGTGCGCAGTCTGGTGCAGCAAGGCGCGGAGATCATCGTCAATCTAAGCTCGTCGCCGTTTAGCTTGCATAAACCGGCGATTCGCTACGAGATGGTGGCGGGGCTCGCGCGAGCGCATCAACGCCCAATCTGCTATTGCAATCTCGTCGGCGGCAACGATCAACTGGTGTTCGATGGCAATTCCTTCGCGGTGAATGCTGCCGGCAAATTGATCGCGCAACTAGCCGCGTTCCGTGAAGATGAGAGAATCGTCGATACGGATTCGCCCGCGGCGATTGAATTCCACGAAGGCAAAACGCCGGAGCAACTGTTTGCTGCGCTTTCGCTGGGAGTCCGCGATTATTTTCGCAAGTGCAACTTCCATTCGGCCGTAGTCGGCCTCAGCGGTGGAGTCGATTCCGCAGTCACCGCGGTGATCGCGGTCGATGCGCTAGGCGCGGAGAACGTGACCGGCGTCTCAATGCCCAGTCCCTACTCCTCGCGCGGCAGCATCGATGACGCGTGCGCACTGGCCAAGAATCTCGGAATTAGATTTCTCCAGATTCCGATAACCGACGCGTTCAAGGATTTCAAATCACAGTTCAAAGAAGTCTTCAAAGGCCTGCCAGAAAACGAGACCGAGGAAAATATGCAGCCGCGCCTGCGCGCGATGACGCTAATGGCACTCTCGAACAAGTTCGGCCACCTCGTGGTTAGCACTGGAAACAAGAGCGAACTGGCCGTCGGCTATTGCACACTTTACGGCGACATGGCAGGCGGGCTCGCAGTGATCAGCGACGTCCCGAAAACGATGGTTTATGAGCTGGCGTGCTGGATCAATTCCGATTATGCAGCGCGAACAGGCCGAAAAGGCGACCCGCCTTCGGTCGCCGCGGCGACCTCCGAGATCGCAGGAATCATTCCAAGATCGACAATCGAAAAAGCGCCCAGCGCGGAGTTGAAACCAAATCAAAAAGACCAGGACACACTGCCGCCATACGAAATTCTCGATCAGATTCTGCAGCTTTACGTCGAGGAAAATTTGAGCGCGCGCGACATCATCAGCCACGGGTTCGACGAGAAGACCGTCCACTGGGTGCAGCGGCGTGTTGATCTCAATGAATACAAGCGCGAACAGGCGGCTCCCGGGTTAAGAGTCACCAGTCGCGCCTTCGGCATCGGCCGCAAGATGCCGATCGCGCAAAATTACGTCGATTAACAAATATGTCTCTGAGTGCCAGCTTGGTTGGTGGGTAAGCCGTCGTTGAAACCAATGTCTCTCCCGCCTTTATTGCGATCAACGGCCTCCGAATCGTGCTTCTCTAAGCAGTTCGGCCACGAACGTTTCTCTCGTAAGAAGACTCTTAACCACATCATTGCCAGGGTTTTCGCCGGTATTGTCGGAGTAGCCTTGACCGGAAGGCTGGCGCCGATCGTCCAACAATTCCTCGCCGAGGTCGAGCGATTAACGGTTGAACGCTTTCCCCGTCCCGAGGTGACGTGCGATCCGCGCTCTCCCATTTACGAGTTGCGGCCGCGTAGCCGACCCCAGGCCGGAGCAGATGCCGGCATCAGGTGGCTCTGGTGGCACAGCGCCAAGGAACTCGGGTTGCGAACGCGGGCTAATCTCCTGCTCAAGATCGTAGGCAAGACCAATAAGTGTTCCTTCACTCAGGGCCCCGCTGTACATCCAAAGACCGGCTGGCTTACCCTCAGGCGTTAGACCCACCGGAATTGAGAGGTCGGGATAACCTGCCACCGCCGCCGGTGATGACGCGAAGCTGTAAGTTGGCGCAACAATCGCATCGAGCTTGTCCCTCTGCAGCGCTCCATTGATGCCTCCCTGCGCGAAGATCAGATTAGCCATTCTGGCCGCCAGATAAATCGGATCGGTCAGGTCTCCACTGGTCTGCTCGGACAGCTCAAAGATCTCCTGCCCGAAGTATTTCATTTCTTCCTCGCAGTGCGCGATGTTGAACGCGATCAGATCCGCCAACGTTCGCATGTTTGTATGAGTAAGCGTTGCGAGGTAGTCCGCGATCTGGCCCTTGAACTCGTAGAGCAGGACCGTGAGTTCATCATCGTAAAACTTGAAGTCGTCAACGAATGGATCGCCGGTATCGGTAAGCACCAGTGTTGCTCCCAGTTGCTGCATAACATCAAGCCCTTGCTGCGCGACCGCAACCAGATCGGGCTCGCCGCCGTAATCTTCCGTGAAATAGCGTTCGTCGATGCCGATACGCGCGCCGTTCAGGGCTCCGCGTTGGAGGAACGGCGTATAATCACTTGCCGGCGTTTGCATCACGCCCAGCATAACCGCAACATCAGTAACAGTGCGGCACATGGGACCAGCTGTGTCCTGGCTGTGCGCGATCGGAATAATTCCGTCTTGGGAAACGAGTCCCACCGTCGGCTTGAGTCCAACGATCAGGTTGTTGCCCGACGGGCAGACGACCGACCCGTCAGTCTCGGTGCCGACCGTTGCCGCGCAGAAATTGGTCGCTGCTGCTACTGCTGATCCCGAACTAGAGCCGCAGGGATCGAAATCCAGCAGGTATGGATCGCGGGTAAAACCGCCGCGGGCGCTCCAACCGTTGAACGGCGCAAATCCGCGGAAGTTTGCCCACTCCGAGAGATTCGCTTTGCCAAGAATTACAGCGCCAGCCGCGCGCAACTGTGCTACGAGCACTGCATCCGCTGGTACGTGGCTATTGACCAGCGCGAGCGAGCCCGCCGTGGTTTGCATGTTGTCGTCGGTCGCGAGGTTGTCCTTGACCAAAATGGGAATTCCGTGAAGCGGGCCGCGAACCGTTCCCTTGCGACGTTCGTTGTCGAGATGTTGCGCGATTGATATGGCATTTGGATTTGTCTCGATGACCGGGTGAAGCAAAGAATTCAGCGCTTGGATGCGGTCGAGGTAACCCTTCACCAAATCCTTGCTGCTCACCTGACCCGCAGCCATGGCGGCCTGGAGATCGGGAATCGTTGCTTCAAGAAATTCAAAATCATGTGCGGCTGAAGCAGATCGTGAAACCAGTGAAGTGATCCCCCCGGTTAGCAACGCCGCGCTTCCGAGAGCGGTCGTGCCGATAAATTTCCGGCGCGATACGCTGTGGTCGAGGTCAGGACGGTCAGAGCCTTGCTTGTTCATATTATTCTCCGGTTGCACTGTTTTCGCGAGTGAACAGACGTGAACTTGTGGTTTAGCGACCTGTCGCGGCAAGATGCCGGTCTAGTCGATTTGAATCGCAGGGTGGATGGTATTCGCAATATCAACTCCATAACGCTGCGAAAGTTAATCGATTCTGATCTCGAAAGCGGACGGGAAAATTTTCGTTCCTTCCGCGTTATGGAAGCCCTGCCTTTCCTCCGCAAATTGGCTGACTCTCGGGCCGCAATTGCTTTGAAGCACGACTAAACTCGGATGATTCTTTGTCAGTGACAACGCACATTATCCCGACGAACCGAGAACGCGCATCGCAGCACCAATTACTTCGATGAAGAAGCCGCGGTTTGTCCCAGCGCCGAAGATCGTCAATCGCAGTGACGATGAGCTTGTTGCGCTGGCGAAGGAATTTTAATCGATGATGAACAGACGCCGAACCGTGCGCGATTTTTCCGAGCGGCCGGTCCCGCGTGAAGTGATCGAGCATTGTATTCGCGCGGCCGGGACGGCGCCGTGGGGGCGCGGCGTTCGTAAAACTCTTTCTCCGCCGCCTCCGCCGCGATGCGAATCTTATGTTTCACGACTGGATCGCTCACGGCAACGAAATGCAGGACTGCTCGTAACCGCCGTGCACTCGTGTGGTTTGATGTCGCTTACGCACACGCCCAGCCCGATGGGATTCCTGAATCGAATCCTGAGCTGGCCGTCACATGAAAAACCATTTCTGTTGCTGGTTGTCGGCCATCCCGCAGAAGACGCGCGCGTTCCGGATATTTCGCGAAAACCGGTGAAGGAAATCAGCTCTTTCGTGTACCCCGCTGCCGACTAGTTGGCAGTCATTCCGAGGCCGTTCGCGCCGGCAACATCCCGGATTTTCAAAAGGCGCTCTGGTGAGCGATCCCGACGGGCATGACGTTTTGTTGATTCAGAAGTGAATGCCATAATGTGTCGCGAATGTTATGACGACCGAGTTACGTCTTTTACTCGCGACTGTGATCTTGGGTCTTTTGCAGCTGATTACAGTTTCCCATCTCATCAGCTTTCAGTACGGTTATCGTTGGGCGGCCAGTAACCGCGAGCAGCCGGTGCCTCCGCTACGTGGCCTGGCGAATCGCGTGGACCAAGCGACCACGAATTTTCTAGAAACCTTCCCGTTCTTTGCTGCCTTGGTTTTGGTTGCCCATCTTACCGACCGCGAAGGCACGCTGACGCTGTGGGGAGCGCACTTGTACTTCTGGGGACGGATAGGCTACCTGTTAGCCGCCGTGGCCGGTTTTGGGTTATTGCGCTCGATGCTTTTCTGGAACACTGCACTGATCGGGATCGCGCTCTTCCTCGTCGCGCTCCTTTCCTAATCGCCACCAACAGCTAAGTGGTGGCAAGATTCTCGCGGGCAAAACGCAGCGCACGCGCCATCCAGACCAGTTCGTTCAGAAATTTTTCCACCCGACCGACGTAAGCTGGATCGGTAATTTTGCCAGTCCCGGGATCGAACAGTTTTCCCGCCGTGCCGAAATAGACGTCCCAGAAAATCGTGACCAAACCAAGCTCGCGCAGCACCGGTACCAAACTCTGGATCATGCGCGCGCCGCCGAATGGACCGGCTGACACGCCGCAAACGCCGACAGATTTGTGGACGTACTCCTTCAGGTTTGTATCGAGCACGTGTTTCAACAGACCTGGGAAACTGTGATTGTATTCGGGCACGACGAGGATCAGACCGTCGGCTCGCGCGACTGTCGCGGAAAAATCACTGTCCTTGAGCGCTTCCCCAGCGTCGTCCATTCGGATGGGAATTTTCCGGATGTCGATCAATTTCGTTTCGATATCGCTGCGTTTTGATACTTCACCGAAAACGAAATTTGCGGCGAGCTCGGTCAAGCGACCCTGTCGCGGCGTGCCGATGATCACCGGAAGAAAAACAGGCCGGGTAATCTCTTGCGTCGTCATGCTTCAATTTGTCGCGACAGCGTAAGCAAGCTTACAATCAAGGTGCGAGCGAAATCGTTCTGGTCACCATTGCTCCATTGGAACAACACGGCCCAGGTTTATAGCGCATCGTTGCGCACCGCCCGGAAACCGCGACCTCAGTGTAGCTGACCGTGCTTGCGTCTGGGCGGTGCATGCAGATCGAGAACGGCCCGCGTTTGGGCGCATGAGAGCGGTGCAACCGCCGTAACCATTCAAGGCTTCGCGTCGATCGTCGACCTTGCGCCGCGGCGCAAACGCGCTGCCGTTCAAGTTCTGCACGGCTCTCGTCAAAGCCCGACGAGAACCAATGTTGCTGCTGCCACTCATGATTGCGCATGGTCAACCGCTCGAGATTCCAACGCCATTCGGTTGCAAGTCTTTCCGACGGGACAATCGCAATTAACCGAAAGGGACGCATTTTGCGCAACGGCAGCTTCGCTACACCGTTTGCGATCTCGTCAGCGCTGGATTTTCCGGCCAGTTCCCTAACGATTTGTCCACGGCTAACGGGATCATGCCTCGGCTCACGCGCGACGCGGTGCCAATTGATTAATGCGAGGCAAACACCGGCGTCGTTCGTTGAAACCCACGTGCCACCTGTCGGTTCGCGCGGGAAGAGAGTGCGGCGACCGACGAGATCGACAATCTTCGGCGGCAAAGCGGTAAAGCGATCCAGTTTTTCGTCGCGATTCATCGCCACATAAAACCCCCGCGCGTGTGGGAGAAACGAAACGGTGCACATTAGTCTGCCAGTGGATACGATAGCGCAGCAGCCGAATATTGTCGCCACTTCGGCAGAGGGTCGCCAGGGATGAAGGCGCAGAAGCGCTTTACCCGCCCTGCCGCTTTGAAAACCGCCAATTGATTTGGGAGCTGGCTCTAATTCAGCGCTTTCCTGCTCTCAATCATCTGGATTCCAAAGGCGCTTACGAAAGTAGTCTCGCCAGCTGTTTGGAAGTGAGGGTAGTTCGCTCACGCGACGCAACAGGTCCTGATTAGTTGCATCTCCGCGATAAAGATTCACAACGTCGGCGACGGGAATGTTATGCTCATCTCTTTCCAGCAACTCGATCGAATCGGCAGCCGCGACTTCCCCTTCTTCAAGAACGGCAAAGTAGAAACCGGTACGACCACTCTGCAGGAATCGCTTCACCATGTCCGGGCGGTTGAAACGGATCCCGAGTTTAAAGCAGGGCATCCGCGGCTGGGTCACCACGAACTGTGCAGACCCGATCCGAAACCGGTCACCAATATGGGTGTCCTCAAGCAAGCCCACCGTCGTGAAGTTCTCGCCGAAAACCCCCCACGGCAGATCCATGCCCGGAAGTTCGCTGCGCCAGAATGAGTAATGCTCCGAAGGATAGGCGTAAACGGCCTTATCGATTCCCCCGTGCACCGTCAGGTCAGATTGTTGATCGCCATTCACGTTTAGCTTCGCCACTCGCACCCGACCGACAACCGGTGTCTTGAATATCGACGTGCGGACAATCTTCCCCTTCCATTCTACTTCGCGCGGAAGTCCGACGTTGACCGACAAGAGCTTCATCTTCGGTGACCGCGAGCATAGCGAAGGCAAAACGCGAAGTCACCAAAATCAGATCAGGCGGGCGCCAGTCCCGGACGTATCACCGCAGAAACGAGTATCGTCGCGATCGCCGTCTGGCTACATATGCTGTGCAATTGCTTGCGCGCGCCATTGAATGCTTCGCGTGTGCGCGCAACCGCGTCGCGAGGATCATCGGTCAACCTCGCCGCGAAGCTGTACACCGCAGGGTAATAACGCGCGACTAAACGATCAAACCGTGAGCCTTTGCAGCTCGGCCGGGGATTGCCAGCGGTCGGGTCGCATTTTTCTGTCGAGCAAACGGCACCATTCGTTAATCACGGCGGCGCGAAGGGAAGAGTTCATGAGGCTGTGCAGTTATCGAATAATTGTTGCACCGACTGCAGGATTAGCAGCGTGATTAATGGGTGGGCGCCTGCCTGGCAGCTACGGGTGATGGGATTTGCGCCGGCTCGCCACGAGAAGGAATCCGCGCGGCCTGAAAGCTCCGCCATCTGTCGAGCGGCATCGCGGCGATGGCCATCAATGCGAGTTGGCTGATCATGAATCCGACCAGCCACGGAAACCCTTTTTGCATGAAACCGTAGGAATGCAGGCCGACGCCAAGCATGTTCACGCCGAACCACGAGAAACTGGTGACGATGTTGCCGAAGAGCGCCATGATCATCAGACCGCGTTGCCGGATGAATCCGCCCCAACGCGCGTGCAAAGTGATTGCGCACCAGAGGACGATCAGCACCGCGCCGTTTTCTTTCGGATCCCAGCCCCAGAAACGGCCCCACGATTGATCGGCCCAGATTCCGCCGAGCACTGTGCCGACGAAACTGAACAGCGTCGCGAAACAAATCACGCCGTAGGTCATGCGCGCAAGTGAATCGGCGGTTTGTTTTTTCAACGAGCGTGTGAAGACACCGCGCACGACGTAAATAATGGCAAGCATACCGGCGAGAAACATGGCGGAGTAACCGGTCGTGATCGCGACGACGTGAGTGGCGAGCCAGATATTGGTATCCAGCACAGCCTGCAACATTTCGAGCGTATCGCCACTACCGGCGAGATGATGCGCAATGATTAAGGTCACAAAACCAATCGCGCCCGCGCACGCCGCGCCGATGCCGTCTTTGAAAATGCGTTCGAGTATCAGCGCGACAATGACCGCGCCCCAGCCAATGAAAATTGCTGATGAATACAGGTTGGTGACGGGCGGACGCTCTTGCAAATACATCCGCGAAAACAGGCCGAAGGTGTGAATAGCAAGCGCGAGCAGTAAAACGTAGAAAGCCGATCGCCTCAAAAGATTGCTCGATCGGAGCCATGACGCGCAGGCGAGCAGGAACGCAAGCACGTAAAGCGCCATGCTTTGACTGAAGGGCTGAAGCCGATTGACCAAGAACTCGAACGACGCCCGCTTCATCGTGTTCGGCTGTTCTTTGGCGAACCAATCGGTCACGAGCTGCACATGCTGACTGAAGAGCGTCCGATCGTTTGCGCGGTAGGCGTCGTC
>Ga0207697_10000651_pt1 | contig 19784 bp, 21 predicted proteins | sample KBSSwiS5withPhiX_FD_184293 | JGI IMG/M metagenome (GOLD analysis project Ga0207697, IMG submission 184293) | Switchgrass rhizosphere microbial communities from Kellogg Biological Station, Michigan, USA, with PhiX - S5 (SPAdes) (version 2) | ecosystem: Host-associated > Plants > Roots >... | reverse complement strand
CGCATATCGCCGGCGCGGGACAGGGGTCATTCAACGAGCGATTCGCAGCGCCGGGCTACAACACCTTCTCCGCTACGCAATATCCGTTCACGGATCTCGCCCAGGCTGGACCGCGTGGTGAGCGTGACGGCATCCTCGCTGCCTATCGACCAAATCAGGTACCGAAGGTGATCTACACCAATACGTCGGTGGAGTACTGGGGCCTTGGCCGCTCTGCCGCCTTGACGCACCTGACACCGGACGGCACCCGCGACGCCGACCTGCCGGAAAACGTCCGCATATACCATCTGGCCGGCACACAGCACGGTGAAGCCGTTTTTCCACCGACCCCCGGCACCGGCCAAGCGCTCGGCAATCCCATGCCGCAGGGCAACGTCATGCGGGCAATTCTTCGCGCGGCGTATCAGTGGGTCGAGTCGGGCACGCGTCCACCAGACAGCCGGCACGCGACGCTGCGCGATCAGACACTGGTGCAGCTGAAGGCCATCGGCTTTCCTGCGATACCCGGTGTCGGTGATCCGCGCACCATCGAGGGACCGGGACATCTCGACGAAGGTCACTTCGCTGCTCTTCCGTTCCTCGTCCCGAAGGTCGATGCCGACGGCAACGAGGTCGCAGGCATCCGGGTACCGGAGCTCGTCGTGCCTCTTGCAACGACAACGGGCTGGAACTTCAGAGCCGAGCGCGTTGGCAATCCGACGACGCTCTATGCGCTGCTTGGATCGTACGTGCCCTTCGCCCGCACGAAGGCCGAGCGCGAGGCGCGCCGCGATCCGCGCCTCTCGGTTGAAGAGCGTTATCGGGATCGAGAAGATTACCTGGGACGCATACGCACCGCCGCCGCCTCACTCGTCAAAGATCGATTCCTGCTGCAGGAGGATATCGACGACGTCGTCCAGCGTGCGACGCGCCACTGGGCGTACGCAACAGCAACCACGCAGACCAATTGAGCGGCGGGTCCGCAAAGCAGGACCCGGCCTACGCTGCCGTAGGCCGGGTCTTCTTCTTCAGCGTAGGCCGGGTCTTCTTCTTCAGCGTAGGCCGGGTCTTCTTCTTCAGCGTAGGCCGGGTCTTGTTCTTTAGACCCGGCGCAAATTACTCCGGCCGCAGCTGCCCGCGCTCGAGCCTGAACACGCGATCGCAGGCGGCCGCCAGTCGCGGATTGTGGGTGGCGATGATAGACGTCAGCCCCTGCTCGCCATGCATGTCCTTCAGCAGCGCGTGCAGCGAGTCAGCGGTGTTCTCGTCGAGATCCCCAGTCGGTTCGTCGGCCAGCAGCAGCGCGGGCTTCATCGCCAGCGCGCGCGCGACCGCCACGCGCTGCTGCTCGCCTCCAGACATCTCACTCGGCCGGTGCTTGAGACGTTCTCCCAGACCCACTCGCGACAGGAGATCGGTCGCGCGACGGCGCGCATCGCCGCCAGGCAGCCGCGCGATCCGCATCGGCATCTCGACGTTTTCTGCCGCGTCGAATTCCGGCATCAGGTGATGGAACTGGAAGACGAAGCCGACGTTTCGATTGCGAAACTGCACGAGCGCGCCATCGTCGAGGGCGCGCAGGTTCGTGTCGGCAACGACGATCTGTCCCGCGTCCGCGCGATCGAGACCGCCGATCAGGTGCAGGAGCGTGCTCTTGCCCACGCCTGACGCACCCACGATCGCGACCATCTCGCCAAAGGCGACGCGCAGCTCCAGGTCGCGCAGCACGTGGATGCGCTGCTCCCCGAGGTGATAGACCTTGTTCAGCCCCTGGATCTCGACGAACGCCACTATTCGAACCTGAGCGCCTGGACCGGATCGAGCCGCGACGCCTGGCGAGACGGATAGATCGTGGCGAGAAAGCAGATCGTGATCGTGGCCACGACCACGAAGAGGAAGTCACGCAACTGCACGACGAACGGCACGTGCGATACCTGGTAGACGTCCATCGGGATCTGAATCAACTCGTAGGTGTCGAGCACCCAGCACAGGCCAAGGCCGGCAAGGCCGCCCACGGTCGTGCCGATCACTCCAATCACCAGCCCTTGCATCATGAAGATCGCCATCACGCGCGTGCTCGAGGTCCCCATCGTCTTGAGAATGGCGATGTCGCGGCTTTTCTGCCGCACGAGCAGAATGAGCGAGGAAATGATGTTGAGCGCACCGACCATGACGATCAGGCCGATGGTGATCGAGATTGCCATCTTCTCGAGCCACAGCGCCGAGAAGAGCGAGCGATTGAGCTCGGACCAATCCTCGCTGACGTACTCCGGACCGAGGCGCTGCGGGATCGACTTGGCGATATCGGCCGCGGCCCAGATGTCGTTGACACGCAGTTGAATCAGATCGGGAGCCTCTTTCGAAAACAGGCGGCCGGCAAACTCGAGGCTGACGAAGCCGTAGCCCGAATCGTATTCGTACAGACCGAGCTGAAAGATTCCGACGACCCGGACACGCCGATTGCGTGGAATGAGGCCCATCGGCGAAAGCGAGCCACCTGGAGTGATTAGGGTGATCTCATCGCCGACCTTTACATTCAGTTGTTGCGCCAGGTCGTTCCCGAGGAGGATGCCGGGGCGATCGTCCTCGCCCTGCTCGGCCAAGCCCGCGAGACTCCCCTGCTTCAACGTTCGCTCGATGTCCGTGACATGACCCTCGAGAACAGGGTCAACGCCTTTGAGAGTGATGAAGGCATCGGCGCGGTCCGACGAGACAATGGCCTTGCCGATGATCGCGGGCCCGGCGCCGGCGACACCAGGCACCGCGCTTAGATTCGCGACCTCGGACTTGTAGTCTCCCAACGAGCCGGTCTTCCAGACATACACATGAGCTGTGGACCCGAGGATGCGATTCCTCAACTCGCCCTGGAGCCCCGTCATCAACGCGAGCGCCACCACTAGAGCGATCACGCCAACTGCGACTCCAATGGTCGAAAACAGCGAGACTCGGGAAATAGAGGAGTGCTGGCGACGCGCCAGCAGGTATCGGAGGGCGATAAACAACTCGAATGACACGCTGGCTTCCATTTATATTATGAACGCGTCCGGCTTCCCGAGAGTGCATTAAGAAACACGAAAAGAGTCCTCCGATAGGCGGACTAATCGAGCCATCACATTCAGATTCGCGCAATACTGCCCGGCCGAATTGGCATGCATCGCGCTAAGTGCCAGCACCGTGACACCTGACTCAGCTCACGTCAAAACGGTCGGGTCGGTCCGGACCAAACCGGTCCCGACGCCTGAGACCGAGCGCGATGATGCGACCTTTGAGTTCGCCAGCGAGACCAATCCTGCCGAGGTGTCCCCCGGTATCCCGGTCGTCATCAAGGTCCGCAAGCGGGCGATGATCGCGATTGGCCTCACGCTGGCTATCCTCGGTGCGGCCGGCGCGGTAGCCGCGGCTCTGACGCTCCGGCCGACGCCGACGCTGACGGGATCGCTGAGTGTCGAGACGGATCCTCCAGGCTCGGAAGTTCGAGTCGATGATGCCGTACGCGGGACGACGCCGCTCACCTTGTCACTGCCCGAGGGCGCTCATCGGTTGGTGGTGCAGCGAGGGTCGAGCTCGAAGCAGATGAACATCGAGGTTTCCAGCGGCGTCTCGAAGGCTTATCACATCGAGTGGGCCGAAACGTCGGCGCCCGCACGCCCCCCGGTGCAGACCGGCAGTCTGTCCGTCGTCAGCGATCCGGCTGGAAGCGCCGTGACCGTGGACGGGACCGCTCGGGGCCAGACACCGCTGACCATTGGAGGGCTTTCGGCCGGGCGTCATCAGGTGACGGTAAAAGGCGAGACGGCCTCGTATCAGCGTTCTGTGCAGGTGGAAGCCGGTGCCACCGCCTCTCTCGTGGTTGGCGGCACCCCGGCTACCGCGTCGGCATCGTGGGGCTGGATCACGCTGCAAGCCCCATTTTCCATGCAAGTTGTCGAGGATGGACGCGTCATCGGTACCAGTGAAATCAGCCGCATCATGTTGCCACCAGGCGGCCACGAGCTCGATTTCATCTCGGAACAGTTCAACTTCCGGCAAAGTGTGAAAGTCGTTGTTTCGGCGGGACGCGGAGCCCCGGTCTCGCTTACAATCCCTCGCGTAGCCATGAACATCAACGCCTTGCCCTGGGCGCAGGTGTTTGTGGATGGGACCCTGATAGGCGATACTCCTCTGGCCAACGTAGAGCAACCAATCGGTGATCATGAGATCGTCTTCCGTCACCCGCAATTCGGTGAGAAACGACAGATGGCCCGAGTAACCCCTAAAGATTCACCACGTATCTCAGTGGACATGAGATCAAGATGATGAGAAGGCTCCGCTGGCTTCCAGGCGCCTGCGGCTGCTTGATTCTGACGCTCTCTCTCGCCAGCTCATCCGGCGCCCAGGTCTCCGAGGTCGATTACAAGACGCTTTACGCCGGCGCCGAGTATGACAAGGCGCTCGAGGTTGTCGCTTCGCTCGACAGTGTCGAGGCGCAACAGTACAAAGCGCTCTGTCTCCTCGCGCTCGGGCGTCAGGGGGATGCGAGCACCGCGATTGAAGCGCTCGTGAATTCATCGCCGACTTTCATTCCATCGTCAGAGGACGCGCCACCGCGGTTCGTGGAACTCGTCACCAAAGTTCGTCAAAAGCTGCTGCCGACGATTGCTCGACGCGTGTTCGCCGAAGGCCGCGACCGATATACAGACAAGAAGAACGAGGAGGCGGTCAAGAACTTCTCGCTCGTCCTGACACTGCTGAATGATCCGGCGTTCTCCGACGCGAACACGAAGCAGGACCTCGAGACACTGGCCAAAGGGTTTATCGATCTCGCGAATGCCACTGCGGTACCGGTGAAGATCATCGCAGCGCCGCCCGAGCCAGTGCCGCCACCGCCCGTCGCTGCCAGCCCTACGGCTGCACCGCCGAAGATCGTTCCTCCTGTCGCGCTCTCGCAGGAGGTTCCGCCAATGCCCACCGACCTCGCATCTCGCGCTGATGCGAAGCTCGTGCTCGTTGTGCTGATCGATGAGAGTGGCAAAGTCACAAACGCCACGGTCAAGGAATCGGCGCATCCCGTTTACGACCGGCTCGTCTCCCAGGCGACGCGGAACTGGAAGTACACGCCGGCCACGCGGAACGGCGTGCCGATCCCGTCGGAGCAGGTCGTCACGATTCAGGTCAAACGCTGACCACCTTCGCCGGGCGTACGGCGTTCGGGACGCATCAGCGGGAACAGAATCACATCGCGAATCGACGGGCTGTTGGTCAACACCATGACCAGCCTGTCGATCCCAATCCCCTCACCGCCTGTCGGCGGCAGGCCGTACTCCAGCGCGCGGATGTAGTCTTCGTCCATCCCGTGCGCTTCCTCGTCGCCGCCCTTGCGCTCGCGCAGCTGCTGCTCGAATCGACGCCGTTGCTCGACCGGATCGTTGAGCTCGCTGAAGGCGTTCGCGACTTCGAAGCCGCCGATGTAAAGCTCGAATCGTTCGACGGTGTCTGGATCGTCTTTCCGCTGTTTCGAGAGCGGTGAGACCTCGGTTGGAAAGTCGTAGACGAAGACCGGCTGAATCAGATCACCCTCGCACAACGCCTCGAAGATCGACGCGGTGATCTTCCCTGCCCCGCTCCCAGGAATGACATCGATACCGAGACGCGCCGCCAATGCCGCAGCCGCCTCGTCCGAGCGCAGGTCTGCTTCGGGGATCGCCGTGCCGAGACGGCGGGCAGCCGCGTCGCGCGCGGCCTCTCGCAGGGAGAGACGGCGGAACGGCGGCTTGAGAGAGATCGTGTGCTCGCCGAACGTCGCTTCGTCGCTCCCGGTCGCCGCCAGTGCCACGTGCTGCAGCATCTCTTCGGTCAGCACGATCAAGTCGTTGTAGTCGGCGTATGTCCAATAGAACTCGAGCATCGTGAACTCAGGGTTGTGCTGCGTGGAGATCCCTTCGTTCCTGAAGTTACGGTTGATCTCGAACACCCTGTCGATGCCGCCGACGATCAGCCGCTTCAGATACAACTCGGGCGCGATTCGCATGTAGAGCGCCATGTCGAGCGCGTTGTGATGGGTCACGAACGGGCGCGCGATGGCGCCGCCCGCCATCGGCTGCATCATCGGCGTCTCGACCTCGAGGAACCCGCGCGCGATCAGAAACTCCCGGATCGCGGTAATGACGCGGCTCCTGACTTCGAAGACCCGCCGCGAGTCCGGGTTGACGATCAGATCGAGATAGCGTTGGCGATAACGGGTCTCGATGTCCTGGAGGCCATGCCATTTTTCGGGCAACGGCAGAAGACTCTTCGACAGGAACTGCAGGCTCGCGACGTGGACGCTGAATTCGTTCGTCTTCGTGCGGAAGAGATATCCCTCTACGCCCACCCAATCGCCGATGTCGAGCAGCCTGAAGATCTGGAAGTCCTTCTCTGGTACCGAGTCCTGTCGAACGTACACCTGGACGCGCGCGCGTCCGTCGGACAGCTGCAGGAACCCGGCTTTCCCGAACGTACGGATGGCGAGGACGCGGCCAGCGACTCTCGTCGTGATCCGTGGTACCTCTAACTCCTGCGACGTCTTCGCGCCGTGATCCGCGACGAGACGGGCGATTGGCGTCGATGCGTCGAAACGCTGGGGGTACGCATCGACCCCGAGCTGTTTCAGCGCCTCGAGATTGGCCCGGCGCTGGACAACCTGATCGGATTCTTCTGGATTCATTCGCGATTGAGCGTTCGCCGGATGGCGTCGAGTATGCCGTTGATGAAGCGCACCGATTCGTCGGCGCTGAAGCTGCGTCCCAGTTCGAGGGCCTCATTGATGACCACGATTGCGGGCGTGCCGGGCTCGTGGAGGAACTCGTAGACACCAAGACGCAGGATGAGCCGATCCATCACATTCATCCGCTCGATGCGCCAGTGTTCCGCGGCCTCGACGATCAGGGTATCGAGCTGCGCGGAATGCGCCGCCACTCCCGATGCCAGCGACGTCGCAAACGTGCGAATGCTTTCAGCGGGCGGCGCACCCGCGGGTCCACCGGTCCAGAAGGTCTGGCACACCTCCTCGATGGGCGTACGTCCAACCTCCCACTGATACAGCATCTGCAGCGCCACCTCGCGCGCACGATGGCGCGAATCAGCGCCCGGCTGCGTTTCCGGTGTGCGTTCAGCTTCAGCCATCATGCCCGGCCCCGTCTTCGATCGCGTCGACCAGCGTGATCATCTCGACGGCAGACAGTGCCGCTTCACGTCCCTTGTTGTCCGGCCCGTCAGCCGAACGGACGGTGGCCTGCTCCTCTGTCAACGTCGTCAGCACGCCGAACGTGACCGGAATGCCCGTGTCCGCGCTCACCGCCATGATTCCCTGCGACACCGCGGACGAGATGTACTCGAAGTGCATCGTCTCGCCCTTGATGACGCAGCCCAGACAGATGATGGCGTCATATCGTCCAGTCCGTGCGAGACGACGGGCGGCCAGCGGGATCTCGAAGGCGCCCGGCACGCGGACGACGGTGACGCCGGTGCTATCGACGCCGGCATCACTCAAAGCCGCGCGCGCGCCGCGAAGCAACCCGTCAGTGATGTCCTGGTTGAAAGTCGACACGACGACGGCAAAGCGGCGACCGGTGGCCTTGGGCGAGCCCTGCAACTCTTTCACGTTTCTGAAAAGACACCGGGTGTAATTTCCGAGGGATGCGAACGGAAATTACACCCGGTGTCTTAACGCAATGATACCCCACAGCCAGCAGGCCGCTATGCCGACGACCGAGCCGCTGGCATCGGCAAACCAGTCAAAGACATCTCCGGATCTGCCGGGCACTAACAACTGGTGAACTTCGTCGAAAATTCCGTAGCCAGCCGCGATCAGGAACGCAAGCAAGGCTACACGTAACATCACGCGGCACGGCAAACCACCTCCGACGGCTCGCACCGCGAGGATCGCCAGACCAGCGTAGGCCCAGAGGTGTGCGGTCTTGTCGGACACCTCTTCCGGCAACGGCGCGACCTGTAGATTCGAGACGAAGAAGATCGCGACCATGTACCCGATGAGAGGCGCCCACAGTGAGAAGCGCCGAACTCGGCTCATGTGAGAAGCGACATCAACGATTACAGGGGAAGTGGGTACAGCAGCCAGCCCATCAGGATGCCGGCACCGATGAACCCGCCGAACAGGCGCGCGCCGAACTTCAGCTGCTCTTTGGGATCGTCCCGCGTAAGGACCGCGAACACGACCGAGACGAACAGTGAAAAGATCACCATGAGGCCGAGATGACTGGTCACTTCCGTCCTTTCGCGATGTCGAACGCATCGAGCACGACCAGCATGTTCAGCAGGCCCGCAGCGATGATGAAGGTGTTGCCGTACTCGTAAGTGACAGCGACGACATCGCCGGCTCCGATGCCGGCGGTCCGCGCCACGAAATACGGGAGGCCCACCCCCACGTCCGCCACGGCCATCAACGCGACGAGCGGCTGGGTAATTTCGAAGGGAAACAGTCGACCCTGGAGCCACAGTCCGAAGGCGAACATCAGCGACAGCGCCACCAGGAACACGATCCCCTTCTGGCGTCGACCCAGCCAGAAGTGCCCTGCGCCCGGCAGAAACCAGGCGAGAGCGCAAATCAGATAGGGCGTTGAGGTGGTTTGGGTACGGTCGGCCGGGGTGGCACGCATTCGTCGTAGTGTAACGTAGCGAGGCTGCGCCTCATATCATCGAGGCTCCGCCTCGCCAGGCACAGCGCCCCCTGACCCGCGCTCGCGCGGGCGCGCGAGCGCGTTCATCACCACGAGGCCGACGAGCATGCCGAGTGGCAGACCTGCGAAAGCGCGCGCGTTGTTCGAGGGGTACCACGCTCCAACCATCTCGAACGCGACGGTCACCAAAGTTGGAGTCGCGGCGACTGCCGCGAGCCATCGCAGTTCCCGCGCCGGCATCGGTAGCACTGTGCGCCCGCGATCAGACCGCAACCACACGGAGGCCACGCCAAGCGATGCCCCGACATAGATGCCGAGGCATCTCGCGCAGACCGGCAACTGGAATCCGGCGACATGAAACGAGCGATCGGGAAGCTGGTGACAGACAAACGAGCCGAGACCGTATACGACGGCACCGGCCCATCCAGGCAACATGGGAGTGGCGATGAGTACGATGACCCAACCGGCGCTCACAAGCACCGGCAGACACGCGAGCACGTATGGATAATAGCGCCCTATCGGTTACGCGCTGCCAGGTACCCATTGCGCGTTCGCGTGCGGACATTGGGTTCGTTCACACGAACGATGACGCGCCGATACCCGCCATCCTTCTTCGAGTTCTTCGACATGTAACCGAGCGCATACTGGCTCGCCAGCTCCTGGGCGATAGATGAATACACCCCGGCCAGCTCGGAGATGTCCGTCGGGAAAAATGATTTCGCTCCAGTCTCTTGCGCGAGTTCTTTCATCCCGAAGTCAGATTGCGAGAAATAGCGATGCCCGCCCTGTGCTGCACGCATGACATCGAGCTTCGAACGAAGTGAGATGGTGTAGATCGCGATGCCACTTTCTTTCGCCAGCTCCAGCACATCGTCGTAGCTGATGAGGCTGGCCGTGTCGGCTCCGTCAGAGAGCACCACCATCGCCTGCCTGCGCACCTCGCCACTGGCTCTGCGCAGCTTCGTCATCTCCTTGAGCGCGAGGTACGTCCCGTTGTACAGGGCCGTTCCACCGCGAGCGGTGGTCGCGAGAATCGAGTCGCGCGCGCCTGTCATGTCATCGCTCATCGGGAAGAGCACTCTCGTCGCATCCTTGATGTCGATGATGCTGACGCGATCGCCGTGCCGGAGTGATGAGACGAATCCGATGGCAGCCTGCTGCGCGGTTTGCAGCTTGTCGCTCATACTCGCCGACGTATCGAGAAGAATCGCAAGATCGAGCGGAACATCATTGGTGCCGAAAAACGACACGTCCTGCTGAACGCCATCCTCGAAGACGGCGAAGTCACTCGACGCCAGGCCGGCGACGAACTTCTCTGCCGAATCGGTGACGACAACGTTGAGCGCGACGAGATCGACTCCAGCCTTGAACGTCGTCGTGGTGGGCGTCTCACCCACCGTCGCGCCAATCGCGGCACCATCGTGGAACGACGGCGGGTTGTCGTTCGTCGGAAGGGTGACTTGCGCCTGCGCGTGGACAGGAACTCCAAGACACATCACGAGCAGACACAAACGCTTCACGACAACCTCCCGGCCGGCGACCAGCTCTGGCCCCACCGGAGTGCAAGCAGCGTTCCCGTTCTGGCGCAGCGCCATTTCGTCGTGCGACTCGACAATTCATCGCGATTCCACGCATCGCATCAACGACGATCAGTCGAGCAGTCCACACGCGCGACATCAAGACAGTCGCTCTGCTGGCCGGAGGTCGAAACAGGTCGAGCGGGTACGCGACTTTGGTCTTTCGACTACACTCTTTGCTCGACGGAGGCAGGATGACTCGGCGAGCACTACTGACGGTGGGACTTGGCGTGCTTTTCGGTTCGACTCAGAAGACATGGGCTCATCACTCGACCGCCATGTACGACATGGCCAACCCGGTCACCGTGAAGGGAACGGTGAAGCGATTCGAGTGGACCAATCCTCATGCATTTATTTTTCTCGATGTGAAAGACGACAAAACAGGCTCAGTCGAGTGGGAAATCGAGCTCATGAGCCTCAACCACCTGCGCTCGTATGGCTGGATGAGGACGACGGTCAAGGAGGGCGACGTCATCTCATGCACCGGCGGGGCCGCCAAGAGCGGCGCGCCTTCGATGATCAGTGCCGTGATTGAACTGCCTGATGGTCGAAAGATTCGCTCGTAGGTCGGAGGACGCATGCCTCGCCATCTGGCTGCATTAGGGCGCCTTCTCTCGCTCGGCGGTGTGTGTCTTCTCGCCACCACCGTCTCGGCACAGCAACCGCAGGCGCCGGCGCAGCCGCCGCAGACGCCTCCGCGATCGCCCTATCAGGAGGCGGGTCAACTGCCGGCGCGCATCATGTCGTTCACTGCGGAACCATCTGCGATCAAACCTGGAGAGTCGGTCACGCTGAAGTGGGCGGTAGAGAATCCGCGGACGACCACGATCGAGCCTGCGATTGGCCGCGCGGTCCCGCTAGGTGAGCTTCGCGTGACGCCGTCAGCGACGACGACCTATACGTTGACGGTGACCGGCGTAAACGGCACGCTGACTCGGACCGTCACGGTCACTGTCGCGGGTACGCAGCCTGTCGCCGCGAACACCGAATCGGTTCCTCCCGCGGCACGACCAGCGCCACGGACGGCAGACGGCAAACCGGACCTGACCGGCGTGTATGGATATGGCGCGGGACCCGGACGTGGGGCGGCACCACCAGCTCCCGCCCCCGGAGAGCTTCCGCGGACGCCGACGCTCAAGCCCGGTGCCGAGAAGTATCGCGTGCAGCGGGGACCGGACGACACCGGGCAGTACTCCTCGTGCGCGCCGCCGGGCGTGCCGCAGACGTTCTTCGTGCCGTACTACGTCCAGTTCGTGCAGTCTCCGACGTATCTCGTGATCCTGCACGAGTACCTCCATTTGTATCGCGTCATTCCACTCGACGGCTCGCCGCATCCGCCCGATCCCGATCCATTCTGGATGGGCCACTCGACCGGGCGGTGGGATGGCGACACCCTGGTCGTCGACTCGGTCGGCTTCAAGGAGAGTGAAGTCAGCGGCTATCGCACGACCGAGTCGCTCCATGTCGTCGAGCGATTCCGCCGACCGAACATGGGCACGCTGGAGTACGAGGCCATCATCGAAGATCCCAACGTGTTTGCCGGCCCGTGGCTGATCACACGGACGTTTCCGTTCCTTCCCGAGCACAACCGCGTGGACGAGTTCTTCTGCGAGAACAACCGCGATTACAAACCACTCTTCGGGGCCAAGTAGCGGCGCGTCTGTGGACGCGCCGTCGAGATACGACCCGCCATGGCGAGCGCTGTTGGATCAGAGGCGAGTCTGAAGACTCGCCTCTACATGTGTCATGTCTGATTTGCTTGAACTTGTTCACGGCTGCACGTTCGACGACTTTCTCTTTACGCCTCAGTACAGCGTCGTCGAGCGGCGCGATCCCGCTTCGATCGATTTGTCCAGCCAGCTCTCCACCCACCTTCGGCTGCGACGGCCGCTCGTTTCGGCCAACATGGACACGATCACGCGGTCCGAGATGGCCATCGCGATTGCGGAGGAAGGCGGCATCGGGATCATCGATCGCGGCTTCCGGTCAGGCGACATCGAAGCGCAGGTGCGCGAGGTGGCGCGTGTCAAACGGCGCCAGCACGGAATCATTGCCGACCCCTACACCATTCGGCCTGACGCGCCACTGACGGAAGCCGCCGATACGATGCGCCGCACCGGTGTCGGCACGCTCGTCGTCATCGACGAAAGCCGTCGCGTAGTTGGCCTGCTCACTGCACGTGATCTCCGCTTTGCGGACTACAGCGAAACGGTGACGCATCGAATGACACCGCGCGATCGGCTCGTCGTGCGCGAGGGCGCGATCGACACGGCCGCGGCGGAAGACGTCATGCGCACGCACAAGATCAAGAAGCTGCCGCTCGTCGATCGCGAAGGCCGGCTGACGGGACTGGTCACCGCCAAGGATCTGATCAAGCAGGAGCGGCTCCCCTTCGCCACTCGTGACGATCACGGAAGGCTGCGCGTCGGTGCTGCCATCGGAGCCAAGGGCGATTACCTCGAGCGCGCCGCCGAGCTGCTCCGCGCCGCCGCCGACGTTATCGTGATCGACATCGCGCACGGCCATTCGGCCGTGATGGGCCGCGCCATCGATGCCTTCCGCGCGAGATTCGGCGATGCCGAGTTAATCGCCGGCAACGTCGCGACTGCCGAAGGCGTGCGATTCCTCGTCGATCGCGGTGTCAATGGAGTCAAGGTCGGGATCGGCCCCGGTGGAGGGTGCACCACCCGTCTGAACACCAACTTCGGTGTGCCGCAAGTCGAGGCGCTGGTCACCTGCCGCGAAGCAGCCGCCGGGCGCGTCCCACTCATCGCCGATGGTGGCATCAAGAGGGATGGCGCAGTCGCGCAAGCGCTGCTGTTTGGCGGCGATACCGTGATGCTCGGAAGCGCGCTGGCTGGAACGCTCGAAACGCCAGGCGACACGGTGCAAAAACCGGTCATGATCCCGGAGTCGCACAAGACGGTCAAAGTGCCGTTCAAGGTCTTTCGGGGCATGGCGTCGCTGCAGGCGATCGTCGATCGGCTCGACGTCGAAGACGCTGAGTCGGCCGACGTCGAAGCGCTGGGCGCGGAAGGGACGGAGATCAGTGTCCCGGCACGCGGGTCGGTGCGACCCATCGTGCGCGACATGTTGAAACATCTGTGTTCCGCGATCAGCTATGGGGGCGCGAACAGCCTCGCGGAGCTGCAAGAGATGTTCCGGCGCGACCCGCGGCGATATGCGATCCGTCTGTCGGAGTCGTCGCGCCGCGAGTCGTTCGATCGATGACGGCTAGATCACCGACGCTTTGAGCTTCTGTATCTCAGCCTTCTCGGAGCGCGGGCCGTACTGGCTGATCACCTGCGCCGCCATCGCGCCACCGAGTTTGCCGGCCGCCTTCAGATCGCTTCCCTGCGTGTAGGCATAGAGGAACCCGGCGGCATACGCGTCGCCGGCGCCGGTCGTATCCACGACCTTGACACCTCTTACCGCGTCGATGACGTGCACCTCGTCGCCATTGACCACGACCGAGCCCTTCTCGCTGCGCGTCAGCGCCGCGATCTCGCAGTGCTTGCGCACCTGCTGCAACGCATCGTCGAAGTCCTCGGTCTGATAGAGCGACAGGATCTCGCTCTCGTTGGCGAACAGGATGTCGACGTACTTCTCGGCGAGATCGAGGAACTCGTCGCGAAAGCGCGCCACGCAGAACGCGTCCGAGAGCGTCAGCGACACCTTCACTCCGCTCTCCTTGGCCTTCATCGCCGCGTCGAGCATCGCCTGCTTCGCGCGCGGCAGGTCCCACAGGTAGCCCTCCATGTAGACCACCTTCGACGAGCGCACGTGATCCAGGTTGATGTCCTCAGGACCCAACTGCGTGCAGGCGCCGAGGAATGTCTGCATCGTCCGCTGTGCATCCGGCGTCACGAAGATCAGGCTGCGAGCGGTTGGAAGCCCATTGACCAGCGGCGGCGTGTCGTAAGTCACGCCGGCGGCGCGAATGTCGTGCGTGAAGATCGAGCCGAGCTGATCGTTGGCCACCTTGCCGATATAGGCAGTCTTCCCCCCGAGCATGGCGATGCCGGCAATGGTGTTCCCCGCCGAGCCGCCCGACGCCTCCTTGCCAGGTCCCATGATGCTGTACAGCTTCTCGGCCATCTCGGCGTCGATCAGATTCATCGCGCCCTTCGGCAGCTTGTGCGCAGCGAGCAGGGCGTCGTCGGCCTGGGCTATCACGTCGACAATGGCGTTGCCGATCGCAGTCACATCGAACTTGGCGTTGTTCATCAGCGGTTGTCTCCTTTAAGGACACCGGGTGTAATTTCCCTCGCAATCCCAGGAAATTACACCCGGTGTCTTATGTCACCTGCAGATATTTGCTCACGAGCGGCGCCAGCTCCTGCCGCGTCTGCGCCGGGATCGCATCCGGTCTCGTGATGAGGGCGTACTTCAGCGCCGACGCGCATTCGCACGTTCGTTCGTATGGCAGCGCCTCAACGGCTTTCGCGATGATGTGTTGGGCGGTCTTGGCGTTCTGCATCAAGTTCGCAATGACCATTTCCACGGTCACCGAATCGTGGTCCGGGTGCCAGCAGTCGTAATCGGTGACCAGCGCGATGGTGGTGTAACAGATCTCGGCCTCTCGCGCGAGCTTGGCTTCCTGCAGGTTGGTCATTCCAATGATATCCGCTCCCCACGACCGATACAGTTTTGATTCGGCGAGCGTTGAGAACTGCGGCCCTTCCATGCAGACGTATGTCCCGCCCGTGTGCACAACGGCTCCGGAATCCTGCCCGCTGCTGCTGACCAGCCGACTCAGGATCCTGCAGAACGGGTGCGCAAACCCGACGTGCGCGGCCAGCCCACGTCCGAAGAACGTGCTGGTTCGTCCTCGCGTCCGATCGATGAACTGGTCCGGAATGACGATATCGAGCGGCTTGTACTCTTCCTTCAAACTGCCAACGGCGCTGGCTGACAGGATGTACTCGACGCCCAGCATCTTCATGCCGAAGATGTTCGCGCGGAAGTTCAGCTCTGACGGAAGCAGGCGATGTCCGGCGCCGTGCCGAGCCAGGAATGCCACGCGCTTACCACGAAGTGTGCCCAGCAGGTACGGACCGGACGGATCGCCAAACGGCGTCGTCAGTTTGATCTCAGTGCGGTCGGTCACGTCAGCCATGTCGTACAGGCCGCTACCGCCAATGATGCCGATGTGAACGTTATCCAATCAGTCTCCGGTCTCCGGTCCCTCGTCGCCGGTCAAAGGACTTGCTCCACGAATCGCTTGCCGTTGCGCTCACGGATGTACCCAGCAATCACCTTCGGGTCGTGCTCGAAGAAGATCAGGTACTCTCGTTCGATCGCTTCCCTGATGAATCGCTTCTTGAACGCGAGTGTCTCCATCGGGAACAGGTCGTAGCTCATCACCCATGGATCCTGCAGGTGCGCCATCGTTGGAATCATGTCGGCAATGAAAATCGCCGTCTTGCCGCCTGATTCGAGATAGACGATCTGATGCTGGCCTGTGTGTCCGCCGGTGCGCTCAACGCGAACGCCTGGTCTGATCACACTATCACCAGAGAAGAAATCGACGACGCCAGCCGCCTCGAGAGGGACAAAGTCTTCCTGCAGATAGCTGGCGCGATTGCGCTCATGCGGATGGGTCGCGTCCACCCATTCGGCGTCGCGAATCACATATCGGGCCCGGCCAAACCGCGGGCGCAGTGCACCATCGACCCGCATCGTCGCGCCGCCGAAGTGATCGAAATGAAGATGAGTGGCCAGAACGACATCGATCGAGTCCGCGGTGAGGCCGACCTCGGCGAGCGCGTGATCGAGAGCACGGCTGCGATCGAGCCCGTAGATGTCGACTTGCTTGGGACCCATCTTGTCCCCAGCACCGCAGTCGATGATCATGCGACCCCAGGACGCTTCGACGAGCAACGGCCGCATCGCGAGTTGAATCCGGTTGCGTTCGTCCGGAGGCGTCAGCTTCTCCCACAGTGGGCGGGGTACCACGCTGAACATCGCTCCGCCATCAAGCCTGAATGGACCGTCGTAAAGGACAGTCAGCTCGAGATCACCAAGTGTCAGCTTCCTGACCGCGAGCCTGACGTCCGGCTCGGCACGTTGTTTCAATTCGACCAGGACGCCATGGGCTGCCGACGGATGAATGAACGCAACCAACGAACCCTCTGCGCCCGGCCGCGGCTCGCTGTTGATGAGACGTACGCCTCGGGCGCTGAGATGCGCCAGTGCTGCGCGCAAGTCGTCGACGCGCAATGTCACGTGATGAAGCCCCGGCCCGCGTTTGCCAATGTACGTAGCGATTGCCGAATCCGGCGCCGTCGCTTCCAGCAGCTCCAGCGAAGGCCCGCCCACGGGCACAGCGCGCGCTCTCACGCGCTCGGTGATGACCTCCTCGGGAGCGTGCACCTCGAGGCCCAGGGCATCCCGATAAAAGGCGAGCGCCTTGTCGATATCCTGAACAGCGATGCCAATGTGATCGAGGGTGGCTCTCATCGGGACTCACGACTCCCTGGGCGCCGAAGCGCTTCGCGCGAAGGCGACGGGACTCGGGACTCGGGCAAAACGCGACTCATGATTTCTTGAACGACTGAATAGGGATCGCGAGTCCGGCTGGCAACCGCTTCCACGTACTGATCGAATTCTCCCGGCGCGAGTACACTATCGACGTAGCGCAGAAACGAAGACGCCAGGACGTCGCGCAGACGTGATACGTATCGCTGCCGCCGGCGCTCCTGGCGATGGACGGCGGCCCATTCACGGAATCGGCCGACCTCACTCCACAGTGCGTCGACGCCTGCTCCAGCCGTCGCCTCGGTCTTCAGAATCGGCGGTTTCCACTCGGCAGGATCGTAGGTTTTGAGGGCCAGGTTCGACGCAACGCCCTGGACCACACGATCGGCGCCGTCGCGATCCGCTTTGTTGATGACGAAGATGTCGCCGATTTCCATGACGCCCGCTTTGATGGCCTGCAGATCATCTCCCGCGCCAGGCACGAGCAGGACGATCGAGATGTCGGCCGCGGAAACGATATCGACTTCGTCCTGTCCAACACCGACGGTCTCGATGATCACGACGTCATAGCCTGCGGCATCGAGCACGAGCGCCGCATCGGAGGTTGCGCGGGCCAGGCCGCCAAGATGACCGCGTGTCGCCATGCTGCGAATGAACACGCCGGGATCGGCGGCATGGGCATTCATTCGCACTCGATCGCCGAGAACAGCACCGCCAGAAAACGGACTGGTCGGGTCGACCGCGATCACACCGACCTTCACGCCTTCCCGTCGAATTACTGCAATCAAGCGATCGACGAGTGTGCTCTTGCCAGTGCCCGGGGCGCCGGTGACTCCGACGAGAAAAGCGCGACCCGTGCGGGGATAGATCTCGCCGATTATCCGGCGGCCCGCGTCGCCGTCGTCTTCGACGAGCGAGATCGCTCTGGCAATCGCACGCGCATCACCCGCGGCAACGCCGGCAGCGAGATCTGTAATGGGATCGGTAATGGGGTCGGGAGTCATTTAAGTAGGACAGTTGCGATGAGGCGATCGCGCCCGGCTGTCCTCATCAAATGACTCCCGACCCCATTAACAGCTGCCGCGCGATCACCAGCCGCTGGATCTCGCTCGTGCCCTCGCCGATGGTCGTCAGCTTGACGTCGCGAAAGAACTTCTCCGCCGGGTAGTCCTTGACGAAGCCATATCCACCATGAATCTGCACACCATCCTCGGCGACCCCTACGGCAACCTCGCTCGAATAGAGCTTGGCCATCGCGGCCTCGAGCGTCGTACGGCGCCCTTCGTCTTTCATGGCAGCGGCACGATACGTGAGCAGCCGCGCGCCCTCGATGCGTATCGCCGCGTCCACGAGCTTGGCGCGGACGCTCTGGAACGCGCCAATCGGCTGGCCGAACTGTTTCCGCTGAAATGCGTAGCCGCGCGCGGCTTCGTACGCCCCTTGCGCCAGCCCCACGGCGAGCGCCGCGATCCCGATGCGACCGGCATCGAGCACCTGCAGCGCATTGATGAATCCCTGTCCTTCGACGCCCAGGAGCTGCGACGCGGGCACTCGACACTGCTCGAAAATGACTTCACTCGTCTCACTGGCCCGCATCCCGAGCTTGTCTTCCTTTTTTCCCGCACGCAGCCCTGTCGTATCGCGGTCCACGATGAAGGCGGAGATGCCGCGACTCCCCTTAGCGCGATTGGTGACAGCCATCACAACCATCACGTCGCCGCCGCGCCCGTGCGTGATGAACTGCTTGGTGCCGTTCAGGACCCAACTGTCTCCATCGCGCGTCGCCGTCGTACGCATCGCCGCCGCGTCGCTCCCCGATGACGCCTCCGTGAGAGCCCATGCGGCAAGTTGCTCGCCGGCAACGAGCGGCACGAGATACTTCTCTTTCTGCTCGTCGCTGCCGAACATGAAGATGTGCGCCGATCCGAGCCCGTTGTGCGCGGCGACCGACAGGCAGACCGACGGATCGACGCGCGCCAGCTCTTCGATGCAGATACAGTAGTCGACGGCGGACATCGCGGCACCGCCGTACTGCTCCGGAAACTGGATCCCCATCAGGCCGAGCCCGGCGAGCTTGTCGATCAGCTCACGCGGAAACGCCTGGGCCTCGTCCCACTCCATCACGTGCGGCCGCAGCTCGGCTTCTGCGAACTCGCGCACGGTCTGACGCAAGAGCTGCTGATCGTCGGTGAGGCAAACGTTCATCGGAGTGAGAGCGGTCGGGCTTCCGGCCGATCGTATCATTCGACATGCGACTTGCTCGATTGCTGGTTCTTCTCAGCGCGACGCTGTCAGTTCCGTCGATCGCCTGGGCCGATGCGACGCTCTTCATCGGCGACGCGACGGCGCCCACCAATCGCACGGCGCGCGGGTTCGCGCTCGGCGCGGGTCTGCTCATCATCGGGTTCGAGTTCGAATACAGCAGCGTGGTCGAGAAAATTGGCGATGCGTCTCCCTCCCTTCGAACGGGGATGGGCAACGTTCTTTTCCAGACTCCCTTTCCCATCCTGAGGATGCAGCCGTACTTCACCACCGGCGGTGGTGTGTACCACGAGAGCCTCGCCGATATCAGCGAGACGAACTTCGGCATCAACAATGGCGGCGGCGTGAAGATTTCTCTGATTGGACCGATCCGCGCCCGCATCGACTACCGCGTCTTCAACCTGCGAGGGTCACCGATCGAAGACACGGTTCAACGCTGGTATGTCGGTCTGAATCTGAAGTTTTGAGCGCGCTACGGCTGCGGCGTTTTCGGATCGACTTCTTTAGCAGGAGATTCGGCGGCCGCGCCGGCCTTCACCGGCGTCAGACTGAGCAGGCTGCCGCCGCTCGCCAGCGAATCGGTGTAGAGCTTCCAAATCTCCTGCAGCTTGGCTTGATCGGGATAGGCTTCCGCCAGAATTCGACCGAGGCCATAGTCGGCGCCTGGCACCGTCGGGTCGAGCAGAAACACATACACTACTGCTCCATTCGGCCCGGGCTCCGACGCCTTGAACACACGCCATCCCTCTGCCTGCGCGCGCACGGTGGGATCAGGCGATGCCGCGAGCGCGCTACGCAGGAACCCGATGACCTTTTCGAAATCGGCCACGCG
>Ga0207697_10000646_pt1 | contig 19809 bp, 18 predicted proteins | sample KBSSwiS5withPhiX_FD_184293 | JGI IMG/M metagenome (GOLD analysis project Ga0207697, IMG submission 184293) | Switchgrass rhizosphere microbial communities from Kellogg Biological Station, Michigan, USA, with PhiX - S5 (SPAdes) (version 2) | ecosystem: Host-associated > Plants > Roots >... | reverse complement strand
CGTTCGTTACAACGGTCGGTGACCGAAACGCGTAGATAGGAGATGCGATGGCCAAAGCGATCTTCCATTGTGCGCAACGTTACGGGCGCACGAGGGTTGAATCAAGAAAGTGACGAGATTGACTCGTTATTTGTGCCCGGTATGATTTTTACACTATGAAGCATCGATTTTCCCCGTGTGTATTCCTTGTCGCCACCGCGGCGGTAGCGTTGCTCCTTTCCGGATGTTCGACTGTCGAGTCGCGAATCGCCGACCATCCGGACATTTACCATAGCTTATCCGCGCGCCAGCAACAGTTGGTTGCAAATGGGCAAATCGCGCCTGGTATGCCGCGACAGGCTGTTTACCTGGCTTGGGGGTCGCCGGACCAGAGAGTGGAAGGGGCGATGCGCCGTGAGATGACCGAGACTTGGATTTATGTCCAATACACCACTGCCTATCCCTACGGTTACGGTTACGGTTACGGTTATCCCTACGGTTACGGAGGGGGATTTGGTTTCGGCGGTGTCATCGCGACGCACCGTCATCATGGCCGTTCATTCGCCTTTATCGGCGATCCTTTCTACGATCCTTTTTATTACTCCTACATTCCACCGAGCATCCCCTATCCATATCGCACTGTAACTTTTGCTAACGGGCGGGTCGTTTCATTCCAATCGCTTGTCGGCCCGTATCGCTATTGATTGCGCCCGGCTGAATCGGAACGCACATTAGCCTGCGATGGCGTTCCGTTCCTTTCAGGATTTTGTCGAGCAACTCGATCGCGCCGGCGAGTTGCGACGCATCACAGAGGAGGTCGACACTAAGCTGGTCATTGCGGAATGGGCAAATCGCGAAATGAAATCGCCCAGCGGTGGAAAAGCGCTGCTATTTGAGAAGCCGATGATTGATGGAAAGCCATCGCCCTTTCCTGTTGCCATTAACACGATGGGCTCGCGCAAGCGCATCGCTATGGCGCTGGGAGTGAACGAAGTCGCCGATCTTGCTCAGGAAATTCAGCTGATCCTGAAGGCGAAACCGCCGACGGACTTGCGTGAAGGTTTCGCGCTCTTGAAACAAGGGATTCACCTGCTTCATGCGCGGCCGAAACGTGTCAAGGAGGCGGCCTGCCAGGAGGTAGTCCAGATATTGGATTCAGATCAAACCTCCAACAACGCCAGTCCGGCTCGGACCAAACCTCAGATATCTCTTCTCGATCTTCCCATCCTCAAATGCTGGCCGAAGGATGGCGGACGTTTCATCACTTTTCCCAACGTGCATACACGCGATCCCGAAAGCGGTGCTCGCAACGTTGGGATGTACCGGATGCAAATTTTCGATGAGCGCACCACGGCAATGCACTGGCAGGTACACAAAGTCGGCGCTCGTCACGGCAAAGTTTACTATCAACGGGGCGAGCGCATGCCGGTCGCGGTCACGCTCGGAGGCGATCCCGCACTCACTTTTGCTGCAACCGCCCCATTACCCGATGGGCTCGATGAAATTTTGTTTGCTGGATTTTTGCGCAAAAAATCGGTGGAGCTGGTGAAATGCAAAACCGTCGATGTGGAGGTTCCCGCTGATGCTGATTTCGTTTTGGAAGGTTTTGTCCAGCCGGGCGAAATGCGACCGGAGGGACCGTTCGGCGACCACACCGGTTTCTACACCGCGGTCGAGGATTATCCTGTCTTTCATCTGACCGCGATCACGCATCGGCGTGACGCCTTTTATCCGACGACAATCGTCGGGCCGCCTCCAATGGAGGATTTTTACATGGGCGACGCGACGGTGCGGATTTTCTTGCCTGTCTTCAAAATGAATTTCCCCGAGTTGGTGGACATGACGCTGCCGCCGGAGGGTGTTTTCCACAATCTAGTTTTCGTTAGCATTCGGAAGCAGTATCCCTATCAGGCATTCAAGGTGATGCATGGGTTGTGGGGAATGGGGCAGATGATGTTTTCCAAATACATCGTGGTGGTGGACGAGGATTGCGACGTGCACAACACCAGCGAAGTGCTCTTCCGTTTATGCGCCAATACTGATCCTGAGCGCGACAGCACCATTATTCGGAATCCAAGCGATTCACTCGATCACGCGCCTACCGAGCAGAACATTGGGTCTCACATGGGCATTGATGCCACACGCAAATTGCCGGGCGAAAATTATCACCGCCCCTGGCCGGAGCTTCTCAAGATGGATGAGCGCGTGCAGGCGATCGTCGATTCGCTTCGGAAAAACCAGGGATAACTGCACGCCGAATCAGAAGTGTTTTTCGGCTCCGCAGAGCGTCGTCCTACGATTGCGCGCTCGAAAGCATTTGGTATGGGCCGCAACCGGAATACAGACTTTCCAGTCTGTGCGCCCAGCGGAGTTGCACTCCGCTGCCGAGCAAAAGAAAGCGGACAGAATGTCCGCTTGGCGCACAGGCCACAAGCCTGTGTTCCGTCTCGCCAGTACTTTTCTGGAACCCTTAGAGGTCCACCGCAGCCGCCCAAGGGCGATTGAGGTTCAATCCTCTTACGACGCTAATGATTAGTAGTAACCGCTGTAGGGACGACGGAAAAGTTGTCCTGTGTCAATATCACGAGTCAGTCCGCCCGGTGGCACACCTCTCAAGTCATAGCGCCGGCCCGTGTATGGGCTTCGAAAAACTCCAGGAGTGTCGGTGTACCGCGCCAGCGGCCAGCCTCGCGGTGGCACGGGCCCATAAGCGCGAGCCCGGTCTTCCTGAATTGAGTGACCGATCAACGCGCCAGCGGCCGCTCCCGCCGCGGCACCGATAGAAGCCGCGCGCACGTTTCCGGTGGCGGCTCCGCCGATGATTGCACCGGCAGCCGCGCCATAACCCGCCCCGGCCCCAGTGGGAGTATCACACGAGCTAAGAATAAAGGAACCCAATGCGATGCCCGAAAGAACGGTGAAAAATCTTCGTTTCATAAGTGATGTTCGTTGACCAATTGAACCACGCTGGCGACGGAAAGTTTTCGACGGTGATGTTCGAAAACTCCGCCTGGTTAACCGGCCAATTCGAATGACGACAGAGCTAAGGCCTGACGAAGACCTTGTTGACGTGCGTGTCTAGAACAAGGCCACCGTGGGGGATGTTCGAGCAGTCAAAGGCCGTCCGGGGCGGATAGGGACTGTTGACAACCCCATCGGCGTTATGGGGATCTCTTTCACCCATTGGATACTTTCCCTTCTGCGCCGGATACTTTTTAGCGGCGTCTTGTGGAGTGACCTGCGTTGCGACAGCGGCCCCACCAGCACCTTGTTTAGAAACTTTGCTCGAGTCAGGTCCCTTCGGGTTTTGCTGCTGATAACTCGTACCTTCCTTCATCTGAGCCACCGCCGTATTGGATAAGATAAACGCAAGGCAACTCACCGCCACGGCCGAAACAACTGTGATCAATCTGGTTTTCATATTCATAATATTCCCCTTCATTGGTAGGTTTTCGTAATAGAAAAGTTAGACGGATGCCTGGCGCCGCAAATTCAAAAAACAGTTGAGGAACTGCGCCGTCACTCGCCCTGACTTTTCCAATTTACTCAGACGATAATCTTTTTCGAAAATGCGAAAGTTGTCCAGCTTCATTCGTCGAAGAAGCGCGTGATAAATCGAACGCATGATTTCGGCCGGAAGCATCGAACGGCGATCCTCGGGCGGAAGCAGTCTGGCGGCGTCGGCAAAGAATTTTTCAGCTCGCGCAGCCTGAAAATTCATCAATTGCGTGAATCGCGAATCCCCAAGGTGGTTGCGCAAATCCTCTTCGTTGTAATGAAATCGCGCCAGATCCTGCGCCGGCAGATAAATGCGATCGGCTTTCAGATCCGTCGCCACATCGCGAATGATGTTGGTCATTTGCAGCGCTAAACCGAGAGCGATGGCATAGTCGCGACACTGCGGATTTTTGTAACCGAAAATTTCGATGCTAACCAGGCCGACCGCACTGGCGACGCGATGGCAATAAACGCGCAGCTCATCCCACGTCGCATAACGCCGGATATCGACATCCATCTCCACTCCGGTAATGATTTCCTCCAACATCTCCGGCGTGATCGGATACGTTAAGATCAACTGGCGGACCGGCTCGGCCAGCGCTGGTTCGTTGGCAAATTCGCCGCGCAATGATTGGCGCCACCTCGCCAGCTCGCGCCGTTTCGTCTCCGGATCGCGCAGGTTATCGTCCGCGATATCATCGATGACGCGGCAGAAAGCATAAAAGGTCGTGATGTCGCGCCGGCGCGCGCCGCTCATGGCGATGAAAGCGAAAGCGAGATTGGATTTGCTCGCGCGCGTAATTTCCGTCGCGGCATCACTGGTTTTCATTCTTTCAATAACGAATCCAATTCTCCTGCGCGATCCGCCCGCTTTCGCATTGGCGGAAGAGAACAACCCAGGAAGCAAGGAGCCAGCCGGTGACTAAAGCCCGTAAAAAAACGAAAATCGATTTCCAAACAATCATGGCTGCGGCCCGATCGGCGATGGCACTCCGAACCATGGCGTCGATCACCAGGATCAAGAAAAAGTTAAGCCCACAGATCAAACAAAACCAGGCGAGGCGCCGGAAATCGCGCCAGAGCAATTGGCGGTGGGCCCGGAAGGCTTCGCGCAAAGTTTCGTTGTGGAGGACGAGGGAGATTTGGACCGAACAAAAAGCGAGAATAAACCCACTCATGAAAACGCGCTGGAGCGGGAGATAGTCCAGCACGTTTGGCACGTTGATAAAATAAGCGAGGAGCATTGGCAGCCGCAGCACGAGCATGCTGACGACAACAACAATACCGGCCCATTCCAAGACGTAACTGAATCTGCGCATGGCAAAGGCAAAAAGAGCGCCTTCGCGAAAACTTAACCCTTTGATCCAGGCCAGACAGACGGTGATGAGGTAAACTTGAATGTAAACTCCGGCCAGGTATTCGAAGATGAACGAGAGCGCATCAATGGAGGCGGAGATCTTCAAAAGATGCGCGGTCGAAACTTGGTTGTTCCAAGCCGGCAACCGCCAATAGACGAGCGGTTTCAGGAGCGCAGCGAGGGTGCTGACAAGGAAAACGAGATAAATCGGGATGCTCCACCAACGGTAAAGCTTGGATAAGGCACGCCAGAACGTGCGATGCAATCCGCGCCAATTAACGAGAAATAGGATGGCAGCGAGAGCAGAGAGTGGATAAGTGGTGGTAGCATTATCGAAAATGCCGGCCACGCTTTCAATGGTCGGGAGCGGGACTTCGTGCCAGACATCCGCCAAGGGTGACCAATTCCAGTTGGAAAAAGCAATGATTTCCGCGAAATCGATTTCAGACGGACTTGGGACTGAACTAAAGGTAACGAACTGAAAAACAAAGTAAGCGAACCCGAGAAGAGCGAAAGTAAGCCAAACGCGTTCGTAACGCGCGATACAGCGAAAACCATCGCGTAATGCCCGCCTCACCGGATTGGCCAGCATGACCAGGAGGTAACCAGCGAGCAATCCAGCGATTGGATACAACCGCGTGAGGGCCAGCAAATGGAGTGAAGTATTGGAGTGTTGGAGTGATGGAGTAATGAAACTATCCATCATCGCTGTCTTGGTTGCGTCACTACTCCATTACTCCATTACTCCAGTTGGCGTCAGCGGATTAATCCCCAGTGCTGGTTGAACGGCCAATAGACCCATAGCCCACGCCCAACCAGGTTCTCCTCCGGCACCGGTCCCCAATAGCGACTATCATAGCTGAAGTAACTGTTGTCGCCCATGGCAAAGTAACTGTGAGGGGGAACGGTGAAACTTTGATCAGGCCTGGCCAGATATTGGCGGCCCAGAGTATAGCCGCGATAGGGAGGCTTCGCCTGCATCACTCGTTGAAAGCCGAAGCCCTCGGGCGGTTTATCGTTCACATACAGTAGCGGTGGATCGATCCGAAGAGTGTCACCCGCCAAACCGACCAGACGCTTGATAAAGTAAGGTGCGCCGGTCTGCGGATCCTCCGGAATCATCGGGATATGCTTGGTTCGGAAAACGAAAACGTCGCCCCGGTGTGGTTTCATGAAGTTATAGATGAACTTATCTACGAATACCTGATCACCGGTATCGATTGCGCCGCGGGCGATAATCTGGCCGCGCTGGTAACGAGCACCCGGCATCACCTGGAAATCGTGTCCCAAGGTGGCTTCCGGAGCGTAGACCAGATGCGTTCCGCGGTCGGTAACGATTCGAGACCAGGTGAAAAAGAAAAGGTATTTTTGCTCCACGATTTCCCGGATACTTTCATCCTCAGGTGCAACTGCATTGATGTAGTTACGTCCGAGAATGAAAAATTCGGCGATCTGCCGCAAAATATTGGGAGCCGGCTCCGTCCTGGGATGGCCGATGATCCCATTCAGGGTTGGCTGCATTGAGCCGGTTGGAATCTTGAACGGTTGGATGAAGTACGATCGCACTCCGACCGCGACCACGATTGCCACTAGAATGACTTCGCAGTTTTCCCTCCACCCGGCTTCGCGATGCGAGGGGGAATGCTCCGCCACCAATGCGTCCAGCCGCTCGGAATTTTCCCGCACCCCTGGCAGGTCTCGTTCCTTGATGGAGCGCTCGAGTGTTTCAATTTGCCGGCGAAGATCAGCCAGGGCGGCGTCGCTCAGGACGTCGCACCGATAGCGTATCAGTTTTTCCGCATGGCGAATAAGCAGCCGGGCATGTTTGATAGATCGCGAGCGGAACATGCGGCGAAAGCTACTCGATCATTACGGATTTCAAATGGCAATCGCCTGCCTGCCGCTGAAACCTCCATCCCCGCTGTATTTCACCGAAAATCGATTCTGAGCGCGTTGCTTGCAGTGATTTTTCTGTCGTTTTTCGGAACACTTACCCTTAGCGCGTCGATGTCCCGACAAAGTTACGATTGGCGTTACAGCGTCATCTCCCACTTGCTTTCACCCCGAGACAATCCCAGCCATTATCGGCTTGCTGCCGGCGGGTTGGCGCTGACAGGACTGTTGATGCTGCCCTTCGCGGGATATTTACGCCGGCAATTGGGAATGATCGCACCGAGATTGGCGCTGGTTTGCTCGGGAAGTTTTCTCGCCGGAATTGTTGCGTTGATTTGCGCCTGCTTTGTCGTACCGCAACACACTCACGACGTCCTGCGGATTCGGCGACTGCATGAGCTGCTTGGGCGCTCCGCCGCCGGTTTTCTCGCCCTGGCAATGATTGGCGGTTGCTGGTGCGCTTGGAAAGGTCGCTACAAAAGTCGAGGCGCGTCACGCTTGTTTTGGATCTGGTCTGCCCTCACTCTATTGCCACTGGCGGGCATTTTCTGCAGCGAAGCTTTGTTGCTCCTCACGCGGCTGGAACCAACTCGGATGCAGCCCGTCCACGCTGCGCTTCGGCATTCCATCTTCTGGCACCTGGGCTTTTGGGAATGGACGGGTGCGGTCGCGGTGTTCGCCTTTCTTTGTGCGGCAGTTTTTCTGTTGCCTGCGCAAGCAAGCGTTAAAAGTTAAAGGAGTTAAGATGTTACAAGGGAGCCCCTTCGCCCTTGCTCGGGATGACCGGAAGGGGAATCACTGCGCCTTCAATACTTCAATAAATGCTTCCTGCGGAATATTGATACGGCCGATGCTCTTCATCCGTTTTTTCCCTTCCTTCTGTTTTTCGAGGAGTTTGCGCTTTCGCGTGATATCGCCGCCGTAACACTTTGCCGTCACATTCTTGCGCAAAGCCGAAACACTTTCGCGCGCGATGATTTTGCCGCCAATCGCCGCCTGGATCGCTACTTGATAAAGCTGGCGAGGGATTACCTCTTTGAGCTTCGCTGCCAACTGACGTCCCCTACCCTCGGCGCGATCTTTGTGCACGATGGTAGAAAAGGCATCGACCGGTTCGCCATTAACCAGCAAATCGAGCTTCACCAGTTTCGCCGCGCGATAACCGGCATGCTCGTAGTCCATTGAGCCGTAGCCGCGCGTGATCGACTTAATCTTGTCATTAAAATCGACCAGAATTTCGTTCAGCGGCAATTCGCAGTGCAACATTACCCGGCGCGCGTCGAGCGTCTCGGTATGGTCCATTTGCCCGCGTTTTTCGAGGATGAGTTGGAGGATGTCCCCGATGTTCTCATTTGGACAAAGGACGTAGGCTTTCACGATCGGCTCCCGAATTTCTTCGATCAGGCTCGGATCGGGCAGGTGCGCCGGGTTATCGATGAGAATAATCTCGCCGCGGGTCGTTTCGATTTCGTAAACGACGCTCGGGCTGGTCGCGATGATGTCCATGTTGTATTCGCGACGCAATCGCTCCTGAATAATTTCCATGTGCAGGAGTCCGAGAAAACCGCAGCGAAACCCGAATCCGAGGGCAACTGAACTTTCCGGCGTGTAAATGAAAGCCGAGTCATTCAGTCGCAGCTTGCCGATGGCGGTTTTCAAATGCTCGAAGTCGCCGGTGTTGATCGGATAAATTCCGCTGAAAACCATCGGGTGAATTTCCTGAAAACCGGGCAGCGGCTCCCGCGCGGAATTGCGCGCGTCGGTAATGGTGTCGCCGATTTTTATATCGGCAGTTGATTTGATGTTGGCGATGAAATAACCGACATCGCCCGCATTTAGTCGCGGCTGCGGATACATCTTGGGCGTGAAGACCCCTACTTCCTTGATCTCGTAACGCGCGTTATTGCGCATTAATTTTATCGCTTGGGACGGTTCCATTTTTCCGGAAACGACGCGCACGTAACCGACCACGCCGCGATAAACATCGAAGACGGAATCGAAGACGAGCGCACGCAGGATTTCGTCTAACGGCTTTTGGGGCGGCGGAATGCGCGCCACAATGGCCTCTAGAATTTCATCAATACCGATTCCCATTTTGGCGCTGGCATGAATCGCTTCCTCGGCGGGAATAGCGAGAATTTCCTCCAGCTGTCGATCGACCGAGGCAATGTCGGCATTTGGCAAATCGATCTTGTTGATCACCGGCACGATGGTAAGGCCCTGTTTGTGGGCGAGGTGAATGTTCGCCACCGTTTGCGCTTCCACACCCTGCGCAGCATCGACGATCAACAGGGCGCCTTCGCAGGCTGCGAGCGAACGCGAAACTTCGTAGGCGAAATCGACATGCCCAGGCGTATCGAGCAGATTCAGGCGGTATTTTTCGCCCGACTTTGCGGTGTATTGCATCGTTACCGGGTGCGCTTTGATCGTGATCCCGCGTTCGCGTTCCAAGTCCATGGAATCAAGCAGCTGATCCTGTTTCTCGCGCTCATGGATGGTGCCGGTGCGCTCAAGTAACCGATCCGACAAGGTCGTCTTTCCGTGATCGATGTGCGCGATGATGCAAAAATTGCGCGTGTGCTCGATAGCCATGAAGCGCGGAACTATGCGGGTGCGTGCTGAAGCGGTCAATTTACGCGCGTGGGGTGACGGCTCCAAAAGCGGTAGGGCGAGACTATCGAGCCGGGGGCCGAATTGTAAGGCGTTTCTGCGCCGGTGCTAAGTTGGCAACCGGCACAGTTGCCGTACAATAGTAGCCAATGCCGAAGTTGATGATCAGCGGAGCAACCTACGAACTGGTCGAACAGGTTATCACGGTCGGCCGCGCCCCGGACAATACCATTCACCTCGATGATCCTTCCGTCTCGGGGCGGCACGCGGAATTACGCGCCGCCGGAAAAGCTTATCAATTGCGCGATCTCGGTTCGACTAATGGCACACGAGTCAATGGATCCCCGACCGGTGAAATCATCTTGCATTCCGGCGACCGCATTCGTTTCGGCGCAGTTGATGCCCGTTTCGAAGGCGACATGCCAAGGAGCGCGACCCAGCCGCTGCCGGCCGCGGCAAAAGTCGATGCGAAGGTGGCGATAACCAGTATCCGCCCGGCCGATTTTGCGAACGCCTCGCCATTCCGGACTCGAAGCAAACAACGCGATCCCGGTCGGACCGCTCTATTTGTAGCGGCAGCAATCGCCTTATTGGCATTGTTGGCGGGAATCGTCGCAGTGCTGACAATGCACGCGCCGACGCCGTAACTGGCACGTGTTATCCCGAGCGAAACCGAGGAATCCCGTGGAAGTTAGCTTAAAGATTTCGCATCGGGATCCCTCGACTATCACTCGGGATGACCCCAGTGGTAAACGGTTTCTCTACGATTTGTTTATGTAACGAGCGTGCAGTTCTTCCGCCGCGAAGCCTCTTCCCCTTAATTCCCGCAAACTGAGTGAGCCATGCCGTTTCGCCAGCCGTTTCCCTGATTCATCCACGACTAATGACGTATGAAAAAATCTCGGCGGCACTAAGTCGAGCGCGCGATAAAGCAGTAACTGCCGAAAAGTGGAGACGAGTAAATCTTCACCCCGCACCACCTCACTGATTCGCATCGCGGCATCATCCACCACCACGGCCAGCTGATAGGCCGGGACGTCGTCGCGTCGCCAAACAATGAAATCGCCGAAGTCGCGCCCGGCCACGGCGGATTGCCTTCCAATGCGCTCATCGACAAACTCGATTCGCTCGCCGTCAGGCACGCGAAATCGCCAATGGGCTGCCAGTGGCCTTTGTCCAGTCGCTGTAGCTGCCGCCGTCACTGGCGGCAGAATTTTTCCTCTTTGCTGTCTTTGCTGTAGTGGCAAGCGTGTCGCCTGCAAATTCTTTGCCGGCGCGGCCGACACGGCCGCCTCTACAGTAGACCGTCCCGGGCGACAGGTGCCAGGGTATATCGGTTCTTCATTTTCATCGTGCGGGGCGAGCGAAGCGTCCGCCACATCCTTCCGCGAGCATTTGCATGGGTAAATCAAGCCGCCGAGGCGCAATTTTTCCCATGCCTCCAAATAGCGGGAACGCCTCTGGCTTTGAATATACGGGGCAAACGGTCCGCCGATGTCCGGGCCTTCATCCCAATCAAGCCCAAACCAGTGCAAATCCTCGATGATCGCGTCGGCAAATTCTCTGGGGCAACGATCGCGATCCAAATCTTCGATCCGTAAAACCAACTTGCCACCGGCAGCGCATGCACGTTCGTACGCCCGCCGGAACGTGACCGCGTGACCGATATGCAATAATCCCGTGGGCGATGGTGCGATGCGGCCGCGGTATTCCGTCATCCCGAGCGAAGCGTAGCAGAGTCGAGGGATCCCGTGGAAGTTACCTTAAAGATTTCGCCGCGGGATCCCTCGACTCCACTCGGGATGACGGCGAGAAATCGTGCGATACGGCGCCGGTATTGTTTTTCTGTCATTCCGAGCGCAGTCGAGGAATCTCTAACTTGATTCGATTTAAATAGTAAGAGATGTCTCGACTGCGCTCGACATGACAAAAAAGAGTCCCCCGCGACTTAGAATACTTTACCCGACATGACAAAGACGCGCTTACTCCTTTTCGATATTGACGGAACGCTGGTGAATACGGGCGGGGCCGGGGTCGAAGTGCTCAAACTAATTGTTCACAACCGATTCAGTGCCAAAGACGACCTGCGCGATATCGAGATCGCTGGAAAAACTGATCGCACAATTATTCGCGATATTTTGCGCAAATATCAGGTGAAACCAACGGACGAAAACATCGGCTCATTCGCCGAGGAGTACATTCATAGACTCCCGCTTTCACTTTCCCGCTCTCGGGGGCGAGTTCTGCCCGGAATCCAGCCATTACTCGAGCGATTGAAACCGCAGCCCAATATTGTGCTCGCCCTTTTAACCGGGAATCTGCAGCAGGGCGCAAGGCTCAAGCTTCAGCATTACGGTCTTTGGGATTTCTTTGAATTCGGCGCTTTCGCGGATGACCATCACGATCGAAACGAACTCGGCGCTTTTGCCAGAGAACGCGCTCAAAGAAAGCATGGTCACGACTTCGATGCGGCCGATATCGATGTCATCGGCGATACCAATTACGATATCGCCTGTGGAAACGCATTTGGCGCACGCACCATTGCGGTTGCGACTGGCAGTTGGTCCCGCGAACTATTGCAAGCGTGCTCTCCAGATTTTTTGTTCGACGATCTGGCAGACACAGACGAGGTCATTAAGAAGCTGGGATGGTGAATACTTGAATGGTTGATAGGAAGAATTCACCGTCCAGAATTTAACACCCGCATCCAGAATTATGCCTGCCCAATCAAAAGTCATTCCACTCGAAGGCGAAATCGATCTGCATATTTCTCCTCGCATCACCACCACGGTTAACGCTGCGCTGAAGGCCAAGCCACGTAATCTTGTTATCGACATGGGCAACGTCAGCTACATCGATAGCTCCGGCCTGGCGGTTCTGATTGAAGCGATGCAGAAGGTGGAAAAATACGGGGGCAAGTTCGCGCTCGCCGGTTTGCAGGAAAATGTGAAACCGATTTTTGAGATCGCGCGCCTGGATCAGGTTTTTCGCATTTACCCGGATGTCGATTCCGCGCTCTCGCGGGAGTGAAGCAAAACTTCCATAGTGTGAGCTACATTACGCGAGAGATCGAACTGGGTGGCACGCTCAAGTAAGGCGGGCCGCGCAGTCAGGCGTCGCGATTCGTCACTCCAAAAATGGAGCGCGTCACTCAGCGCCTTGACGTCATCCGGACGATCCACGACCGACCCGTGCACTTTTGGCTCGATGATCTCGCTGCAACCGTTGGCGCGGGTCGTAATCACCGGCAAACCTGCGGCCATCGCTTCCAGCGAAGCATTGGAGAAAGGATCGTAAACAGTCGGCAAAATAAATATGTCCCCCGCGGCCAACGGCAATCGCACATCCTCGATTTCGCCGAGAAAGGTCACACTCCTAGTGCGATATTTGCGCTCGTTCCCGCGACCGGCCACCAGCAGCCGCATTTGTCGGTCGCGCAACTTCGCCATCGCAGCGATAGCGAAACGCAGTCCCTTTCGTTCCCAGCCCGAGCCAAGAAATAATACCGCGATTTCATCAGGACCGATCCTCAACTGCGCGCGTGCCGCTGCACGTTTGCGCGGGGCCGGACCGAAATCCGAAACGCGCACGCCATTGCGGATGAGATCAATCGCGTCATCGGCAAGGCCGTAGTAGCGGACAATTTCATCGCGCACCATTGCCGAGTTGGCGATAACGCGACGCGCCCCGCCATCGCCCAGCAACGCCTTTTCTAAACGCAACAGGGCGTCATGCTTCGGATTAAAACGACGCACAATTTTCGTTAGCCTTGCCTCGAACTGCGCTTTGCGCTCGAGCCAGGCTCGATGAACCCCGTCGCCGGCGCGGAAAAAATCGCAGCGCCAGATCCGCTCCAGACTGACAAGGAGATCGCAATTTTTTCCCGGATCGATCCGTTCCAATTCATCCGCGAAAGCGATTGGCCCCTCTTCCTCAATTCGAATTATCCGGCCGGATGTCCATTCTTCCTCCGGCCAATCTTTAGTAGCAAAAAGGGTTGCCTCGTGACCGGCGGCCGCCAACGCGCCAGCGACGCGTCGCAAATATGCTTCCGCGCCGCCGCTGGGCGAAAAACCGCGCCGAACAAATCCAATGTTTAGTTTCTCGGAAGCCTTTACTTGCACGCGGTCAGCACAATAATTGTTCCTATGTCGGGCGAAACTCTAAACCCCACCGCGCCACCGCGCATTGCGCCCCGAGCACCCCGCTTGCCGAAAAGTTTGCTTTATTCCATTTTCGCCCGCATTGGCGGCTGGGGACTCGACACCGATGCTTTTGAAACGTTGCGCGCATCGTATCGGGGCGGATTTTTGGGCAAAGCGATCGCCTACGACAATCGGCAAAACGAAATTCCGGCGTCGAAAATCCGATCCTTGCGCTGGCATCCGGTGCGGCTCCTTTCGTCGCTCGACCGACCTTATTATTATGGCGCGAAGAAAAAATACCTCGACTGGATCGCATCGCGCGAACTCGGGACTGGCCAGTATGATTTGTTTCACAGCTGGTCGGGCGATTGCCTGGAGTCCTTGCGCGTCGCGCAACGAAAAGGAATTGCTTCGATCGTAGAGATTCCGACCTGGCACCGCGATTTTGCCGAGCGCGTTGCCCCGCGGGCCGAACCGCAGCGGTCCAGACAACGGACTCCAATTGGGCGCTGGAAAAACGAGCTTGTCCTGCGGTCGGAACGTTCCATCGAAGAATACGACCTTGCCACGCTCCTGCTGGTACTTTCGGAAAGAGCGGCCGAGACTTTTCGCGAGAGCGGGATGCCAAAAGAAAGACTTTTCTATCTTCCACGCGGAGTCGATGTCCAGCGTTTCAAACCAGGCAAACCTCCGCCAATCTTTCGCGCAATTTTTTCCGGCGCGCTGATTGAACGCAAGGGAATTCATCATCTGCTCGAAGCCTGGTATCGGCTGAACTTAAAAGACGCCGAATTGTGGCTGCTCGGTTCGATCCACGAAGAAGCGAAACCGCACTTGAAGAAATTCTGGCGCGGCAACATCCGCACCATTGGTTTCGCGGGCGACGTGGAAACATATTTGAGTCAGGCGACGATCCACATTTTTCCCTCACAGTTGGAAGGTAGCGCCAAGGTTACTTATGAGGCAGCAGCCTGTGGCTTGCCACAGGTGGTCACCCGCGAATCGGGCGATGTGGTGCGTGACGGAGTCGAGGGCATCATTGTCCGACCGGGCGATGTCAATGCCATCGCCGGCGCGATCGAGCATTTTTACCAGCATCCGAGAATCGTGTCGGAAATGGGCATTGCCGCGCGCAAACGGGTAGTGGAAAATTTTACCTGGGACCATTTTCGGGAGCGATTGCTGGGGGCTTATGAAATGGCCAGGCAGATGCTGTAGCCATTGCCAGCACCTCCAACGGCGGCCATAGACCGTCGCTCCAATGAAAATTCTGCTGATTCAACTTCGCCGGCTTGGCGATCTCATTTTAACAACCCCGGCGATTTCGGCCCTGCGTGGACATTTGCCCGCCGCGCAAATTGCCCTCGCTGTTTCAGGCGAATGCGCTCCGCTTCTGCCTGCCATCCAAGGATTACGGCAGACGTTCCTAACGAAACGTGGAGTGCGCGATCTTTCCGCGTGGATGGAAATTCGTCAGGCCGGTTTCGATTGCGTAGTCGATTTCACCCGCAACGATCGCTCGGCCTGGCTAACGTTTTTGTCCGGCGCGCCGCAACGGATCGTGTCCGATCGATTGAAAATCAAATCCAAAATCCGCCTGCGCTTTTACAACGAGTTCGTCGATTGCGCGATGAAACAAATGCACACGGCGGATTACTATCTCGCCCTGTTGCAACCGCTCGGAATTTCCGCGACTGCAAATGACCCGCTGCTTGAGCTTCCGGCGGCGGCGCAACAACGCGCCTCTTCCGTCATCGCCGATCAAATTCGCCACCAATCATTTGTCATTTTCCATCCAGGCTCGGCGCGCGTGGAAAAGTTTTGGGAACCGGAACGCTGGGCAGACATAATCGAATTCGCCGCTAACGAGCTCGGTCTCTTTCCGGTCTTATCGGGCGGCAGCACCGAGCTCGAGCGCGCGCACCTTACTGCCATCCGAGAAAAATTGCACACCACTGTGCTCGATCTTTCCGGGCAGCTCGATCTCCTCAGCCTCGCGGCCTTAATCGAACGCGCGCGCTTGCTCGTCACGGTTGATTCCGCGCCCATGCATTTGGCCAGCGCGGCGGGGACGCCGCAGGTCATCCTCTTTGGGCCAACCAATCCATTTCATTGGCGGCCACGAAAAAGTCCGGCTGCAATTTTGTTCGGCGAATCGCCCGAGCCGCTGCGCCATTTCCAAGCCCGCGAAGCAAAAAGACTGATGAAGCAAATCTCGACGGCAGCGGTGATCGATGCTATGCGTTTGATGGTGTCGGCGCCAGCGGCGTCAGCCGTATGAAGGATAAAGCCGAGAAGAAGGTCCCATTTCGGGAGACGATTCGAGTCGCGTGGAAGCCATACAAACGGCTCTACACTTACGTCGGCCCTTACAAATGGCGGTTCATCCTCGGCCTCGCTCTCGGATTTCTTTTTGGCGTGACCCAGGGTTGCCTACCGCTGGTTTTGCAAAAGGTAACCAGCACGATCTTTCACGGTGCTGCCCCTAAGGCCACCGATTTGACCCATCGTTCGGAATTACTCAGCGCCGGCGGCTCGGTGAAGTCGATCGTCTTCATTTGCCTTCTGATCCCCGCGGTCATGACCTTACGCAGCCTGATGGGATACGGCAACGCCTTTTACATGAACTGGGTCAGCCACCGCGTTGTCACCGACATTCGCAACCAGCTTTTTGCCAAGATAGTGGGTCAATCGATGGATTTCTTTAATCGAATGCGCGCCGGCATTCTGATGTCGCGCATCACCAATGACACCCTTGCGATGCAGGCCGCTCTAAGCCAGGTCAGCAGCGACGCCTTCAAACAACCGGTTTCGATCATTTTGGGGATAGCGGTTCTGCTCTACATGGATTGGAAATTTACTTTGGCGACCCTCTTTCTCTTCCCCAGTTGCATCGTGCCCATTCAAATCTTTGGCCGCCGCGCCCGCCAAGCGGTGCAGAGCCAGCAGGAAAACGTGGGACAAATGGTGGTAACGATGCAGGAAACGTTCGCCGGCATTCGCGTCGTTAAGTCCTTTGCTCGCGAGGACCACCAGGTAAAAAGTTTTTCGCGGAGTACCATGCTCCAATTCCGCCACACCATGCGCATGGTCAAATCGACGGAGCTGACGGGGCCGTTGATCGAAATCCTGGCGGCAATGGGTGTTGGGATGGCCTTGCTTTACGTCTATATCGCTAACCTTTCTGCCGGGCGTTTCCTGGCCCTCATCGGCGGCATTTTCATTCTCTATGATCCGATAAAAACGTTGAGCAAAATGCACATCGTGCTGCAGCGTTCGGTCGCGGCTACCGTCGGCATTTTTGGAATTCTAGACACGCCCTCCGCCATTCAGGATTCCCCGGACGCGCAAAGTCTGGACTCCTGCGACGGTCGCATCGATTTTCAGAACGTCACTTTCCGCTACACCGGGACATCCACTGATGCGGTGAAAAATCTAAACTTGCAGATCGAGCGGGGCAAAAGCTACGCCCTGGTGGGCGCGAGCGGTGCAGGTAAGAGCACCATCCTTTCCCTCATTCTCCGGCTGTACGATCCTACTTCAGGCGTGGTGCGAATCGACGGTCAAGATTTGCGCAGATTAACCCAGCAATCGTTGCGTGAGCAGATCGGATTGGTGACTCAGGACACGTTTCTGTTTCACGATACTATCTACAACAATATCCTTTTTGGCCGGCTGGACGCGACACGCGAGGAAGTTTACGCCGCGGCGCAGATGGCTTACGCCCATGAGTTTATTTTGGAGCAACCACACAAGTACGACACCATCGTCGGCGACAAGGGGATGCTGCTTTCCGGGGGTCAGCAACAGCGGATCGCCATCGCGCGCGCAGTTTTGAAGAACGCACCCATCCTTCTTCTCGACGAAGCCACCTCCGCTCTCGATTCCGAATCGGAGAAGCAAATTCAACTGGCGTTGCAGACGCTCGCCGCCGGCAGAACCGTGGTGGCGATTGCCCATCGGCTTTCCACCATCTTGTCCTCCGATCAAATCGTGGTGATGGATCGCGGCCACATAAAAGAAATCGGCACCCACGCCGAGCTGCTCGCCAAATCCGGCTACTATCGCCGTCTCTACGATCTGCAATTCAATCGCGGCGCCGAACATAAGGACCCGGAGCCGGAAGAATTGTTCGAGGTGGTGAGCTGATGTTGTAGCTGTCGCTGTCCTCAGCGGCGGAATCGTCACCCTGCCGCCGGAGACGACGGCAGCCACAACTGCGCTCTGGATGAGGAAACGAGCCGGTCGAACTGCGCACGGAGTTCTGCTTGTGCTGCGTCAGTCGGGACTGGTCGCATTTTCATTTCCGGCCGGGGCGGTAGACCAAGCCACGAGCGGTAACCCTTTATTCGTAGAATTCAACTGCAAATTTGAACCCCCATAACGGCGACTCGGCCGACTGCTTCCGGGCTGTTTCCTCGCGTTATCATAACAAAGATATTGTCAGAGTTTGCCTGTCGGGCTAATGCTAGCCGTGGCTGACACCGAAGCAGCACGCGGCACCTCGACCGCCTGGGTATGAGAACAAGCTCTATTAATTCTCCGGTCTTTATAGCGAGGGATACTAGCACCCAGCCGACGGGCCGCATGCGACTCTTGAAATCTGCAAAAGAGAAAACGTTTCTGCGCCGTGCCCCGCAGATCGCTGTGCACGACGCCGACGTTTTCATTGTCTCCTATCCGAGGTCCGGCAACACCTGGATGAGATTTTTGCTGGCTAACCTGTTAGCGCCGCAAGAGACGATTACTTTCCGGAACATCGAAAACTTTGTGCCCGATCTGCACAAATCAGCGGCCGTTCTGGATAATTGGCCGGGGCGCCGTTACATCAAGTCGCATCATCGGTGTTACGATCGTTACCCGCGATTCCTTTATCTCTATCGTGATGGACGCGACGCCGTGGTGTCCTATTATCATTATGTGACCGAGAAGAAGGCTTTTTCCGGAGACTTCGACGAATTCGTGTTTTCACCACGGGCTGCCAAATTCGGTTCCTGGCGAGAACACGTGGGCGGTGCCCTGGACTTCGCCGCGTCCCATCCCGGGCGCGTGCTTGTCCTGCAATACGAGCGGATGCTCGAGCGAACGCGAGAGTTTGCCGCAAAAGCGGCATCGTTTGTCGGCATCGATTGCGATGGGTCAAGTCTGGCCGCCGCGATTGCGAAGAGCTCGTTTGATCAACTCAGATCGATCGAAAAAAAATTCGGTGGCGAGAAGATCGACGATGGGGGCGCCTTTTTCCGCACCGGAGAGACCGGACGGTGGCGGCGTTATTTTTCGGACGCACTCTATGAGAAATATCTGCGCGACAATGCGCAGATTCTTCTACGACTTGGCTATTCGCTCTAGCCGATGAGCGTGACAAGATTTGCCCATGTGATCAACCCGGTACGGGTTGAGCCTTCGTCCGATTTGTTCGTTGCCCAGCCGATCACGTTCGAAAGCATGCGGGTGGCACGGGAAAAGGCGCGCGAAGATGCGGATGTGACGCTTTGCGCTGTCTATTACCCGGAAGATGAGGAGCAGATACCCGCCGCGTTTCAGAAATTGCGGCCGCTTGATCGTTCGGTTCTTGATTTCGGAGAGTTCGAGGTCAAACGGAAGTATCCTCTGATTTCGGATATTCTGGCGCGCCTCGCCGAAGCCGCATCGGAGGCAGACTACTTGATTTACACGAACGTGGACATCGTGCTCATGCCATTTTTTTATACCAGCCTCGCGACTCTGCTCGAGGAAGGCTATGATGCCCTAACGATTACGCGGCGGACAATTCCGAGAATTTACACTAGCCCGGCGGAGTTGTCTCGCATGTATGCCGAGTCGGGCGAGGCCCATCCGGGGCATGATTGTTTTATTTTTCGCCGCGAGGCGGTGATGCAATACGATCTCGGCCATATTTGCATCGGCGCGCACTGGATTGGAAGAGCGCTCGAGCTAAATATGATTTGCACCGCGCGCCGCTACGCCGCGCTTAGAGATCTGCACATGACGTTTCATCTCGGTGACGATCGTCCGTGGAAAGACGATCGCTTCAAAGTTTTCGCGCAATCCAACCGCAACGAAATCCGTCGCATTCTGTTGCGTTTTCATTCTGAAAACCGGCTGGTCGATTGTCCGGAAAGCCAGGACTTGATTAGACGATTCGCGCCGGAATTGCAGGGCACTGATGGAGCGTCGCCCGCAATGCAAAGGCAACTCCCGTTTTGGCAACGGCTGCGTTCCCGCTCCTGCGCCAGAGCTCAAGCGCCTCCTGCTTGTATTGATTAGTGTAGCTCGCCTTACGCCGAGGCGGTTTGCTTAGCTGTGTCTTCATGTGGGTTCCTCGGG
>Ga0207697_10000638_pt1 | contig 19975 bp, 11 predicted proteins | sample KBSSwiS5withPhiX_FD_184293 | JGI IMG/M metagenome (GOLD analysis project Ga0207697, IMG submission 184293) | Switchgrass rhizosphere microbial communities from Kellogg Biological Station, Michigan, USA, with PhiX - S5 (SPAdes) (version 2) | ecosystem: Host-associated > Plants > Roots >... | reverse complement strand
ATCTGCAGTCGCCCACCGCCGCCAATGTCGAACGGACCAATGACGACGTGACGCAGCTCGAAGGCAGTGTGTCCCGGTTCTGGTCCCCGAAACGCGACAATCGGCTGTTCCTCGTCGCCTCCGGCGGGACCTCGTTCGGCGGCCATCCGATTTCCCAGTTTCAGGTTGGCTATCCCTTCCGGCTGGACGCCTTCCGCGTCGGCGAGCGGCGGGGAGACCACTATGCCGTCGTCACCGTCGGCGCGGCGCGCGCGATCGGACGTCTGCCCGACTTCATGGGCGGCAAGGTGTTCGCCGCCGGGTGGCTGGAGAACGGCTCCGTGTTCAAGACCGACGAGGATGCCGATTTTCAGACGCATATCGCTGGCGGCCTGGTCCTCGACACCCTCGTCGGTCCCGTGACGGCCGGCACGAGCGTGGGCCTCGACGGCGCGTTCCGCATCTTCATCGGCGTCGGCCGGCTGATGCGGTGACGGCGGCTGTCGAGAGCTGGCGTGCGAGAGGATCGCCGCCTCTCGTCGTCACACCGGGGGCGACTCGGACTCCGCTATACGACGCGCTGCTTGACGGCGTACTGGATCAGTTCCGCTGTGGAGCCGAGCTTCAGTTGCTCCATCATGCTGTACTTGTGGAACGCGACCGTGCGCGGGGTGATGTTCAGGATTCTGGCGATGTCCTTCATCGAGTGCCCTTCCGCGAGCAGCTGCAGCACCTCGCGCTGTCGCGGCGTAAGGCCGTCCTGCGATGCCTTCCGCTGGTCCGGGTTGAGCAGGGATCCGACCAGCCCCTCGGCGATCAACGGCGTGATGTAGGTGCGCCCCTGCATGACCTCGCGGATGGCCAGCGGCAGCTCGGAGGCCGCCGAACGTTTGAGCAGGTAGGCTGACGCCCCGATGCGAAAGGCCTCGGCGGCGAGATCCGCATCCTCGTTCATCGTCAGGTATACGAGCTTGATCTCGGGATGGCGCTGTTTGATTTGTCGGCCGGCTTCCAGCCCGTTCAGCAGCGGCATCGACATGTCGAGAACGATCAGATCGGGCTTGTGGGCCTCTGCCGCCGCGACGAGTGCCCTTCCGTCGCCCACCTGACCCACGATGTCGCACTCGCCGGCGAGCAGCTTCTCGAACGCGCCGAGCAGCAGCGTGTGGTCGTCGGCGAGCAGGACTCGAGGCGCGGCCATGATGTTATGCGGACACTTGGGCGGGGCAGGTGTCCACGCCCGGTGCGCGGCCGAGAGCGCGGACAACCGGTGCAGCGGCCAGGCCTGGCGCGTGTGCCCTGTATTCAGATCGCGGCCGCATTCGTGTCCTCTGCCGCCGGCAACGGGGCCCAGACCTTCAGCCGCGTCCCCGCCCCACGCTGCGAGTGGATCTCGAGGGCGCCGCCGATCGCGTCGAGCCGTTCGCGCATGCTGACCAACCCCAGGCCCGCGCCCCAGGCGCTGTCGACATCGAAACCGATGCCGTCATCCACGATTGATAACGTGAGCCCTCGCACGCCTCCCGCCAAGTGTACCGAAACACCGCTCGCCTGACTGTACTTCACGGCATTGTGCAGCGCCTCCTGGACGATCCGGAAGAGGCAGAGCGTCAGATCGGGCGGCAGCGACGAAGGGATGTTCTCGCATGTGAGCGTGACGGGGAGCTCGGCGGCCGAGACTTCCCGTTGCAGGGACTGGAGTGCAGGGGCGAGGCCGAGCAGGCGAAGCTTGGTCGGATGGAGGCGGTGGGACAGGTCGTGCACGCTCGTGGCAATCTCGTGCGCACGCTGCACGACGTCGCCGCCGCGACGGTCTGGGCGCCCCGGACCGCCACTCGCGGCCAGCAGCTCGAGATCGATCGTGAGCAGCGCGAGTTGTTGGCTGATGTCGTCGTGCAGCTCGCGGGCGATGCGCGACCGTTCGGTTTCCTGCGCGCTCAGCAGCCGGCTCGCGAGGTCCTTGATGCGCTGATGACTCGTCCGCAGCTGCGCTTCGCGGCCGCGGACCTCCTGTTCGGCGCGTTGCCGCCGGGTCCGCTGCACGAGCAGCCCCGCGATCAGCGCCGTCTGCATCAGGAGCGTGGCGACCGCGCCGAGAATGTAGACCTTGTACCGCTCCCACGCCGAGGGTTCCCGGAACCGGATGAGAGTTCCACGCGGAGCACGCGCCTCGCGGATGCCCCAGCGCTGCAGCTGCCGCCAGTCGACCTGGTTCACGTCCAGATCCGGAGACGACAGCGGGATGCTGTCCGCCCCTTCGCCGCGCAGCACACGAAGGGCCAGGTGACCCAGTTGCGTGGCCTGCGCCTTCTGACCGCGAAGCCTGCCACCGACGATGCCGTGGTCCATCGCCGAGTCGACCCAGCTATAGACGGGAGCGTTGGAGACTGCCGTTAAGCGGTCGAGGAATTCCAAGGGCTGGACGTTCTCGCCGGCGCCATCGCGATTCATCAGCAGGTAATAGACGATGGATTTGGGCGGCAGCCGCGCCAGCCGGGTCTCCAGATCCATCGTCGTCAATCCGGACAGGTAGGTGATGGCGAGCGAGGAGGCAAACGGCTGGAGCTGTGACCGCGCCACCGCTTCGTACCCCTTGTCGCGCGTTGACGAGCCGCTCACGACGAACACGTTGCGGACCTCCGGCTGCAACGCCGCAGCCAGGGCCAGCGTGCCGCCGAACGAGAGCGGCGCAACAATGCCGGTGGAGTTCTCCGGTTGTGGTCGCGCAAGTGAGTTCGCCAGGAAGACGAACGGAGTTCCGGGAAAGAGCTCTTGCCGATAGTTCGCCAGAAACGTGACCGCGACGTCCTGCACCGCGACCACGATGTCGAAGCGGTATCCCGAGTATTTCAGGCGTAGAAAGTCGCGAAATCCGGCTTGATACTTGGGATCTGGAAACCGTGACAGATCGATGTATTCGGAGTAGTGGTCCAGCGGTCCGCCCAGCCCCTCGGAAATGATCCGCGGAAGCTCGCGATCGACGATCGTGGCAATCTCTGCATCCCGCCGCGTCGAGTACAGGATGAGGACCTGGGGCTGGTTTTCCTGCGCGGCCTGGACAGCACTCGGCCCGGCGAGCTCCAACAGCGCCACCGCCACTGCCCACAGCCATCGGGGCGACGACAGGCGAGCGTCCAAGCTGCCCATGCGATTAGAACGTGAGCTCGGCGCCCAACTTGAAGAACCGCGGCGTCAGGAGCGTCAACGGCTGCAGCCAGGTTCCTCCGGGCACGAAGGTATTGTTGTACGTGAGCACCGCGCTGGAATTCAGCAGGTTGTAGATATCGACACCGACCCGCGTCCGCGACCGCCCGAGCTTCAAGGTCTTGCTCAGCCTGACATCGAGTTGATTGATGCGGTCGCCGTACATCGTGCCCGGCCCTACGAGATTCACCGTCACATTCGCGACGTTCCCCGAAAGCGGCCGCCCGAGTGACGGCGCGACATCCGCGTTCGTCGCCGCGTAGTTGGCGGCCAGCATCGGCCCCGGCTTGCTCTGGAACGTTCCGGTGAGCTCCACATCCACTCTTGGCACGACGTAGGTGAAGAGCCCGCGCAATTGTGTGAGGATCCCGAACGCGACACGGCAATATGGACTCAGCGGTGTCACCGCGGAGCCGCTCAGACCCGGGCCGAATGCGCTCGATCCCGTCGTCGCCGTGGAGAACTCCGGCAGGTGCGCGCGGACATCGCAGCTGTCGGCGATCATCTGACCGGTGCTCGTGCCGGCGGCCAGCGTGAGGCTGTTGCGGGCCCGGACGTTGACTGTCGCATCGATACCCTGGAAGTCCTGATGCCAGGATCCATATTGGTCGGCTCTGGTAATGAAGTTGTCGACCTGCCCGGCCTTGGCGGGGACGACGTCATACAGGCCTGAGACGGCGTAGCCGCCACCCTGTGGCAAGCGCACATCCGCGGGCGCTACGACGGTGAACGGCGTCAGGTCCGAGGGCTGAATCGCCCGGTTGTCCGTGACGAAGAATCCACGGTACTGGCGCCGGGAGTACGCGATCTCCACGGACGATCGGGATCGTATCTGCTGCTGAATCGACAGGCCCGAGGTCCAGTCCGAGGGGCGGACGCCCCATCCGTGCAGAATCGCGGGGTCGAAGTTGTTCGTCAGGACGTTCTGGCCGAAGTTCGTATTGGACAGGACTCCACACGCGTCGCCGCCGCTGCCTCGCAGGTCCTGCGCCGCCGGATCCATCAGATTGCAGTCCGGCACGAAATTCTGGTTGGCATCGGTCCAGGCGCGGGTCACGCCGGCAGTACCAAACGTGGTGGTCGTCGTCGGCAGCCGAAGCGTCGGATTCGTGTTCGCATAGGTGCCCGACACGCCGGCGCCTTCGAGGTAGCGGCCGATGCTCATGCGGACCGCGGTCCTGCCGTTCCCGAAGACATCGTACGCCACCCCGACTCTCGGCGTCACGTCCTGGTAGCTGTCAACCCCGCGCGTTTCCGGAATGCTGATGAGGGTGGGGAGAAAGCGCGACGGTCCCTCCTGCTGCGCCGGGAACCAGCTTCTCGCCACATCGAACCGCAGCGCGCCCTGAAGGGTGAGGCGGTTGAGCCGCCATTGCTCCTGGGCGAACACCGCGTCCCACGCCACCCGCGTGTTGTTCATCCACGGCGAGATCGATTCCGTGAGCTGGTTGGGTACGCCGTTGTTGACGCGGTAGGTGAGGTTCTGGCTGTTCGTTTCCCACAGGCGGTCGTCGGTCATGAAGGTGTGCTGATGGCCGATCTTGAGGCTGTGCGTGCCCGTGACGTACGAGATCGACTCCTGCCACAGATACGATCCGGCATGCGCCACGCTGAAGTCCTGCGAACGGTAGACGAGCCCGGGGATGTTGCCATTCGCGGCGCAGCCGTTCGAGCACTGTTCGGCGACCCGGATCAGATCGCGGGTCGGGTTCGGCTCGCGCTCGAAGTTGCCGACGCCGAAGAAGGTGCCGCCGTACCCGGCCTCGACGAACAGCCGGTCGGTGAGCGACGAGGACCAGTTCGCCTGAGTGACGTCCAGCCGGCGCCCGAGTACGCCGACCGCTTCGGGCGAGATGGTCTGCGGTTCGGACACGCCGGGCGTGGCGCCGGTGCACGTCCGGCAGAGTGCCTGGGCGTCCCAGAAGCCGCTGAGTTTGTTGCGTGGGGTGACCTGCCACGTCACCCGGCCGCTCACGTTCTCGTAGGTGCGGTCGGAATACGCGCGACGCCCGCTGTCCGGTGCGTACAGCCACTTCGTGGCGTCGCCGGAGTTGAGATTGTAGGAAACGTTCGCGCTCTCTTTGGTGATGCCGCCGCTGCGCGCGTCCGCGAAGTACCACAGCCGGTTGCGGATGATCGCGCCACCGACAGAAGCGGAGAAGTCGTAGACCCGGCTGAGCGGTGTGGCCGTGAGCCCCTGGCGCTTCATGTCCTCCGTCAGATTGTTCGACTGCAGCCGGCGGCCACTGCCGGCGGCGAGAAAGGATCCATGGGTCGTGTTGCCGCCGCTCCGCGGCACGATGTTGACGATCAACCCTCCCGTCTCCGCCTCGCCCAGCGCGCTGGACTTCGAGAACGTCACCTCTTCCGCGTGCCCGATGTCGGCGCCGTAGCTCGCGGCTGAATTGCCTGATGGCGGACTCCCGATGTTCATCCCGTCCAGGGTCAGGCGCCCTTCGTTCGCTCGCCCGCCGTAGATCGGGAACGAGGCGGTCGCAGGAGCGGTAACGATGTCGTTGGCCGATGTCACGACGCCGGGTACCAGCGGCAGCAGGGCGTTGTAGCTTCGAGTGATGGGAATCGCCGCGACGGCATCGGCGCCCAGCGTCGTGTGGCGCCCGGCGGTGTGAGCGTCGACGATCGGATACTGGCCGACGACGGTGACCGAACTGTCGAGGGATCCGACCGCGAGCGTCGCGTCGACGATAGTGGTGAACGATCCGGTGAGCTCGATGCCTTCGCGTTGCGACGACTGCGAGCCGGCGAGCGAGAAGCGGACCGAATACGTTCCGAGCCGCAGATGTTCCAGACGGTAGCGTCCGTGACTATCGGTGACGGTCGTCCGCGTCTGTTCGATGAGGGCCGGGCTGGTGGCGACGACCGCGACGCCAGGAAGGAGAGTCCCGGCCGCACCCCTCACCGATCCGGCGATCGCCTGTGCGAACGCGGTCGATGGAAGAGCGGTGAGGCAGGAGACGATCAATATCGTCTTCATCCGGATTCCCTGCGTACGCGTTCGCGCGTATGGGAATGGTACGCGGCGGAGATTTTCGAGCGATCGTTCGAGCGATGTCAAGTCACTCATCCTTGCCCGAGCTCTTCGCTTTGCAACGTCCTCGTAGTCCGGACCCGCGTCGCATCCTGCCGGCCAACTCTTACGGACGCGAGCCGAAAGTTGTAAACGGACTGGCAAAAGCCTACCGTGTCGCCAGTCCATGCGATACGTCTCAGTCGTCGCCCTGTTTTGCGCTCTGCAGACACACGTAGCCATCCAGCGCGCGCCGTCCCCTTCTCAGACGCGTCAAACCCAGGGTTTGGATCCGTCCGTCAGCGCCTCGTCGGTGCGTGCCTGGGCCAAGAGGCTGACTGCCGACGACCCGAAGGTGCGGGCGACCGCCAAAACCACGTTGGCCGAGCGCGGGCCGAGTTCAGGGCCGTTGCTGAGGCGGTTGCTCAACCTGCCGGATGAAGACCTTCAGGTGGTGACCTTCGAAATCATCCAGCGGATCGGTCCCCCGGCTATTCCCCTGTTGGTGGACCTGCTTCGAGACGATCGGTTCTCGATCCGGCGTCGTGCGGTAGATGAGTTGATCGACCTGGCGCCGCGTACGGAAGGCGTTCAACCCGCGTTGAGACGGGCCCTCCGTGACGCGGACTCGACGGTGGCGGGGGATGCGGCACGTGCGCTGGGCGCGTTGGGCCCGAGGGCGGCGCCCTCGGTTGGCGCGCTGGTCAGGACGCTCGGGCACGAGGACCCGTACGTGCGCATCTACGCCGCGGAGGCATTGGCGTCGATCGGTCCGAAGGCGGCTGCCGCCACGCCAGACCTCGCCAGGGCCTTGGGCGACGCGACGCCCGGCGTCCGCTGGGCCGCCTGTGAGGCCTTGGCCGGGATCGGGCCGGCCGCCGCGCCCGCCGTGCCGCAACTCGTCGCCGCGCTGGACGATGAATTCCTCTATGTGCGCATCTTCGCCGCCGGAGCGCTCGGGAACATCGGACCGCAAGCACAGGCCGCCGTGGAGGCCTTGCGGGCCGCTGCCAAGGATCCCGCACTCCGGACGGACGCTGAGTGGGCCTTGAGTCGCATCGCCGGGGTCGAGTCCGGATCGCCGGTCGACCGATCCGATGCGGCGATGCCGCCCGTGGCGCCGCAACCCGAGACGGCCGAGATGCCGACCGGACATCCGCCGGTCGACTGGGATCCGGCCACCGGCCGCAACATCGTCTGGAGTGTCGAGTTGGGCTACGACACGTTTGGCCGTCCGGTGGTCGTGGGCGACACGGTGTATGTCGGCAGCAACAACGACAGGCCGATGAACCCTGCGTACAAGGAAGAAAGCGGCGTGCTCCTGGCCTTTCGCGCGACGGACGGCACGTTCCTCTGGCAGGACGTCGCGCCGCGAGTGGATCGCGGCCTCCGGGAGTTCCCCCTGCCTTCGACGACGGGCGCGCCGTATGTGGAAGGGAATCGACTGTACTACGTCACCGCCGAGTGCCAGCTGCGAAGCCTGGATACGCTGGGTTTCCGCGACGGCGAAAACAGCGGTGTGTACCAGAACGAGCGCTTCCAGGACGATGCCGCCGCTGACATCGTGTGGGAACTGGACATGTGCGCCCGCCTGGGTGTCTTTCCGCATGAAGCCACCAACAGCGACGTGTTGGCCCTAGGCGATCTCCTGCTGGTCTCCACCTCGAATGGCCGGAATGAAGGCCACACGAGCGTGCCGTCGCCACGCGCCCCCAGCCTCATCGCCGTGGACAAGCAGTCGGGCGATGTGGCCTGGCGCGCGATCGGCGCCGGCGAGCACGTGCTGCACGGCCAGTGGTCCAGCCCTGTCGCCGCCAACGTCAACGGCCGCATGCAGGTGCTCTTTGGCGGAGGTGATGGCTGGTTGCGCGCCTACGATGCCGCCTCGGGTCACGAAGTGTGGCGGTTCGATGGCAATCCAAAGGACGCCCGCTGGCTGCCGCGCCCCCGCGTCTTGTCACGAGGCTCGATCGTGGCGTCGCCGGTCTTTGCTGACGGTCGCGTCTACGTGGCGATGGGACAGAGCCCGGGGCATGGCAACGGACCGTCGCTGATCCATGCGATCAGTCCCAACGGTCAGGGAGACGTGACCACGAGCAGGCTTCTCTGGACGTCGCACGACGTCGGCCGCGTCGTGGGGACGCCCATCGTCCACGACGGTTTGCTGTATGTGGGAGATCTGGGTGGGACGGTTCATTGCCTGGATGCCGCCACAGGCGCCGAGGTGTGGAAACACGACACGCTCGATCCGATTTGGGGGAGTCTCCAGTTGGCCGGCGATCGGCTCTACGTCGGGAACGTCGAGGGCACGATGACGGTTCTTCGTGCCGGACGGCACAAGGAAGTGCTGGCCACGATCGAGATGGATGCGCCTCTCTACTCGCGCCCGGCGGTGGTCGGCGACGCGTTGTACCTGACCACCGCGAATCGCTTGTATCTGATTGCGGCGAAGCCCTGAACGTGTACCCGCGTGCCGATTGAACGTGCGGCCCCGTTTCGCGCCGCAGCTGCTGAACGCGCGGCGGTGCGCCGCTCTCCTTCACGGGAAGACGCCATCCTAGCCGATCCTTGGGCAGACTGAGCCTTGAGGGGAAGAGGCTGGAACTCGACCGCCGTTCGCCATAGTCCGATCGCTACCGATTTCCATTGTTTTCACTTGCCATGTCCAGTGCGGAACAACCAGAATCGGCGCTGGAACGGGCTGCAGTGGTATCTGAATCGGCAAACAGGAAGGAGATCGAGAAATGAGGCGACTACTCATAGTAGCGACGTCTGTCGTCGTGCTCGCGGCTGCCGGAGCGTTCGCCGGCGAGGTGAAGGGGCCCCCCGGCACGTTGAACAACACGAACGAGACCGGCGCGCTCGATCACGCGAACTCGGCGTGCGCCGCAAGCGGGTTGAACGACATGGATCTGTCCGATCCCATGGGGCAGACCGTGTCGCAGGTTCAGACAGCTGCAGACTCCTGGAAGTACTACCACCTGCCGAAAGGCGCGCCCGGCAAACTCGGACTCTGCAAGGGCGGAACCGGAGAGCGGTAGGTCGGGTCGCGTCGACGCGATCTGAGGGTTGGCCTCATGCTCGTCGAGGCCAACCCGCCCTCATCGATCTCGCAGCGCGTCGATCGGGTTGACTGCCGTGATCCGCCGCGCCGGTACGAAACACGCCACCCCGCCGACGCTGAAGAGTACGGCGGCCACGACAGCCATCGTCAGCGGATCGTCGTTGCCGACGCCGTAGAGCATCGACGACATCGTCCGAGTCGCGACATCCGTGCCGACGACTCCGATCGCCAGCCCGATTATCGTCAGCCGCATTCCGCCCCCGAATACCATTGCCTGCAGTCGACGACCCGTGGCGCCCAATGCCGCGCGGATACCCATCTCGCGGGTGCGGCGGGCGGCCGTGTACGACACGACCCCATAAATTCCCAGGGCAGCCAGTATCGATGCGAACACGGCGAATCCGGTGAGGACGGTGCTCGTCACCCGGTTCGCCAGCATCGATCGATCGACGATGTCCTCGAGCGTGCGGACGTCACTGAGGGCCTGGTTCCGGTTGACGCTTTCGACGGCCGACCGGACAGCCTTCTCCAATGATTCCGGAGGCACTCCGGCCCTGACGATCAGGTTGACGACGTAGGTCGGGCTCTGCTCGTTCGAGACGTACATGCCGGCGCTGATCTCGTCGCCGAGCCCGGTGATGCGTTCCCCCACGATGACGCCGACGATTTCCCAGGCGATCTCCGGGCCGAACTCGGTCTTGCCCGGAACGATTTGTCGGGCCACGATGCGGCGGCCGATCGGATCCTCATGCGGAAACTCGCGGCGGGCCAGGACATCGTTGATGACCGTGACCGGCGGTGCGCCGGTGGTGTCGTTGCCGCTCAGGCCGCGGCCGGCCCGCAGCTTCATGCCGAGCGCCTCGAAGTAGGACGGGCTGACGATCTTGAAGAAGGCCGTCCGGCGGCCGGCGGGGTCGGTCGATGGGCGGCCGGCAATCGAGTAGGGAACGCCGTAGCCCCAACCCTCCAGCGGTAACGCCGTCGTGATTGCCGTTTCGCGTACGCCCGGCACGGCCATGACTGCCGCTCGTATCGACGTCAGATAGGCATTGAGTTCGACCGGATCCGGATGCTGCTCCTGCGTCATGGGTAGCCCGGCGGTCAGGACGTTGGTCGCGTCGAAACCAGGATCGACATCGAGCAGATTGAACAGGCTTCGCATCAGCAGTCCCGACGCGACCAGCAGCACGAAGGCGAGCGCGATTTCCGCCACGACCAGAACACCGCTGACGCGACGTCCCCGGCTACCGGCGGTGGTGCCATGCCCGCCATCCTTGAGCGGAGTGACCAAGTTGGGATTCGTCGTACGCGCCGCTGGCGCCGCACCGAACACCAGACCTGTCCCGACGGCAGCGACAAACGTGAACAGCAGCACGGACACATCCATGCGGATGTCCACCGCGGGAGGCAGCGCGGACGGCGGGATCAACCATTCGATCCATCGCATGATCGCGTAGCCAACGCCGGCCCCGGCGATGCCGCCGCACAGACCGATGACGACATTCTCGATGAGGAGTTGCCGGACCAGGCGGAAGCGCGTGGCGCCGAGCGCCGCGCGCACGGCCATCTCGCCTTCCCTGGCAATGCCGCGGGCGAGCGCGAGATTCGCAAGATTGGCACAGCCGATCAGCAACACGAACGCGGTGGCGCCGAAGAGGACCGTCACGGCACTGTGCAGTCCGGGCCCAATCAGCACGTCGGCGAGACGATCGACGGCCACGCCCCAGTCCTTGTTCGATCCCGGATACGCGGCCGCGAGCCGTCGCGCGATGACGTCCATCTCGGCCCGAGCGCGCTCGAGCGTTACGCCCGGCTTGAGTTTGGCGCTCGCACCGAGCCAGCGAAAGTCACGGCTCATCACCGACGGCTGGAAGGCGAGCGGCTTCCAAACCTGCGCCGCGGCGCGATCGAAGGGCCCACCTTTCTCGAGGACACCGATCACCGTGTGGGGCTCGCCGTTCAGCAGGATGTCCCGGCCCACGAGTGCCGGATCCGAACCGAACAGGTGTTCCCAGACCGCATGACTCAGTAGCACCACGCGATCTCTCCCCGGCTCGTCGTCGCCCGGACGAAACGTGCGCCCCAGCGCCGGCTGCGCTCCGAAGATATCGAAGTAGTGCGCCGACACGCGCGCGGCGCGGATGGAGACCGGCTCGGTCCGGCCCGTCAGCGTGGCATTCCAGCCAGCCTCCGCGGCGATGAATTCGAAGACCGTGTTCTGACTCGCCCAATCGAGGTAGTTGAGGGTGGAGATGCCATTGCGCCCGCCCGTCGAAGTGCGCTCGAGAACCCGGACGATCCCATCCGATTCGGGGTACGGCAACGGCCTGAGCAACAGGCCGTTCACAAAACTGAACATCGCCGTATTCGCGCCGATCGCCAGCGCGATGGTGGCAATCGCGACAGCGGAGAAGCCCGGGTTGTTGCGCAGCAGTCGAAGGGCGTGGCGGAGATCGTGAAGCACGCTGAAGGGCCGTCGCCAGACGCTACTGCAAAGGATGCAGCCGCGCAACAACGTCACGTCACGCGGCCCCGCGGAATAGTCACGCGTGCAGCGGCAAGTCAAGAGCACCAAAGAAGAAGGGGCAGCCGGTGGACGGCTGCCCCAACAGCACTCTCGGTGATGGGCCTAGACGGCCCGCGGTCTGGCCGCAATGTGCGTCAGCCTGTGATTGCGAGGGTGCGAGTCTTTACTTCCGGTACCGGAATCGCCGGCATCTCGATCTCGAGCACGCCGTTCTTGAAGGTGGCGACGGCATTCTCCGCCTTCACGTGCTCGGGGACGGCGACCCGCCGGTAGAACTTGCCGTAGGTGCGCTCGCTGCGATAGTAGCCCTCCTTCTTCTCCTCTTTCTGGGCCTTCCGCTCGCCGGCGATCGTCAGTTCGTCGTGCGTCACCTCGATCTTCACGTCTTCCTTCGCCATGCCTGGCAGATCGACGCGAACGATGAACTTGTTGTCACGCTCGAAGATCTCGAGGTCTGGAGCCCACGCTTTCGAGTAGAACTCGGGCAGGCCTCGGAGATCCGGCGGCAGCCCGAATGCGCGATCGAGCTCGTCGGTGATCCGCCGCATGAACCCGAACGGATCCACCCCCTCCGTCTTTTGCAGGAATGTCGTCATGACTGACTCCTTCCCGAAATGACTGACCGATGGTCGAGGATATTGCGATGCTCCCCTCGATCACCGATGTCAACCGCCGATACCGCAACGACGATGCCAATCGCGAGAGCCGTTTGCCGCGCACTACCGCGTCGACGCGGGGCCAGTGCTCGCGGAATAGTCCGCAGCCGGCGCGAAGCTTTCCCACGAAGGCAGCGGCTCTGGCCCCGGCACGGGACACTTCGCGGGAATTCCGGAGATCTGTCTGTGTGGCGCGGCAGTTGCTCCAGCCTTGTCCACCGACATGCCTCCAACCCGCACGATGCGCCCGGTGTACGTGGACCGTCTGCCGCCCTGCAACCAGGCGTGCCCGGCCGGCGAAAACGTCCAGGCATGGCTCGCCGAGGCGCAGAGTGGACGCTATCGGCGGGCCTGGGAAATCATCGTTCGCGACAATCCCTTGCCGGCCGTGCACGGCCGGGTCTGCTACCACCCCTGCGAAGACGCCTGCAATCGTGCCGAGGTGGACGACGCCGTCAGCATCCATGCGGTCGAGCGGTTTCTCGGGGACCTAGCGCTCGAACAGGGGTGGACAGTCACCCCCGACACGCCGCCATCGGGAAAACGGGTCCTGGTCGTGGGCGCCGGTCCAAGTGGGCTGTCGGCCGCCTGGCATCTGACACTCCGCGGTCACACGGTCGTCATGCGCGACGCGGGGCCGTTGGCCGGCGGCATGATGCACTTCGGCATTCCGAAATATCGCCTTCCTCGCGAGGTGCTCGACGCCGAGATCCAGCGAATCGCCGCGGTCGGCGTCCAGATCGACCTGAATCACCACGTCGCCGACCTGGCGGCCGAGAAGGCGGCCGGTGGCTTCGACGCGGTGTTCCTCGCGATTGGTGCACACCTGAGCAGACGGCAGGACATCCCCAGCCGCGACGCCGCGAAGATCTACGACGCTCTCCAGTTCCTGGGCGAGGTCGAGCGGGGCGGACAACCACGAATCGGACGCCGCGTGGCCATCTACGGCGGCGGCAACACGGCGATGGACGCCGCCCGCACCGCGCTGCGCCTCGGAGCCGAGCCGCTCATCATCTACCGCCGCACGCGCGCCGAGATGCCGGCCCATGATTTCGAGGCCGACGAGGCACTCGAGGAGGGCGTCAAGATCCACTGGCTGCGGACGATCAAGAGCATCGATGGATCGACCATGCAGGTGGAGCTGATGCGGCTCGACGAGAACCGCGTGCCCCAGCCGACCGGACAGGTTGAAACACTGGAGGCCGACTCTCTGATACTCGCGCTCGGCCAGGATACCGACACCGCGTTTCTCAAGAAGGTTTCCGGCATCACCTTCAAACCCGATGGCACGGTGGTCGTCGGGCCCGACATGCAGACGGGATGCCCGGGCGTGTTCGCTGGCGGCGACATGGTGCCGGACGCGCGCACGGTGACCACGGCGATGGGTCACGGCAAGCGGGCGGCCAGGCACATCGATGCCTTTCTCCGCGCCGCCGCGGACGCCCGGACTGCAGCCCACGAGGTCGCCACGTTCGACATGCTGCGCCTCTGGTATCACGCCGAAGCGCGGCGCCGCGGTCAGAGCGCGATCGACATCGGGCGACGCCGGCTCACGTTTGACGAGGTGGTCGGGGGCCTCGATGCAGCCTCGGCGCAGTACGAGGCGCAGCGTTGCCTGTCGTGCGGCAACTGCTTCGAGTGCGACGGCTGCTACTCCGCCTGTCCCGAGCAGGCGATCGTGAAGCTCGGTCCGGGTCTCCGCTATCGCTACGACCTGGACAAGTGCACGGGCTGCGCGATCTGCTACGACCAGTGTCCGTGCGGCGCGATCACCATGGCGAACGAGCCGTCGCCGGCCGCGGCGGCCCGCGGGGAGTCCCGGCCATGACGTCCTCCCGTGTGAAGACCGTCGACGGCAACGAGGCGGCGGCCTCGATCGCCTACCGCGTCAACGAGATCTGCGCCATCTATCCCATCACACCGTCGTCGACGATGGGCGAGCTGGCGGATCAATGGGCATCAGAGGGGCGGCTGAATATCTGGGGAGACGTCCCACACGTCGTGGAGATGCAGAGCGAAGGAGGCGCCGCGGGCGCCGTGCACGGCGCGCTCCAGACCGGCGCGCTGACGACGACGTTCACCGCCTCGCAGGGGCTGCTGCTGATGATCCCCAACATGTTCAAGATCGCCGGCGAGCTGACGCCGACGGTCTTCCACGTCGCGGCGCGGACCGTCGCGACGCAGGCGTTGTCGATCTTCGGCGACCACTCCGATGTGATGGCGGCGCGCATGACCGGATTCGCGATGCTGTGCTCGAGCTCGGTCCAGGAAGCCCACGACCTGGCGCTCGTCGCGCAGAGTGCGACACTTGCCTCACGCATCCCCTTCGTGCACTTCTTCGACGGATTCCGGACCTCGCACGAAGTCAGCAAGATCGAAATGCTGTCGGACGACGACGTGCGGGCGATGATGGACGACGAGCTGGTGTTCGCGCACAGGCGGCGGGCGCTCGATCCCGACCACCCGGCAATCCGCGGCACGGCGCAAAATCCCGACGTCTTCTTCCAGGCCCGCGAGTCGGTGAACGGATTCTACGCAGCTGTGCCTTCGGCGCTGCAGCAATCGATGGACCGGTTTGCCACACTCACGGGCCGACAGTACCGATTGTTCGACTACTTCGGCGCGCCCGACGCCGATCGCGTGATCGTGCTGATGGGGTCAGGCGTCGAGACCGCCCGTGAAACCACCGAGTACCTCAACGCCCGGGGCGCCAAGGTCGGCGTAGTCCAGGTCCATCTGTTCCGCCCCTTCGCCGCCGACGCGCTGTTCGCAGCCATCCCGACGACAGTCCGGGCCATTGCCGTACTCGACCGGACGAAGGAACCTGGCGCCTTGGGCGAGCCGCTCTACCAGGATGTCGTCACGGCGTTCGCCGAGAAGAGCGCAACCGACCGCGTACCGGCGCCCCGCATCCTCGGCGGGCGTTACGGGCTGGCTTCAAAGGAATTCACGCCGGCGATGGTGAAGGCGGTGTTCGACAATCTGGGTTGCGACTCACCCAAGAATCACTTCACCGTCGGCATCACGGACGATGTGTCGTACACGAGTCTGGAATGCGATCCGACGTTCGTGACCGAAGGCGAGGGGGTCATCGGGTGCATTTTCTATGGCCTGGGCGCGGACGGCACCGTGGGCGCCAACAAGAACTCGATCAAGATCATCGGCGAGGAGACGGCCGGCTACACCCAGGGGTTCTTCGTCTATGACTCGAAGAAGTCCGGATCGCGGACAACGTCGCATCTGCGGTTCGGGCCGCAGCCGATTCGGTCGACGTATCTCGTGCAGCGCGCGCAGTTCATCGCCTGCCACCAGGCTCAGTTCATCGACCAGATCGAACTGCTGCGGGAAGCCGCCGACGGCGCGGTCTTCCTGATCAACAGTCCGGTCCCCCCCAACGAACTCTGGGATCATTTCCCGCGGCGAGTCCAGGAGGACCTGATTGGCAAAGGCATTCGCCTCTTCGCCATCGATGCCGACAAGGTCGCCATCGAGGCGGGCATGGCCGGTCGCATCAACACCGTCATGCAGACCTGCTTCTTCGCGATTTCCGGCGTGCTCCCGCGAGACGAAGCAATCGCCAGGATCAAGGCGGCGGTCGTCACCACCTACGGACGAAAAGGGCAGGAGCTGGTCGACCAGAACTTCGCCGCCATCGATCGCACGCTGGACAACCTGCACCAGATCCAGCTGCCGGCGACGGCATCGAGCGGCAAGGGCGTCCAGGCGACCGTCCCGGCGGACGCCCCACCGTTCGTGAGATACGTCACGGCCACGATGCTGGCCGGGCGCGGCGACGATCTTCCCGTCAGCGCCATGCCGGTCGACGGCACCTATCCCTCCGGCACCGCACGATGGGAGAAGCGGAACATCTCGGACACGGTTCCGGTCTGGAGCCCCGACATCTGCATCCAGTGCGGGAACTGCGTGATGGTGTGCCCCCATGCGGTGATTCGTGCCCGGTACTACGATGGGTCGACGCTCAAGGCCGCACCCGAGGGGTTTCCTTCAGCCCCGCTGGCTGGCCGGGGCTTCCCCGGCTTGCGATTCACGCTGCAAGTCTCGGTCGAGGATTGCACCGGCTGCGAGCTCTGCGTGGAGGCCTGTCCGGCCCGCAGCCTGGAAGCGGCGGGCACCCGCGCCATCAACATGGACTTCAAGGCGCCGCTCCTCGAGCGCGAGCGCCGCCACCTGTCGTTCTTCGCAACGCTCCCGGACAACAAGCCCGCCGGCCTCGACGCGACGCTCGTCCGCGGCGTGCAGTATCTGACGCCACTGTTCGAGTATTCGGGGGCCTGCGCCGGCTGCGGCGAGACGCCGTACCTGCGGCTGCTGAGCCAATTGTTCGGCGACCGCCTGCTCGTCGCCAACGCGACCGGCTGTTCCTCGATCTACGGGGGCAACCTGCCGACGACGCCGTGGAGCGTCAACGCGCAGGGGCGCGGGCCGGCATGGGCGAACTCACTGTTCGAGGACAACGCCGAGTTCGGCCTCGGATACCGGCTGTCACTCGATAAGCATCACGAGCAGGCCTTGCAGCTTCTGAGAGCGCTCGCGCCGGAGCTCGGTCCGGATCTCGTGAACGGGCTGCTGGCCGCGGGCCAGGTGACCCAGGAAGAGGTCGAGGCACAGCGCGCGAGAGTCACGGCGCTCGAGACGGCGCTCGACACGATCGCCGATCCGCGCGCCAGGCAGCTCCGGACCCTCGCGACTCATCTGGTCCGCCGCAGTGTCTGGATCGTTGGCGGTGACGGATGGGCGTATGACATCGGCTACGGAGGCCTCGATCACGTGCTCGCCTCCGGCCGTAACGTCAACCTGCTCGTCCTGGACACGGAGGTCTATTCGAACACGGGAGGCCAGGCCTCGAAAGCCACCGCGCGCGGGGCGGTGGCCAAGTTCGCGGCGGCGGGTAAACTGGGCCGGAAGAAGGATCTCGGCCTGATGGCGGTGGCCTACGGCAACGTCTACGTGGCGCAGATCGCGATGGGTGCGTCCGCCCAGCAGACACTCGACGCCTTCCTCGAAGCGGAAGCCTACGATGGCCCGTCCCTGATCATCGCCTACAGCCACTGCATCGCGCATGGGATCAACATGCGGTACGGCATGCGGCAGCAGAAGCTGGCGGTCGACTGCGGACACTGGCCGCTCTACCGCTATCGGCCGGCGGCGGATGGCGGCGCCACGCCGGAGTTCGTGATGGATTCACTGGCTCCATCGATCCCGCTGAAAGCCTACGCCTACAACGAAGTTCGCTACAAGATGCTCTCCTACACGAAGCCCGACGATGCCCGGCGTCTGCTCGGGCTCGCCCAGCAGGACATTCATCAGCGCTGGCGGGTGTACTCGAGCATGGCCGAACGGTGGCCGGCGGTCGCCCGCCGCGGCCAGGGCGATGCCGGCAGCCACGTCGCCGCACCGGAGCCGGCGCGCGCGGCGGACTGATCAGGAGCACTCGCATGGATCTCACCACACGCTACATGGGTCTGAGCCTGAAGAATCCACTGGTCGCGTCTGCGTCACCGCTGTCGCAACAGCTCGATGGCATCCGCCGTCTGGAGGACGGCGGCGCGGCGGCAGTGGTGTTGTTCTCGCTGTTCGAGGAGCAGATCCGCCACGACACAGCCGCCCTCGAGTACTTCGTTGGACGGGGGACCGACAGCTACGCTGAGGCGCTCTCGTACTTCCCGGACATCCGCGATTACGACGTGGGCCCAGGTCAGTATCTGGAACTGATTCGCCGGGCGACCGAGGCGGTGGAGATCCCGGTGATTGCCAGCTTGAACGGCATCTCGGAAACGGGATGGGTGAACTTCGCGCAGGACATGGCCGACGCCGGCGCCCGCGGGATCGAGTTGAACATCTATTACATCCCGACCGACCTGGGCCGCACCGGCAGCGTGGTCGAGCAGCAGTACGTCGATATTCTGCGCGCGGTGAAAACTGCCGTCACGATCCCGGTGGCGATGAAAGTCGGCCCGTACTTCAGCTCGTTCGCGAACATGGCGCGGCGGCTGGACGAGGCCGGCGCGAACGCGCTGGTGCTCTTCAACCGCTTTTACCAACCCGACTTCGACATCGAGAACCGCGTCGTGGTTCCCTCGCTGGCACTAAGTACGCCGACCGAGATCCGCGTGCCGCTTCTCTGGCTGTCGCTGCTGCATGGCCGGATCGGGGCGTCGCTGGCGGCGACCACCGGGGTCCACAGCGCCGTAGAGGTGATCAAGTACCTGATGGCCGGTGCCGACGTCGTCATGAGCACGTCCGCGGTGCTGCAGCAGGGCACGGGATTCTTCGCGACGACCCTGGCCGACATGACGGCATGGATGGAAAGGAAAGGCTACGTCTCTGTCGAGCAGCTCCGCGGCAGCATGAGCCAGGAAGCCATGCCGGACACCGCCCATTTCGTGCGGAACAATTACCTCAAGGTCCTCGAGAGTTACACGCAGACGACGATCAACGACGGCAGGCGGCAGATCCTGAAGCTTTCCTGAGGACCGGCAGGTGCCTCGCGCGACGAACGGTGCAGGCGCGCGTCATTGGCGTCGGGCGCTGCTCGCCGACGCCGGGCAAGGGCCTCGACAGGGAAGTGGCGTCAACACTGGGCAGCAAAAGGGGACTCAATGCGAAACATCTGCGTAGTCATCGCGATGGCGGGAGTGCTGGCGTTGGTGACCTCGGGACGCGCCGGTGAGCTCTCCCTGTCCGCGAACACGCGGCAAGGCGCGTCGCCAGCCGGGCAACACGAGCACCAGCCGACGCCGGCGGGCACGAAGGCGCCGGACAAGATGCAAATGCATCAGCAGATGCTCGACGAGATGAAGGCTGCCGACGCGACGCTCGATCGACTGGTCGAACAGATGAACGCTGCCTCCGGCGATGCGAAGGTCACCGCGACAGCGGCCGTCGTGTCCGAGCTGGTCCGGCAGCACAAGTCGATGCATGAACAGATGATGGGCGGCATGATGATGAAGTAGTGATCGTCACGAGCAGGTCTGGATCAGCGAAAGCCGTGGCGGCGGCGTCGGCCGAGCGGAGCTCCCGCTCGCCGCCGTGCACGGGGCGTGAGGAGCACACTCGACGAGACCGCCTGACAGATCGCGGGGCATTGCAAAGTCTTTCGCCCGGTTGGTCCAAGCGCAGAATGCAATGGGCCGTAGCGGGGACTAATTCTCGCGAACGATAACGAACGAACCAGGCCGCGCCGCCGGCCGCACCACCCACCCGGGGTTCAGCGTGGCGGTCCAGCCCTCTCCCTGCAGGGCGCGCCCCTCGAGCGGTCCGGTCACCGGTACCGACAGTGTGGCCCCATCTGCGGCGCGCAAGACGCCGCCGTTCGCCTCGAGGCGGCCCCATTGGGCGGACAGGGTGAACGTGCGAAACAGCACGGTGCCAACACCCGGAAGGGCGACGCTGCCGGTGGTGTCGCTCGTCCCGCTACCGGCGGCGGGCATCGTCAGCACGGGCCCATCAACGAAGCGCCGGCGTAACTCGGCGACGCGAACCTGCTGCGCTCGATC
>Ga0207697_10000636_pt1 | contig 20008 bp, 18 predicted proteins | sample KBSSwiS5withPhiX_FD_184293 | JGI IMG/M metagenome (GOLD analysis project Ga0207697, IMG submission 184293) | Switchgrass rhizosphere microbial communities from Kellogg Biological Station, Michigan, USA, with PhiX - S5 (SPAdes) (version 2) | ecosystem: Host-associated > Plants > Roots >... | reverse complement strand
GAGCCGAGGCCCGAAGGGCGCGGCGCCGCGCGGAGCGAAGGAGGCCGCCACGCAGAATTTGCCTCACCCCCAAGTCCGAAGAGGCCGAGAGTAGTTCTTCTTGAAGAGCCTTCGTTACCCCGTCGTCTACGCCGCCGTCGGTGCGCTCGCGCTGCCGTTCGTGCTGCTCGCAGCGGGCCTTACGCTGACGAGCGCCACCGACGTCGTCATCTTCGCGATTGCGTGCATGGCGTTGAACGTGCTCGTCGGCCACACGGGGCTGGTGTCGTTTGGTCACGGCGCTTGGTTCGGCCTCGGTGCGTATGCAGCAGCACTCGCACAGCGGTACTGGTTTCCGGGTTCCGTGCTGTGGCCGGCGCTCTTCGCGCTCGCGTTCCTTGTGGTCGCCGGTGTCGCGATCGGCTTCCTCGTGCTGCGGCGGCGCGGCGTCTATTTTTCACTGCTGACGCTCGCGTTCACCGCGCTGACGTTCTCGGTCGCGTTTCGCTGGAGCGCGTTCACCGGCGGCGAGAGCGGCCTCGGTGGCGTCACGCGCGCGAACTGGTTCGGCGTGAACCTCGAAAACGCGTGGGTGTATTACGCGCTCGTCGCGATCATCGGCGTGGGCGTCGTCGGCGCACTGCAGCGCTTCCATCGCTCACCGATCGGAGCGGTGCTGGTCGCGATCCGCGAGAACGAGCAGCGCGCGCAGTTCGTCGGTTATGCCACGCAGCGCTACAAGCAGATCGCATTCACGATCTCGGCGACGCTGTGCGGCTTCGCCGGCGTGCTGTCCGTGTTTCACCATCGGTTCGCGTCGGCCGATCCGATCGCCGTGACGTTCTCCGGCGAACTGCTCGCGATGGTGATCATCGGCGGGATGCGCAGCCTGCTCGGCCCCGCACTCGGCGCACTGTTCTTCATCCTCTTCCGCGAGTTCCTCTCGATCTGGACGCCGAACTGGCTGCTGTTCTTCGGCTTGCTGTTCGTCGGCTTCGTCGTCTATTCGCCGACGGGGCTCGTCGGCGTGTGGCGCCGCTTCACCGAGCCCATGCGCCCGAAGGTTGTCGAGGCGGCGGCGATGGCCGGACGGAAGATCGAGCAAGGATTGCCGCTGCCGGCGTTCCTGCATCACGAGACCAAGAGCGACGGCGCTGCGCTGGAAGCGCGCGATCTCGCGAAGGCATTCGGCGGCATCCAGGCGGTTGCCGATGCCGGCTTCGTCGTGCAGGCACGCACGCTGCACGCGCTGATCGGCCCCAACGGCGCGGGCAAGACGACCGTGTTCAATCTGATCTCCGGTTTGTTCGCGCCTGATCGCGGCAGCGTCACGCTCGGAGGCACTCCAATCACGGGCCTCGCGCCGCACCGCACGGTCGCGGCGGGACTGGCGCGCTCGTTCCAGATCACCAACCTGTTCGCCGGCGTGTCGATCGAAGAGAACGTGCGCCTTGCCGTTCAGGCGCGCGATCCATCGCACTTCAACGGCTGGTCGGACGTGCGCTCGATCGAGCGCGTGACGCGACGAACGGCGGAGCTGATCAGTTTCCTGGGTTTGAGCGGCATCGAGCGCGCCGACGCGGGAACGCTATCGTATGGCGGCCAGCGTCTGCTCGACATGGGTCTGGCGCTCGCATCGGGTCCGCGCGTGCTGCTGCTCGACGAGCCGCTCGCGGGACTCGCCGCGGCAGAGCGCGAGCGCGTCGCCAATCTGATCAAGCGCATCTCGGCGGACATTCCCGTGCTGCTCGTCGAGCACGACATCGACCGCGTGTTCGCGCTCGCGGACCGCGTGACGGTGATGAACAATGGCCGCGTGCTGGTCGATGGCACGGCCGACGACGCGCGACGCAGCAAGGCGGTGCAGGAGATCTACATCGGCACAGGTGTCGCGTCGCTCGCGTCGCGGCCGCGCGGGCATGCCGAGCAGGCTTCAGCGCCTGAGCTGCTGGCGCTGCGCGACGTCGACGCGTTCTACGGCAAGAGCCATATCGTTCGCGCGGCGTCGCTGACCGTGCACGAGCACGAGATCGTCGCGCTGCTGGGCCGCAATGGCGCCGGCAAGTCGACGCTGCTGAAGACGATCATCGGCATCGTGCCCGCAACTGCAGGCGCGATCGCACTCGCGGGTGACGACGTCGCCGCGCGACCGGCCGCCGAAATCGCTCGTCGCGGCATCGGCTACGTGCCGCAGGGCCGCGCGCTTTTCGCCGGCATGAGCGTTCGCCACAACCTGGAGCTCGGACGCCTGAAGCGGCAGTCAGGCACCGGCACCGCGTGGACCGACGAGCGGATTCTGACGTTCTTCCCGCGGCTCAAGGACCGGATGGACACGCCCGCCGACTACCTGTCGGGTGGCGAGCAGCAGATGGTCGCCGTCGCGCGCGCGCTGTCCGGCCACGTGCGCGTGCTGCTGCTCGACGAGCCGTTCGAGGGTCTCGCACCCGCCGTCGTCGAGGAATTGTTCGAGGCATTCGACAAGCTGCGTCACGAGCTCGCGATCGTCATCGTCGAGCACAACCTCGATCTTGTGCTCGCACTTGCCGACCACGCGTGCGTGCTCGAGCGAGGCAGCGTGATCCACGACGGGCCAGCCGCGGCGTTGCGGGAGGATCTGGCGCTGCGCAAGCGCGTGCTCTGGATGTGAAGCCACATCGCGGCGAATACTGTCGTTTCGCCGACGCCGACGAGCGACGCTTCGAATTCCGCAAAGCGTCAAAGTCCATTGCGCTTGATCAGACGAGCGAGATGCTGCACGCCTTCGCGGATCAGCGGTTCGGCGATGCATCCGTAACCGATGACGATCGCGGGCGGCGCGTTACGCGGACGCGCGCGGTATTGTGCGGCACCGAACACGCGGATCGAACGTTCGGCCGCGGCGACGAGCAGCGCGTGTTCGTTGGTGCCGGACGGAAGGTTCAGCATCAGGTGCAGACCTGCGGCGACGCCACCGATCGGCAGGCCCGGCAGGAATTCGGAAAGCGCCGCGGTCAGCAGGTCACGCCGCCGTCGATAGAGTTGGCGCATCCGTCGCAGGTGCCGATCCATCTGCCCCGACCCCAGGAAATCGGCGAGTGCGAGTTGGTCGAACGTCGGCGATCCGCCGTCGGCAAACTGCTTCAGCGACGCGAGTTCGGATGCGACCGGCTGCGGTGCCATCAACCATCCGAGGCGCAGCGCCGGTGAAAGGATCTTGCTGCCGGTGCCCACGTACACGACGCGATCGGGTGCCAGCCCCTGCAGTGCGCCGAGCGGCACCCGGTCGTAGCGGAATTCCGCATCGTAGTCGTCCTCGATGACCCATGCATCGCGCTTGGCCGCCCACGCCAGCAGGGCGGCGCGTCGATCGGGCGTCATCCCGGCACCGGTCGGGTATTGATGCGCGGGCGTCACGACGGCAGCCTTCGCCGACGTTCTCACCAGCCGCTCGACGACGAGTCCACGCTCGTCCACCGGGATGCAATGCGTCGCGATCCCCGAGTTGCGCAATCGCTGCGCGAGACTGCCATAGCCGGGCTCCTCGATGGCGATGCTCGCGACACCGCGCGAGTGGAGCAGGCGCGTCATCAGGTCGATGCCTTGCGCGAACCCGTTGCACAGCACGATGCAGTCTTCGTTGCCGACGGTTGCGCGCGACCGGCCGAGAAAGGTCGCGAGTGCCGTTCGCGTGACCAACGGCCCGCGCGGCTCGGGGTAGCGAAACGCGCGAATGCCGGCGGCGTTGTACACGCGCCGCAGGCTCGCGAACCATTCGCGTCGAGGAAACGAACCGACATCCGGCGTGCCCGGCCGAAAATCGTAGCGGGGCTCGGCGGCGACCAGCGCGGTGACGGCGGAGGGTCGCGACTCGGTGCGGATCGCCGCGACGCGCGTGCCCGAGCCGCGCAGCGATGTGAAATAGCCCTCGGCGATCAACTGCTCGTAGCATTCGACGACCACGCCTCGCGACAGCCCCAGGCTGGACGCGAGCGAGCGTGTCGACGGCAGCGGCAGATCGGCGGGCAGGCGGCCTGTTCGCACCGCGCGGCGCATTTCGCGCTCGAGTTGCACGTGCAGCGGAACGGCGCTCGCGCGGTCGATGGGAAGCAGCAGCTCCGCGCTGAAAGTGGTATTCATGTAAAGCCGCAGATTGGTCCTTGCCGGAGGTCCACTCTACGCCTAAAGTGGCCAGCATGCTTTGACCTGCATCCGATTTTCGCGTGCATGGCCCAAGGCGCGGGCGGCCTCCAGCGGGGCGCCACCCAGTCCGCCTGGCCGCCATGAAATCCCGCGCTTAAGCGTCGTCACCCGCCGACACCTGAAATATCCCGGCGGCGTGTCGATTTTTGCCGGACCCATTCGACAACGGTGTGCAGGGTCGGACCGAGCGTCGACCGGCCGCCGTCAAGTCGGGCGGAATCGCCTCTGCCGGCAAAGCATCGTATTCACCTCAACTTAGTCACGAAGGAGCAACACCATGGCGAAAGCAGCAACCAAGAAGATTCCCGAGGGCATGCATTCGTTGACGCCGCACCTGGTTTGCGCGGGCGCCGCCGGGGCGATCGAGTTCTACAAGAAGGCCTTCAACGCCAAGGAGGAGGTCCGGTTGCCGGGACCCGACGGCAAGCTGATGCACGCGGCCGTTCGCATCGGCGACTCGACGCTGATGCTGATGGACGAAAACCTGGACTGCGGCGCAGCGGGGCCCAAGGCATTGAAGGGCTCTCCGGTCGTCATCCATCTGTACGTGGAGGACGCGGACGCCACCGTGAAGCAGGCAGCAGCGGCCGGCGCGAAGGTGACGATGCCCGTCCAGGAGATGTTCTGGGGAGATCGCTACGGCCAGCTCGAAGATCCGTACGGCCATCGCTGGTCGGTGGCAACGCACGTGCGCGATCTCAGCCCCGAGGAAATCAAGCAGGGGATGGCCAAGATGATGGCCGAGCACGCACACACGGCGTAAACGCGAATATCTTCTAACTGAGCTGGAGGCTTTCCATGGATTACATCGATGGATTTGTCGCCGCGGTACCCACCGCGAATCGCGATCGCTACAAGGAACACTCGCAATCGGCTGCGAAGGTTTTCAAGGACTACGGCGCGCTGCGCGTCGTCGAGTGCTGGGGCGACGACGTCCCGCAGGGCAAGGTGACGTCGTTTCCGATGGCGGTGAAAGCCAAGGACGACGAGACAGTCGTGTTCTCGTTCATCACGTGGCCGTCGCGGAAGGTGCGCGACGAGGGCATGAAGAAGGTGATGGCCGATCCGCGCGTCCAGCCCGACAAGAACCCGATGCCGTTCGACGGCAAGCGGCTGATCTACGGCGGCTTCCAGACGCTGGTCGACGCCTGATGTAGATGCGTAACTGCGGCGGTGATGTCGATCGCCGCCGCAGTCAATCTCACGGCGGTGAAGGGGAGCCGACACGGCTTCCCGGTCATCGCGCACAATCCCGTCGGATGCCGGGGTCGACGGCCCCGGGCGTTCCGCGGAAGCTCATCGTCCGCGGGCGCGGCATCGCAGCAAACTTTCTGCGAGGGACGCCGATGGATGTGAAGCGATGACAACCGCCGCGATGGTCGGCGCCGGCCTGATCGGTCGGTCGTGGGCGATGGTGTTCGCGCGCGCGGGATGGCGCGTGCGGCTGTTCGACAGTGTCGCGTTGCAGCTTGACGCGGCGCGCGAGCATATAGCAAGCGGGCTTGCCGAGCAGCAGCAATACGGCCTCGCCGACGATGCCGCGGCGGCGTTCGCACGCGTCGAGTACGTCGCCGATCTCGAGAAGGCGCTGGCCGGTGTCGACTGGGTGCAGGAGAACGCGCCCGAACTGCTCGACGTGAAGCGTGAGCTGTATCCACACATCGATCGGGCGACCCCGAAGACGGCAATCGTCGCCAGCTCCACGTCGGCGATTCCCGCGTCGCGCTTCACCGAAACGCTTGCCGGACGCGCGCGCTGCCTCGTCGCGCATCCCGTCAATCCGCCGCATCTCGTACCCGTGGTCGAACTCTGCGGCGCCCCGTGGACCGATGCCGCGACGCTTGCGCGCGCACGGGCGGTGATGACCGAAATCGGCCAGGTGCCGATCATCGTCAAGCGCGAGCTCGACGGGTTCATCCTGAATCGCCTCCAGGGCGCGCTGTTGTCCGAAGCGCTGCGCCTCGTCGGCGAGGGCTACGTGTCGCCGCAGGACCTCGACAAGACTGTCCAGGACGGGCTGGGTCTGCGTTGGTCGTTCATCGGTCCGTTCGCGACGATCGAGCTCAACGCCCCGGGTGGTGTCGCCGATTATTGCGCGCGCTACGCCGGCTTCTATCGCACGCTCGCCGCCAATCCGCCTGCGTCGGCCGTGTGGGACGCCGCCAACGTGCAGAATGTAACGAGCCAGCTCGAACCGCCCCTCACCGCGGACGAGCGTGACGCGCGCATGCGCTGGCGCGACGCGCGCCTGCTCGCATTGCGTCAGCACAAACGCGACGCATCCGATTCCAACTAAGGACGACACCATGGCCAACCGCCGCAAAGTCATCATCACCTGCGCCGTGACCGGCAGCATTCACACGCCGTCGATGTCGCCCTACCTTCCGGTGACGCCGAAGGAAATCGCCGAGGCTGCGATCGGCGCCGCGGAGGCGGGTGCTGCGATCGTGCATCTGCACGCGCGTGATCCTGTCGACGGCAGTCCCACGCAGGATCCCAACCTCTTCCGCGAATTCGCGCCCGAGATCAAGCGGCGGTCGAACGTCGTGCTCAACTTCACCACCGGCGGTGCTGCGACGATGACGATCGAGGAGCGGCTCCAGCCTGCGCTGCAGCTCAAGCCCGAGGTCGCGTCGCTCAACATGGGCTCGATGAACTTCGGGCTCTTCCCGATGCTGCAGCGATTCAAGGAATTCAAGCATCCGTGGGAGCGAAAGTATCTCGAGACGTCCGACGAACGGATCTTCAAGAATACGTTCAAGGACATCGAGTACATCCTGACGTCGTGCGCGGCCAACCGCACGCGCTTCGAGATCGAGTGCTACGACATCGGCCACTTGTACACGGCGAAGCACTTTCTCGATCGCGGCGTGGTGAAGCCGCCGCTCTTCATCCAGAGCGTGTTCGGGATCCTTGGAGGTATCGGCCCACATCCTGAGGACGTCGTGCACATGAAGCGCACCGCCGACCGACTGTTTGGCGATCAGTACCGGTGGAGCGTGCTCGGCGCCGGGCGCAATCAGCTGCCGATCGCAGCGCAGTCGGCCGCGATGGGCGGCAACGTGCGCGTGGGACTGGAGGACAGTTTGTGGCTGGGGCCCGGAACGCTGGCCGAATCGAATGCAGCGCAGGTGCGCGCCGCCGTGAAGATCATCGAAGGCCTGGGGCTGGAGGTCGCAACACCCGATGATGCGCGCGAGATACTGGCGCTGAAGGGGCGGGCGGACGTCGGCTTCTGACCGTTGCCGTCTGATAACTTCCGAAAGGTACTGTCGTTATCGCTTCCTCGAGTGAGCGAACGCGCGCTAGATAGTCATGCCTGCGACATCGGCCATCAACGCCTGCATCTCGGCGCCGCCCGCCATCATGTCGAGGACTTCGTCTTTTGTCACGTCACCCTTGGCGAACGTGCCGAGCGACTTGCCGCGGTTAAGCAGCGTGAAGGTGTCGCCGACCGGGTACGCGTGATTGACGTTGTGCGTGATGAAGAGCACCGAGATGCCCTTTTCCCGCGCGCGGTTGATGAGCTTCAGCACGTTCACGCTCTGTTTGACGCCGAGGGCCGCCGTGGGTTCGTCGAGGATCAGCGCGCGCGCACCGAAGTGAATAGCGCGCGCAATGGCGAGGCACTGGCGTTCGCCGCCGCTCATCGTGCCGACGACCTGGCTCGCGTCGCGCACCTTGATCCCCATTTCCGCGAGCTTCTCGATCGCGGTCCGGCCGGCGAGTTCGTGGTCCATCACCTGGAACGGTCCGATGAGCTTGCGCCTGGGTTCGCGCCCCATGAAGAAGTTGCGCGCGACGCTCATCAGCGGGACGAGCGCCAGGTCCTGGTAGACGGTGGCGATGCCGAGATCAAGCGCATCGCGTGGCGACTTGAAATGGATGCGTCGTCCGTCGACGAGGTACTCACCCTTGTCGGGCGGATGCACACCCGCCAGCGTCTTGATGAGCGTGCTCTTGCCCGCCCCGTTGTCGCCGAGCAGGCAATGCACTTCGCCGCGCCGAAGCCGCAGCGTCACGCCGTTCAGCGCGATCACCGAACCGAAGAACTTGCTGATGTCCTCGAGCTGGACAATGTAGTCAACGCTCATTCAGCCGTCCTCTTCACCTGCGACCGAGCGCGACGCGCGTGCGGATATACGTGTTGAACAGCACGGCGGCCAGCAGCATGCCACCGAGGAAGACGCGGTACCAGTTGTTGTCGATGCTGGTATAGCCGATACCGATCTGCACGACGCCGAAGATCAGTGCGCCGATCGACGCGCCCACGATGGAGCCGTAACCACCGCTCAACAGGCAGCCACCGATCACGGCGGCAATGATCGCCTCGAATTCCTTCTGCAGTCCACGGTCGGCGGCGGCCGACCCGGCGTCGGCGACCTGCAGCACGGCGAAGAGCGCTGCGCAGAGCGCCGTCACGACGAACAGGCTCACCTTGACGCGCGCGACCGGCACGCCGGTATTCTTCGCCGCATTCGCGTCACCACCGACGGCGAGGATCCAGTTGCCGCGGCGCGTGCGGGCGAGCACGAAGCCGCCGATTGCCGTCAGTACGAGCCACCACACGACGACCTTGGGCACGCCGATGGCAAGTGCGCTGCCGCCATCCCTCGCGGCGATCCAGCCCCAGCGCGCCATCGCGTTGAACAACCCGGTGAGCACGTGGCCAGAGAAGAGCGTCGAGAAGAGGTAGTCGCTCGTCGCGAGGTCGCGCAGCGCAATGCCCTCGTTGTTGCTGACGATTGTCTTGCCGGTGAGCATCGTCGACAGCGCAAGGCTCAATCCGCGCAGGATGAAATAGAACGCGAGCGTGACGATGAAACTCGGGAGGCCGGTGCGGACGACGAGGTAGCCGTTCAGCGTGCCGAGCACCGCGCATAGCGCGAACGTGAAGATTGCCGCGACCCATATCGGCCAGCCCCAATACAGCGCCGGGATCGCGAGCATCATGCCGGCGAAGCCGATCATCGAGCCGATCGACAGGTCGAACTCGCCACCGATCATCAAGAGCGCCGCACCGACGGCGATGATGCCGAGGAACGCCGCCACCGTCGCCCAGTTGACGATGCCCTCGGCGCTGAACATGCCGGAATCGCCGGCGACCAATCCGAACAGCACGAACACCAGCACCGCGCCCGAGATCGAGCCGAATTCCGGCCGCGACAGGAAGCGGCGCAGCGCGCCGATGTCGCGCACGCGCTCGTCGGACGGGGACGCTGGCTCCGCCCGGATGCCGGGCGACGGCATGTCCGGACCGGCCAAGGCGCCTCCGCCTCTCGCGTCAGCGATATTGGCCGGCGAACTTCTCGACTTTGGCGATGTTGTCCTTCGTCACGAAGCCCGGACCCGACGAGATGTGACGCGGACCGTAGTTGGGCACGAGCCCGTATTCGTCGAAGCGCTTCTTGGTCTTCGGGTTGGCTTTGACCGCATCGGCGACCTTCTTCAGGTCGGTGGTCTTCATCTCCTTCATCGTCGCCAGCACGGCAACCGGGATGTATCCCTGCAAGTACGGTTGCTGATCGATCGCGAACTTCACCGTGCCGGACTTGATTCCCTTGCTGATGTCGTCGGACAGATCGAACGTCGCCATCCAGAGCTTGCCGGCCTGGCCCGATTTTTCGAGCGCCTTGATCGTCGGACTGGCGGACGTCGGTCCCAGCGTCAGGATGCCGTTGGTGCCGGGATTCTGGCGAAGATACGCGGCGACTTTCGACTCGATCGTCGTCGGATCGTCGCCCGAGTCGAGCGTCGACTTCTTGTAGTCGGTGCCGATCGCTTCTGCAAAGCCGCGGCAGCGCTCGAAGCTTGCCGGGTTCGTCGCGTAATGATTGACGCACAGGAAGCTCTTCACGCCGGCGGCCTTGGCGCGCTCACCCGCACCTTTGCCTGCGGCATATTCGGGTTGGCCCACGTGCATGATCGCGCCGAGTTTTTCGCTCTGCTCGGGGGTGCCGGAATTGATCGTGATCAGCGGAATCTTTTTCGCCGTGACTTTGCCGATCGCGCCCTGCAGCACGTTGAAGTCGGCGATCGTCACGATCACACCGTCATAGCCGGCGGCGGCGGCTTGCTCGATCAGCCGGGCCATGTCGGCGAGATCGCCGGACGGCGGATTGCGATAGTCGACGGTGACGCTGTAGTCCTCGCCGGCCTGCTTGATCGAATTCTTGATTGTGTTCCACCACGAGTCGGAATCGGGGGCGTGGCTGATCAGTACGTACTTGCCGGCCGCGTGGGCTGTTCCGATCGCCAACAGGGCCGTCAGCGCCAGGATGCGCAGCAAGGATCGCTTGCACGAAAACGTCATGGTTGTCTCCAGTGATGTGCTTTCGCCGTCGCAGGTGCGTGCGGCGGGAAGCCGAGCTGCAAGTGTAGTGGGACGGAATGGGCAAGGCCAGACGACGGGGCCGGCGGATGGCCCTAGCGAGGGCGCGGCGCGAAGCGTTGGTCGCTGTGCTCGTTCGCGGCGACCGTGCCCGACATGGCGTTCGGGCGCTCGACACGGCGACAAATGGCAAGGTACGGGCGACGCCGCCGGGTGGACCGCAGTCGCGTAAAATCCGCCGATCGGAGAAGTGGATGAGCGGTTTAAGTCGCACGCCTGGAAAGCGTTAGGTTAATTCCTAACGCGGGTTCGAATCCCGCCCTCGCCACTGGGATAGTGTCTACGCCGATCCCACCACCTTCCGTGGATAGAGCCGCGACGCGACCGCGCGCAACTCGGTCATCATTGCCTGCGCGCCGGGCGAGAGTTCGTGACCGCGTCGCGTGACGATACCAGCGGCGCCGAGCCGCAAGTCGAGTCGTAGCGGCAATCGCGTCAGCAGGCGGGTTTCGAAATACGGCCGCACGACTTCGAGCGCGAGCGGCGCCACCATGTCGCTGATTCGCAGCAGGCTGCTGATGACGGGTAGCGCGGATGTTTCGACGACCTGGCGCGGGAACTCGATGCCCTTCTGAAGGAAGAGCATGCTCAGGTGGTCGCGCAGCACATTGCCTCGCGGCGGCAAAATCCACGTGTGCCCGACGAGATCGGCGAGCTCGAGCGACTTCCTGCGCGCGAGATGGTGCCGCGTGCGGGCGATCAAACCGTGCGGCTCCTCGCCGAGCGCAGCGAAGTCGACGGCGGTGAGCTCACGGGACGGATGCAGGCGTGCGATAGCGATGTCGAGGTCGCGCTCAAGCACCTGTCCGACAAGTGCCTCGCTGAATCCAAGTTCGATCGCAACGCGCACGCGGGGATGGCGGGCGGCCAGCTGCGCGACTGCCATCGGAACGAGATCGGTCGCCGACGTCACGGCCGTCCCGATTCGAACTTCGCCCGCAATTCCGGACGCGAGCGCTTCCACCTCCTCGTGCGCTTGCTTGAATTCGACGAGCGCCGCACGCGCATGGCGAACCAGCACCTCCCCGTAGGGGGTGGTTACGACGCCGCGCGGGTGGCGCTCGAACAGCGCGACCCCGAGCGCGTCCTCGATAGTCTGCAGGAGCCGCGAGGCGGCGGGCTGAGTCATGTGGGCGGCTTCGGCTGCGTGCAACACGGAGCCCTTGGCGTCGAGTTGCACGATTAGCGCCAGCTGGCGCGCAGTAAGCCGCGAACGTGCGAGCCAGTCGATCGGTGTCTTAAGCATAGGACCTCGGCATAGGTATGCCTAAATGCTATACCAATCACCGAAAAACTCATTGGATTCGCATAGCGCAGAGTCATAGCATTCGAGCTCCGACTGCCTGGCCCATGTGGCCGGCAGCCCGTTACCCGGAGGAATCATGACGCTGCAGTCCGTATTGGAATCCCCGCCGGCCAAGGTCGCATCGCCCGTCAACTTCGGCATTGCCGCCGATGCCATTGCGCCAGACGAGTTCCGCCAGAGGATGGTGAATGTCCGTGGTGCACTCGATAAGGCGGGCCTTGTCGGTCTCGTCGCGTTCGGTGATTGTTGGCGCGGCGCGAACATCACGTATTTCACCGAATTCCGCCCGCTCGACGGCGTTTCCGACATCGCGAATGCGGTGCTGCTGCTCGGCATCGACGCCGAGCCAGTGCTATTCGTGTCGGATCAGACGCTGGCGTATGCGTCGAGTGTGACGACGTTCCCGGTCGCGAGCTTCCGCGAGATGAGCGCTCGCCTGCGTGCGTTCGCCGCTCGTCATTCGCGCGCATCGGTCGGACTCGCCGGCGGGGCCTACATCCCGGCGAGCGTGCTCGATCGCGTGCGAGCGGGCCTCGAAAATCTTGAGCTGCAAACGACCTCGGTGCTCGCCGAAATCAAGGCGATCAAGAGCGACGCGGAGGTGCGCCTGATGCGCAAGGCCGCGGCGTTGACCGATTCGGCGATGGCGGCGATCCGCGACATGCTCGCCGATGGCAAGCCTCACACGGAACGCGAGCTCGCGTGGATCGCCGATCGCGCGATGCTCGCCGGCGGTGCCGATCGCACGGCATTCGACTCGATGGTCCAGGCAGGACCGCGCTCGGCGTACAACCTGGCACGCCCGACCGATCGTGTCGTGCAGCCGGGCGATCTCGTGATGACCGACATCGGCGCCCGTTATCGCGGCTACGTAGCCGACGGCGGCCGTGGATTCACGTACGGCCCGGCGAGCAAGGAAAAAATGGCGATTGTCGCTGCCGCGGCGCGCGCCGTGGAAGCCGGTCTGGAAGCCGCGCGTTCTGGCATGGCGGCGCACGAGCTGAACGCGGTCATCCAGCAGGCGTTGGTCAAGTCCGGCTACGAGCGCTTCTCGAGCGAGGCGCGCGGCCACGGCACCGGCCATGGCACGGGAATGGACCCGGAGGAGGAAGCGCCGTGGATCGGCCCCGGCAATACGACGATCCTGCAAGAGAACATGGTGTTCACGCTCAAGTCGACGATCACCGTACCCGACGTCGGCGGATTGCGCACCGAGCGAATCGTTCGGCTGACGTCCACGGGCGTTGAAGCGCTGGATCGCTTCCCAATGGAACTGCACTGGTAGCCGCGCGCAAGTCGTGGCAACCCTACTCGAACCGGAGGAAACAATGGCAACGCAACCGCTCACACGTACGCCTGACGCCAGGATGATCAAGCGCGTGCTGATGTCGTCGGTCGTCGGCACGGCGATCGAATGGTACGATTTTTTCCTGTACGCGACCGCTTCAGCGCTCGTGTTCGCGAAACTCTTCTTCCCGACATTCGATCCGGTCGTCGGCACGATCGCGGCGTTCGGCACGTTCGCTGTCGGCTACCTCGCGCGGCCGTTTGGCGCGATCTTTTTCGGCCACTTCGGCGACCGCATCGGACGCAAGGTGACGCTCGTCGCAACGCTCATGATCATGGGTGTCGCGACCTTCATCATCGGCATCCTGCCGACCTACGAGACGATCGGCGTGTGGGCGCCCGCGCTGCTCATCCTGATGCGCTTCTGCCAGGGGCTCGGCGTCGGCGGCGAATGGGGTGGCGCTGTGTTGCTCGTTGTCGAGAGCGCACCCCACGATAAGCGGGGCTTCTTCGGCAGCTTCCCGCAGCTGGGAGTGCCGATCGGCTTGCTGTTGTCGACCGGCGTCTTTGCGCTCGTGTCGAACCTGCCGAACGATCAGTTCCTGTCGTGGGGCTGGCGGATTCCGTTCTTGCTTTCCGTCGTGCTGATCGCAATCGGGCTCTTCATCCGGCTCCGCGTGATCGAGTCGCCGGTGTTCGAGGAGGTGAAGGCGACGCGCACCGTGGTGAAGGCGCCGCTGGTAGAGCTCTTCAAGCGGCATCCGAAGGAGATCTTCCTCGCGCTCGGCACGCGCTTCGCGACCGACATCACGTTCAACGTCATCAACGTGTTCATGCTCGCCTACGGCACGCAGCAGCTCGGACTGTCGAAAAGCTTCTTCCTGAACGCGATCCTGATCGGCTGCGCCGTGGAGCTCTTCACGCTACCGCTGTTCGGCAAGCTGTCGGACCGCATCGGCCGCCGAGCCGTCTACATGATGGGGACGGTCTTCGTTGCGCTCTACGGCTTCGTGTTCTTCATGCTGGTGCAGACGCGCGATCCGATGTACATCATTCTCGCGTACATTGGCGGCCTCGCGTTCTCCCAGGCGTCGGTCTACGCGGTGCAGTCGACGTGGTTCGCCGAGCTCTTCGGCACGCGCGTTCGCTATACCGGTGCGTCGCTGCCGTACCAGATCGCCGGCATCATCACGTCCGGACCCGCGCCGCTGATCTCCGCGTGGCTGTTCGCGACGTACAAGTCGACGTTGCCGATCGCCGGCTATATCGCGATCACCGCCGTGCTCTCCCTCGTGTGCGCGTACTTCCTCGCGGAGACGTTCCGGCGGCGGCTGGACGAAGACACGGGCGAAGTCGCTCCGGTACGACCTTCGCGCCGGCCGAGCGCACGGCTCGCGACGCATTGACGCCACCGATCTCTCGCTTGGCCCCACGGCCGCGCCGGGTTTGCCCGGCGCGGCCTTTTGTTGGTTTGCGGATACGCGGCGATCCAAAGCTGACGCTCGACGGTGACATTTTCGGCCGCGGCCGTGCACTCCGCGCAAGCGAGCACATTACAAACCACCCCCAAAGCGGTACTGCCAAGCAATCCCGATCAGGTCGAAATTGTTGCCCGTTCGGGCCGACACACCGCTGCTGGCGTAGAGCTTGACCGAATTCAGCCTGTCGATGGGCAGCGCCAAGGTAGCGCCCAGGCGCCAGTTTTGCTGCAAGTCGTAGTTCCGGACACCGTTCAGAGTTGTCCGGCCACCGGTAAAGTACGTGGCGTCCAGGGAGCCCCAAACTCCTCGAGGGAAGGCGTAAATCGCGTGTCCCTGAAATGAGTAGACCGGATCCTGCGCACGCTTGTTGCCGCCGTAGAAATCGTTGTTGTCTGTGTACAGGGTCGCAGCCGCGCTGAACTCCGTTGTCCATGGACCGACAGCCTTGGAAACGCCCAGCTCCGGCTTGAAGAACCAGCGGTTCGTGCCTATGTTCACCACGCGGCTGTCATCGTATTGGCTCCAGGGTGCCGACACTTGCAGGCTCACGCCGACAATCAGATCCTGGTGGTAGTCCGCGAACTCCTTAAGCGTCAGCGCGGGCGCGCCGTAGAGATTGACGGAAAGCCGGAACAGCGGATTGGCGAAACCGCTGACGGTGCGCGATATCGTTGCGCCCTGAAAGTCTGCTGTACCCGATAGCCAGCTATACGGCACGATCACATCGACCTTGCCGGATTTGCCCCATAGATCGAGCGCTCGCGCGTAGGCGAGGACGGCGTTGGATGTGTGGAGTTGCGGATTCGTCACGGGTGCGGACGTATCGAACGCCAGTCCTCCGCGCGTATAGCCGTAACCCGCGATCAGGAAGTTGACGCCGACAGGCGCGTTCGAATAGGCGCGCGGCTCGATGTCCTGCGCAGACGCCGGCAATATGACCGCCGCAAGCACGCCGGCGGCGAGCACCGTGATGACTTGACCATCGCGCGTTGCGGCGCGGAACAGGGCTCCCCAGTTGCCCGGATTCAGAACGCGCCGGATCAATTCGCCCACAACGTCGCGTTTAAGGGAGCCATTCTTGAAATTTTAGAGCAAGCTATAACTGATTCTCAACGGGCAGCAGGCGGATAAACCCGGCGTTCCAGCGCTGCAAGAACGTGGACAGGGGATCGACGTCGTAGCGCAGCGGCTTGCCTCCGTCCTCAGTCACCCAGTACATATTGCCGCGCTCGTCCAGCAGGACGCGATAGCTTCGATCGGGCGCAACACCTTCGTCCATGAACTGCGCGACCATCGCTGCAAGCTCGGGGCTTTCGACGTAGAGGCCGGCCTCGGTGTTGATCAGGCTCGAGCGCGGGTCGAGGTTGAAGCTCCCGACGAAGACATCCTTCCGGTCGAAGACCATGGCCTTGGTGTGCAGGCCGGCCCTCGAACCGGAGGACACGATTTCCTGTGGAAACGGTCCCGGCTGCGGTCGCACCTCGTAAAGCTCCACCCCGGACGCGATCAATCGGTCACGGACCTTCGAGTAACCTGCAAAGGCGGCGAGCACGTCGTTGGAGGCAAGCGAGTTCGTGAGCACCCGGATCCGAACGCCTCGGCTGACCAATCCCTTCAGAAACTCGACACCGGGCTCGAGTGGGATGAAATAGGCTGACTCGACCAGCAACTCCCTTTCCAGTCGCTCGAGGCGATTCACCAGCAGCCGGCGCATCGTGCGCAGCGAGGGATCGTTGATCGAGGCCGGATCGTCCCAGACCACTTGGCCCCGGGCCCATATCCCGCCAACGACGATGTCGTTCAATTGCGACCTGAGCTTGGCGACGTCCTCGCTCAGCGGATGCGGGTACGGCTCGCGGGCGATGTTCTCGCGTAGCCGTTTCAATGCCTCCTGCAGATCCGCCTCGGTGTACGGCCGGTCCACCAGCGCGGCTATCGGAACTGACCATGGGCCGTTCCAGAAGCGGTCGAATACCGAGGAGAGCTCGCGTACCACGGGGCCGGCCGCAGCGATGTCCAGGTCGCGGAAATTGAATTCGGGATGCACCTCGAAATACGGGTCGCTCATGTTGCGCCCGCCAACGATCGCCATCGCGTTGTCCATCACCATCAGCTTGTTGTGCATCCGATGGTTAACCCGCTCGAAGTCGGTCAGGAAGCCGATCAGATGCGAACCGCGAAGCGCGAAGGGATTGAACAGGCGGACCTCGATGTTCGGATGGGCGTCGAGCGCCGCGATAGTCGCGTCGAGGTCCTTCAGGTTGAAGTCGTCGATCAGGATCCGCACGCGCACGGAGCGGTCGGCTGCGCGGATGAGGTGGTCGACGAGGTTTCGCCCAGTCGCGTCGGTTTCCCAGAGGAAGTACTGGACGTCGAGAGTCCTTTGCGCGAGGTCGGCGAGCGCGACGCGGGCGGTAAAGGCTGGACGCCCGTAGCGAATGATTTGGAATGCGGAGTTGCCGGGATGCTGCGCGGCGATCTCGGCGACCCGTCGGCCGATCGGCGTGGACTCGTGATCCTGCATCGCCGTTGACGACGAGCGCGGATAGTCAGTCGGGAGACTTGCGCAGCCTGCAAGCACCGCGAGAACGAGCGCGAGCATAACGTGCCGCCATACCGGTTTGCGGTCTCCGCGGCGCACGGAGCACGGCGTCGACGCGAACGGTTGATTCTCGTCGGATCGGGAACGTTTCCGGCTGTCCATCTAGTTCGACGCGTTCGAGGGAGGGGGAATCCGCAGTTTACGTTGATGCGATGCGGGGACGTCGCGCCGCGGTGGTCACGCCGTTGGGTCGGCAGCGCCCGAGCCGCCAAAGCCAGACCATGCGCTAGCGCTGCGTCAGGAATACCTCGAGACTTGGCTCGCCCAATGTCGCGACGATCACGACGACGGCGTAATACCCCACGGGCGAACCGTCACCGCTGGTTGCGATTGAGGGGCTGGCAGATGCTCCGTTTCGGTCCGCTCGGCTGGTATTGTCGAACCACGATCGGCCGGATACCGAAAACGGTTATGACGTGGTGGGGAGGCTTCGCACTACCGACCTCGTCGTGTTGGGGAAGTGGACGCCCAGATACGTGATCGACTCCAGCAGACAGTGAACCTCGATCGCCTCGCCTTTGCGCATTGATCGCGGCTACGTGTCTGCTGGCCGGCGCTGACACCCCGCTTAGTCGTATCCCCAAACTTTGACGGTGGCCGTCGGTTTATTGTTGAGGATCTTGTACTGGATGCTGACCGACATCAGGACCGCCTCGCGTGCTGGAGCGTCCTTCGCAGCCGTTTCTCCTCCGGCCTTCACGACTCCGACGTTCGAGACGGTTTCGTTCTTGCCACCCCTCCAGTGGAAGACGACGTTCGTGATCTCCACGTCAGCCCCCTCGACCGAGAGCTTCGTCCTCTTGACGTCCTCCTTAAACGTCTTCCCCTCTTGGCCCTGGATCTCTGCGCTTGGATCGGTGGACTTGATCACCTTCTCGGCAAGCAAGTTCCACTTGTCGGCAGCGCTGGCGCTGCCAAAGGCGAACAGCAAGATGACGGACGCGAGGCCAAGGCTCGCCTTTAGAAAGCCTGTCTTCATGGTTTTCCTTCCCTTTCTGATCTCCGTAAGCCGGAGATCGTTGCGCTTCCCGTCTCGGGTCGCATGGACAACGTGTACTGGACATCGTCACTGAACGTGATTTATATCGCCGGCGCGGTGGACTGTCAAATCGCCGGCGCCTCACCGGGCGGCTTCGGGACGATTCTGTCTCGGACGCGTGGCGGGGAGCTGATCTCTGGTCTGGAGGGCGTCTTCCAATTTTCCGGCGGGGGTGCGCTTCGTTGACGCGCGTCGGTGGTAGCTCAGTAACGGTATCGGCGCACGTACGACCCGCGTCCCGCCGCTCTTCCAGCGCTGCCATCTGTTGGCCGTCGCGTCGACTGGACCGCGCGACCGCAAGTTCCGCGCGGGCCGGAGTTCAGGCTTTGATCATCACTCCTGCGGCAACGTGTTCAAGTCGCTCGGGTATCGTCTTGTCAAGGCAATGCGCCGGGTCGCCCAAGCCCGAGCTGCTTCTGTCGGCCTGGTTGGGCTTAACTGAGGAACCGGAGGAGGCGTTATGACGAAACTTGCGGTGTTGATTTTCTTCGCGGCGCTGGCCGGCTATGCATTCCACGCCTTTGCACAGGCCAGAGTGGATATTCGGACAGCGGTGACGTCGATGGGAACATCGTCGTCGAACACGGTCTCGTTTGCATGGTTCTTCGACCCTGCGGATCGAACGGTTTTCGTGTGCCGGGCGCAAAGCGTTGGCGACGACGTCGACTGCAAGGCGAAGACGAGGCTACCGTAGTGCGGGTTGGCGTCGCGATCTTTCCAGTACGGCAAGAGACTGACGGCTCCGCGACCGTTTCTGAACCCCTCGCGACGCCGGATGTCGGACCTATTGGGAGCGACCGAAGATCGAACGGTGTTTGCTCGGCCGCTTCAAACGGCACGTCTTAGACAGATGGAGGTAAGGCGATGAAAGTAGACTCAGCAATGACGCGCGAAGTGCGGCTGGTGAAACCCGATCAGACGATCCGTGAAGCAGCGCAGCTGATGGGCGAGATCGACGCCGGCGCAATTCCGGTCACAGAGAATGATCGTCTCGTGGGAATGATCACCGACCGCGACATCGCTGTCCGCGCGGTGGCGCAAGGAAAGTCGCCAGACACACGAATCCGAGACGTCATGAGTACCGGCATCCTGTATTGCTTCGATGATCAGGAACTCGACGAGGTGGCGCGGAACATGGGCAAGAACCAGGTGCGAAGACTGCCTGTCATTAACAAGGACAAGCGGCTCGTTGGCATCCTGGCGCTGGGCGACTTGGCATCCAATGAGGACGCCAAGGCGGTCGGCAGAACCGTGTCGCAGGTCTCCGAGCACGGCGGTAAACATTCGCAAACAGCTCATTAGATAGGCTAGCCTTACGGGGCTTGGTGCCGGCGGACGACAGCGTTCGTTCCGCCGGATACGTTTCCTCTCCGTACAACAACCCGGCGCGTGGTTCGCCGACGTCGAGCGTTGTCCCCGTACGGTAGCAAGCGTCTGCAATAACGCCTGTTCTTCTGCTCTCTCGACTTCGCGCAGAAGTCGGTGCCGCTCGATTTGCCAGTCGATCCGCAGTATCCTTGTTTCAGGATCTGCGTTTCGTTCTGAATTCGAAGCAACCCCATGACCACCTCCGCCGTCGGACTGGTCGTCGACGAGCACGACGCAGGCATTGCCGGCCTGAACGCCGTAATCGAGGACGTCTCGCAGCAGTTCGACGTCCTGCTCGATTCGCAAACGACCGATACCAACGGTGGGTTCGGGCTTCGCTACGTCGGCTACAAGTTCGAGCCCGGCACGCCGGGCC
>Ga0207697_10000633_pt1 | contig 20039 bp, 13 predicted proteins | sample KBSSwiS5withPhiX_FD_184293 | JGI IMG/M metagenome (GOLD analysis project Ga0207697, IMG submission 184293) | Switchgrass rhizosphere microbial communities from Kellogg Biological Station, Michigan, USA, with PhiX - S5 (SPAdes) (version 2) | ecosystem: Host-associated > Plants > Roots >... | reverse complement strand
CCACAGCCAAACAGATGAGTACTGGAGCATGCCCGCCATGCCCATCATCAGTGCGCCGACGACGGTTCCGCCATAACCGGTAGCGCCACTAAACGCAAGCGCGACTGCGAGGATGAGGGCCAGCAACAACAGGAACACGCCGGCGTGGCGCGCCTTGGCGCGAATCGCCAGCACCGCCAGCAAAACCACCAGAATCACCCAAAGCCAGAAGGTCAGGAAACAAAAGACAATACCTCCCAGCGAGGGCCCAAACAGCCCATTCAAAAGACCATTGATGATCAAAGGAATAAAGCCCGGCTGGAACTGGACGTAGGTGTCCACCGGCAACCGATAGATGTAACCGGGATCGTTGGTTGCCGCCGCGCTTCCATCTGGACGCAAGTCACCCGGCGGCACGTAAGTGACTTTTTCGCCCTCATAATCGCGCTCATAACGCGGTCGCTGCGCGTTCCACAACAGCTTTCGAATGGCGTCGTCGAACCCGATCAGGCGCCCTTTCACGCTCGTGTCGTGAGTATAAATACCAAGCGCGTTATTATGGAAGAATGGAGCGGTAGCCCAGATACTGATCAGAGTTGCCGGACGAAAGTAACCCGGGCCGCCCTTAATTCGACCATCATTGTATTCGTCATTGGTACCAAAGGGATCGAGCTTCACCGCTGCGGCGTTCGGATGGTAGGGATTGAAGTAACGAATGTTGCCGACGGATTTCAGATCCTTGAAGGTTCTCGAGGAGTAGTTATCCCAGACGTGGTTGGCCATTGCATTCGTCGCCATGGCCCTGCCGGAATAGGTGCCCGTGAGCGTAATGGGTATCCGCAGTTCATTCGAGAGAAAGTTATTGGTGATAAACGGATCTTCGTCGCCCGGAGCCGGTGTAGCCGCCACCTCGGGCATGGCCCGAAGATGCGCGAGATAGTCTTTGTAAGATGGGCTCTTCTTGTAGTCCTCCCAATTTCGATACTCCATCGGCAGGGTGTAAATCAACGCGTTCTTGCCGGTCGGCACCGGCGCGTTGTCCCAGCCGCTCGCCATCTCCCGCTCGAAGCGCAGGTCGTATCCCTTGGGTTGCTTGCTCGAATGGCAGATGGCGCAGTTATTAAGAAAAGCCTCGCGTCCCCTGGCAACCAAGGTTGGGTCGGCCGTAGCCTCCTGATCCAATACCTTCTTGCCTAGAAGTTCCCGGGATGGTTTACCGGCACCGTCGAGTATTGGGTTACGTTGCGAATCGCGCAGCACTTCCTGCGCATACTTGAGTCTCATCGGCGCCGTGCTCTTCGCCACGTTGCCTGAGGCACCTAATTCGAAAAACTTTGCCATGTAAGGCACCCGATACTTCTCATTAACGTTCCAGAAAACCGAGTTCGCGCGATTCACGGCGATTCTGAAGGGCCGCTGCGGGGTGTAACCTAAAATCAGGTTCCCTGTCCTCATCCATTCCTCGGAGAAAACGCCGATGTTCAGGGGCACGCGCGCCAGCGCGCCAAAGACGCCGACGCTGTCCTCGCCCGGCCCAAGAACCATCGGGAAGTGCCGCTCCCGGACATTCCCGTTAGGGTTATCGCTCGTCTCGGGGTCTTCGATGCTCGGCAACAGAAGATTGTCGAAATCTTGCGTTTCCGTCGGTTTTTCCATCGCACGCACCAGCCGTGATGGAACGTCGAAGATGGGATTGATGACATTCGTGTTATTGATGTGGTCGGTGCTGACCAGGGAAGTATCGACCGACCCGGGAGCCTGGCTCTTGAGAAAGTGATAAAGGAAGCTTTGGCGCCTCAGCAGATTGCCGAAAGCAGGCTGCGGATCCCAATATTGCGCGCCGATAATTGAGGAAAGGTTCTCCCATTCCGGCTCATCGTCTCTAACCGGGGGATTAAGCGGATGCTGCGCGACGTGGCAGAACCCGCACGACATGGTTGGGCGAAATGGACGGATCAGCTTCGGATCGGCGTGAATGCCGGGGTCGGTGTAGTATCGGCCGTTCGTTGCTTCGACCTGTTTTTTCCAGTATTTGCGAGCTTCCGCGGCGGCGTCCGTCTTTGCGAAGAAGTCCGGATTCAACATCAGCCGCAACCCGAAGATGCCGCTCGGGTAACCATAGACCTGCGGATCAAGGCCGTCGTACGACAGCTTTTCGCGAACCGTCTGCGGCACGTAGTCCTCCCACGGATCTTTGGCAGGCGGTTTGCCTTTGTTTTCCTCTTCCCACGCCTTCGCTCGTTCGGCGGGGGTCGTCCACGGCTCGAAAAGCTCGGTGTAATGATTCGGCGGCGGCGTGGGTCGGTAAACGGGGTTCTCTAGTTTGCGGCCCTGTGCGTCGTAGTATTCCGGCTCGGCATCGTAGCGGTTGCCGTAGTTTGGTTTGTAGGGCGTCCATATAACGTTGCCGTTTTCATCGCGAGGCTGCGGCGGCCGCAAAAGCGCGTCGCGCCCGTTCTCGCCTTTTGCTTTGTCGAGATAGAGTCCCAGGATTGTCTCTTTCGAGGTTTCAAAACCCGGCTGATTGATCAGGCCCGCGGTCTTGAACCGATTCGCCCGTTGGCGCGAATCCATGAGGATTAGGAAATCGGTCAGCCCGAAGCCTTGCTCCTGCAGAAAGCCCCAGAACGCTTCGTTGCCGCCACCCCACAGCAGCCAGGTATTCCGGCCCCGAATGGCGTCGCGCTCGGAGTTGTCCACCACACCATCCTGGTTCTCATCGAAGTCGAGCGGCTTCAAGCCCCCCTTTTTCCAAACGACCTGATCCATTTGCCAAAAGAGGTCGCGCGGTTCGGCGGGAAAACAGTACTCGGTGCGCGGCGCAACGGGCGTGCCGCGCACTGTCTTGCCGCCTTTCGCCTCATCGAGCGCCTCACCCTTTATTGTTCCGGTCGGATAATATGATTTACCGCTTTTTCCGTAGCCACCATGGCCTGACGCTGCTGGGTACGCGCGGTCGGCGCTTTTGTTGTCTGCGTGCAATCGAATGGTAAGAACCCCAATAGCAGCAACCACCGCGATGATTATGAGACCGTAATTTTGATGCGGGAAACGAAACTTATTCAGATCAATGTCCATATTAACATTGCCTCCTTGGTAGAGTGACTTTGTGCTCCCGTAGATACCCGCCGGAAAGCCAACTTGCCCAGATCCGGTTCAAAATTGCAACGAAGTTTTCAGAAGCCGAAATCGCGCATGCAACAAAACGGTTCCGACTCGAGTGAGACGGAGAAAAATCGTCTCTAGCTGGGCGTAACGCTTTCACCCAATTGCCAGCGATAACTCCAACGTAATTCGCATGACAAGATAATTCTTAAGAAAAAGTCCCAGCCAGAACTTAGGTGAAAAGAGAACGGCAGGATCGCCGACGACGTCTTAGCATGTCGGAGCTCAATCTTTGCTTCGAACAGTGCGACGCTGGAAAACGATCAGGGCCGGTAACTACCGTCGCAAGCAGTCAGCTAGCAATGTCGCTCGACACCCTTTTACAAACTGCATTGAACAACTGACCCCAGGAATCGCAAAACTGATGTGCGAGAGCCGATCGAGGACTTACAGCGCCTTCAAAAGGATCTTGCAACAGCCGGACGCGCTGCATGGCAATTCGACATATCCGCCGAGCCTAGGGACTGATTCTGTCTAGAATTTCTTTCCAGCACAACTGCAAACATCAGCCAAGCACTCTGTACAGTTCATCATTAAACTGCTTCGCGATCAGAAGAAATCCGGGATTCGTTGGGTGCAATTCATTAGCCCATTGGCTGATGTCCGGCAAAGTGCCGACGGTTGGAACCTTGTGAACCGTGCCAGGGTATTTCGCGACGAGACGATCCAGCATAACGTTAAAAGCATCAATGAATCGATTCACGATTGTGCGACGATGAGCCAATTGTTGGGAATGCTGCGGACCGTCGTTATCGTAAGGATATCCCTTTTTTTGGAACGTCGGATCGAACCATGGCCCGGCGATTCCTAGTGCGACAGCACCCCGTCCGTCTGGCCACGGATAATCATAACCATGCACAAAAATCGGTAGTTTAATGTTTTCTCGGCGTGCCTCGGCCTCTAGGACATCAATCATATCTTCGTAAGCTTTTTCGAATGTGGCTGCAACCACGCCATGTAGAACCTCCGCATTTGGGTTTGCAAGGTGTGATGCTGCATGATTAACAAAGGAAAAGAATTCTGGACCAGCGATATCATTTCCCCCACCAGAAAATAGGAATGCGTCAAATCGTTGGCCGGGCAGATTTTCAACCTCCCGAAGCTTTCTGACAACTTCTGTTAATCGTGTCGTGCCTTGGCTAGGATCGGTTAGCAATAGATCGCCCGGGCCATATACTAGCTCATTCAATGTCGAGCCAGCCCGAGCTAACTTGGTGACTGGATGCTTGAAGTAGTTATTCAAGTAATCGAGGACGTCCTGACCGAGTGGATAGTCGAACCAGGAATCACCATCAGCCAACAATCTGTATTTCTTCGCGCGAGGAGCAATCGCAGCAAATTGCGGCAAGGCCAACCTAGCAGCCATTTCACGCGGTGATACCGCTTGTTGCGCTGCCAATTCTTGATCTATTCGATGTAAACGTTCTGCGGGTGTCATGAGGGTGAATTGTGAAGCTTAACCGATTTTCGACGCTATATCCCGAAGACGCTAAACCGGACGTAAATCTATTACGGAGTGTTCGTCAACGTCGAAATAGATGACATTGTGAATCGATCGCGAAGTTCCAGCATGTTCTTTCCCATTTGTTACCGATTTTCTCATTCGGTCAGGTTTCTTGTTAGGGCAAGTATAAGCGTGGCGCGTCTGCCGTTGGTTAGAAGAGATCGGGAGTTGCAAAATGCACGCATTGACGATGAGGTAACTGAATAATAGGTGTACTGCGTTTCGAATTGGCCCTAAGGAGAAAGGTGCGGCAAAACATGGCAACATCTATAAACGACCCTGAGGTCCGAGCGATCTTTGAGGCGACGCGAGCGCCGCGAAGTAAGCGCGTTTTGATCGACGGTAAACCCATGGATGTTCCCACTCCATTTCCCTCGCCGGAGGATTGGCGGGATCAGTGGATTTATTTTCTGATGGTTGATCGTTTTAACAATCCGCACACGCCACCGTTGCCCACATCAGTGCCGTTTGACGGCATGGTTGGCGAGTTTCGGGGCGGCTCATTCAACGGTGTGCGCGCGCAATTGGATTACCTCAAGGCACTCGGCGCCGGGGCAATCTGGCTATCGCCAGTACTGAAAAATTGCCAGTATAATCCGTCCAGTTATCACGGGTACGGGACTCAGGATTTTTTGCAGATCGATCCACGCTTCGCCTCCGATTTCGAGGCAGCGAAAATTGATCCACAATTGGCCGAGAATGAGTTGCGGGCCTTGGTCGACGAAGCGCATGCGCGCGGGATGTACGTCATATTCGACATCGTCCTCAATCACGCGGGCGATGTATTTGAATATGTTTTCGACGACGGTCGGCGTGGTGCAGAGGCGAACTGGCGCGATATCGAGTACACGATCAACTGGCGTGACGAAAATGGCATCGGTCGGCCCGACTGGACGCAGGCTCCGGTCAATCCCTCTCCCGATGGGGCGGTGTGGCCCTCCGAGCTACGGGCGAACCCGTTTTTCCGCCGTCGAGGCAAAGGAGGCGAGGGAGGCGGAGACTTCGCCTCGCTGAAGGAATTAGTCACCGATTTCCATCAGTTCGACGCAGCTGATGGAGTGCAGTTTCCGGTGCGCAACATTTTGATCCGCAGCTACCAATATCTAATTGCCAAGTTCGACGTGGACGGATTTCGCATCGACACATTGAAGTACATCGAGCGGGATTTCGCCCAGGTCTTTGGCAACTCGATGCGCGAATTCGCCCTTAGTATTGGCAAGAAAAACTTTTTCACTTTCGGCGAGGTTTATGATGAGGAAGAGCAAATCGCGCGTTTCATAGGTCGCCAGGCGACCGAGCGGACTGATTTAGTGGGCGTGGACGCGGCTCTGGACTTCCCCCTTTTCTTCAGGCTGCCGGGCGTAACCAAAGGATTGATCGCGCCTGCTGAAGTCATCCAAATGTTCGAGCATCGCAAAGACGTCGAGCGCGGAATCATCAGTTCGCACGGCGAAGCCAGCCGGTTCTTCGTTACATTTCTCGACAATCACGACCAACACGAACGGTTCTTCTTTAGTGCGCCCGAAGCACCGATGCGATTTGAAGACCAGCTTACATTGGGCATTGGGTGTTTGTTCACATTACAAGGCATCCCGTGTTTATACTACGGAACCGAACAAGGGCTGCATGGCGCTGGAAATCAGGACACGGCGGTGCGCGAAGCCCTTTGGGGGAAGCCGAACGCCTTCGATTCTCGGCAACGTCTTTACACGACAGTGCAACGCCTTGCCGGCATTCGTCGAGATGAACCGGCACTCAGGTATGGACGACAGTACTTCCGCCCGCTCTCTGGCGATGGTTTCCACTTCGGCATTTCAAATTTTTCACCAGGCGTACTGGCATTCTCGCGTATCCTGAATGACCGAGAGCTGGTGGTGATTGCGAACTCGAATACCGAGTCCGGCTTCACGGGCGACGTCATCGTAGATTTTTCTTTGAATCCTGTCGGCTCAATCTACAACGTTCTCTTCACCAACAAAACGGCTGGCAATGGCGGTGCTACGCCGGGCCTCGTCGTCGAGAAACGTGTGAACAGCATTGAAATTCGGGAGGTAAGCGGCACTGTCACTCGGGGACCGGCACGAACTCTTCCTGTGACCTTGCAGAAAATGGAGATGCAAATCTTGGGACGACACACTTAGAACGGTTGCTTGAAGGCACGCATGGCGACACCATCAACATCCATAATTTGACGTTTGCTTTCGCGTAGCCTTCCTAAGCACCTTATTTTCGATCTCAAATTGAGCTATCGATCTATTCGGGCGATGAGATTTGGGACGACAAACTGATCTTTCCCTCTTTCTTGTGTAGTCGTGCTGGTGTTATCGTTAAGTGGAACACTCCCTTAACGGCATGTTACGAAGCAGGTGACCCTAACAACTCAGAACTGTTTTCGTTTGCGCTGCCTTCGATCGCCTACCTCGATTCGTAACGTTCCGACCGAGTCATAACAACTCTCAAGGGCACATGCTTACTTGGGTCGTCGCGACAGTGGAACAAATCTTCCTATGAGACATGCTAACACGGATTGCCAGCCGTTTAGGAACTCTACGCCCGCGCTTTGTCTCCCTAGAAGGGATTTAAAATCACTTCTGAAAAATAAGGACCGTTATCGCAACTTGACTGCAATCCAGACGTTTACACTAAGTTCCGCCGGAGTGTAAGTCTGGTGCAGGGTCCGTGCCCTCGCGATTTGCCGGTCCACATCTGTTCCGCGGACGGAATGGTATAACTTTGCTGAAAGCGTAAACTACGCGCGCGTGACAATTACGCTTCGTGGAGCAATCATCGGCGTGTTAGCCGTAGCACTATGCGTCGGCGCATATCTGCTCTGGCTTTGGCGACCCGAGCATCAGGTCCGCTTGCATACAGAACATTTTTTTCATGCGATCGACGCTAGAAATTGGGACACTGTTGCCGATTTCATTGGCGAAGACTATCGCGATCAGTGGGACCACGATCGGGCGCGCCTTCTTGAGCGGATGCGGGAAGGTTTTCGATGGGTGCGCGGTTCCACGATTACTGCCTTGGACGCTATGGTGCGAGTTGAAACGCCGCGTGCGTTCTGGATTGGCAAAATCAACGTCTATAGCAGTGACGATGGCGTGATGCAGTTATTGGATGAACGCGTCAATCGATTGCCAGCGCCTTTCGAGTTGGAGTGGCATCACGTCTCAGGAAAGCCGTGGGATTGGAAGCTCGTGCGCGTGAGCAATCCGGCAATCCAAATCACGGCGGATTTGTCCTACTAATTGCGCGACCTACAAGGACCGACCCCGAACGCTTTCGGGCTCGCTTTCACAAACGCAACGGCTGGGAAGCCGTCGTTCCTTGATTATTTGCTCAGCGCTTGTCGCAATTGATTCTTTGCCGCATCGACTTCGCGTTGCGTTTGCTGACAAAGAAGAATCCCGCGAAGCTTATCGCCCTGGTAATAGCGGGCGATGAATTTTTTCTTCGGATACGTTCCATCAAGATTCACGCGAGTAGGCGCCAGCGTGAAATCTCCCACAAAATCCAGCCGCAAATCGAACATTTCCGTCCAAAAATAGGGGACTTGCTCATAACGGATGCGCTTCTTGCCTGTCATATTAGCCCCTGCTACCAGACCTTGCTGGCGCGCGTTTTCCCAGTGGGTCTGGCGCCGCATGCCGCCCATGATTCTGTCCGGGTAAAAGGCGAGATCGCCGATGGCGTAAATTCCTTTCTCCTCGGTCTCGAGATATTCGGTGACCGGTGACCCGTGCGGCCCCGCTAATGGAGTGTTGCGCACGAGATCGAGATTCGGTTCTGCGCCGCATGCAACGACGGCAAGGCCAACAGGAAAACGGTTCCCGCTCTTGGTTTGAATGTTGCGCAGGACGGTTTTGCCTTCGAATCCGTTGAGGGCTTCTCCCATCGACAGTACGACGCCGTGCTTCGCAAAATAATCAGTTAACCACGCGCCGGTGTCGGGGTCGATGTAGCGATTCAACAAATAAGAGTCGCGATGCATGAGCCCGACCTTCATTTTCATCATGCGCAGGCTTGCCGCCGCCTCGCACGCCAGCAGACCGCCTCCAACGACCATGATCGTTTTCTCCAAGCTCGCCATTTCGCGTAATGCCAGCGCGTCACGAATCGTTCGCAGATAAATGACGTTGCCAAGACCTGTCCCTGCCATTGCCGGGCGTACCGGCCGGCTGCCCATCGCCAGACATGCCTTCGTAAATTCGATGCTTTCGCCATTGGCTAGCACAGCCAGGCGACGCTCAATGTTGAATTGGGTGACCACCGTGCCAAAGCGTGCCTCGATTTTGTGCGCTTCGAACCAGCGGTCATCGAACTCCTGAAGTTTTTTTAAGTTCGGTTCCTTTTCTCGCAAAAAGCCCTTTGAAATGATCCAACGCTTGTAAGGTGGGAATGCTTCCGCGCCGACCAGCGTGACGGAACTGCGCTTGTCGTATTTGCGAATGCCTTCGCATGCACTTGCTCCACCGATGCTTGCACCAACGACGAGATAATCGCGCCGAATCATATACGAAACTCTGACCATAATTTCAGCGGAGGTGCGCCGACAAGCGAAATCGTTAAGGGACCGGAAGTGTGCTGTAGCGGCGGTCTCCGACCGCCGACCAATCTGCGCACGGCAATGCCGTCGGCGCTCACAGAGTGCCGCTACAGAAGCTTGATCGAACCAGCGAAGCCATTCCTTCTTGCATTGTCGCTGTCTTTTTAGGCACACTGCCGTCGCCATGAACGAAACCACTACTCACCTCAAGGATACGACAGCGAATCCGGCGCCCCTTGGGCTGCTCGGCTTCGGCATGACTACCGTGTTGATTAACCTCCACGGCGCCGGGTTTTACGACCTCAACAGCATGATTCTGGCGATGGGCATCTGCTATGGCGGCGCGGCGCAAATTGTGGCTGGGACTATGGAATGGCGGAAAGGGAACACTTTCGCCACAACTGCATTTCTTTCGTACGGCTTGTTCTGGTTCTCGCTCGTGGTGTCGATTGTTCTGCCAAAGTTGGGATGGGCCACGGCTACCAACGACATTGCGATGGCTGCGTATCTGTTCATGTGGGGTCTATTCACCGCAGTGATGTTTGTTGGCACATTGCGGTTGAACGTCGCGCTGCAGGTCGTCTTCGGTTCACTAACGATTCTTTTCTTTCTCCTGGCAATCGGCGATTTCACTCACGCAAGTCCTGGTTTCAAACAGTTCACCGGCTACGAAGGAATTTTCTGTGGGTTCTCCGCCATCTACGCCGGCCTAGCGCAGGTGCTCAACGAAGTCTACGGCAAAGTCATGCTGCCCCTCGGTCCCGTGATGAAGTAGTTTTTGTATCACGAAGATGGAATTTGTGAGCGTCGCACGGGGATGCGGCTACAGCATAACCGCGGGAAATTAACGCTGCTCTTTGAGTAAACTCGCGGCGAGTTTGAGCGCTGAGTCGCTTTTGCCGCCAAGCATCCGCGCGATCTCTTCCTGGCGCGCTTTCCCGGTGACTTTATGCAGATTGGAAAACGTGCGGCCGCGCGTCACGTCCTTCGTCACGACAAAGTGCGACGAAGCGGTCGCGGCGACTTGCGGCAGATGCGTGATGCAGATCACCTGATGATCACGCCCCAACATTTGCATCTTGGCGCCAACCGCGTGCGCGATTTCGCCGCCGACATTCGTATCGATCTCGTCGAACACTAGCAATGGAATGGCATCATGCGCAGCCAGCGCGGATTTGATCGCCAGCATCAGCCGTGAGATTTCGCCGCTCGATGCAATCGCGCGAAGCGGCTTGCGGGGTTCGCCCGGGTTTGGAGAGAAAAGTAATTCGATCGAATCAAACCCGCTCGAGCGCGGCTCGTCGAGCGCGCTCAGGTTTGCTTCGAATTCTGACTGACGAAATCCAAGGTCGCGCAGGTTACGGCGAATGTTCTCAGAAAGTTTCGGCGCAATCTTTAGTCGCGATTTGCGCAGCGCTTCGCCGGCGCGGTTCATATGCGCCCGAACATTCGCGATCTCTTTCGCCAGTCGCTCTAACTCTGCGTCCCGGTCTTCAATTTTCCGCATCCGCTCAGCCGCACGTTCACCGAACGCCATCACGTCGGCAATTGAACCGCCGTATTTGCGCTTCAACGTTTCAAACAGCGAAACGCGTTGCTCAAGCGCGGCGAGTTGTTCCGGATCGAGATCGAGTTTCTCGGCATAAGCCGAGAGCGTGCGCGCGATTTCGGAAAGCTCGACCACAGCAGCGGCGTGCGCCGACGAAAATTGCGCAATCGCGTTGTCGATCTTTTCCAATTCCCGAAGCAGACGTTGCGTTTCCGCGAGCTGGGCGAGAACGGAATCGTCTGCCTCGGAAAGTCTGTTCGCGATCCCACTGGCAAGCTCAACGAGCCGTTTGCTGTTGCTGGCGAGTTTGTAGCGCTTTTCGATTTCGTCTTCTTCGCTCGCAACAAGTTTCGCCGACTCGATCTCGGTGATTTGATGCCGAAGCAAATCCAGCTCCTGTTCGCGTGCCGTTTCCGCCGTGTTGAGCGCGGCATGTTCGGCGAGCAATGTCTGCAATTGCCGATAACGCGCTTGATATTCCTCGAGCTGGTGTTCGGCACGCGCGAACGAATCGAGCAGCCTCAATTGCCTGTCCGGAGAGAGCAGCGACTGGTGATCGTGAGGACCATGAAGATCCACGAGTTCGTCTCCTAGATTCTTCAACACAGACAATGTCGTTGGCGACCCATTGATGAACTGCCGATTCGTTCCGGTCGAGGAGAGAGTCCGCTTCAAGATCAAACCGTCTTCGCATGCCTCTACGCCCGCATCGGCAAGCTTCGGGTTGAGCTTTTGCAATTCCGCGCCACTAAAAACCGCTTCGACGGTACAAAGATCAGCACCAGTGCGAATCAGCGATTTGTCCGCGCGCTCACCCAGCAAAAGTTGCAGTGCGCCAATGATGATTGATTTCCCTGCGCCTGTTTCTCCCGTGACCGCGACAAACCCCGCTCCCAACTGCCACTCGAGTTCTTCCACGAGCGCGAGATTTCTAATTCGCAATAGTGTGAGAACGGCGGACATCTCGGGAGCCTGATCAATCATCATCCGCGTAATCCGCGGTCACAAATCTCACCTAGTAATTCCGCGCTCGCTTTGTTCGATGAATTGGATGATCTCCGTGATTTCTTCTGTCTGGGGCAATTCTTTCTGCATGGCTTCGATTGCCTGACGTCGGTTGTATTTCGAGCGGTAAATTAGGCGGAAGGCTTCCTTGATCAGCTTGACGCTTTCAGGCGGGTAATTTTTCCGTTCCAAACCAATTAGATTGACGCCGCGAATCTCGGCCGGGTTGCCATCGGCGATCATGAACGGTGGAACGTCCTGCACAATTTTCGAGCAACCGCCGGTGATGGCGAACCGACCGATCCGGCAAAATTGATGCACGGCCGTCAGCCCGCCCATCACGGCATGATTCCCAACTTGGACGTGGCCCGCCAATGTGCCGTTGTTGGAGAAAACGACATCATCTCCGACCGAGCAATCGTGGCCGATGTGACTGTAAGCCAGAAAATTTCCGCGATTGCCGATCCGCGTTTTGCCTTCGCTCGTCGTGCTGCGGTTTACAGTTACGAACTCTCGGAATGTGTTTTCGTCGCCAATTTCCAGATAAGTCGGTTCGCCTCGATATTTCAGGTCCTGGGTTTGCTGGCCGATGGAACAGTACGCGTAGAATCTGTTTTTCGCGCCGGCCTTCATCGGTCCGCAGAGCGTGACGTGATGTTGCAGCCAGCACTGCGGGCCGAGCACAACATCGGGTCCGATCACGCTATATGGGCCGACGATTGTTCCCGAACCGATTTCGGCGGCCGGATCAACAATCGCCGTCTGATGGGTCTGCACGTCGCTCATTTATCGAGGAACGTGAACATCAGTTCGGCTTCGGAAACGACAGCGTCGTTTACTACGCAGTAGCATTTCGTTTTCGCCATGCGATTGCCACGCGCTCTCGTCAGCTCGGCGTGAATGAAAATCGTGTCGCCTGGAAAAACCGGTTTGCGAAATTTCACCTCGTCCGCGCTCATGAAATAGCCGACCCGACTCGAAGTCTTCGTCAATTTGAACAAAAGGATACTGGCCACTTGCGCCATCGCTTCTATTTGCATTACTCCAGGCATGACTGGATGACCGGGGAAATGTCCCTGAAAAAACGGCTCGTTAATCGTGATGGATTTTATGGCCGTAATTTTATTTTCGCCCTCGAAGCCGATGACCCGGTCAACCATCAAAAAAGGGTAGCGGTGCGGAAGGATCTTCATCACTTCGCCAGTGTCCAGACCGGAATCGCCTATTGGGATCGCGCGCGGTGCGCTCATCGCGCTTCTCCGCGTCTGCTCGCGAGCGAGCGAGCGAGCCAATTCCGCATTCGCAGCATGTCCAGGCTTCACCGCCACCACGTGACCGCGGATACGCCGACCGACTAGCGCGAGATCGCCGATAATATCGAGGATTTTGTGCCGTACGAATTCGTCTGAGAAACGCAAAGGTTCCTTGCTCAACACCGCCTCGCCGCGCACGACAAGCGCGTTTTCGAGGCTTCCGCCCTTGATCAGATTTTTGTCCATGAGTGGCTCAACATCCTCGTAGTAAACAAATGTGCGCGCCGGAGCGATCTCGCACTCGAAAATCGACGGCGTAAGTTCCAATGACAAAAACTGCGTGAATTGATTGTTTGGTCCGGCCTGTGTGCACGAAATGCGAAATTTGTCGTCCGGCAGTAAAACGAGCAGCGCTCCTGTTTTCGCTTCTACATGCATCGGTTCGCGCACGTCGAAAAATTTACGCGGCTCCTCCTGAGCTGTTACGCCGGCTTTCTTGATGAGATCGACATACGGCTGCGCGCTTCCGTCGCCGATTGGCGGCTCGTTTGCGTCCATTTCCACAATGGCGTTGTCCACGCCCATTGCCGAGAGCGCGGCCAGTACATGCTCGACTGTATGGACTCGCACCGAGCCTTCGCCGATTGTGGTTGCGCGCTCGACCGTCTTCAGGTTCTCGATTTTCGCGTCGATCGTTGGCTCATCCTGTAAATCTTTGCGCTTGAATTTTATTCCGTGATCCACCGGCGCGGGATGCAGTCTGAGCGTAACTTTTTCGCCAGTGTGCAGCGCGGTGCCGGTAAAACCGGCAATTTTGCCAAGAGTCTGCTGCAGCTCGGGAACGGCCATCGCGCGCTTAAATAACAGAGATTTTGCTTCGTGACCAGCAGTGTCTGGACGCCCGAGCGCCGCTTTAATCCCCCATTAACGCCCTGCTTTAGCTGGGTGATAGACGCCACGAAAGTCTTTCGAACCGCTTTATCGGTTTTCGTTTACCCTGAAAAACCGCTAAAGCGGTTCGGATCATCGGGCATCGGGAGCACCTCGCTGAAGCGAGGTGTTAATGAGAGCTTCATTTCAGTTCAAACTCCCCACAATCGAAGGCCATCATCTGGTCAACATTCGAGATGCGAAACTGATGCACGCTCGTGCCGTCACCCTGCCAGATATCGACGGCGTTTTCACCTTTGGCTGCGATCCCCGCGCGCGTAACATTCGGTGTCTCACTGATTTTGAACAGCGGCAGACCGTCGCTGGTTTTCAGATAACTTCCGTCGCTATTGGATCCAATGCCGAGTTCGACGATCGGTCTTTTATCTTTCCGCAAAGGATTGCGGACCAGTCGTACTTTCACCACGTTCGCTTCACTTTCCGTTGGAGGCGGCGAAGTCTCACCAAGATCTTCGCGTTTTAGTGCACCGACCAGGTACCCGCGCGCGTGATATCTCCCAAAGGGCGAGTCCTGGGTTCCATCATCTTTTCCATCCCATCGCGTCACGAGCGAATCAGGGCCGATCGTGAAGTCGTTTAATTGCGCGTTCTGATGCAGGACGCGCACGATCTTGCCGGCCTGATCGTAGATCCCAAGGCTGATGGTGCCGTCCATTGGAGGAGGAACGAAACTGATCCGGACACTTCTCGCAGGCGAGGGTGAAGGCGTTTGTTCTGCAGTGGGCGAGGGGACCATCGACTCTTCGGGCGAAATCGCGGGAGAAGAAGATTCTCCCGGCGTCGGCGAAGGAGTTGGAGTGGGCGATTCTTGTGCCGCGGCGATTGCGACAAAGACGGCGCAAGAGAGCAAAGTCACAATCTGGGAACGGAGGCCTGCGATCGGTGATTTAAGCATAGTATCGCCAGTTCACGTTCGGAAAAAGGTTGTCCCGCCATTCGCAGTCACGCAAAAATTCTTCATCGAGATCATTTGCGACAAACTGATCGTGCAGACGATTGAAGCGAGCAAGATGATCAATCGTGCGTTGAGTGGCGTATTCGCGGGCAGTCCCGGTTTTCATTAGAAATGCCCAGTCGCTTGATTGCGCCAGCAAAAGCTCGCGGGCGAGTTGTTTGAGTACGCGATCGCAAGTGTCTGTTATGTTTAAGTCGCTCGACGCATATCTTCCCGCGACTTCACACATTCGCAGGGCTGCCGCATTGAGTTGCGGATAAATCCACGCGTTACTCGGGTCCAGCCAGACGGCGAGATGGCCGTTCTCACCCCACGTGGAAGCGGCAGGCTCAACGATTTGCTGCGTCGGATGCGCAGTTAAATATTCACTCGGCGTTGTAAGCCGGAAATCTCGTTCGTTTGCTGCATGGCGGATGAATTGTTCCAGAAAAATTGGTCCTTCAAACCACCAGTGCCCAAACAATTCCGCATCGAACGGAGCGACAATGATCGGGTCGAAACCGACTTCGTCGACTTCACGAATCTGTTCACGGCATTGTTCCAAAAAGTGAATTACATGTTGTGCTGCCGCATTTTCGGCTGCCGTTCGATCATACAGCTGTTTCTCGTCGCCGCGTCCGGTGATTCGATGATATTTAACGCCGGAGAATTTTCTGGTTCCGCGCGCGATCGATCCTAAATGTTCCATGGGCAGGTCGAAACCGATGTCGCGATAAAAATCCCGGTAAGCTGGATCGCCGGGATAGCCTTCGCGCGCACTCCAGACCTGGCGGCTAGTGTTGGGATCGCGTGCGAAGGCCGCTGGCCCCGCTGGGGTATAACAGGGAGCGTAAATGGAGCGGCTTGGGCGCGGCGTTCCAAAGAGCAAACCGTGTGCGTCGACAACGAACCACCGAAGATTCGCTTCCTGTAGAATCGATTCCAGGCCGGGAGCGTAACCGCATTCGGGTAACCAGAATCCAGCGGGTTTTCCGCCGAAAAGTTCGACATAAACGTCGCGTCCGATCAAAACCTGCGCACGCGCTGCGCGACGCGATTGCTGCTGAAGGATCGGCAGCAAGCCGTGTGTTGCCGCGCTGGCGATGACTTCGAGCGCGCCTGTTTGTCGCAGCTCACGAACGATCGAGAGCAGCTCGCATTTCCATTCATCCACGAAGTGCCGGCGAGTTTCTGAAAACAGACCAATGTAAAATTCGGCCAGCTCGCGGAGCTGCGGATGTTTGCGATTTCGTTTTCGTTCGCACGCAGCAAGGTCGATCAAAAGATCCAGGTGTCGGACGTAACGCTCGCATAGCAGCTGGTCCCGAAGCATTGCGGACAGGGTTGGTGAAATCGACATCGTGAGTTTGAACGGCACGCCATCCGCTGTCAGGCGCTGCATCATTTGCAGCAGGGGGATGTACGTCTCGGTGATCGCCTCAAACAGCCATTCTTCCTCGAGGAAATGCTCGTGTTCCGGATGGCGAACGAACGGGAGATGAGCGTGGAGAATGAGGGCGAAATAGCCGGGCATTGCGGAACACTAGAAGAGCGGCAAACAAGAGGGCAAGGTGGATCGGCTTCTCCGAAGACGATGTCTCAATTTTGACGCGGAGGGCGCAGTTACTTTGGCAACGCGTTGAAGACAACGCGTTCCGCCTAGAGCGTCCGGCAAAAGTCCTGGAAGCGGTCCAAGCCCTTTTTGATCACGTCAAGGCTCGTGGCGTAACTGAACCGAACGGTGCGATCGTCGCCGAAGGCAGCCCCCGGCACCACAGCGACGTTGGCTTTGCTCAGCAAACGGTCGGCGAAATTCTGAGAGGTGAGTCCGAGCTGGCTAATGTTTACCAAAATATAAAACGCGCCCTGCGGCTTGATCGCGGTGACATTGGAGATCTTCGAGAGACGGTCAAACATGTAGCTGCGACGCATATCGAATTCCTCGCGCATATCGGCGAGCGGCTGTTGATCGCCTTTGAGCGCGGCAAGCGCGCCATATTGCGAAAAGGACGACGGATTTGAACTGGTATGGCTCTGGATTGAATCGACGGCTCTCGTGACCGCATCAGGCGCGCCGAGATAACCGAGTCGCCAGCCTGTCATCGCGTAGGATTTGCTAAATCCGTTGATGGTGATCGTGAGATCGTACGCTTCCTTCGACAAGGACGCGATGCTCACATGTTTGGCGTCGTCGTAAACGAGCTTCTCGTAAATCTCGTCGGATAAAACATAAATGTCTTCTTCCGCGGCAACGTTGACGATCGCCTCCAATTCTTCGCGCGTATAAACAGAGCCCGTTGGGTTGCCCGGGCTGTTCATGATCAACATCTTCGTGCGCGGCGTCATCGCGTTTTCGAAATCTTCCGCGCGCATTTTCCAGGCATTGCGCTCGCTGGTGGGCACGATCACGGGCTCGGCGCCGACTAACCGCACCATGTCAGGATAGCTGACCCAATATGGGGCCGGAATTATGACTTCATCGCCAGGCTGACAGGTCGCCAGGATCGCATTGTAGCATGCATGTTTCGCGCCGTTACTCACCACGATCTGACCGGCGCGATAATTCAAACCGTTGTCGGTCGCCAATTTGTCCGCGATCGCCTGGCGCAATTCCGGGATGCCAGCGTTTGGCGTGTATTTTGTAAAACCGGCTTCCAAAGCCTCGATTGCGGCCCTTTTTATGTGCTCTGGTGTATCAAAATCCGGTTCGCCTGCACCGAAGCCGCAGACGTCGATGCCTTCGGCTTTCATGGCTTTCGCCTTGCTATCGATTGAGAGAGTCAACGACGGAGTCAGTTGAGCGGCGCGTTCAGAAATTTCCATGGCAATGATGTGATCCACAAATGGGAGCGCAAACTATTGGCGGCGGTAGAAGTTTTCAATCAGAGGTTTAAAATTATTTTCGTCGACTCGGATGATACCCATTTCGCGTTTTGCGTTCTCAACGGAATCCGATGCATGCGCGGCGTTAACCATGATGGTTTGTCCGAACTCCTTTCGAATCGATCCCGGCGGCGCCTTTGCCGGATCAGTTGGGCCGAGCACGTCTCGAATTTTGCGCACCGCATCCACGCCTTGGTAAACAATGGCAATCGACTTTTCCGTTCCGGGTGCGTCGCGTTCGTCTGGATGACATTCGCTGGGTTTTCTGCCGGCCATAAACTCGATAATGCTCTCCCAGTTTTCGCGGCCGCTTTTCGGGCCGAGCTTTTTCTCAAGCACTGGCAGCACAGGCCCGTAAAACTCCTCCGCTTGTGCCACGCTCATTTGGTGAACTTTGAAGCCAATAATCGAGAGGCCAGTGCGTGAAAACACTTCGATCACGCCGCCTGGCCGTAAATTTGGGAACCTGAAATTGTCGGGTTTAATCAACACAAGTGTTTTTTCGACTTGAGTGCCGGGCTGGTAGGAGACCGCGCGATCGAGAATTCCGCCGTCCGGATCAGAAAATTCCGCCCAGAGTCTTAAATCGCGCTCGACCGCGCGGGGCTCGAATTCCGTCACCACTCCCGGCTCGAAATAGACCACATTGCCTGAATCATCCGTGATGTAATCGCCGAAGGTGTCGCGAATAGTCTCGCCGCTAGTGCGCTCGTTCAGAATATGACCCACGACCTCATGAATCTTTACCACCGCGTCCGGTCCGCGAAATATCAGAAACAAGAGGCGCGCATGTTGAGCGCTTTTCTGCCCCGTGAAATTTTTCAGCACGTACTCACGAATCAATTCCTGTGTGGCGCGATGGCTCGGATCGGTTTCCGTCACGATCGTCTCGGCGTAGCGCTGGCTTAGCTCCGCGCTCGGAGCGAACATTCGGCCTCCGACCAAATCAAGCCCAGTGCGGGAAATCAAGCGGCCGACGATGCCGCCCGTGCGCGATTTTCGCATCGAGTACGGTGTGACAATGACATAAGCAAGCTGTTCAGATTGCATCTGCGTTTACTGTAGCGGCGGTCTACCACCGCCGCAAAAATTTGGCGCTTAAGCTCCGGCTACCGTACAATTCCCCTTCGCCTCGCGAGAATGGCTGCCCATCTCCAGCTACGCTTCGCACTGGTGATGTCGTACTGGTTCCGCTGCAGCGCACGAGCCAATTCGTCTTGCTGGCTGCACAAAATGCCTGAGAGAATTAGCCACGCGCCGCCAGGTAGTTTCGGGAGGATTTCGATAAGTAAATCGCTGTATAAATTTGCCGTGATTACGTCGATCTTCTGTGGCGGGTTCCATTTGCGCACATCGCCCAATTGAAAACTGGCGCCGCGAATCTTGTTCAATCGGGCGTTTGATTTGGCTACGGAAATTGCCGCGGGATCGTTATCGATACCGGTGACTCGGCCAGCACCGAAACGTTTCGCTGCCAGAACAAGAATTCCGCTACCGGTTCCGACATCCAGGAGCGACCAACCGCGCTGCCAACGGCGAGTCAGTTCCTCCAAAAAACGAAGCGACATTGCCGTGGTGGCATGTTCGCCGGTTCCAAATGCTAGCGAAGCTGGAATCACAAGAAGCGCCAGCTTGGTGTCGCGCGTTGTAGAGTGCACTGTCCTCAGCGCATCAGGTCTGACGAGATGATCGGAATTCCGCTGAGCACGGTGTACACTACAGCTCTGCGGCTTGTTGATTGATCTAACGATCACCAATCGTTTGCCGATTTTGATTGGCTTCGAATCGGCACGCACAAATTGCTGTAACCAGTTGCGCGGCAACGCCTTGATGCGACCGCCAAATTCCTTGACCAACGCGGACGAATAGCTCCGTGAACGGCATACGATTTCCAGTTCCAGACGCTTGCGTCCGGGCTTGCGTACGACCACAAGCTGGCCCTGAGCGTAGGCTTGGAGGAGATCTTCGTGGCCCTTAACCCAACGCAGTTCGGCTGTTCTACGCCACAGATACACAGGCAAAAGGAGAGCGGGTGACGAGGCTCGAACTCGCGACGTCCACCTTGGCAAGGTGGTGCTCTACCAACTGAGCTACACCCGCAGTTTTTGAGAGGGACAATAATGTCCAGCCGACCGCGCCACGCAACCTTTTAATTGCTCCAGAATGCCCAAAATCGTTGAATCCAAATTGGGCGTTCACTGCATCCTATGATCAAACACTCTATGAAAAAACTATTCCTCCTCTGCATGTGCTCGCTCGGGCTGTAT
>Ga0207697_10000632_pt1 | contig 20052 bp, 13 predicted proteins | sample KBSSwiS5withPhiX_FD_184293 | JGI IMG/M metagenome (GOLD analysis project Ga0207697, IMG submission 184293) | Switchgrass rhizosphere microbial communities from Kellogg Biological Station, Michigan, USA, with PhiX - S5 (SPAdes) (version 2) | ecosystem: Host-associated > Plants > Roots >... | reverse complement strand
CCGCTCCGGTTTGTCGTTCCACGCTCTTGCGAAACTGACGCGCCGTTCCCGCGTTTGGCAAGCCCAAGCGACTGCCGGCCAGCACCAACTACGTAGTGGTCGTCAACCCCGAGCGATATGCCACCGGGTCTGCGGTGGTGCAGCTCTATGACGCGTCCGACGTAACGACCCCGATCACGCCGAATGGGAACGCCGTCTCGGTCGACCTGACCGTTCCGGGTCGAAATACCCGGCTGCCGTTCTCAGGGCTGGCGGGGCAGAAAATGAGCGTGCTGGTGAACGTGACCGGCGGCACCTTCGGATGCGTCTGGAACGCAGAAGTCCGACGCGCAGATACCGATGCGTTAGTCGGGAGCTCCGCGGCATCGTGCAACGCCGTTGGATTCGTGAATCCCGTCACACTGCCCGCCGATGGGACCTATGTCGTGGTCGTTAATCCACAGGGGAATTCAGGTGGCACGGCGACGGTGCGGCTGTACAACGTGGTGGATGTGACTGGATCGATTACGCCGAATAGTGCACCGGTGTCTGTGCCGCTGTCGACGCCGGGACAGAGCGCGCGCTTGACGTTCGAGGCCGCTCAGAATCCGCGAGTGAGCTTCGTCGTGATGGCGACGTCAGGCTCCCTCTACTGTTGGTATCCACGAATTGTGAAGCCGGATCAGAGCGAGTTAGGGAATGCGGGGGCCTGCTACAACGGGACCGCGTTCCTGGAGCCCGTCGTGATACCGGTATCGGGCACATACACGCTCACGATCGATCCTGACGGCGCAGACACGGGCAACTTCTCGGCGGCGGTGTACGTGGTGCCGTCTGAATCGGCTGGCTCGTTGACACTCAATGACACACCCGTCGCGGTCTCATTGGGTGTCCCCGGCCAAAATGCGCTGCTCACATTCGCAGGGACGCAAGGGCAGCAGGTCACGGTGCGGCTGACGGGCAATACCATCGGAACGGTGTATGTCTACTTACGTCGGCCCGACGGGTCCACGCTGACGAGCGGCGCGACGCTCTGGTCCTGGTCATTCAACCTGTCGACAGCGACGCTCGCCACCACCGGCACATACTCAGTGTTCATCGATCCGCCGTCCACCAACGTTGGCAACATCTCGGTCCAAGTGACCAGTCCATAGGAGGAGTATTCACATGCGAATCACTGACGAGCGTGTTGATCATCTCTCTGGGAGGGCCACGATGAATCGCATTAGCACACCCACGCTGGTGTTGTTGGGCCTGATCTTTATTCCTAGCCTGGCTGCCGCGCAGGCGACAGAGACGGTGCGCTATTACCACACCGATGCGATCGGCTCGGTCCGGGCGGTCACGGACGAGAACGGCCAGACGATCGCCCGCTATGACTTCTTGCCGTTTGGGGAGGAGTTCCCGCCGACGGCGGGCAATCATGTGCCGCTGCAGTTCACGGGCAAGGAACGCGATTACGCGACTGGGCTTGATTACATTGGTGCCCGCTACTACGCCAGCGGAACTGGCACCTTCGCGTCAGCCGATCCGATCACAGCGGACGCACTGCGGATCGTGAATCCTCAGCGGTGGAATCGCTACGCTTACGCGGTAAACAATCCGCTGAAGTACGTCGACCCGGACGGTTTGGACGCGCTCCTGGTCAACTATACGGACGGAGCCTTCGGTTTTGGCCACGTGGGCATAGTTGCCCTGAATCCCGATGGGTCGTGGCTATACGGTGGCTTCAATCCAGTCAACGCTGGACAACCGATCGATCGTGGAATGGTGAAGGCGATTCAGTCACTTCCGAGAGGTTCGATCGAGTTTGGAGACGGTGGCCGGCCCACGATTGCCTCGCTCAGGAAACTTCGACAGCATCTGGCAAGTGTTGACGGGAAGAGCCCAGAAGCGATTCGTATCCGCCATATCAAGACATCAGAGGCCGAAACCGCAGCCTTGGCCGCATACATCCAGCAGAACATCGGCTCGCCGGCCGACTACAGCGCGCTTACCAATAACTGCCTCCATTTTTGTGTGCGGGGGATGGACGCCGCTGGTATTCCATCGCCTCCTCCGAGCACAATCTTCGGGGGGGTGATCCCAGATCTGTACTTTCGCTCCATCGTGATGGATCTCGCGGCTCGTCTGGCTGAAAAAGGCCTCACGCCGAAGGTGGAGACTTCGTACTGCATTAAAGGCACCGACTGCAGGTGATTGCGATGACACAGACGGGAAGAGCAGTGCTTGCACTTGGTCTCGCGTACGTTGTCGGTGTCGCCCTTCTATACGTCGCCGGTGAGGGAATTGCCGCTGCCTATCTGACCTTTCCGAGCGGATTGGCCGTGTTTCGTGTCATCGACTGGGTTCCACCGGACAGCGCGTTCCGGGCCGCGGTCATTTCATGGACTGGCAATCTGATCGTGCTTCTTGTCAGCGCGACAGTGAATGTGGCTGGTCTGTACGCAGTCGTTCGGTTGGTGTCAAAGAGGTAATCCGCGAGGCTCAGGCTGCTTAGTGCATCTGATGAGACGGCGCTGGCATGCCTGCTGAGAGTTGAGACGCACCCCTGGAGGTTGCTGCAGCCGCACCGCGGTCCTGCTGGGAGCAACAAGATCCTTCGAGAAATCCCCTCACCCTACAGCTGACGGTTCCCGCTCAGGAACCGACGATCGCGGCGCCGACTCAGGATACCTTGGCGAGAAAGGCGTCGATCGTGGCGAGCAAGATGCGCTACCGACAGACACAATCCCGAATCCACAACTTCTCAACAAGGCCCTATGGAAGTTCAGCAGAGCATGCTCATAAAGAGTTCTAAATCGTGTTTAGGGGCGAGTACGCTGACGAGTAGAAGTAGAACAATAGAAACTGTGGACGCGAGGCGAAGGAATACGTTAGACGCTGGCCTCCGGGTGAAGCGGTAGTTGAGTGGTTCCCCCTTCTGCACTCGTTCAAACGGGTCTCGTCGAACGCTTACGTCTGTGCTGATAGGAGGCCGCGCTGCGAGTCAAGGTTTTAAGCCGAAATGAACCTCGGCAATGCGTGCAACAGCGTGCAAGGCGCCACGGTATCTGTGGCACTCACGGCAACGTCGGCAACGTGCAATCTGCAACTTACAGATTCCAAAAGGAACGATCGGGTTCGAATCCCACCCTCTCCGCCAACATGAGCTTCCGTGTTTCTCTCCGTCGGCTTTTCCGATAGTTTTGGCGCCAGACATCTCGAGCTTCGGATGGCAAGCCAGCCTTCGCTCCACGCGAGCTATCGCCGAAGCGTGAACTTCGGCTCGGAACTCAGCGCACTGTCTTCGTGACGCTGCCCGAGCGTGCCGTCGTCCGCAGACGGCTGTGGATCACCTGAGCGCTATTCGACGACGCGGTCGGCGATCGCGAGGCCCCGATCAATGATCGCAAACCCCTCGCGAAGCTCCGCCTCGGTGATCGATAGGGGCGGGTTGGTAAAGAAGTAGTTCCAGCGGACGAACGTGAAGAGTCCTTCGTCGCGGAAGAACTTACCGAGCGCCGCCATCTCCGACGACGTGCCGTTGAAGGGCGCCATGGGCGCGCGTGTGGCTCGATTTCTTACCAGTTCGACGATCCCAAAGAGCCCGATCGAGCGGACCGCGCCGACCGATGGATGTCGGGCAGCCAGATCGGCGAGCAAGTCGGCCATCAGGACACCTACGCGTGCTGCGCGCTCGATGAGGCCGTCCTCTTCGTATACCGCCAGCGTTGCGAGCGCCGTTGCGCAGGCCAGAGGATGGCTGCTGTATGTCAGGCCGCCCGGAAACGGCTTGTCCTTAAAGAAATCGGCGATCGTCTGCCGGATGCCGACAGCCCCGAGCTGCACGTAGGCACTCGTCAGTCCCTTCGCCATCGTGATCATGTCGGGCACGACGCCCCAATGCTCGATGGCGAACCACCGGCCGGTCCGGCCGAAACCGCTCATCACCTCGTCAGCGATCATGAGGATGCCGTATTTGTCGCAGAGCGCCCGCACGCCCTGCATGTAGCCGTCCGGCGGAACGAGGATCCCGTTTGTTCCCGTCACTGACTCAAGGATGAACGCCGCGATGGTGTGCGGCCCTTCGAGCTGAATCACCTCATCCAGGTAGCGAAGCGCGCTGTCCACCGATTCCCATCCGCGCTCGATCCCGTGGTACGGGTCGAGCACATGGACGATGCCCGGCAGCGGTGCCTGGCTCCAGCTTCGCGGTTCTCCCGTGGCGGCGATCGCCGCCGCGGTGCCGCCATGATAGGAGCGGTACCGAGCGAGGATCTTCTGGCGCCCCGTGTACGCGCGGGCGATCTTAAACGCGTTCTCGTTGGCCTCCGCGCCGCCGTTGGTCAGGAAGAAGACGTCGAGATCGCCAGGCGTGATCGTGGCGAGCTTCGCGCCCAGCCTCGCGCGCGGCTCAGTCGCCATAGCCGGCGTCACATAGGTGAGGATCTCGGCTTGTTCGTGAATCGCCTTGACGACCCGTGGATCACCGTGGCCGATGTTGACGCACATCAGCTGACTGTTGAAATCGATGAACCGTTTTCCCTCCGGCGTCCAGAAGTACACGCCCCTGGCGCGTGCCACGGGAATCGGATCGACCGCTCCCTGCACAGCCCATTCGAAGATGGTGTGCTTCCTCGTGAGCGCGACGATCTCGTCGCCGGTCATCGTGTGCGCCGCTTCAAGAATGCCCCGGCTCCCGACCTGCCCGTAAACCTTCCGGCCTCGACGATCACGCGTCCACGGGAAATGACCGTGTCGGTCGCGCCAGTGACCTCTCGCCCCTCGTACGGGTTGTAGTCCACCTTCATATGAAGCGTCCTGGCTGAGAGTGTGATCGTCCGTTCCGGATCGAAGACGACGATATCGGCGTCGGAGCCGGGTGCGATCGTTCCCTTGCGCGGGAAGAGGCCGAAGATCTTCGCAGGCGATGTCGAAGTCAGCTCGACGAAGCGATTGAGCGAGATGCGGCCCGCCCGCACGCCACCGTCATAGACGAGGCTCATGCGTGTTTCGATGCCGGGCGCGCCGTTCGGGATCTTCGAAAAGTCGTCTGCACCAAGCGTCTTCTGTTCCTTCATACAGAACGGGCAGTGATCGGTCGAGATCGCCTGCAGGTCGTTGAAGGCGAGCCCGCGCCACAGGAGATCCTGGGTCGCTTTGGCGCGAAGCGGCGGGCTCATCACGTATTTGGCACCCGCAAACCCGGCTTCCTCGTAGTTCTCATACGACAGGAACAGGTACTGCGGGCACGTTTCTGCAAACGCAGGCAAACCACGGTCCCGTGCCTCGGTCACCATCTGGAGTGCTTCCGCGGCCGAGAGGTGGACGATGTAGATCGGGACGTCGGCCATCTCCGCGAGCGCGATGGCGCGATGCGTGGCCTCGCCTTCTGCCCGCGCGGGACGCGTGAGCGCGTGATACTTGGGTGCCGTCTTGCCTTGCGCCAGGGCGCGTTTCACAAGTACGTCGATGACGCCACCGTTTTCGGCGTGCATGCAGATCGTGCCGCCGTTCTTGCCGGTCCGCAGGAGAGCCCGGAAGATGCTGGCGTCGTCCAGCATGAAGACGCCCGGGTAGGCCATGAAGAGCTTGAACGAAGTGACGCCCTGTCGGACGAGCGCGTCCATCTCCTGTTCGACCTGGTCTGACAGCTCCGTAATGATCATGTGAAAGCCGTAGTCGATAGCAGCCTTGCCCTCGGCTTTCTTCATCCACGTCTCCCACGCGTGGTGGAGCGTCTGGCCCTTGTACTGAATCGCGAAGTCCACGATGGTCGTCGTGCCGCCGTGAGCGGCAGCGACGGTCCCAGTCTCGAAGTCGTCAGCCGATGTCGTGCCGCCAAACGGCATGTCGAGATGGGTGTGAACGTCGATACCGCCGGGGAAGAGATATTTTCCGGTTGCGTCGATTGTGCGATCGGCGGGCATCGCGAGCGACGTCCCGATCGTGGTGATCGTCTCGCCGTCCACGAAGACGTCGCCTTTATAGGAATCCGTGGCGGTGACGATCGTGCCGTTCTTGATGAGCAGCGTCGTCACGGCAGCAGCTCCACCATCGGGCTGTAGGTCTCAGGACGCCGATCGCGATAGAACTGCCACACGCGTCGGACCTCTTCGATCATGTCGAGATCCATCTCGGCGACAACGAGCTCCGTCTTGTCCTCCGAGCCAACGGCGAGAAAGTTGCCGCGCGGATCGACGAAATACGAAGAGCCGTAGAACCGCCCGATGTTCCACGGCGCCTCGCTGCCGACGCGGTTGCTGCAGGCCATGAAGTAGCCGTTAGCGACCGCGTGCGCCGGCTGCTCCAGCTTCCAGAGATACTGCGACAGTCCAGCCACGGTAGCCGAGGGGTTGAAGACGATCTCGGCCCCGTTCAGCCCAAGCAGCCGGGCCCCTTCGGGGAAGTGTCGGTCGTAGCAGATGTAGACGCCGATGGTCGCGAACCGCGTCTTGAACACCGGGTACCCAAGATTTCCCGGCTTGAAAAAATACTTCTCCCAGAACCCGGACGTGTGCGGGATGTGGTTCTTCCGGTACTTGCCCAGATACGTGCCGTCGGCGTCGTACACGGCGGCAGTGTTGTAATAGACGCCTGCCTGCTCTCGCTCGTAGACCGGCACGACGATCGCCATGCCATGTCGGCTGGCCCGTCGGGCCATCAGGTCGGTGGTAGGCCCAGGTACCGATTCAGCCAGATCGTACCAGTGGGCGTCCTGTGAGGGGCAGAAGTACGGGCCGGTAAAGATTTCCTGCAGACCGAGGACCTGCACGCCGCGCTGTCCGGCTTCCTCGATGAGGGGCAGGTGGACGTCAATCGCGGCCTGGCGAACTTTTTCGATGGGGGCAGACGGATCGGTCAGCGGTGCGGCTGCCTGGATGAGGCCACCGATCACTCGTCTCGACATGCACTTCTCCTGGGACGAAGCAACGCTGTGGTCCACGGGCGCCATCGCTCGGCGTGCCCGCGGGCGCGGCACACATTGACAGCTGTGCCGCAACCTGCTCAATTATAGTGAGCAGGAGGGCCCTCCGAGGGCGACACAATGTCCAGATTGGCCGTCTCGTTCACGGGCCTCCGATTCGAGAACCCATTCCTGCTCTCGTCGGCGCCCCCGACGGAATCCGAGCAGAACATCCTGCGCGCGTTCGAAGTCGGGTGGGGCGGGGTGGTCACGAAGACCATCGGCCTTCACCCGGTCATGAACGTGGCCGGTCCGAAGACGAAGTTCTTCCGTGCGACGCCAGACTCGACGCAGATCTCGATGAAGAAGCGATCGGGCGCCGTGCTGCACTCCTCGTGGAACTGGGAGCTCATCTCCGACAAGACGCTCGACTGGTGGCTGCCGCGTATCAACCGAATCAAGAAGGCACACCCCACGCGTGTGCTCGTAACGTCCATCATGGCGGGATCGGGCAGCGATGCGGAGCTGCGTCATTGGCAGACGCTGGCACGTGCGTGCCAGGACGAGGGCGCCGACGCTCTCGAGTTGAACCTGTCGTGTCCACACATGGATCGGCCGGACATGGGTTCCAACATCGGCCAGGATGCGGAGCTGATCGCGATCGTATGCCGGACCGTGAAAGAAGTGGCGCGCGTGCCCGTCTGGGCGAAGCTCACACCGTCTACCACCGATGTCGTGAGCGAGGCGCGCGGGGCATTCCTGGGCGGCGTCGACGCGATCTCATCGTCCAACACGTTTCCATCGCTGCCGCTCATCGATCCCGAGACACTCGAATTCGAGATGAACGTGGACGGTTTCGTCTCGAGCGGCGGTCTCGGGGGGCCCGCCATTCTTCCCTTGTCGCTGGCGAAGATGGCGCAGCTCACGAACGCGTTTCCCAACAAGTCGTTCGCTGGTATCGGTGGCATCGCCGAGTTCAATCACGCGCTCAACTACTTCCTCATCGGCTGTGGCATTGTCCAGGTGTGTACCGCCGCGATGCTCGATCACGCTGTCGGCCCGAACGTGGTGAAGCGTTTGGTGTCAGGTATGACAGAGACGATGGATCGGCACGGATGGAAGACGCTCGACGACTTCATCGGGCTGCGCCGCGCGCGCATCGTGGCTCACTCACAGATCCGGCGGCCGGAAGGCGAGACCTATCGCGGCGGCTACGAGGCTGAAGGGTACGCGGCCGCGGACGCCCCCGCGAGGGGCGTCAAACGCTAGACACCGTGGCCGACACGGTCGCACGCGACTTCGTCGAGCTGACTGAAGACATCTCCGCGAGCCCGCTCTGGAATCCCGATCTCGCGCCAACGCCGCTCGCCCGCCGCACGTGGTCCACCTACCACATTGCCGCGCTCTGGATCGGCATGAGCGTGGTGATCACCACCTACACCCTTGCGTCGGGGCTGATGCAGCAGGGGATGACCTGGTGGCAGGCGATGATCACGATTCTGCTGGGCAATTCCATTGTCCTGGTGCCGATGATGCTCAACGCCCACGCTGGTACGAAGTACGGCGTCTCGTTTCCCGTGCTCTGCCGCGCGAGTTTTGGAGTAAAAGGCGCGAACGTTCCTGCGATTCTGCGAGCGCTCGTCGCGTGCGGATGGTTTGGTATTCAGACTTGGATTGGTGGCCTCGCGCTCCATGCGCTGCTCATGGCCGCATGGCCGGCGTGGGCAGTAGTGCCGGCCAACATCTGGATAGCATTCGCCATCTTCTGGATCGTGCAGGTCGCTATCATCGTCAACGGCCTCGACGGCATCAAGAAGCTCGAAGGCTGGTCGGCGCCGCTGCTGCTTGCTGGCGGCGCCCTGCTGCTTGCGTGGGCGGTGCACCGAGGTGGTGGCCTCGCGAACGTACTGAGCGAGTCGGCGCGCCTGCAGACGACGCACGTGCCGTTCTGGCAACTGTTTCCCGCTGGGCTCACCGCAAATGTCGGCTACTGGGCAACGCTCAGCCTCAACATTCCAGACTTCACGCGGTACGCCCGGAGCCAGCGGTCGCAGGCGCTCGGACAGGCGCTTGGGCTGCCGGCAACGATGACAGCGTTTGCGTTCATCGGTGTGGCTGTTACCAGCGCGACGATGGTGGTGTTCGGCGAGGCGATTTGGGATCCGGTTATTGTGATCACTCGAATTGGCAGCGTTGCCGTGATCATATTCGGCGCGCTGGTCGTGATGTTGGCGCAGCTCACGACCAACATGGCCGCCAACGTCGTCTCGCCAGCGAACGACTTCTCGAGTCTCGCACCGCGCCGCATTAGCTACGTTGGCGGCGGCTTACTGACAGCGGCGATTGGTATAGTCATGATGCCGTGGAAGCTTTACGCCGATGCGGCCGCCTATATCTTCACCTGGCTAGTCGGCTACTCGAGCCTGATGGGAGCAATCGGAGGAATCCTGATTGCCGACTACTGGGTGCTAAGGCGACGTGAGCTGTCTGCAGCGGACCTGTTCAAGATAGAAGGCCGATACCAGTACCGCAAGGGAGTGAATCCTCGCGCCATGTGGGCGCTCGCGCTGGGAGTCCTCCCGGTGGTGCCCGGCTTCTTCCGCGCGGCCGTCACCGCCGGCGGTCAGGTGGCGAACCCCAACGTGCTGGATAGGCTTTATACATACGCATGGTTCGTGACCTTTGCTCTCAGTTTCGGGTTGTACCTTGTCTTTAGCCGGTCCGCGCTGCGGCGATTGCCTTTGGACGCAACTCACAAGGTCACTGCCCATCCCTGATCGGACGGAACTCACGAAGCTGCGCGCGATGCCGTGATTCGAACACGCCACGTCGTGCGGGTGGTGGCTCAATTCTTTTGAACAGGCGCAATGCGCCGCAGATCGGCTCCTTGATCCGTGTACGCCGGCGTCGGCTGTGCCGCTCGGTTCAGTTCGGCATCGACAGCACCCAGCTTCGACTCCCACTCGACTGACCTGCGAGCCCAGTGTTGCGAAACTGCGGCGCGAGGCGTTCATGCGTGTCTCACTCACGTCCTGGCTATTCAGACTGCAGTGCTACCATTCGGAGTCGCCCAGTGGCATGACCTTTTCTGTTGCGTTGTCGAAGCCCGGCCGATTGGCATCCTGGCTGTTATGGGCGTCGCTCGCTGTCCACGTGCCGATTGCTGTTGTCGCGGTGGGCAAGAGCAAACTGCCCAACGCCGACCTCGACAACTACTACGACATCGGCACCAGGGCGGGTCGTCCGTACGTCGACTTCCCGGTCGAGTTCCCCGTGGCCACCACGGAGACATTTCGAACGCTCGCTCCGATTGCCGGCGATCGAGAGCAATTCGGCGTCAGCCTCGTGATACTCAGCGTGGCCGCCGACGTTGCGATCGCCCTTGCGCTGGGCTGGGGATGGGGGATCGAGGCCGCAGCATGCTATGCGTTCATCGTGATCCCCCTCATCGATCTGTTCTTCCTCCGTATGGACCTGTGGCCCACCGCGCTCGCGACATTCGCGGCAGCGGCGTGGCGCCGTGAGCGCCCAGTGCTTGCCGCGATCGGGTGGGTGGCCGGCGCCGCGTTCAAGCTATGGCCGCTGATGTTTCTCCCGCTACTGCTCGTCTCACCGGGTGCCCGTCGACGGATCACACCGCTCGCGACAGCCATCGCGGCCGGACTGATGGTCGTGGCGGGTTGGCTATGGGTCGCCGGGCCGTCCGGCCTTTACCAGGTCTTGACCTTCCGCGGTGCACGGGGCTGGGAGATCGAAAGCACGGTCGGCGCGGTGTGGATGCTTTTCGAGCAGACCTCAATGCGGGTCGAGTCCGGCGCCTGGCGCATTGGAACGACGAGCGGTCCGATCTCCATCCTGCTCTTCGTTCTAGGAGCCATCCCATGCCTGTGGATGATCTGGCGCGGCGGGCGGACTGGCCACTTGGGCGCCGGTTGGGCCGGCGGCATCAGCGTGCTGCTCTTCACGTCGGCGCTCCTGTCAGCGCAGTACTCGGCTTGGCTGGCGCCGGCCAGCGGCGTTGCGTGGGTTGAGAAGGATCGACGGACCGCTGTGTTGACAGGACTCGCGGTGTTTGTCACGAATCTCGTGTTCAAGTCATTCCACCCGCTCGTGCAAGGCTCCCCGAGAGCGCTCACGATTGTGTTGGCGCGCAACCTGCTCCTCGCCGTCGTGGCATTCCACGCGACACGACTCCTGGCCCAGGCGCCGCTGATGATGGATTCCGCTCCAGTCGTGCCAACGCGGTAGTGGCCGGCGATGCGAGTTCGAGAGTGCGCCGTGAACTAAGTACTGGTTCTTCTCCGCCTCAGATTCCCTCTCCAAACTGTCTCCACACCTCGACGGGCGCTGAAAGTCCACCCGCCTGATTGCGTCGTCCAGTGCTGCCGGGCTGAGGTACATGTCGCGGAGAGCCGACTCACAATCGCTACTTGCGATCCATCCGCATACCGGCTTGCGCGATCTCCGCTTCCACAACTCCCGCGTTCATTTGGCTTGAACTCAAGCTCAAAGTCGCACGCCAAGTCTGCTATCCGAGAACGGCATCAACGGGAGGGCTTCCTCTGCCATCGATTTCGATCAGGAGCTCTCCATCGACCAAGAGAAGGTTGAGCTCGTGTTTTTTCGTTGGTGCGCCAAATAACTCGCATCATCAAGGACCACACGTCTGCCTATCGTTGGGCGCTCCCTTGGTGTTTGTATCCCGGTGCGTGGGGAATTTGCTCCCTTGATTATCTAGGGGAGCTGGCGTATGCTCGCCCTAGATTATCTAGGGAGCCCACATCATGGAGAAGGAGCTGCTGCACGGAACGCTCGAAGTTCTCATTCTCAAGACGCTCAGCTGGGGCCCGATGCACGGCTTTGGCATCGGCCGCTGGATTGAACAGCTGAGCGGCAACGAGCTGCGGATCGAAGAGGGCTCGCTCTACCCGGCGCTTTACCGGATCGAGAAGAAGGGATGGGTCGACGCCTCCTGGGGAGTGTCGGACAACCAGCGGCGCGCGAAGTACTACCGCCTCACCACTGAAGGTCGCCGGCAACTGCATAAGAACGCGGACACCTGGTCCACTTTCGCGCACGCGGTGGCGCGCGTGCTCGGAGCCAAACAGCAGCCGGCGTCATGAGCACGACGCCGCTGTGGCGTCGCTATCTGCGCTTCTGGGGATCCGACCCCGGCGCGGACGTTGACGACGAGTTCGCGTTTCACGTGGAGACACGGGTCGACGAGCTCGTGGCGCAAGGGTTCTCGGCGAAGGCCGCACGCGAAGAGGCACTGCGTGGTTTCGGCGACATCCAGCAAGTGAAGGCGATCTGCCGAACACTTGCAGAAGAGCGGGAAAGGACGATGCAACGAACACAATGGTGGGCTGACTGGCGGCACGATCTCCGGTTTGCCGTCCGCCAATTGATCGTCAGTCCGTTGCTGACCGCCGTGCTCATGGTCACGATTGCCGTCGGCATCGGCGCGACCGTCGCGATCTTCAGCGTGCTGAACGCCGTGCTGCTACGTCCGCTCCCGTGGGCCGACAGCGATCGCCTGGTGTTCGTGTACGAAACGTGGCGAGAGTTTCGACAGGGGAGCGCGTCGGTGGGTCACTTCCATGACTGGACCGAACAGGGTGAGGTGTTCGAGCAGACCGCTGCGCTCACACGCGCAACATTCAACCTCTCCGACGGTGAGCCCGAGCGTGTGAGCGGCGTACGAGTCACACCCGGTTATTTCCGCGCGCTGCAGATCCCGCCCGTTCTTGGGTCGTACTTCACGGAGGCTGAGGTCGCGCGTGATCCCCGCCTGGTCGTGCTCGGTGACGGGCTGTGGCGTCGGCGTTTCGCCGGTGACCCATCGCTGGTCGGCCGAACGATACGCCTGAACGGCCAAACCCACACGGTCGTCGGCATTGCACCGCCCGAAAACAACATGACGCAGCTCGCTCCACAACTGTTTGCGCCGCTCGTCTTCCCTCCGCAGCAGCGATTCAACTACGGCGCGCACTCGTTTACCGTGCTTGCCAAGCTCAAGGCCGGTGTGAGTCGAGATGCGGCCCAGGTCGACATGGAGCGCGTCACGCGCGGGATCGCGGAACGCGAGCCGAAGAACATGGAAGGACGGGGCGTAAACGTCCGTTCGTACAGCGACGTGATGTTCGGTGATTTCCGCACACCGGCGTACGTGATGCTGGCCTCGGTCATCTGCGTGCTGCTCATCGGCTGTGTGAACGTGGCGAATCTCCTGCTGGCGCGCGCCACCACTCGCCGTCGGGAAATCGCGATCCGCTCCGCGATCGGAGGCGGCCGATGGCGGATCGTTCGGCAGCTGCTGACGGAGAGCGTGATGCTCGCACTTCTCGGCGGCGCCGCCGGTGTCGGCCTCGCGTATTTCGGCATTCGATTGCTCGTGGATTTCGGGCCGCGCAACGCGCCGCGGCTTCAGAACGCAGGCCTTCAGCCCGAAGTATTGCTCTTTGCCTTCGGTATCACGCTCCTGACCGGCCTTGCCTTCGGCCTGGCCCCGGCGTTACGCGCGGCGCGCGCAAACATGCTGACCCCGCTTCGTGAAGGTTCGAAGAGCGCGCTGCGGGGCGCCGGACGCGACCGGCTGCGCGGTGGACTCGTTGTCGGTGAGATCGCAGTCGCGGTGGTGCTCCTGGTGAGCGCCGGGCTGTTCATCCGCAGTGCGTGGCGTCTCCAGCAGGTACCTCTCGGCTTTGAGGTACGCAGCGTGTTGAGCGCTCGCCTGGCCTTGCCGCCGGAACGATACGCGGCCGACGAGGCGGTTGCCGATGCCTATCGGCGCATCCTCGAACACGCGCGGGCGGTTCCAGGAATCGGGCGCGCGGGCGCGTCCACCGGCATTCCGCTCGTGGGCGGCGGGCCCGATGCCAGCGTGCAGGTCGAGGGCAAGCCTTTCTCACCAGGTTCCGCCGTGAGTCCGGCCATCCGCTTGATTACTGAAGATTACGTGGAAGCGATCGGGATGGTGCGGGTGCGTGGCCGTACGATGACGGCTTCCGACATGGCCGCAGGAGCGGCACCCGTCGTTGTCGTGAACGAACGATTAGCAAGCCTCGCCTGGCCTGGCGAAGATCCGATAGGAAAACGGCTGTCGACATGGACACGAGAAATCGACAAGCCCGAGTGGCGGGAGGTGGTCGGCGTTGTCGGCGACGTTCGCAGCTTCGGTCCCGACACGCCGGCGAGGCCCGAGTTGTTCCTTCCGTACACCCAACCGCCCGTCATGGCCTGGCCTGCCTTCCAACGCAGTATGGCACTCGTGGTGCGGGTGCGCAGCACCGACGATGCGGCCGCTCACGTGTCGTCATTGCGAAGCGCGGTGCGCGTGGTGGACTCGACGCTACCTCTGTACGAGGTGCTGACCATGGAACAGGCGCTTGGCGCCGACGGCGCAGGCACGCGATTCAGCACTTGGTTGATGTCACTGCTGGCGGCAACCGGTCTCCTGCTCGCAGCGGTTGGCATCTATGGCGTCATCTCGTATTTCGTGACGCAGCGCACGTCAGAGATCGGGTTGCGACTGGCGCTCGGTGCAACTCCACAGTCGGTGCTGATCATGGTGGTGCGACACGGTGCGACGCTGGCCGTGATCGGGATTGTGATCGGGCTGATTGCGGCGCTCGGAGCGACGCGCGCGGTGCGGACGCTTCTGTTTGAAATCAGCGCCACTGATCCCACAACGTACGTGGTGGGCGGAATGGCGCTGTTTGGGATCGCACTGCTCGCCTGCGCCGTCCCGGCCGTGCGCGCTGTGCGCGTCAGCCCGATGCAGTCGCTGGCAGAGCAGTAAACGCGTGCTCAGGAAAACAACTGGATCAACCGAATCTTCAATTCGGGCAGCAGTGGTGTTGTGAGCACATCATGTTCTTCGCTCGACAACTCAGCAGCGCGAGGAAAGTCGCCGTCCGGCTGACGCCGCCACACCGTGACGCGATCGTGCTGGGGATCGACCAGCCAGTACTCCCGCACGCCGCCGCGATTGAAGAGACGCCGTTTGATCTCGCGGTCCCTCTTGCGTGTCCCGCGCGACATGATCTCCACAACGAGCGCGGGAGGACCCTGGACGTTGTTCTGAGTCAGGATCTCCGCCTGATCCTCGGTTACGAACAGAAGGTCGGGCTCGACGATGTCCCACTGCGTGAAGACCACGTCGAGGGGTGACAGAAAGACGCGGCCCGAACCAGAATGCTGTCGCAAGAACAGCTCGATCTCGAAATGGAGGCGGCCCAGTAGCACCTGGTGACGCAGGTTCGGACTCGGCGTCACGTAGTGCTCCCCGTCGATGATCTCGTGCCTCTTCCCATCGTCCGGGAAGTGCAGGAGGTCGTCGTACGTGAGCCGTCTGTCGCGCGGCGCGGGAGTTTCCATCCGCCCCTCCTCTGAGTGTTCATCGTACATCGTCCCTCCCGGAATCAATCAAGTGCGAGGGCCATGCCACGCGAGAAAGCGCCAGGTTTCGTCACTCGTGTCGCGAAACGCGCAGATTGTGCAGTCACGATTGGACGAGAACGATGGTGAAAGTGCGACGCGGGATCACCCGAGGATCGACGGTGCGGGTGCTTCTCGAGGAGTCGAAGCGCTCACTTGCGGCAATGGCGCGTAGCGAGGCAGGAACAGCATGAGCACCGCGGCAGCAAAGGTCGCGAATGCGAGTTGCGTGAGCAGGGCCTGGTAGGAGCCGATGACGTCGAAGGCTTTGCCCATCAGAATCGGACCGATCGCTCCGGCGACAGCATAGAACGTCCACGTGACACCGTAGAGCATCGAGAACGACTTGAGCCCGAAGTAGCGCGAGATCAGGTACGGTGTTACGTCGGCCTCGCCGCCCATGCCGAGCCCGATGAGCACCGCGGCCACGACGCCCATCGACTGAGAATCGGCCCCCGACAATAGAAACGTCCCAAGCGCCGCCATCGTCAGCAACACGAACGAGACGCCGCCGGCGAAAAATCGATCGAGCATCCATCCAGTCGCGAGACGGCCGACGAGGCTTGCGCCTCCCATGGCTGACAAGGCGAGCGCACCGCCAGAGGCCGAGACGCCGCGATCCGTCAGCAGCGCCGACAGATGCGTGAGCGCGCCGTTCTGCGCGATGGAACTGCAGAACAGCACGGTGACGAGTATCCAGAATGGGCGTGTGGACAGTGCCTCCCGCACCGTCGAATCAGTCGCCCGAGTGTGATTGGATGAGGGAGTCTGTGGTCGTTGGTGAATGCACGTGGCCACCGTCGGGACACCGAAAACGAGGACCAAGGACCCAAGCACAAGGAACGCCCCCCGCCAGCCGATGTCGTCGATCAGCGCTTCAGCAAGCGCTGGAAGCACCATCGCGCCGAGCGCGCCGCCCGACATGACGAGGGCCAATGCTGTTCCGCGGCGCCGGTCGAACCAGCTCGAGACGGCTCGCGAATAGGCCATCTGCGCGGTTCCGTTGCCGACGATGCCGAGGACGAGGAACACCGCGTAGAGGTGCCAGAGATGCGGCGTCAGGAGAGCGAGTGACGCGAAGGCGCACCCGAAGATCGTCAGGCAGGGCACGATGGTCTTGCGTGGGCTGTACCGATCGAGCAGATAACCGAGCAGTGGCGAACACACCGCGACAGTCATCGCGGCAATGCCGAACGCCGCCGACACGGACTCGCGCGACCAGGCGAACTCTTCGGTCAGCGGTTTCAGGAAGATGCCGAACGTGTAGACGAGCAGCGAGGCGAAGCTGACAAAAACGCCAACGCCTGAAGCGACGGCGACCAGCCAGCCCTCATAGCGTGTGCTGGTTTCTTCGATTGTCTCGCGCCAAATGCTAAAGACCTCCGGCATTACGCGCAGGCTGAAGCCTGCGCGCTACGGCAACAGCAATCGCGCTAGAAGATGAGCTTCATGCCGAACTGCATCAGGCGCGGCGAGCCGGCCAAGAGAATGCGGCCAAAGGATGGCGAATTCAGATCCGCCACCGGCAGACCGAAGTTGACGTGATTGAGCAAATTGAAGATCTCGGCGCGGAACTGGAGCCGTGTCTCTCGCGCGAGGTCGAAGTCGCGCACGAACGACACGTCGATGGTGGCAAACGACGGCCCGCGCGCGATGTTGCGGCCGGCGTTGCCAAACTGACCCGCCTGTGTCTGCAAGTCAAGCCGCTGGAACGCCGATCGGCTGATCCATTCATCGACGGTGTGTGGCCCCGCGTTCGGGTCGCCGACCACATTCGGACGGCTCGCGGGGAAGCCCGAGATCGGCGGGCTGTTCGCCTGCAGTGCCACGTTGGCCGAATCGGAGACCGTGAATGGCGTGCCTGAGTTGTAGTTCGCGATCCCGTTCAGTTGCCACCCGGCGAAGAGCGCTCGGACCGTCGTTGGCGCGCCGGACGACACGTGCGGCATCCAACTGGCGCTGGCGACGAGTCGATGCCTGGCGTCGAAGAGCGATGGCCCCCATTCCGCCTCGAGATCGAACGGATTCTGCGCGAGGTCGTTCTCGCCGGCGAGCGGTTTCGCCGCGGAGCCAGAGAGATTCATCGCAGACAGATGATCCATAGATTTCGAGAGCCAGTACGAGACGTTGAAGCCGATCGCATCGCCGAAGCGGCGCGACAGGCTGAACTGCCCGGCGTCATAGCGCGAGCGGGCGACGCTCGTGAGCATCGCAATCGTGGAGAAGTCACACGCGCCGCCGTCAGGAGGACAGTTCGCATAGATGCGGCGCCGGTCGGCATTCTGCGCGGTCGCGCCCGGGCCGTAGACGGCGGGATTCGCTTCGACGTTGCGCGGCAGGTGTTTCGCCGCGGCACCGACATAGCGGGCTTCGACGACGTACTGGTCGAAGAGTGATCGCTGCACACCGACGTTCCAGTTCTGGACCGATGGCGGCCTGGCGTCGACGTCCATCACGAATTGCGTGGAGGGTCGGACGAACGAATCAGGCTGCGGATAAGGGCGTCCGAGGAACGGATTCTGGAAGTTCAAGCCGGGGCCGCTGAACTGGACGAACTGCGCGGCCGGCGTCGCGCTGATCGCGACCTGCGACGCGGTGCCGGCTCCGTTCTGAAACTGATCGTAGAAGAGTCCGTAGCTCCCTCGCACGGCCCAGATGCCGGTGCCGGTTGGATCCCACGCGATGCCGATGCGCGGCATGAACGCGTTGACGCTCTGAGCAATCCCGCGGGGCAGCCCTTGATCGCCGGGGAAGAGCAGACCGACGGGCGCGTCCGGCCTGACCTGCGACTGGACGCCGGGAATGAATGCATTCAGTCGATCGTCGATCTCGGTAAATGGACTGATGCGCTCGTAGCGCAACCCGTAGTTGAACGTGACGCGAGAAGCCATGCGCCACTCGTCCTGCGCGTACGCGCCGAAACCGTTCGTATCGATTTCCCGCTCGAAGTTGCCGAGGCCCTGGTAGAAGACCACGGGCGCGCCCAGCAGGAGATTGGCGATCGAGTTGTTCGTCGGGAAGGTACTGGCGAACACGTAAAACGCATTCGGCGCAATGGCCTGCGCCATGTCGATGCCGGTGTGCCTGAACTCGCCGCCGATCTTCACCAGGTGCGCGCGGTTGGTCCAGGTCACGGCGTCCTGAATCTCGAAAGTGTCCTGTGTCGTGTTGCGTGGACCCGTAATCGCGCCTCCGATCGGCGAGTAGCCGGCCGTGTTGAAGAACGGCGGTCCCTGGCCGAAGTCGTTCGATGAGGCATACGCGAAACCCAATGTCTGTGGCGGCGTTTGATTCAGCCTTTGGTCGAAGAAGAACTTATGCCGCAGATACGTCGCCCGCATCGAATTGGTCATCGACGAGGACAGGATGTGGGTATGGGACAGCGTCGCGATGTGCGTGGAGAGATCGTCGCGCGTCGGGAATCCGGGGGCGTCGGTACCTCGCACGGACACCGGATTGATGTTGTGCCCGCCGGAGTAGGCGTAGCGTACGAAGAACTGGTCGTCGGGCGACGCATTGAGGTCGACGCGCCCGCCTGCTTGATCGAGAACGTTGGTGATGAGCACCGTCTCGCGATAGAGGGTCGGCGAGATGTTGGCGCGCGGATACATGTTCAGGACGTTCAGCGCGACCGGATTCTGCATCGCCGGCGGAATCTTGTTTCCCGGGATGGGCACGCCACCGGCGGCGAAATTGATCAACGGCGTGCCCATATCCGAGAAGTCACCAGTTCGCTGCACGTCGCTCGGCACCGTGGCCGTTGTTGTATATCCCTGTTTGTTGCGGAAGCCTTCGTAATAGCCGAAGAAGAGCAGCCGGTTCTCTTGGATTGGGCCCCCGATGGTGGTGCCGAACTGGTTCTGCTTCAGCGGCTCGACGTCCTCGCTGAAGAAATTGCGCGCGTCGAACGCATCGTTGCGGAGGAACTCGTAGAGATTGCCGTGAAACTGGTTGCTCCCCGAGCGAGTGACCACACTCGTCGTAGCGCCGCCGGTGCCGCCGTATTCCGGCGGGGCGCTCTGCGTGAGAATGCGGAACTCGGCGATCGCCTCGACGGGTAGCTTGAGCGCGTAGCCGCCGTCCATCCGATTGACGTTCTGTCCGCCGTCAACCAGATACATGTTCGACTCCGGCCGCATGCCGTTCACCGCGTACGCCTGCCCTTGTCGAAGGCTGCCGCCCGCGGTCGCGACACCCGCAGTCAAAGGCGCAACGCCCGTCTGCAGCAGACCAAGCTGCGTGAAGTTGCGTCCATTGAGCGGAAGATCCACGAGCTCGCGGCCAGTGACGACGCGGCCGAGCGCGGTGCTGGTGGTGTCGACGAGCTGCATGCCGCCAGACACGGTGACGGTCTCGGCGAGTGTTGCCAGCTGCAATTGCGCGTTGAGGTGCACGGTCTGCCCGAGGTTGACCCGTATCGCTTCACGAACCAGCGTGGCGAACTTCGGCGCTTCCACGGTGATCGTGTACTGGCCCACGGGCAATAGGAGCAGCCGGTAAAAACCGTCACTGGCGGTGGCTGTTTCCTTCGCGAGGCCGGTCTCCAGGTTGATTGCGACGACGCGCGCGCCAGCCAGGGCGCTCGACGTCTGGTCGGTGACGGCGCCTTCGATGGCACCGGTGGTTTCCTGAGCGTCCACGCCGCCCGTGATGAGGACGAGACAGGCGGCCAGAGTAGCGAAACGGCAAAGCATCACGAAGGCCCTTGAATGGTGGAGGCGGCGTATCCGTTCCGCGCGACGATG
>Ga0207697_10000630_pt1 | contig 20072 bp, 16 predicted proteins | sample KBSSwiS5withPhiX_FD_184293 | JGI IMG/M metagenome (GOLD analysis project Ga0207697, IMG submission 184293) | Switchgrass rhizosphere microbial communities from Kellogg Biological Station, Michigan, USA, with PhiX - S5 (SPAdes) (version 2) | ecosystem: Host-associated > Plants > Roots >... | reverse complement strand
TACGCATTCAGAGCCCGTTTGCGAGACTCAGCGACTGGGAAGTTCTCGAAGTGGTCGTCGTCGGCTGTCGTGACCGTAGAGAACCCCTAGGTGTGGGCTCGGAAGCCTAGCCTTATTCTGACCCCGAAGCGACAGTCAATAACTGTGGACGCGGGACGCGGTAGAATCATTACGCTGACTCGGACAACCTGATCATCCGCCAGAAGACGCGCGGTAATTCAAATCTAGCGTTGGTCATCAGTGAAATACTCGCTGACAAGCAAGAATCGTTTTTAGGCAAAAGCGCGATTCCGGTCGTTGATTCGATATGACAGTCCCTCGCGTCCGTGCTCCGGATTCGTCAGAATAAAAATCGCGCCGGAATTTCTTCGGGCGCGATCTCGTTTAAGAATTGTTAGACGGGCACCTGCGGCCAGATCAGGCTTGGATTTTCTTCGCGTTCGCAGACTTTTTGCACGCTGCTTTTAGCTGAGCGAACTGCTCGGCGGAAAGAATTCCTTTGGCCTGTCTCAGGAATGTTTGCCGGCTTTCCTTCGTGCATCCTGCCTTCATACATTCGGCCTGCCAGGCTTCGATTTTAGCCTTTTGATCGGCTGTGAGATTCAACGTGGCCAAATCAGCGCATGCAGTTTTGCCGGTGTGTGATACGCCGCCGGCGCAACAGGCCTTATCTCCTGCGAAGGCGTTGAACGCGATCAGCATCGCAGCTGCAACTAAAGCGGTGGTAGTAATTTTAATCCTGGACTGCTCAGACAGACTTAGCTTCGAACCCGTTCAATCTCTGCTGGAAATGCCGACGAGGTGAAATCAAAAAGCTGTCCGTGACTGCCGGATTGCGGCTGTCACGACCGCCTTTACAGTAAAGGCCCATGCTCAAAACACTGGAACCCGTCCGGCCGATAGAACTCTCCGAAATACGCGCAGCACGTGAACGAATAGCAAAGACAATTGTTCGCACGCCACTGATCCGCCTCGAACCAGGGCCCGGCCAGCCCGACATTCGCCTCAAACTGGAGAATCTGCAGCCGATTAATGCTTACAAACTGCGCGGCGCTGCCAACGCCGTGGCACTGCTCTCCGATTCCGAGCGCAAGCGTGGCGTCTGGACGATCAGCGCAGGGAACGCAGGCCAGGGCGTAGCCTACGCCGCGAGAGACGCCGCCGTGCCCTGCGCGGTCGTGGTGGTTGAAACGGCGCCGCAATCAAAGCTGGAGCGGATGAAAGCACTCGGCGCCAAACTCATTCCTGTCCCGTACGATGTCGCGTGGAAAGCGCTCGATGAACGCGTGTTTCCCGGAGCTGAAGGAACATTTATTCATCCGTTCGACGACCATAATTTCATCGCGGGTCACGCCACGATGGGCTTGGAAATTCTCGAAGACGCGCCTGACACCAAGGCTGTCATCGCCAGCATCGGAGGCGGCGGACTGATCACAGGCGTAGCCAGCGCAATCAAAGCGCTCAACCCGGAGGTCAAAGTCTTCGGCGTTGAGCCAGAAACGGCCGCCCCCGCGGCGCTTTCATTCGAGAAAGGTTCGCCGCAAGTGTTCGCAAACTGGAAAGCTTCGTTCGTGGATGGGGCCGGCGGTCAAAGCATGTTCCCTCGCATGTGGGAAAGGATGAAACCCGTCGTGGACGGCTACATCGTAGTTAGCTTGGAGGCAACAAAGAGCGCGATGCGCTTGATGGCTGAAAAAGCGCGAGTCATCTCGGAAGGCGCGGGCGCACTGCCGCTCGCTGCCGCGCTCGGTGGAAGAGCCGGCAAAGGCCCGATTGTCGCAATCGTTTCAGGTGGCAACATCGATCTCAATAAATTCTGCGAACTCATCGCACAGTAAAAAATGCCGATATCGACACGCGAGTGTTGACTTTGGCTTCGGAATTTGAAATAAGCATCCGGAACAAATTAAAGGAGGAAAACATATGAAGATTGGTGACACAGCACCGGATTTTGAAGCAGAAACTACCGAGGGCCGGATTCGGTTTCATGATTGGATCGGGGACTCTTGGGCCATTCTGTTTTCACATCCGAAGGACTTCACGCCGGTCTGCACAACCGAGCTCGGTTACATGGCGAAAATCAAGCCACAGTTCGAGCGTAGAAACGTGAAGATTATGGGGTTGTCCGTCGATTCGACCGGCGATCACGAGGGGTGGACGAAGGACATCGAGGAGACGCAGGGGCACGCGCCCAATTACCCAATTATCGGTGACGCTGACTTCAACGTTTCAAAGCTGTACGGAATGCTCCCGGCCGATACCGCAGGCGATGCCAAAACGCGCAAGCCGGCCGATAACGCAACGGTGCGCAATGTTTACGTCATTGGCCCAGACAAGAAGATCAAGCTGATCCTAGTCTATCCGATGACGACGGGGCGTAACTTCGATGAAGTGCTACGGGTGATCGACTCGCTGCAACTGACCGCAAAGCATCAGGTCGCGACGCCGGTGAACTGGAAGCCCGGCGACGATGTGATCATTGCCGGCTCGGTATCCGACGAGGAGGCCAAGCGGCGCTATCCGCAAGGCTGGAAGGCGCCAAAGCCGTATATCCGGATCGTGCCGCAGCCACAGTGATTGCAGGGCGTTTGACTCGTTGGCTTCCGCTCTCTTGCCCGTATCGGAGATTCAAGACCCTCGACAGATACGCCCGCTGTTCCTACTGATCCCTCCGCTCAGCGGAGAATCCCACCGGGTCCTGCTGAAAATAATTTCGTAGTTCTGCGTAGAGCTTTGGGTGGCGCGCGCGCAGCGCAAACGGCCGCTCGAAGAAAGCCTCGACGGACACAGCGAAAAACTCGGCCGGATTACTCGCTCCGTAGGTATCGAGCAGGGTCGGAATTCCAGTCTCGTCGGCAGTGCGCAACGACGCAAACTCGGTTCTCATAACTTCGCTCCAGGCCAATTGCTCCTCGCGCGTCGCCAATCCCGGCACCCCGTCGGCTGCATGATTTTCGAAGTCGAGTTGGTGAGCAAATTCATGAAGGACAACGTTCTTACCATCGGAGGGATCAGCTGCGCCATGTTTGACGGCGCCCCAGGCGAGGACCAACGAACCCATCCTACGGCCGGTCTCGCCAAGACGACTCACAGTCCCCTCTTCCCAAACATGCTCACCGACCTGCCGCTTCTCTTCCACCATGTATGTCAATGGATAAACAAGAATCGTGAGCAGACCGGGGAAATAGTCCGTCCTGCGATGTAACAATAGAAGACAGGCTTGCGCCGCGATAGTCACGCGGACCTCATCCGTGATCGCGAAACCGCCACATCCCTCGAAGCGTTTTTCGGCAAGAAATACTTGAATGTGACCAAGTAATTCCGTGCGATCGCTCGCAGACAGTTTCGGAAAAAACACAACATGACGCTGAATCAACGTCAGCCATTCTTTCGGAAACGGCCTCGCTCGCAGGCGGCGCCGTCGGCGTTGCCTTAGTAACGCAAGGATCATTATTCAGTGTAAACGCCACACACAAAACAAGGAAGAGCGGTTTTCAATCCGCCCTTTTGGGGAACGGCGGACTGGAGACCGCCGCTCCTTGGGAGTTATTGTTGCAATTCCATCTCGCATCACACGCCAGATCGTCCTATGAATGATGTACATGAACAGGATCTCAATTTCCCGGCGTAGATTTGCGCAATTGCTCGGTGCCAGCGCGGCAGTCGCTGTTGTCCGGCCCCCGCTTTCGTTCGCAGACTCCCCCGAGCATGCTGCATCAGAAGTTGTTCGCTTGAGCGCCAATGAAAATCCGTACGGACCTTCGCCGAAGGCAATCAAAGCAATGAGCGACGCCTTCGGCCTGGCATCTCGTTATCCCGATGAGCACAACAATGTGTTGATCGATAAGCTGGCCGAAATCAATGGCGTCAATCACGATCAAATCCTGCTGGGCGACGGGTCCAACGAGATTTTGAAACTTTGCGCCGAAACATTCACCGGCAAAGAACGCGGAAACCTTGTCGCAGCAGATCCGACTTTTGAAGCAATTTTAGAGCAGGCGCGCGTCAATGGCGCGGAAGTGGTGAAAGTTCCCCTCACCCGTGATTTCAGTCACGATCTTCCGAAAATGCTTGCCGCAGCGAAAGAGGGCCTAGTTTACATCTGCAACCCGAATAATCCCACCGCCAGCATCACGCCTGAGAATGAGCTAGGCGAGTTCATCGCGAAGAGTCCGCGCGAGACAATGATTTTAGTGGACGAAGCTTATTTTCACTACGCTGACAGTCCCGACTACCAGAGCATGATCCTACTGGTGAAGGACCATCCGAACCTCATCGTTGCACGCACGTTTTCGAAGATTTACGGAATGGCGGGGTTGCGCTGCGGTTATTGCGTTGCGCAAAAGGACACGATTGACCGTATGCGTCCTCATCAAATGTGGGACAGCGTCAACTGCATGGCGCTAGCCGCAGCGAGCGCGAGCCTCGACGACACCGATCAGGTCGCAAACGGCCAGCGTCTCAATAGCGAAGCAAAATCATTCGTCACGTCCGAACTCAACAAGATGGGCTACAAATCAATTCCGTCCCAAGCCAACTTTATCATGTTCGATTGCAAACGTCCCATCGTGCCGCTCATCCAGGCGTTAAAATTGCGCAAGGTGCGAGTCGGTCGCCTGTTTCCAGCGCTCCCGAATCACATGCGTCTCACCATCGGCAAGAAATCCGAGATGGAAACTTTTCTCCTGGCGTTTCGGGAAGTCGCAGCCTGATAACACGCTTTATCAACGTCTTTTCCGGGACGAGCGTCATGTGCTTGGCCCCTGGCTGATAGTTAACTAGCTACGCGGCAGCAAAACCCCGGTCGCGAGAAAAATAATCGAGATCGCTGACAGCAGCACCAGTAAAGGCCAGATGAAACGGAGCCACCGGTCGAAGCGCACATTTACCATCGCTAGTGAGGGCAAAATCAAACCGGTCGGCGCGATGAAAGCCATTAGTCCTTGTCCGTAACAATATGCGTTTACGATTTCCTCACGTGATACACCGGACACGCCCGCCAGGGCGCTCATAATCGGCATCGTCAAGGCGGCCATTCCACTCGAGGATTGGATAAAGATCGATAGCACGTTATAAACAAAGAAAAGCGCGATGATGAAGGCTGCACCCGGCACGTGCTCCACGCGGCCGGAGAGATAATGCAGAATTGTGCCGCTGATTTCTCCCTTATCCAAAATGAGCGTCGCGCCGCGCGCAATGCCAATAATCAATCCAACGCCGAGAAGATTTTGTGTCCCGGCGATAAACGTCTCGGTGAAAACCTTTTCGCCTCGCCAGTCGATCACTCCGATCACCAGTGCCGCCGCAAAAAACAGGGTTGTCATTTCCGGAAACCACCAGTCGAGGCGTGAAACGCCAAAGATCATGACGCCGAACGTCAACGCAAACACGAGGAGCAAGAGCCACATTTTCAGAGTCAGCTCGTGTTTTGATTTGAGCGCGTCGGGCTCTTCCGCAGGCGCATGGCGGTGTCCTAGCGCAAGCGACTGTTTTGGGTCGAGCCGTACCTTTCGCGCGTAACGCAGAATGTATGCAATGCTGACCCCGGTCGCCAGCGTCCACATGATCGAGCGACCGGGAAGTCCGCTCGTCCATGAAATACCCGCCGCATTTGAGGCGATGATGATCGCAAACGGATTAACCGTGGACGCCATCGTCCCAACACTGGTCCCGATAAAAATGACCGCGACCGCCGCCATTGCGTCGTATCCGGCAGCAATAAAAACCGGCACGAGCAGTGGGTAAAACGCCAGCGTTTCCTCCGCCATTCCGAAGGTCGTTCCGCCGAGCGAGATCAAGGTGGTGACAATGATAATCAACCAGCCTTCGCGCCCACGGAGGCGAAGCACAAGCGCGTTCAGCCCGGCATCGAATGCTCCTGTTTTCTGAAAGACCCCGATGAATCCCCCAATTACAAGGACGAACAAGATTACGTCGATCGCTTCATAAGTGCCGAGCACAGGCGCCTTCAGAATTGCGATCAGGCCCTGCTGGTTTGCCGTAACAGTGTGATACGTGCCAGGAATTGAGACCGGTTTTCGAATGTTGCCTTTTTCAAAGTGCTCGATCCGAATCTGGATTCCCAACCGGTCAAGCGTCGTCTGCTCACCGGGCAAGGTTTCTTCGCCGGTCGCGCGTTCCGCCACAAAAACGCGATGCGCTTGATCGTAACGCAGCAGATCGTAGCGCCCGGCCGGCAGCATCCAGGTCAGGGCCGCTCCGAGCACGATCACCAGCATCAGGATCGCGTAGGCCGAAGGCAAGCTGATGCTACGTGCAAACGATCTCATCTAAATAGGGCGTCAGGGTCTTGTGGCAGTAGCCCTTTTTCACAAAAGCCGCCCACTGTTTGCCAGATCGTTTCTAGCCCAGCTTGCGTTCTACAATCTGGTTAATTTCTTTAAATCGTGCGTCGGAATTGACGGTAATCTGTTGAACCTTTTTTAGGAGAGCGGACTTAAACTTCTCATCCTTCAACTGACCCAGATTAATTCGGACATTCATTGCGGCGCCACCAATTGAGGCGCGCACCGCCAGTATTCCAACGCCGACATCTGAAACCGAAGCGGGATTTCCTTTGTCCGCCATCTCCGACAGCAGTTCATAAGATTTGGCCGCTGTCTCCATCACTTTCAACGGAACCTCGGCCGCATGCTTTGTCGCCTCCTCAACGGCCGCCGTGCGCGCTGCTTTTTCTTCCGGTGAATTTTTAGGTAGTCCAAATGCCTCCATCACCTTGTTGAACGCAGCCGTGTCTTCGTCGACAAGCGATAACAATTCGTCTTTGACTTGCTGCGCCTTAACTGCCCAATCGCTGAAATATTCGAGCTTATCGTCCCAACCGCGTTTGCCCGCGGAAAGATTCGCGACCATTCCGCCTAACGACGCGCCCAGCGCTCCCATCAGCGCCGCGACAGAACCGCCGCCCGGTGCGGGCGAATCGCTCAACGTCTCATTGCAGAACTCCCGTACGTTCAGTTTTACCAGGGAAGGGTTGGACTCAGCGGATTCGATTTTCAATTCAATCACCTTCTCTTTCGGGATAAAAGGCTTCAGTTCACCCAAGCCCATTGAGCGAGTTGCAATGTCCATTAGTTCCTCTTCTGAAACGCCCTCAGACCATTGTTGTTTGCGGAGAAAATAGCGGGCAGCATCCAGGAGAGATTTCTTCGGAACCATGCCGACGATCTCCGAACCCGTTACGCGCAAGCCACGTTTCGCAGCCGACTCAACGCACGCATCGAATGCTGCGTGTAAAGGCGTTTCCTCAATGTTTGTGAGATTCATCGAGACCTGCGCGATGCCATATTCCTTCACGAACCAGCCTATTCCTTTCACATGTTTCAACATCCCGGGGATGCGAACCGGTTCGCCATTCCCGTCCAAGACTGGTTTGCCCGATGGCGTCCCGTCCTCCGTCTTTACTCTCCCCTGCTCTCGCACGTCGAACGCTACCGCGTTCGCACGCCGCACCGACTTGGTGTTCAGGTTAACATTGTAGGCGATCAGAAAATCGCGAACGCCAATCACGGTTGCACCGGATTTTTCGTTGAAAACCGTTGGCCCGAAATCCGGTTTCCACTCCGGTTGTTTTATCTTTTCGAAAAATTCTTCGTATTCGCCTGCTCGAATCACGGCAAGATTCGCACGCGATTTGTCTCTGGCAGCTCTCTCATAGAGATACACCGGTATTTTCAATTCCTCGCCGACGCGTTTGCCCAGCCGATTTGCACATTCAATCGCTTCCTCCCAGCTGACGTTGCTCACCGGAATGAACGGGCAAACATCAGTCGCACCCATTCGCGGATGCGCGCCTTTTTGCTTCCGCATGTCGACCAGTTCCGCCGCTTTTCTGATTGCACGAAATGCCGCTTCCACCGTGGCGTCGGGATCACCGACAAAAGTCACCACCGTCCGGTTCGTGCTCGCGCCGGGATCAACATCAAGCAACGAAACGCCATCGACCGACTCAATCGCATCCGTGATCTGTCGAATCACATTCTGGTCACGTCCTTCGGAAAAATTCGGTACACATTCGATCAGTTTTTTCATTGCATCCGAAACAAAGCTGAATCAGCCGCCGTAACCAATCTCAAGGACGCGACCATCACGCTGAAGAATGACGATATGAAATCTCCCGCCGACAAAACCCGGCGGTGCCGTTCCATCTACAGTCCATTTTCCGTCTTTCAAAGTGACTTGATAAGGCCGCTGCCCACGGATGGCCTTCTTTCCATAGATTGGAGAAAGAATCGCTTCCGTAATTCGAATTGCAGTTTCCTTATCTGAAACAACACCGCCAATGCATTCAAATATTTTGGGAACATTCTGGGCAAGCGAAGCTGATGAGAGCCACAGCGTCGAAATCATCAGCAAGCAGATACAATGCCTCATGTCATCCAATCAATCGCGCGGCTGTGGCTTCATGGGAATATCGATGTCGTGTGCAGCGGCGAACTCGATCGCTCTGGAGTAACCGGCATCGGCGTGGCGAAGGACGCCCAATCCTGGATCGCTTGTTAGAACGCGATCGAGACGACCCTTGGAATTTTCCGTGCCGTCAGCGACCACGACCATGCCGGCGTGCTGCGAATAACCAATGCCGACTCCGCCGCCGTTGTGGATCGACACCCACGATGCACCGGCTGCGGTATTGATAAGCGCATTGAGCAAGGGCCAATCAGCAATGGCGTCGCTCCCATCGATCATCCCTTCGGTCTCGCGATTGGGCGACGCCACAGAACCGGAATCGAGATGATCGCGGCCGATTACCATCGGCGCCTTGATTTCGCCGCGCTTCACGAGTTCGTTCATTGCCATGCCGAACTCGGCGCGCTCGCCGTAACCGAGCCAGCAAATCCGCGCGGGCAATCCTTGAAATTGAATCCGTTCTTTTGCGAGCTTCATCCAGCGCGCCAGGGTCTTGTTTTGCGGAAATAAATCGAGCGCGAGCCGGTCGGTGCGCGCGATGTCTTCTGGATCGCCGCTCAACGCGACCCAGCGGAACGGTCCGCGGCCTTCGCAAAACAACGGACGAATGTATTCGGGAACGAACCCCGGAATATCGAACGCCCTCTCGACGCCTGCCTTTTTCGCTTGGGCGCGAATATTATTCCCGTAATCGAACGTAACCGCGCCCTTTTTTTGCAACGCAAGCATCGCCTCAACGTGCACGGCCATCGAATGCATCGCGCGCTCGATATATTCGTCGGGATTTTTTCGCCGCAGTGTGAGTGCATCATCGAGCGACATCCCATGCGGCACGTAGCCGTTCAAAGCGTCGTGCGCGCTGGTTTGATCGGTGAGGACATCGGGAACTATGCCCCCCTTGACGATATCGGGCAGGACATCGGCGCAGTTTCCGACGAGTCCGATTGAAATCGATTGTCGATCGTTCCGAGCTTGGTCGATTAACTGGAGCGCTTCATCGAGCGAGTGGGCGATCTTGTCGCAATAGCCGCTCTTCAACCTCTTTTCGATCCGCGCTGGATCGACTTCGACACCGAGAAGAACGGCGCCGTTCATCGTCGCAGCGAGCGGTTGCGCGCCGCCCATTCCGCCGAGTCCGCCGGTCAGCACAAATTTTCCTTCAAGCGATCCACCGAAATGTTTACGCCCTGCAGCGGCAAACGTTTCGAATGTTCCCTGAACGATTCCCTGGCTGCCGATGTAAATCCACGAGCCGGCGGTCATTTGGCCGTACATGGTCAGGCCTAAACGCTCAAGCCGATTGAACTCCGCGTAGTTGTTCCACTGTCCGACGAGATTGGAGTTCGCGATCAAGACGCGCGGCGCTTCGTCGTGCGTCCGGAACTTACCGACCGGTTTCCCCGACTGGACAAGGAGTGTCTCGTCATTTTCAAGATTGTGCAGCGATTGGACAATCGCATCGAAGGCTTCCCAGCTCCTCGCGGCGCGACCCGTTCCGCCATAAACCACAAGTCGATCTGGGGCTTCGGCTACATCGGGATCGAGATTGTTCATGAGCATCCGCATGGCCGCTTCCTGATGCCAGCCTTTGCAGCTCCGTTCGTTGCCGCGCGGTGTATGAATGATTCGCTTTTCGCTCATAACTTTTCGTCTTCGCTATCAAAGTCACCTCTGCGAATTGCCTCCGCCACGCGCGCAATATCGTTGGAGAGCGACCGATCTTGTATCAGCGGCGGCGCAACTTTCCTGACGGCAGTAAACGCTCGCTCCACACCGGCTCCAGCTTTGAGCGGACGTCGGTGCTCCAGGGCTTCTGCGGCGGCGAGCAATTCAATCGCCAGCAAATTTTCCACCAGAGTGACCATCGTACGCAGTTTCAATGCTCCGGTCATGCCCATCGCCACGTGGTCCTCTTTTCCAGCCGAAGTAGGAACGTTGTCGATGCTTGATGGATGGGCGAGCACTTTTGCTTCGTTAAGCAACGCGGCTGCGGCGACATGGGCGATCATGAATCCGGATTCCATTCCGGGATTTCGGGCGAGAAATGCGGGCAAACCTTCGTTCATATCGGGGTTTAGGAGCCGCTCGATCCGGCGCTCGCTAATGCCCATCAAGTCTGTCAGGGCCATTGCCGCGTAGTCGAATGCGATGGCAAGCGGCGCGCCGTGAAAATTGCCGCCCGAAATAACGTCACCGCTCTCGGCGAAAACAAGCGGATTATCGGTCGCCGAGCCCGATTCGATCAGGAGCACGTCTTCACAATGTGAGAGAGCGCCGCGGATCGCGCCGTGCACCTGCGGCATGCACCGCAGACTGTATGCGTCCTGGATGCGCGGATCATTCTTAAGATGCGATTGCCTAATCTCGCTTCCGTTGAGGAGCGATAGGAGATGCTGGGCCACAGCTTTCTGGCCGGGATGTGGCCGCGCATCCTGCAAACGTGCATCGAATGCCGCTGGAGTGCCCTTTAGTGCTTCCAGACTCATCGCGCCGGAAACGTCCGCGACGCGAGAGACTCGTTTCGCTCGGAGAAGCGCCAGCCCGCCGACGGCGTGCATCGCCTGGGTGCCGTTGAGTAGGGCCAGACCTTCTTTTGCTTCGAGACGCTGCGGTTTCAATTTCGCGCGCCGCAATGCTTCGGCGCCCGGCATTCGCTCGCCTTCGAAAAACGCTTCGCCTTCGCCGATCAAGCTTAAGGCGAGGTGCGCGAGCGGGGCAAGGTCGCCGCTGGCTCCGACCGAGCCTTTTTCTGGGACGACTGGACACAGGCGGCGGTTGAGCATTTCACAAAGCATCTCGATGATTTCGAAACGGACGCCGCTGAAACCGAGAGCGAGCACATTTGCCCGCAACAACATCATTGCGCGCACTTCCGGTTCGGAGAGTGGATCGCCGATGCCGCAGGCGTGGCTGCGAACAAGATTGAGCTGAAGCTGGCCCAAGCCATCGGACGGGATGCGAACATCGGAAAGTTTGCCAAAGCCGGTGCTGACACCGTAAACCACGGCGTCGCGTGCGATGATATCTTCGACGACCTTGCGAGAAGCAAGAATGCGAGGCCGGGCTGAGGCTGCGACTTGAACAGGTGCACCATCACATGCCACCGCCGCAATTTCAGCGAGTGTCAGTGCCCGACCGTTCAATTCCATGTGTGCATCTTAACTGCAATCGCTAAATCGTTAAATCGTTAAAGCGTAAGAATTGCCAGGGGCTGCCACTGCCGGGCGTGCCGAGATTACGACCAGTAATGGCAAGCGAGCGCACATATCTCGTATGAGTGCTATGAGACATACGGGGTCGCGTAAAAAAGAAAAAGGCCAGGTCGGCCACGACCTGGCCTCTTTGCGCAAACTAATCGCAGACAGCAAAATCGGCCGCCAACCTATTTCCCGGATTTCGGAGCTGGGGTTACTACCTCCTCCTTCTTTTGCGCACAAGCACCTAGTCCCAAAGCAGTGACCAGTACGGCCACAATCATGATCATTTTCACAAATTTCAATCTATCTCGCCTCCTTTCCGAGCAGGTTGCTGCCCTGTTCTAGGTGGGGAAGTTCGCGGACGCAACGCTTTTTTCAACTTTTTCGCGTGTCTGAGCTCCGAGCGGACAATAGGCTCAGCCGCCCGATCTATTTCGAGTAACCGGTCGTACCCGCAGTGTGGGTCACCGTCTCCTCTTTTTTAGCACAAGACCCTAGTCCCAAAGCAGTGACTAGTACGGCCATAATCATGATCGCTTTTAAAAATTTCATTCTTCCTCGCCTCCTCTCTCAGCAGGTTGCTGCTGCCACCTCTTAAGCGGCAGGCTCGGTGGACGCAACGCTTTTTTCTCCATTTTTTTGAGTCCGTAGATCGTGCAGTTTATTCCTCGATCGTTACGTGAGCACCCTCATCAACAAGCTCAAACAAGTCTACGACATCAATATTTCGCATTCGGACGCACCCGTGGCTGGCTGGCCTGCCGATTTTGTCCTCGTGTTTGGTGCCGTGAATGTAAATGAAACGGTCGCGCGTATTGGCGTTGTGCTCATCCAGGCCATCGAGCCACAAGATGCGCGACATCACCAAGTCCTCAGTCGGAGGAAGCTGATCGCCGGGTTTCAGCGGCACGCGACTTTGGAAAACAGCATCGCTTGGCAAGCCGCCGCCGATCTTCTCTGCGACACGGAAGCGGCCGGTTGGTGTTTTCATGCTGCCTTCCTCAGTCCCGATTCCAAATCGCGAAGTGGACACCGGGTAGTTGCGGATTGGCATCTCGTCTTCCATCAGGGTGAGGCGCTGATCACGGATCGAGATGTGAATGTTTTTCACTTCTGGCTAAATACCTGCGCCGAATTGAGAATCAAGCCCAACTCCCCAGCTGCCAGGCAAAGCGGTCGTGCGCCACATTTGCATGCGATCGGCGCGGCGATAGAATCCGGCTGCACATGAAAGGTTATCACGTCGCGATCGTCGGGGCGACTGGCGCGGTCGGTCAGGAGCTTTTGCACGTGCTCGAACGACGGAGCTTTCCAGTGGCAAGTCTGCGGCCAATCGGTTCGGCGCGTTCCGCCGGGCAATCGGTTCGGTTTCGCGACGAATCTATCCAAGTGCAAGAGCTCGGCAGTAAATCATTCGATAAGATCGACATTGCCTTTTTCAGTGCCGGCGGCGAGATCTCGCGAAAACATGTTCCCATCGCCTCCCAGGCAAACGCAATCGCAATCGACAATTCATCCGTTTTTCGCATGGAGCCTCACGTGCCGCTCGTCGTTCCCGAAATCAATGCGGAGGACGTGCGGCGGCACCGCGGTCTGATTGCCAATCCGAATTGCACAACGGCGATCACGCTGATGGCACTTTACCCTTTGCACCGCGTTTTCGGCGTTCGCCGGGTTTTCGCCGCAAGCTATCAAGCCGTTTCCGGCAGCGGCACGCGCGCAATCGAGGAATTGAAACGGCAGACCAAAAGCGCCGTCCAGGAGCAAGAGTCTCGGCCGGCGCCGGTGCACCCGGCTACAGTTCCTGCCCAGGCTACGATTTATCCCCACCCCATCGCGTTCAACCTTCTCCCGCATGTCGATTCATTTCTCGAGAGCGGTTACACCAAAGAGGAAATGAAAATGCAAAATGAAGGACGCAAGATCATGCATTTGCCGCAATTTAATGCCTCGGTGACGTGTGTTCGCGTGCCCGTTTATCGTGCCCACTCAGTCGCGGTAAATGCGGAATTCGAGCAGCCGGTCTCAGTCGAACGCGCCCGAGAAGTTCTGGCAACAGCGCCGGGGATCGAGCTGGTCGATGAACCGCACAGCAATCGTTATCCGATGCCGCTCAATGTTACCGGCAAGGACAATTGTCAGGTAGGTCGCGTGCGTTTGGACTGCGCTCTTGAGAACGGCCTTTCCTTTTGGGTTTCGGGCGATCAACTGCTCAAGGGCGCAGCGTTGAACGCGGTGCAGATCGCGGAGCTGCTGTAGCCGCGGCGCTGTGTCGCCGTGCGGGGTGGGATCGCACCGCCAACGCCTCGACAGAGCGAGGCGGCTACATCCAAACCACCCCCGGATTAATTCCGGGGGCCGTCGATTACCCCAAAAACTGAATTCGTTTTATCGAGGACCAGGAGTCGGGGATGCCTTTTCGCCCTTTTTCTTTCCGCCCTCTGGTTTTCCTTGCCCGTGTTGTTCGCCACCGGGAGGTCCTCCGCCGGGCTGTGCACCTTGCCCTTTTTGTTTTCCGACACGGGTTTCACCTGGAGCTGCGCCGGACGGCTGCGCGCCAGCATGACCAGGCGCAGTCGGCGGAGTTGCCGCTTCCCCTGTTGGGCGGCCTACATGCCCGCCCCGTTCGGGCGCGTTCGTCGTGCCGCCGGGTGGCGGCTGTTCCGGACTTGGGCTGGAGATGCTGCGCTCACGTCCTTTGTGTTTGCCCGAAGGCTGCGTTGCCTCGGGGGCAGTTAGGGCTGCACCGGGTTGCGCGGACGGCAGTGGAGTCGTCTCCAATCTCCCCCTACCAGGCCTGCCATGCTCTTTTCCAGGCGGAGTGTGTTCGATGCTTGGTGAAGAGCCGCCAGCGGGTGATCCTGATGGCGTACCGGTCATGCCTGGGTGAGCGCCGGGCCTCCCAGGCCGACCGCCTCTTTCAAATGGAGAAGGCGACGCACCTGGAGAAGCTGCCTCCGCAGGTGACCGGGCGCCCTCGGGAGTTGTTCCGGGCACAGGCCGTCCGCGGCGTTTGCCTCTTTCAGGTGGCGTCGTTGTTGTGCCTGGTGAAGTCACCGGACCTCCTGCAGCGGCTGGTGCTGTCGCGCCTGGCGAAGCCTCGCCTGCCGCCCGCCCTTTCGCAGCGGCGCCTGTTGGCGGCGGAACGTTCTTTGGATTCTCGGTTTTAATTTTCTCTTTTACCTGCGCCTCATTAGCAACGCCCGCCCAGCCCTTCTCGATTTTCGGCTGAGCGACTTTCGCTTTTACCTTTGGAGGGGCGGCGGCACCCGCCGGCGCCTTGTTGATTTTTTGCGGAGCCGCCACGACGAGTTTGTCGCCCTGCACTTTCGTCAGAGCACCGGTTTTGGCAGCGGTGGATAAATCAGCAGTCGATTGGCGCTCGAGCTGAAGGCGCTGAATTGGCCGGCTCGAGTAAGAGCTCAGCGTGTTGTAATCAGGCCCGTAGTTATACACCACATTGTTCTGAACCGCGATGTTGGTCACGTTCACAGTGTTGTTGATATAGGTGATGTTTTGCGACGGCGCGAAAATGCGATCGCGCAGGACCGGCTCACCGATAAAACGAACATCGATAAAATTGTAGTAGAGCGGCCCGATATCGAGCTCGATGTCCACGCGGCTACCGATTGGACGTCCTTCGTATACAATCCCTGGGCCGCGAGGAGGCAGCGGAGCCCACCCGACATAATCGCCCCCGGTTCGCCATGAAACCCAGGCCGGCCCCCATTCAAGGTCGCTCCCAGGAAACCAGACCCACCCGTAGTCTGCCATATTTGCCCAGCGACCATAGTGATAGGTGGCCCAGCCGAAATCCTCGTAGGAAACCCATGTCCAGCCTACATCAGTGTAAGCCCAATAGCCGTCGGCATAAGGACGCCAGTTAGGATCGCTGACGGCCACATCGGGCTGCCAGCCATAGCCGTAGCCTTCAACATCAATCCAGTTTCCGCCGGAAATATTGTCATAAAAGAAATCAATCGAGACATCGGCCCGGGCCTGCGGGAGAGCAGGCAAAACAAGAGCGAGCATCGCTAATGCAAAAAATATTCTTTTCATATTTGAAAGGTTTTGAGGCATTGGACTTACCGCCTGGCGATTTATTCATTTCGGATTCGAGTGACACGTGGTGAACGCGCGTGCAGGGCCTACAAAGTCTTCGGCGCGGCAAATCCCCACGAAGGTCACAATCATCGCGAAGTCATTGTAGGGTCTGTGCCAGACGCCAATGTGATCTTTCGGCATTTCACAGAAAACGCCCAACAAATCCCGGCGTTTGGCACAAACGGCCTACAAAGACTCGGATTCGTCTCCAGGGGATATTTTTTATTTCTTCTTTCGATTTTCGCCTGCCGGCGCGCTGGTCGCATTGATGCGCGCTGCCCGCGACGGATCCATGCCGAGCGTAACGCTCACCGTCATTCCCGGCTTCAAATCAGCAATGCTCGCTCGCTGACCGTTCACAGTGATCTCAGTGAACTGTGTAATCGTGAGCGTCCTGGTCGTGTTTTGGTCGCTTACAGTAACCGCGTTACCAGTTACGCTTGAGATGGCCGGCGCGTGATATGCCGGAGTTGGTGTCGTCTTCTTTTTCCTGCCCTTGCCGAAAGCCGGAGCCGACGCGATGGCCGCAACGAGAATCCAGACCACGAACAACAGCCTCGTCCTCATGATCTGCGTTTAACAGAATGCAGGAGGCTTGGCTACGTTGAATTTGTTGGCCCGACCGGCCAGATTCCTCTTTCTAACCACGAATGAACACGAATAGACACGAATAAATCAGAAACGATCTGACAAACGTGCAGCGCTGTAGCCACGGCGCTGTGTCGCCGTGCGGGTGGATCACGCTGGGAGCGCCTCGACCGAGCGAGGCGGCTACAGCGCCTGCAAGTCTTATTAGTGTGCATTCGTGGTTAGCATGATGCGCAAAAAGCAAGGCCGATGTGAACGCGAACGCCGATTACAGAATGACCCAAGGGAAAAAAATGGGCCGCATGTTTCTCTATGGAACCCTGTGTGGGGTGATGATGGCTGCTGCTGTCACGTTTTTGGTCGCAATCCCCGCGAACAACGATCATTGGCGGGTGGAGATCGTAAAACGCGGCGGCGGGACCTGGTGCTTTGATAAGAACGGCAAGCTCAGCTGGATGTGGACAGCTCAACCGCTTTCCAAGTCTGCCCACCCGGCAAAGGTAATTGTTCCTCAGTCGCGGCCAAAGCCGATCTCTTCTCCCGGGCCAATCGATACGAGTAAGTTATAAGGTGAGAAATTGGCGTTCGTAGCGGCGACGACCCTGCAACACCCATGTCACTTGTCCGCCGTGGTCAGCGCAGGAGTATCCAGCGGTTCGTTCGGAGTTTTTCTTTAACAGAAGAAAACGAAGGTTCCAGAAGGCCTGGGGGACTAACCATCCGGCCAAGCAGAAGGCGAGAGAAGTTGTAGGCCCCGAAGGAAACCAAACCTGCTCCTCTTGCTTCGCCGTGATCTAGAGCTCTTCGGCTTGCTTCCGCAGCTTTTCTTTTACTTCGGAAAACCTGGGGTCTGAAATTTTATCCAGGAAAGACAAGGCTTCAGCTTTCTTGCTCTGTTTCAGGGTGACTCGCGCGAGCTGCAAGTAGGCGAAGTTCCGGTTCGTGGAGAGCTCGAGATAATGCTGCCAGGCGACCTGGGCCTCTTTCCAATCGGGGTTCGGGATTCCATAGAATGTTTCCGCGTAAGCTCGGGCATATTCCACGTCGGTCGGCGCCAGCCGGCTGGCTTCGCGAAATTGAAACAGAGCGCGTTTCAACAATTCCGCAGAATCGATCTTCCAAGCGGCGGTCAAATCTTTGCGGAGGATGAATTCGACGTTCCCGAGGTCGAAATGATAAGCGGGATTGTCACCGTCGGAGCGAACCGCCAAAAGAAACTGCTCCGCTGCTTCGACGACGCGGCCTACCCTGAGGTAGGCACCCCCCAACGAGCTGGCCGCTTCCGCATTTTCCGGCTCGAGCCGTTGCGCTGTCCGCCAATGTTCGACGGCTGCTTCCGCCTGCCCGTTTTCCCAGAGAAATGCGGCAAGGGCGTTTTGCGCCGGGGCAGACTGCGGATTGTCCCGGACGAGTTGGTAGTAGATTTGCTCCACACGCAGACGGTCTTTTGCCGTTACGTTAGGATTCGCGAGCGCCTGCGCTGCCTTATGAGCCGCTTTGATTTCTATCCACGTTCTTGCCGACGCCCCGATGGATTCCGCACGCCCGAGCACAGGCGTAAAAAGCAAAATGAGGAGTGTGGCTGCAGCCCTCTTCCATTCACTCCAGTAGCTCCGCCCGTGGTTGCTGATTATCATAGCGGTCGCTCTTCCTGGAGAGATCACGTTCACATGCACAAAAATAGGACTCGCTGGAGTCCTCGACTTAATTGGTCGCCACCCGCAACCGTTGTTCACGGGAGGCTTACGTCTTTTTTCGGGACTCGCTTGATTATACCACAAAACAGCAAAAGAAAACCAAGGGCGCCGGCGATGACGTTGAGCCACGGATAAGCACAGATTCACCCAGCGCGGCGAAGCGGCAGCCAAAGGAAAACCACGAATAAACGCGAATCGACACGAATTGGAACATGAGGAATTAGAGTTCGCCGCTGCAAACGCCCCGCAACATTTGTGTCTATTCGTGTCCATTCGTGGTTAACGCATACAAAAGCGCCCCGTCCGCCGGGGCGCTTTAAAACCAGGTTACGAAACTCTCTTTCGAATTATTGCGGCGCGCGAAAAGGCGACCCCTTTTTATATAGATCGATCCTTGCGCGTATGGAATCCGCGAAATCATTTTCCCCGGCGGCTTTCGCGATGGAAAACGCCTCTTCGCCTGTCTTTGTGGCCTCGTCAAAGCGTCCCGCATTCGCATAAGCAGCGGCAAGCGTGTCGAGCTCTCCGCTTTCTTTGCAGCCTGAGATTCGGCAGGCTTGCTCGGCCAGCCGTACAGCCTCAGCAGCATTTTGAGTTGCTGCTTTGCCTCGGTCGGTGGCGTAAATCCACGCCAGGCTTACCATTGCTGGCACATAGTCGGCCTTAATCTGTAATGCGGCCATGTAGTGAGCTGTCGCATCTTCCGTCCTGCCCTCTTCCCGCAGGAGCGACGCGATATGGTAGTGAGCCTCGACAAACCCGGGATTAAGACGGAGCGCCTCCGAATATTGGGCCATCGCTTCATCCCGGGCATGTTGTTTTGCCAGGAGATTGGCGAAATTGGCGTGAGTCGCGGCCGAGTCCGGAGCCAGTTGCAAAGCGATTTGAAACTCCCGCATCGCCTCCTCTGTTCTTCCTGCTTCGCCGAGCATGACTGCATAAGCGTTATGGACTTTCACATTCTCGGGCTCCAGTCGCGCGGCATCGCGAAAATGGATCAGCGCTTCTTGTAGTCTCCCCTTGCGAGCAAGGGCGAGGCCTAGATTTTCATGAGCATCGCCCATGGACGGGTCAAGCTTCAGCGCATTTTGAAAAGCGTCGATCGCCTCCACCAGTTTCCCTGTGGCTGCGAGTGATCCCCCAAAGTTATTCCAGACGGTTGCGTCGCCGCGGGGATGATTCTTCAACACGGCTTTGTAATGGGCAATGGCTCGATCGTCCTGTCCTTGTTCCGCGAGTGCGTAACCGAGGTTGGCCTCGGCTGGACCATGATCCGCCGTTACATTCACGGCGTGTTGGAAAAGAGCGACGCTATCGTGCCAGTATCGCAGTTGCGCACGCGTAAGGCCGGCGCAAAGCACCAATGCAATTGACACGGCCAGAGCTTGAGCAAATCGAGGAATACGCAACCGGTTCAGCGCGTCCCGTCCGCCCCACGCAAGAATGATAAACAGACCGATGAGAGGAATGTAAGTGTAACGGTCGGCCATAGACTGGAGACCCACCTGGACGATACCGATGACCGGAACGAGGGTTATAAGGAACCAGAACCAACCTGTGAGAACGTAGGGTTTGTGGCGCCTGATCAGAATGGCCACTGCCGAAACAATGACCAGCGCCGCGAGCGAAAGAAAAGCGAGGAATAGCGACGGATGCCGGTTGTAGGGGTAGAACACGGCGAGGCCACTGGGCCAGACCAGTTTCCCGATGTAACCAATGTAGGCAAGTGTCGTATTTTGCACGCGCACGAAAATCGGAGCCAGATCCAGCGGAGCTATCGCGTGGACCTGATGCTGGGCGAACAGCGTGACTGCGCTCGAAGCGATGCTGAATGCGAGGAATGGAAGCTTTTCAATCAACAGACGAAAAGTCCTCCGTTCCGCAAAGCGTCCCAGAGGCCAGTAGTCGAGTAGCAGCAATACAAACGGCAGTGACACCAGCATCGGTTTTGCCATGAGACCGATGCCAAATAAGAGCAGTGCGAAGAAGTAACGGGAAATCCGATCGGTCTTCGCATAATCGGTATAAACGACGAGTGCGAGGATCCAACAAAGAG
>Ga0207697_10000629_pt1 | contig 20075 bp, 17 predicted proteins | sample KBSSwiS5withPhiX_FD_184293 | JGI IMG/M metagenome (GOLD analysis project Ga0207697, IMG submission 184293) | Switchgrass rhizosphere microbial communities from Kellogg Biological Station, Michigan, USA, with PhiX - S5 (SPAdes) (version 2) | ecosystem: Host-associated > Plants > Roots >... | reverse complement strand
ATCCACAAGAGGTACTGAAGAGAAGGCCATATTGGCCTCCCGCCTCTACCCACTTTATCCACTTGGACCCGCGCTACTCCTCCTGCGTATGCGCCGGAAACGGCGACTTCCATTATCCTCGGACGCAGATGCAGCATTCAAGCTGCAATTCCTTGGAGGCCCAATATGCGGACGGTCCTGTTGGCAGGCGGTCTGGGTTCTCGCCTGTCTGAAGAGACGGTGCTGATCCCCAAGCCGATGGTGGAGGTGGGCGGACGCCCGATCATCCTGCACGTCATGGATATATACAGCCACTTCGGGCATCATGATTTCATCGTCGCCTGCGGATACAAGTCGCTGGTGATGAAGAAGTTCTTCCACGACCTGCACTTCCTCAACAACGATTTCACGGTCGCCCTGGGCAACGGCAAGGTTTCCCTGCGGCAGACGCGGTCCATCGACTGGAATATTTCGGTCGTCGACACCGGTGAACATTCGATGACCGGCGGTCGGCTGCTGCGCCTCAAGGACTGGTTGGGCGACGAGCCGTTCATGGTCACTTATGGCGACGGTGTCGGCAATGTCGACATCGATGCCCTTCTGGCCTTCCACAAATCCCATGGCGGCCTGGCCACGGTGACGGCTGTCCAGCCGCCGGCCCGTTTCGGCAATCTGGAGCTGGACGGCAACCGCGTTTCCGAATTCACCGAGAAGGTCCTCAAGCACGAGACCTGGATCAATGGCGGCTTCTTCGTCTTCGAGCCAGAGGTGCTGGGCTATCTCGACGGCGACCACCAGCCGCTCGAACAGGAGCCGCTGACCCGTCTGGCGCAGGATGGCGAATTGTTCGCCTACAAGCATACCGGCTTCTGGCACCCGATGGACACGCTGCGCGACCGCGATCACCTGAACGGCTTTTGCCAGTCGGGGGCGCTGCCATGGATGGCCTTTGCCGCAGCACGGTCCGAGCCGCCGAGGATGCGCCCGAGCCTGTCGGTGCCCAGTGCGATGTCCGCATCCCCGCTCCGCTAACCCCAGTCACATCGAAACATGAGGCAAAGCAATGCGCGTAAACTATGGTCAGACCGTTCATGGGCAAGGGGAGACCGATGCGGTCGTCGAACTCCTGCGCACCTCCACCCAGATGGGGGCCAAGGTTCGCGCCATGGAAGCGCGGGTTTCCGCCTTGTTCGACATGCCGCACGGTATCATGGTCAATTCGGGTTCCTCGGCGAACTATCTCGCCGTCGAACTGCTGGACCTGCCCCCCGGCAGCGAGGTGATCACCCCGGCGCTGACGTTCATGACCACCGTGGCGCCGATCGTCCGCAACCGCTTGGTGCCGGCCTTTGTCGACGTGCGCGAAGGCACCTACAATATCGATGAAGACGCCATCGAGGCGATGATCACGGACCGGACGCGGGCGATCCTCGTGCCGTCGCTGATCGGCAATCTGCCCGACTGGGACCGCCTCCGCGCGATTGCCGACACCTATGGGCTGAAGCTGGTGGAGGACAGTGCCGACACGCTCGGTGCGACGCTTCGGGGCAGGAGCACGGGCTCGCGGTGCGACATCAGCACCACCAGTTTCTACGGCTCGCACGTCATCAACGCGGCTGGCAATGGCGGCATGATCTGCGTGCGTGACAATGAAATGGCGCGCCGCGCAATTTTATTGCGGTCCTGGGGCCGGTCCTCATCGCTGTTCGTGGAATCAGAGAACATCGAAAGCCGCTTCAACGTCTCGCTCGACGGCATCGAATATGATGCGAAGTTCGTGTTCGAGGAGCTGGGTTATAATTACGAGCCGTCCGAAATCGGTGCGGCCTTCGGTCTCGTGCAGCTCGACAAGCTGCAGCACAACATCGTCCAGCGTGAGCAGAATTATGCGAGACACATGGTGTTTTTCGCCGAATATGCCGACTGGTTCATCCTGCCGCGCCAGATGCCCGAAGCGCGCACCGGCTGGCTCGCCTTTCCGCTGACGATCAGGCCGGACGCGCCCTTTACCCGGCGCGAGCTGCAGATCTATCTGGAACGCCGCGACATCCAGACCCGTGTGGTCTTCACCGGCAACGTCCTGCGCCAGCCCGCCATGGCCGGCGTCGAAGTCCGCGCGGCACCCGGCGGCTATCCGGTCGCGGACGCGGTGATGCGGGGCGGCATGCTGCTCGCCTGCCACCACGGGCTGACGGAAGAACAGCTCGCCCATGTCCACAGCAGTTTCACCGACTTTGCCAGGCAGTTCCAGTCGCCCCGCCGCGCCGCGAACGCCGCGTGAAACCAGGGAACAGCACATGACCAGCCTGGATCAGTGTCGCACCCACCCAGCGCCTGACCCATGGCTTGCGCCGTGAACCGACATCGCGGAGGCTGGCCGGTGCCACAGAGGGTGCTGATAACGGGGGGCGCCGGCTTTATCGGGTCGCACCTTGCACGCGCGCATATCGGCAATGGGGACGAGGTCCATATTCTGGTCCGGCCGACGGCTTTGCTGGATCCGGACCGGGTGCACAGGGACGTTATCGTCCACCGGGTCGATCTGACCAACTATGCCGCCCTGATGCCTTGTCTGGCAGCGGCGCGGCCGCGTGCGATCTATCATCTGGCGACCGATGCCGGGCGCAGCCAGATATTGCCGGAGCCGCATGACATCGCAGCGCTGACCAGCGACCTTAACAATGTCCTGCGACTGGCCGCAGCCGCGGCCGAGGGACCCGCCAAGCCAGAGCTGCTGATCGCTGGCCAGTCGCTCGCCGTCTATGGCAATGGCGCCTCGCCATCGGCCGAGGATCAACGGGAGGCGCCGATCGCGCCCTATACCGCGTCGATGGTGGCGGCCGCCCACTATCTCGCGGTGATGCAGCCGCGCCTGCCCTTTTCCGTGCTGCATGCGCGGCTTGGCCTGACTTTCGGGCCGGGCCAGGCGGACAGTTTCTTCATCCCCTGGCTGGTCGACCGCTGCATGAGGCGCTTGCCGTCCGAGGTGCGGACGCCCGATGACAGGCGCGACCTCATTCATGTCGATGATATCGTTGCGGGCCTCATGGCGATGAGCCGGACACCGCTTCCCGGCGGCACGACCATCAACCTGGCGGCGGGCGTGGCGCCGACCATGCGCGAAATAGCCGGGCTGATCCTGGAACTCACCGGTGCCGACCCGGACCTGATCCAGTTCGCGCAGGGTCCGCACAGGGACATACGCGGCCGCTCCCTTTGCTGCCAGATCGATCGCGCCTGGGAGATGCTGGGTTGGCGGGCCCGGGTTTCGCTGCGGGAAGGGATCGCCCGGCTTGTGGCCAGCTACGCCTCCGAGAGGGTCGAATGATGGCAAGGCGGTTTCTCGTTTCCATTCTCGTCCCCGCCTATAACGAGGAGGGCAATGTCGAGCGGGCCTATGCGGAGATCACCCGCGTGTTCGACGGCCTGCCCGACTATGACCATGAGATCGTCTTCACCGACAATCATTCGACCGACCGCACCTTCGCCTTGCTCAGCGACATCGCCCGGCGCGACAAGCGGGTGCGCGTGATCCGTTTTGCCCGCAACTATGGCTATCAGCGCTCGGTGCTGGTCGCCTATCAGAATGCGCGCGGCGATTGTTCGGTCCAGATCGACTGCGACCTGCAGGACCCGCCGTCGCTGATACCCGAGATGCTGGCAGAATGGCGGCGGGGTCATCAGGTGGTGTACGGCATTCGCCGCTCCCTCCCCGACGGACCGGTTACCACGGCCATGCGGCAGGCCTATTATTACATGGTCAACGCGCTGAGCGAGGATGACCTGCCGGTCAATGCGGGCGAGTTTCGCCTGGTCGACGGCCGGCTGCTGGCCGAATTGCGCCAGGTGTCCGACACCAGCCCCTATGTGCGCGGGCTGATCAGCTCGATGGGCCATTCGCAGGTCGGCCTCGAATATGATCGCGGCGCGCGGCAGGCGGGCGAGAGCAAGTTCCCGCTGAGCAAGATGATCTCGCTGGGCCTGGACGGCGTGCTCAATCATTCGCTCGTTCCGCTGCGCATGGCGTCGGCAATCGGCATGCTGGTGGGACTGTGCACCATGCTGCTGCTGGTGGGCTATCTGGCCGGGCGCCTGATATTTGGCCAGCATTGGCCAGCGGGTTTCGCGACGACGACCTTGTTGCTGTTGCTCGGCATCACGCTCAACGCGTTGTTTCTCGGCGTCATCGGCGAGTATCTCGGGCGTATCTTCCTGCAGGTGAAGGCGCGGCCAAAGCCGATCGTCGAGGCAATCGTCGACGGCGGGCGGCGGCTCGATCCGCGCTCGCGCGAACCCGAAGAGGCAGCGGCGGAACCGTCGGTCGAGCCGCTCCCCCTTTAGGGCCGCGGCCGCCGGACCAGCAACAGCGGCGCGCTTCCCTCTTCCGCATGCCGGAGCTGGACCGCCTGCGCCACATAGCCATTGACGCGGGCGAAGCGCACCAGCGGTTCTTCCAGCCGGTCCTGCGAGCCGAGCAGAATGGCGGACGGCGGGTTGGCGGCGAGGATCGCGCCGATCGTCCCCGGCGCTGCGAGATTGTGGAAATAGCGCCGTTGATCCGCCGGGATATAGTCGCTCGCCCGGTAGACGAACTGATCCAGCGCCAGATGCGGGTAGACGGCCCGTCCGCCTTCCAGCGGATATATCGGGAGCAGCGTCGCCACCGGCCCCGCCGCGCCGCCGCGCGCGATGCTGTCCGCCAGTTTCCGGGCGTCCTCGTGCACGACCACGCCGGTCCAGTCGCCGGGCCGGGCGAGCTTGGTCAGCGCGGGAAAGAGCATCGGTCCGCCGGCAACCACCGCCATGAGGAACACGGCGGCGATAACCGGGCGCGCGCGGCTCTGCCCCGGCTGCTCCAGCGCATGGAGCATCAGCCCGATCAACAGGATCACGAACACAAATGCCGTCGAATGATATTGCGGGAAGGACGGGGTGGGCATGAATGACGCAAGCACGCTGATTGCCACGATCGATGCCATCAGCAGGATCGGGCCCGTCCGGAAGCGGCCAAGCCAGGCCAGCCCCTTCGCCGGCGTGGACCATGCCGCCACGGCCAGCAATGTGATGATCAGCATCGGCAGCAGCATGGTCGTGCCGCTCAGCCAGATACGATGTGCCAGCATCAGCTTGTCGCGCGGGCTGATGAACTTGGGATCATGGATTTCGGGGTGGGCGAGCCAGTAGGCAATCTGCGGGCCGCGGTGGAAGCTGAAGCAATGGGCGATGAAACCCGCTGGATCCTGCGCGAAGAAATAGAGGGTTGGAAGGCCGCCGACGATGCCGCCCAGGACAAGCGGCAGCACGCCGTTGCGCAAACGGCCGGCGAAACTCTGGTCCTGCGGCATCAGCAAGGCAGCGACCCCGAAAGGCGCCGATATCAGCACATAATTGGCCTTGAACCCCGCCCCCAGTGACAGCAGGAACCCAGCCAGCAGCATTGTATAAGGCCGCGCCGTGCCGCCTTGGGTACCGCGCAGAAAGGCAAGGATACCGAACAGCAGGAAGGGGGCGGCGATGAAATTGTTCGTCACCGCCATGCCGGCAGCGTCGAGAAGGACAGGGTTGAGCAGCAGCAGCGCCGCCAGCAGTCCGGTTTGGGCGATGCCGAGCCGGTACCGTTGGCCGAACAGCCATAATGCCAGCAGGCTGGCCAGCCACGCCGCAAAGATGACCAGGCGTCCGCCAAGAAGATAGTGGTCCGTGCCCGTCAATGCGTAGAGCGTGCGCAGCAGGATCGGCAAATTGGGGAAATGGCTGAAATTGATTTGCTGGTAGAGGCTCGCAGGGGAATACAGGATTGAGGCGGAAAGGTAGAATTCCTCGTCCCGCTGCAGATCGAATGTCATGATCCGCGCAAACAGGGCGAGGATAGCCAGGCCCCCGAGGCCATATAGCAATATCCGCGCGTTCCGGGACGCAGCCGGCGGCGCGGTGCTCCCCACGTCCGGTTCCCCTTGCAGTCGAGCATCCATGATGTTGATCCCCTGCCATGCGATTGCGGCCATCCCATCCGGCCCATGCGATCATAGCCATCTGCCGGCCGATTGCTGTGGGGCAGGGGAGGTAGCCCGCGCGCGACAGGGCGAGGGGTCGAACTTGATGATAGACCGGCGTTGGCAATGCGCCGCCGGGCGGCGGGGGCAGGCAAGACAGATCGGGATGGTGTCGAGTGCAGACGGCAAGCCAATTCTTTTCGATTTCTCCGGACCGGATCACCGCGCATCAGGAAGCCCGTTTCTTCACATGGCTGAAGACCGGCAACGCGACTTTCAAGCGCACCCAGCCCGGCCGCTTTCGCGAGATCGATGCGGCCGTCCTGCATGAAATTGCAAAGGTGGACGGGGCGCTGGGAGACATTCTCGACATCGGCATATCCTCGGGCACGACGACTCTGGAACTGCTCGGGGCGGCGAAGGCGGCAGGCCATGATCCGCGCGTGACCGCCACCGACCGGTCGCTGGCCGCGCGGCTGGTCTGCTGGCCCCTTGGCTTCAGCGCGCTCCTCGAACCGCAGGGCCACGTCCTGCAATATGGCGTGTTCGGCTGGCCGCTGCGGGCATGGCGGCGGCGCCTCGACTATCTCACCGGCATGGTGCTCGTCCAGAAGCTGGCGCAAGCCACGATCGGGCGCGCGGCCCGGCGGGCGGTCGAGCGCGGCCGTGGCCGGGACGTGGCGCTTGTCAGCCCCCGGCTCGCCAGCGCGAAGGGCGTGGAACTGGTCGAGGACGATGTGACGCAGCGAAACCCGGCTTTCCGCCGCCGCTATGATTTCGTTCGCGCGGCCAACATTCTCAACCGCGACTATTTCGACGAGAGCATATTGCGGCAGGCCGCGGCCAATCTGATCAGCTATTTGCGCGGCCCCGGATCATGGCTGTTCGTCATCCGCACGCTCGAGGACGGGCAGCAGCATGGCACCTTGTTCCGCCAGCAGGGGGCGGATGGTCTGGCCGTTGTGCATCGCTTTGGCCGGGGTTCTGAAATCGAGCCGCTTGTGCTTGAAAGCTCTGTCCAATGCTGAGGCGCAGGCCTGGTCCGAAAGGACAGGCCCGTAGCCGCTGAAAAATGTCGTCCGCGAATCTTCGCTTTTCAAATAACGCGATAGATGTGTTGTCCCTTTGGACAGGATGGCAATTGCGGAGACTGGCCCCGCCCCGTCCATTTTTCTTTCGCTCGATGACTATGGTTAATTTATGATGGGAGAGTTGGCGGGTATCACTGAAAATCGGGGGGAATCCTTATGGCTACCATCGTTGCAACCTCGGGAACCACGACCGGAACTACCACGGACGACAACATCACCGGCACGGCTGGCAATGATGTCATCAACGCCGGCGGTGGGGACGATGTGGTCTATGCCGGCGACGGCAATGACACGGTTCGCGGCGGTGATGGCAATGATACGCTGTACGGTGGAGCGGGCAGCGACATATTGGACGGAGGCACCGGAGGCGACACACTCGTCGGCGGCACGGGCAACGACACCTATACCGTCGATTCAACAGCGGACGTCGTCATCGAGCTGAACGGCGAAGGGGTCGACCTCGTCAAGTCCTATGTAACCTATATCCTCGGCAACTATCTTGAGAACCTGACGCTGCTTGGCACGGATCAGGTCGACGGCAGCGGCAACAGCCTCAACAACTCGATCGTCGGCAATACCGCCAACAACTGGCTTTACGGCATGGCCGGGAATGACCAGATCGATGGCGGCGTGGGCAATGACGTGCTGTTCGGGGGCGTCGGCAGTGACTGGCTCAATGGCGGCGCGGGCGGTGACACCTTCGTCTTTGCCGCGAGCGACGTTGCCGGCGGCAGCGCCACCGACCAGATCGCGGACCTCAATTTCTGCGCCGACGACCAGCTGCTGCTCAGCGGCTATTATGACGGCGGCGGCGTTGCCCTGGACAGCTATGCCGACATCGTCCGGCTGATGGACTCGCGCGCCAATGTCACGGTGACCAAGAAGAACGAAAGCGGCATCGCCAATATCGCGATCACCACGCCCAACGGCACGCAGACAATCGCGCTCACGGACACGAGCGGCAAGGGCACCGCCTGGGCGCAGTTCGAGGCAGCGGCGGTACGCCCGGTAGCCAATGGCGATAGCGCGACGACATCCGAGAAGTCGCCGGTGACGCTCGACGTGCTCGCCAATGATAGCGGGCCGGACCTGTCGATCGTCTCGGCCAGCGTCGTCAAGGGCCAGGCGACCATCGTCGACAACAAGATCTTGTTCGATCCGCATGGCGACTTCAATTATCTGGCCGCTGGCGAGAACGCGGTCGTAACGGTCGACTATCGTGTCGAGACGGCCGCCGGCCGCTGGACCACCGGCCATGCGGCAGTGACGGTCACCGGCGTAAACGATGCGCCCGAAATCACCGGGACGCATAGCGGCGATGTGTGGGAGGATGGCGACGGCGTCGCGCAGGGCCATTCGATCGTCAATGATCCTGATCAGGGCCAGTCCTCCTTCCAGGCCGGCACGACCGCCGGAACCTTCGGCTCGCTCAGCATCAATGCCGCGGGCGAATGGACCTATACGCTCGACCAGAATGCCCAGCCCCTCGCCACCCTCAACAGCGGCGAATCCGCCATCGAGCACATCGTCGTGCACACCGCGGACGGGAGCAATCATTCGGTCGAGATCACGGTCCACGGATCGGATGAGGTCGTGACGAAGCCGACCGCCTATGAAGGCGCCGATCCCAATGACAATGATGGCGTCACCGGCGGCGGGGTCCTGTTCAGCACGGTGACGAATTTCAACGGTGCGGATATCCTTTACGGCACCACTGGCGCGGACACGATCGACGCGCGCAACGGCAATGACAAGGTTTATGGCTGGGGCGGGGATGACATCATCTCCGGCGGCAATGGCGTCGATGTGATCTACGGCGGGTCCGGCAATGATCAGCTCTTCGGCAACCAGGCGGTGGATGCGCTGTACGGCGGATCGGGCAATGACATCATCAAGGGCATAGCCGGCGATGACGTGCTGATCGGCGGCTATGGCGCGGACGAGCTGACGGGCAATGACGGCGCCGACACTTTCCGCTTTCTCGACGTCCGCGACACCAACGACACGATCACGGATTTCACGTCCGGCCTCGACAAGATCGACCTGTCCAACCTGTTCGCCAATGGCCAGCCGGTCCATTTCGCCGCCCCGGTCGAGGCGCACACCTTCACCGCCCAGCGCGATCTGATCTGGTTTTTCGACGGGACCAATACGGTCATCCTCGGCAACACCGATGGTGACCTGGGCACGGCGGAGTTCATGATAACGCTGACCAGCAATCCGGCGCTGCACGCGGCCGACTTCCTGCTGTGACGGTGCGGTAACGGTCAGCGCACTGGACGTCCCGCGATCCGTTCGTTCGACGCGTAACTGAGGAAGTCCTCGATATTGGCCCAGCCATCATGGTCGGCATCGCCCCAAGGGTCGGCCACATTGGGATTGGTCCCATGCGCGCGCTCCCAGCTGTCGGACATGCCGTCCTGATCGGTATCGAGATAGGGATTGCCGTTGGCGATCGGTGGCAGCTGACGGTTGAGCTGGTTGATATGGCCGGTGCGCGTCCGCACTTCCTCCACGATACGGGTGTCGACAGCGTCGCGGGGAAAGGCGCCCGACTTGGCGAGGTTGGCCGCATAGGCCTCAATGGCGGTCACCGGGTGCATCGAGAAGGGGCATACCGGCCTGGTCACACGCGCCTGCTCGGCGATGGGTGCGACCGCCAGGCCCTTCCCGTCGATCACATTGCCGTCATAGAAGATATGGGCGGGGCCCTTTGACCCGACCAGGGGCCGGTCGATCGCCCATGCTGTCGCCGGGGTGTTGGGACCGCGCCTGTAATAGTTGTTGACGATGTTGACCGGCGTCCCGCCATAGCTCTCCCAAACCTCGGAAAACTGCAGCTGGCCATTGTAGAGGATGTTGTTGATGACATCGACGCAGGATCGCGGCGGGAAGTTGATGTCCGGATTGCGGTCGCCATTATGCGCGCAGATATTGTGAACGAAGGTCAGGCGCTGCGGTCCCTTGGGGTCGCTGGACAAAAGCGCGCATTTGTCATGCCGGGGGACGCCCTCCGCAAAGATCGACCAGGAGATGGTGATATTGTCGTTCTGGGCATAGCCGCCGACATTTTCGTCGCGTGCCCAGGACGCGCTGACATGGTCGAGGATGACGTTGCGGCTGCCCTCTATGATGAAGGCGCTGTCCGTCCGGCGCAGCTCACCGAAACGGTCCAGCCGGACGCGGATATGCCGGACGACGACATCATGGGTGTTCTTGATCACGAACGGCGTGGCCGCGCCCTTGCCGCCTTCATGGGTGATCAATATGCCCCCGCCCGGCGCGGTTTCGCCGGCGATCGTGATGAATGGGTTGTGGATATCGGGCCGCTTCGTCACATAGCGGATGACGCCGCCGACCCGGAATACGCATATACGGGGGCCGCTGGCGTCGATGCAGGCACGCAGGCTGCCCGGGCCGGTATCGGCCAGGGTCGTTACCATGATGATGCGCCCGCCCCGGCCGCCCCGCGACTGGCTGCCATAGCCTTCGGCGCCGGGAAATGCCGGGCGGGCGAGCGCGGCCGAGGCCAGCGAGCCGCCACATAGCAGCGCGAATGCGAGCCAGGCGGGAAACGATCTGCACATGGTGGTCATGCGGTCTCACCATTCCCTTTAGATGCGCGCCCGCAGGCCGAAGGAAATCCGGTATTTGGAAAATTCGTCGAGCGGGCGGACCGCATCGCGCTTCGAGGCGGTGGCCGATCCGAACACGGAGAAGCGCCTGTTCAACAGACGCTCAAGCTCGACCTGTCCGGTATAGGTGCTGCGGCTGCCATCGGGCGAGCCCCGATATTGGTTACGCGTCCAGGACAGGCCGGCGTTCAGCAGCAGGTTGTGCCGTATCTCCTGCTCGATACGCAGGGACAGGCGGGTGTCGGTACGGCCCGAGGCACCGCTGCGCACGGTGGCGACATCGCCCCGGAACAGATCGGCCGCGATGACCGTGCGCTGGCGGGGAGACCAGTAGAGCGCGCCGCTGAATCCGAGGCCGGTGAAGCCCCGTAGCTGGGAATCCTTGGGGTCGAAACGGAAAGCGCCAATCCCGATCTGCCCGCGCAGGCGGCCGGTCAGTTCGCGGCTGACGCCGACTTGCGCGCCATAGGTCGTGGCATCGCGATTGACGCCGCTGCTGTCGACATTGGTGTCGAAGTCGCGGTGGGTCACATAGGCTTCGGTGAAGAAGGCGAACGAGGACCGCTGGCGCAAAGTCATCCGCAGCGATCCGCGCAGGGCGGTCAGGTCCCTGTCGTCGTCCGCGCGCGACAGGAAATTGACGCGTTCCGCGCCGACATTGGCGAGCAGGGAGATGCGCGAACCGCCGGTGTCGAAGGCCAGGTCTCCGGCGAGGACATTGCTCCGCCTGGGCGGCGCAAAGATTGGCGCCCGCGCTTCGGGATCGGTCCGGCTCTCCACGGCGCGGTCGAACTTGACGTTCAGCCTGGCATTGGCGCGCGGGCCGACCAGGATTCGGCCGGACAGCGCACCGCCAAAGGTGGTCGCGCTTTCCGTGTCGTGATCGATATATTCGCGGACGTCGGCATAGGCCCGGGCGCTGACACTCGAACGCGCGCCCGCCAGACCCACCGTCACCTGCGGCTGGGCCTCGAGCACGAAATCATCTATTTCGTTGGACGAGGTCGCGTAGATATTATTGTCATAGCTGAGATGCGTATCGACGGCGATCTCTACGGTCGCTCGCCCCATATGATGCGTGACCGGTTCATAGCCCGGGCGGGGCAAGGCCTCGACCGAAAAAGGGGGCCGCATCTCCTGGGCGGTCGCATTGCCGGATGCGATCAGCCCGGCCGCCAGCGCCGCCGAGGTGAAGCTGGTGCCTCGGAAGCCGGGCGGCTTTGTCAGAACCATGCTTCCGGCACCACTATGTTGTCGTCGGGCATCAGCGCGGTGTCAGCCTCGGCGCGGCCGCGAATCGTGCGGCCGCCTTCCTTGCGGGTCACCGTGGCGCTGTTCTGCCGGGCGCGGAAGGTATAGCCGCCGGCCATCGAAACGGCCTTCTCCACCGTCAGGCCGGGGACATAGGGATATTGTCCGGGCTTCTGGACTTCGCCTGCGATATAAAATGGCCGGTACTTGGTGAGCTGCACGCTGACACGCGGGTCGATGGCCAGATTCCGTTCCTTCAGCAGGGCGGCGATCGACTGTTCGATATCCGTGGTGGAGCGGCCCGCGACCGGGACAGTGCCCACGAAGGGCAGGGACACCGCGCCGGTATCACCCACGGTATAGCTGTTGTTCATGGCGTCGAAACCGAAGACCCAGATACGGACTTCGTCACTGGCGCCGAGGCGATAGCCCGGCTCGCTGGCGGCCGTCAGCAATGGCAGATTCTGGTTGCCGCCGGCGCAGGCTGTCAGACAGAGGCACAGCCCGACAAGCAGGATTTTAGGCAGGATTTCAGGCAGGATTTCAGGCAGGATTTCAGGCAGGTTTTGAGGCAGGTGTTTACGGCTCATTGTTCGAACTCCCGCAAATCTATGCGTGGAGCTTAGGGCATAGCGGGGAGGGGTGTACGTGTCCTTTCGGGGAAAACCGTCCCCAAAATGAGTACTCTCAAGCTGCTATGTGCCGGGTTCCCGACCGGAGGCGCTGGACGATCACCGCCATGGCGATAATCAGCGGCACCGACCAACTGCGCGAGTACATGTGGGGCGCTGCCATGGAGAAGGCGATGAACACGAACGTGACCGCCAGGCCGAGGCCGGCAGTGCCGCGATCCCGCGCGAAGCCGTAAAGCGAGAGGATGATCGGCAAGGTCATCATCATCAGCCAGCCGATCAATGAAAAGACGCCGCCCTCGGCCCAGACCAGCAGATACATATTGTGCACGGGCATGCGGTCCACGCTGTCCACGCGAAACTGGTCGACACCCATGCCGACCAGCATCGTCTGGTCCACCAGCTGCCACGCCTCCTCGATCAGGGCTTCGCGGCCGACATAGGTGCCGGCCTGGGAGACGTCGCCCTGCTCGATGGCGCTGGCGACCCGCCGCTGGAATGCTTCCGGCAGGCTGTGGATCGCGCCCAGCGACACCAGCACCGCGACAATGGTCGCCAGCAGCGCGGACGCTCTGACGATGCGCCATTCGCCCGCGACCAGCAGGAAAAAGCCGCTCGCGAAAAACGCGCTCACAAAGCCTGTCACCGACCCGGTGAGCAGCAATCCGAGACCCAGAATGCCGATGCAGATGGTGGTCGCGAGGAGCCTGAAGCGGCCAATCCGTGCCAGATAGAATACGAACGGCATGGTCATCGCGATGACGGCGGCATTCCAGTTCGCGTCGGCGGTAAAGGCGCCCAACCGGTTGGACCCCGTGATGAATTCGAAACCGAACAGCTGCGCGGTCTGATAGTCGTGCGCGATGGTGAAGTAGACGACGGCCGCGAACAGTTCCATCGAGGTTACGCCCAGCACCAACGCCAGCACAAAGCGCTGCATCACCTGCCTGCCATCCTGTGCGAGCAGCATTGGCAGCAGGCCGAACGAAAAGGCATATTGGGCAGCGACGATGAACCACCGCGCGGGACTGCCATTCACTATGCTGCTTGCCAGCAGGCTCGCCAGCATCAGCAGCAGCCCGCCATACCAGAGGATCGTCAGGCCGCCGAACGGACGAAGGTTCAGGCGTCCGCATCCGATCAGCAGTAGCGCTCCCAGGCAAAACAGCACGTCGCTGATGGTATAGAGATAATCGAAGGCGACGCGCCAGGTCGTGTAGGAGGCGAAGAACACGCCGGCCGACAGCACCCAGGCCGTAATCGCGAAAGCACGGTCAGGCGCACCCCGGTCATCCATCGCAGGGGTGGTGCGCGGCGCGGCGGCGGCAGCAGAATAGGTCATCGCTGCAGCGCGCCCTCGTGCGTCGTCCATCCGCTCAGGTCGCGGTGAACCATCTGCGCGAGCTGGACCATGTCTTCATAATAGAAATCCTCCAGCCGACGGCGAATATCCTGCGTCAATGGCGGGTAGGATACCGGGCGGGCGATCAGGCGGCGCGCGGCCTCGAACCCGCGGTTTCCCCTGAGCGGTGCGGCGAGATCCTTCAGCGGCTGTGGCAGCTTGCGAAAGGCGAGCGGCACCAGTGGCGCCTTGCCGTCGTTGACGCGGGCGTCGAGCGGCGCCGGCGAGGCCGCCGGAGGCAGGCCGATAAAGGTGCAGACTTGGTCCAGCACATCGGCTGGCCGCGCCTTGATGTCCTCATGCAGAATGATCGTCAGTTGTTCGGCGGGAAAATGGTCGCGGTAACGGCGCAGGTGCCGGGCGTAGAGACCGTCATCGAGAAAGCGCGGTGCGTCGGTCGTTGCCGGGTTGAGCTGCTTGGCGATGTCGCCGCAGACCTGCCCGCGCCGGAACAGCATGCAATAATCGGAATAGGCGCGCTCGACGGGGTTGCGGAGCTGCGCCACCAGCCGGACGTGCGGCAGCCTGTCCGCCATGCGCGCGGGCGCTCGATCATGGGCCAGATAATCCGCCGACTTCTCGCCGACATGTTGGCCGTCCCGTGCTTCGGCGAAAAGGCGGCGGTACCAGCGCTCACCGCGATGAAATTCCCGCGAGAAGAAATGGGGTTCCGGTCCGGGCATGTAGACGTCGCGGCGCGCTCGCAGCTGATGGGCGATCCACGTCGTGGCCGCCTTGGCCGCGCCGATGACGATGAATGCTGGCAGTCGTTGGTGGGACATGCTTGTCTCGTGTTTCAGCACTTACGCGCTGGCCGCTGCAATGGTCATTGCCACGGCGGCGCCCATGCGATGCATGTCCGCCTCGCCCAGGGTGGGATCGACGGGGAACATCATGCTCGTCTCGCCAAGCATACGCGCATTGGGCAGGGGAGCCACGGGGACGGATGGACTACCTCCAAAGGCGGCCTCCCGGTATATTTCGGGGCAGGAGCCGCTGCCGGCGGGAATGCCCGATGCAATGAGCTGCGCGACGATGCGGTCCCGCGTCCAGTCCGGGCGCAGCGCTCCAGGACGGATGAAGGCGTAATATTTATAATAGGCATGGCCGACGCCGCGGGGCGGCAAGACCTGTCTGACCGCAGGCAGGTCCGTCAGATACAGGTCCAGGATGGCGGCATTGCGGCGGCGCATATCGAGCCACAGGTCCAGCTTTTCGAGCTGCCGCAGGCCGATGCCCGCCTGCATTTCGGTCATCCGGAAATTGCTGCCGATCGACTGGTGGAGCCAGCGGAAGCTTCCCGGCAGCCCGTCATGGGAAGGTGGGTGGGGGGACTTCCCATGATCCTTATAGGCCCATGCGCGTTGCCATGCGGCTTCGTCGTCGAGGAGGAGCAGTCCTCCCTCGCCGCCCGTGGACATGATCTTGTCCGTGCAGAAGGAGAAGGCCGCAGCGTCGCCGAAGGAACCGACCGGCCTGCCACGCAGCGTGGCGCCATGGGCCTGGGCGCAATCCTCGATGACCTTCAAGCCATGCAGGCGTGCGAGCGCCATGATCTCGTCCATCGGACAAGGCCAGCCGGCGAGGTGAACGACGATGACCGCACGCGTTTTCGCCGAAATCTGGGCGGCGATGGCGGCGGCAGTGAGCCCCTGGCACTCGACATCGACATCAGCGAAGACCGGCGTCGCGCCCACCGCCGCGACGCAACTCGCCGAGCCCATGAAGCTCCGTGCCGGCACGATCACCTCATCCCCGGCTATGAGCCCGAGCGCGCGCAGCGCCAGTTCGAGCGCCAGCGTTCCGTTTGCCACCGCGATGCCGTGGGCCCGGTCGCAGCGGACGGCGAACGCTGCCTCGAAGGCGCGGCAGCGCTCGCCATGATGAAGTGCATTGACGCGGCCGCTGCGCAGGCAGTCCACCACCTCGGCAATCTCGTCCTCGGAATAGACCGGCCATTCGGAGCGGATTGCCGCTTGCGCAAAGGCAGCGCCGCGCAGATTCAGTTTTCGCATGTCGGCGGTCAACTGGCAGCTCCATTCGCGGAAATGCCCGCAATGATCGGGCGATAGGGCCTGGAGGCAAGTCCGAACACGGGATGACTTGCCGGGACGGGATGGTCGTGATGCACCGGGGTGGTCCTGGCGTTCCGCTTGCCCTGATGCGGCGTGAGGAATTGCGTGACGAGGTCCCGGCACAGCGCATCGTCGCCGGCTGTGCTGGCCACCTCGAGCGGCGCAAAAGCCTCCTGCAGCACATTCAGGGGAATGGCCGCCGGCTCCGCCTCGAAAACCCGTGGCATTGAGGAGGGCAACCGCATTTCCTCGCTGTCGAACAGTTCCTCATAGAGTTTTTCGCCCGGCCGCAGCCCGACGATCTTGATGCCGACATCGACTTCCGGTTCCAGGCCGGCAAGCCGGATCATGCGGCGCGCAATGTCGATGATCCGCACGCTATGGCCCATGTCGAGCACGAAGATGCGCCCGCGCTGGCTGTCATCATGCAAGCCGCGCGCGGCGCTGTGCAGGACAAGCTGCACGGCCTCGTTCACGGTCATGAAGAAGCGTTCGATCTGCGGATGGGTGATGGTGAGCGGGCCGCCCTGACTGAGCTGCCGTTGCAGGAGCGGAATGAGCGAGCCGCTCGACCCCAGCACATTGCCGAACCGCACGGTCATGAAGCGCGGCGCATTGGGCCTGTCCCTGCCCGCCAGGTCGAGCGCCTGGCAGTACAGCTCCGCCAGCCGCTTGGTCATGCCCATGAAGCCAACGGGGTTGACCACCTTGTCGGTCGACACCTGGACCATCGCCTTGACCCCGTAGCGCAGCGCCGCGTCGGCGACATTGCGCGTGCCAAGGACATTGGTCTGGACGCCCGCTGCCGGGTGCATCTCCACGAGCGGGACATGCTTGAGCGCGGCCGCGTGGAAAACCAGTTCGGGCCGATGGTCCTTGAACACGCGCATGACGTGCTGACGCTGGCGGATCGAACATAGCAGCGGCTGGGACGGCAGCTCCGGATAATGCTCGCGCATTTCGAGGTCGACCTCGTAAAGGCCGAGTTCATTGCCATCCAGCATGATCAGTCTTGCCGGGGCAAAGCGCGCGATCTGGCGGACGAGTTCGCGGCCGATCGTGCCGCCCGCACCAGTCACCAGGACGCGCCGCCCGCGTATCGCGGCCGCCACCACATCCTTGTCGAGGTCGACCTGGGGCCGATCGAGCAGGTCGGAAATATTGAGGTAGCGAAGGTCGACCGCCTTGCGCTCGCCGATATTCAGCTCCGTGACGGCTGGCAGATAGGCCACCTTGATGTTGAGCGCCTGGGCATCGGCCACCAGCCGGGCGGCCGCGATGCTCTGCAACCGGGACTGCGCCCCTGTGTACAACAGGCATTCCGGTGGCTTGCCCTTCGCCCTCAGCCCCGCGACGATCGTGGCCAGATCGTTGATCGGTCCAAGCACGCCGATGCCGCGAACGCGCATCTGGTCGTCCAGGCTGCCGTCATCGATAATGCCGAGCGGTTCGAAGTTGGCGTCCACATCTTGCTCGAGCCTGCGCAATGTCTGTTCGATGGTGGTGCAATCGCCGATGAGCAGCACCCGGCGGCGCGGCTTGGTGCCCGCGACGGGTCGCAGGTTCAGCGCCCTGCCGTTGGTAAAGTCGCTCAGCACGCGCCGGACGGATCGCATCCCGCCCATCGTGACGATGAGAAGCGACCATTGAATGACGGCGACCGAGCGTGGAAACCAGAGATTCCAGCCCGCGAGCCACTGGATCATCCAGAAAGCTGCAACGGCGAGGGTCGCGGCCTCCGCCACGACGATCCCGTCCCCTATGGAGGAAAACCGCCAGGCGCGGCGGGGCAACTTCAGAATGAGGAACACCGCGCCTGCGACGGCCACGAACAGTGGCACGCTGATCGGATGTTGCGCCAGATATCCAGCGGCTCGCACATCCCCCACCCGCAGCGTGATCGCAACGACCAGGGACAGGGCAGCTGCCAGGCAGTCCAGAGCCATAACCGACGTAAGACGCACCATTTTGCGCAGGGTACGCTGATAATGATCTTTCATGCCTGACCGCCTGTCATGAGGGCTTTCGCCGTTAGTTGCGCACTCTCAGGACCCGTCTCGCTTCATTTTCTTATCGCAGGCAGCGAGGTCTATCAGCGATGACGCGCGCCAAAAATTGAGCAGGCGGCTCAGCCCGTTTGGGCCGATCTTATGTCCCTCGGGACAGGTGACGGACCGTTAGGCTAGGCGGCCCGGTATATTTGCATGATCGATGCCGGCGGATCCCTGACCTAAAGGGGGATCGGTGGACGCCTAAGTCGCGCCCGGGCCGAAAGCACGACCGATTGCTCCCTTTGGGTAGTGGCCTTTGTTGACCTCGCCTTTGTGAGCGCGGGTCGATCATAATCGCCCGGTCTTCAAGTGGCGGGAATGTCGAAATATGCCGAGTCAGGCCATGCGCGCAGACGCGGAGGTCAGGAATGGGAGCCTGGAATCCGTCCGTGCGGCCGGCCAGGCCGTCCCCGTCGACAGCCGCAGCATCACGATCGCTTTCCCGTTCGAGGGCAGCGTGATCGGCGGCAGCCACATATCCGCGATGCGCCTGATCCAGAATCTCGACCGGCGTTTCTTTCGGCCGCTGGTCATGCTTCACCAGGGTGATGGCGCTGTCGCCCAGCTGTTCCGGGCGGAAGGGCTGGAGGTTACCGCCGTGCCCTTCGATCTGCCACTCCGGCCGCAGGGCCTGCCGGGCCTTGCCGACCTGTTCCGGCTGCCCGGGCGCTTTCGGCGGATGGCGGCGTTTCTTTCGGCGCGCAATGTCGGGATCGTCCATACCAATGAAGGGGCGACACACGCCAATTGGACCGTGCCGGCCGCGCTCAGCGGCGCGCGCCATATATGGCATCACCGCAGCGATCCGGGCGCTTTCGGCCTGAAGATGATTGCGCCATTGCTTGCGACCAGGGTGATCACCGTGTCCCGTTTTGCCGTTCCTGCGCCGGGCCTGTTCAGCGCCCGCAACAAAGCCACCGTAATCTATAGCCCATTCGACCAATCCATTTGCGAGACAGACCGGGACGCGTCCCGCGCTTATGTGGTGAAGGAGCTGGGGCTCCCGCCGCAGACGGCGATCGTCAGCTATCTGGGCCATTTCGCCGAGCGCAAGCGGCCCGATATGTTCGTCCGCACACTGGCCGAATTCCGGCGGCAGAATCCCGGTAAACCGATCATCGGCCTCATTTTCGGGCATGAGGAAAAGCCGGGGCAGATGGCCCGGCTGCAACAGGTGATCGATGCATGCGCCGCCGGCGACATCATTCGCCTCATGGGGTTTCGCCGCCCCGTCGAGACCTGGCTCGCGGGCAGCGATGTCCTGCTCGTGCCTGCGATCGCGGAGCCCTTCGGCAGGACACTGATCGAAGCGATGCTCATCGGCACGCCGGTGGTCGCCGCTGCCTCGGGCGGAAATCTCGAGGCGATTGACCAAGGCCGCACCGGCATATTGGCGACCCCCGATCAGCCATCGGAACTTGCCGCCGCGCTCGCCAGCATGCTCCTCGACCCGGACCTGGCGCGCCGGTTAGCAGGATGCGCGCGGCGCGAGGCGTTGGCCAAGTTCGACACCGACACGCATGTCCGCGGCGTCGAGGCCGTCTACCGGGAGGTTCTGGCGCAATGAACAGCTGGAATGGTGTTCCCCAGGCAGGCTATCCGGCGATGCAGCACATCACGACCAGCCTGGACATCGGCGGCGCGCAGACGATGCTGGCAAAGCTGATCGAGGTTTGCGCGCTCAATCCTGCCGAGCGAATGAGATTGCTCAGGCTTTCTCGGGTATGCCTGTCATCGTCAACGATGAACACCAGTCCGTTCTTCTCATTCATGATGAAACCTCCTCCGGCGATTTCCGACATCTTGTCGGTCCGCAGAAAAATTAAGGAACCTTATGATTGAGAGCCGAATCTATCGCTTCAAGCAGCGCTTCTTTTCGACAAGGCTTGTACAAAAAAGCCACCGCACCGGCCGCGAGCGCTAGCGCCCGCGCGTCGTCGTCTGCGTGCGACGTGATGAAAACGAT
>Ga0207697_10000623_pt1 | contig 20107 bp, 19 predicted proteins | sample KBSSwiS5withPhiX_FD_184293 | JGI IMG/M metagenome (GOLD analysis project Ga0207697, IMG submission 184293) | Switchgrass rhizosphere microbial communities from Kellogg Biological Station, Michigan, USA, with PhiX - S5 (SPAdes) (version 2) | ecosystem: Host-associated > Plants > Roots >... | reverse complement strand
AAAAATTCGAATGTCCGGATTAATAACGGGATATCGTGCCCATCGATCGGGCCGTAGTAGCGGAGACCGAGTTCTTCGAAAATCACGCTCGGCACGAGCAAACCCTTGACACTTTCTTCCACCTTGTGCGCGAGCTGCACGCCGGTTTTTCCAAGAATCGCCTGAACGAAATCCCGCGCCTTATCGTGGAGATGCGCATAAGTGGGATTCGTCACGATGCTATTCAGGTAGTTAGCGATCGCGCCCACGTTTTTTGCGATCGACCACTCGTTGTCATTGAGCACGACAATGAAACGCTTGGTGTGCGTTTTCACATTGTTCAGCGCTTCGTAGCTGATTCCACAGGTGAACGCGGCATCGCCCGCAATTACGACAACGTTTTCATCGCCGCCTCGCAGATCTCGTCCCACAGCCATGCCAAGACCAGCGGAGAGCGCCGTGCCCGCATGACCGGCACCGTAGCAGTCGTGTTCGCTTTCCGTGCGTAAAAGAAATCCGTTAAGGCCCTCGAATTGGCGCATCGTGTGAAAACGATTGAACCGTCCGGTGAACATTTTATGCACGTAGCCCTGATGGCTGACGTCCATGAGGATACGATCACGCGGGGTGTCGAACACGCGATGCAACGCAATCGTGAGTTCAGTCACTCCGAGGTTCGGTCCAAGATGCCCGCCCGTTTGCGAGAGAACTTTGATCAGTTCGTCTCGCACTTCCTGTGCGAGCTGCGGCAGATCCTGTTCGCGAAGCGCTTTGATGTCGGATGGCGAATGGATTCCATCGAGCAAACGCTTCGGCGCGTCCGTGATTTCGGCGGTTTGCAAATTTTCAGAAGAGGTTGATTTCGTCATCGATACTTTCGGATTCGACCGCTGCTTTATCGGAAGGAGCCGCTTCCTGCGCGGGCTGGAATTCTTGTACTACGGCTTTCCCAGCGCTGTTACGGGTAATGATTTCAATCTTTTGCTCGGCGTTGGCAAGACGCTCCTGGCAGGTTTTTACCAGTTTCATCCCTTCTTCGTAGCGAACGATCAAATCTTCGAGTGGCAACTTACCCGATTCCATCTGCTCGACAATTTTCTCGAGCCGATCCATCGCGCCCTCAAAGTTCAACTCCGTCTCACGCGGCTTCGATTTACTACTCATGGGGAAAACGGAGGAATTAAGCACAGCTTCGCTAGGAAAAAAGGACGATTCGGTAGGGACCCCGCACTGCGGCGTCCGTTCGGCGCGGCGCGCCGACCCTACCAGTTGTCCGAAATAACGCTCGCGCCAGTTTGAAGCTCAGCGAATGTTCACGTCCGAATCAGCGGAGATGCGCGTGTTCCAACTTCCTCAGCGCCGCCAATTGAAGCAGACAGCTCAGGCCTCGTTGCCATCTACATCCTTTTACTCGATGTGGGACGCCGTCGCGCGTTTCGCGAAGGAAATTCGCGCCAGCGAATTCATGTCGGACATGATTAGCCGCCGGGATACCTATGGCAGCGAAGGCGTGATGGGAGCGCTCGATTGCGCAACGCTTTACGGATTGACGCGCTGGTTGCGCCCTATGGTGGCTGTCGAGTCGGGTGGGTTTATAGGCATGTCCTCGGCGTTCATTTTGAAAGCGCTTGCGGATGAAAGGCTCGGTACCTCCAAACTCTACAGCATCGAATTAAGCGACGAGTGCGATCAAGGCGTCTTGATTCCCGAGGAACTGCGATCTTCAGGCGGCTTCGTGCCGATGTGCGGTCGAACTGAAAATTTTCTCAAAGGCGACCAGCTACCGCAGTCGATCGACATGTTCTTGCACGACAGCTCCCATAGCTATCAACACATGCTCTGGGAATTTCGCCAGTTCTGGCCCCGCCTGCGCGATGGCGGATTGCTCGTATCGCATGACGTGCAGATGAACGCTGCGTTTCCTGAATTCGTCACCAAAACGTACGCGCACGAAAAAAAGACTGGCCGCCGCGATGTGCGACGCACTTCGCATCACGAATGGGGCAGGTGGGGCTACATCGGCTTCGCGATTAAGAAAGACAGTCGCTAAGTGCGCCTTGTCGATGTTATTTCGCGCTTGGATGCGCGGCACCGTCTCGCGATGGCACTGATCGCAGGTGTGTTGGTTTTCTTTGTCACGCGTGGACATCTTCGGCTTTCGAGTGCTGCAATTGCAGGTTGGAATGCAGTCGCTGTCGTTATCCTTGCGCTTGAATGGGTGACAATTCTGAAGACACCGCAGCGAAAAATACGACAAATAGCGCAGCAACAGGATCTCAGCCGCTTTCTGGCTTTCCTGTTTGTCGTGGTCACCTCATCCGCTGCACTATTCGCAGTCGGATTTCTCGTCAGCGTAAAGAAGAGCCAGACGGGTGACCATTTCATTATTCATCTACTCCTTGCGCTCTTAACCGTGATCTTTTCCTGGACCCTGGTTCATACGGTTTTCGGTTTTCGTTATGCCCATGCGTTTTATGGCGATAGCGGTGATCCAGGCGTGCAAAAACATGCCGGCGGTTTGATTTTCCCGGGTGATCAACCACCGGATTATCTTGATTTCGCTTATTTTTCGTTTGTGGTCGGAATGACGTGTCAGGTGTCGGACGTGCAAATCACGTCACGCCGCATGCGTCGCCTTACTTTGGCTCAAAGCATTCTTTCGTTTGGATTCAACACGATCGTTCTTGCGCTTGTTATCAACATCGCCGTCTCTGGTCTGTAATAATTCGAGCACGGCTGACTGGCTTATCTCCTCGGAGACGAACTGCGCTTTGGCAAAGGCTGATGCCTACTGAAGCAGGCGTTTTCCTTTCGCAGACGCGCCGATTAATTTTGCCAGCCGAGCCATTCGCGTTTCTTCTTTCTTCGCGCTGATAATCCACCAGCCGATCATTTTTCGATATGACGGCGGCTGTTTTCCGAAAAAGTTCCAGGCTGCTTTGTTCTTCTTCAGCAACTTTGCGCATGGCTCGCTCAATTCGGTGCTTCGTTGTTCGTACGAATGGATGCCTGACTTGTTCTCGATCCGCGCCGCGAACGCTTTTAATCCAGTCGGTCTCATTTGTTTTTGCCTAACAAACTCGTTGGCGCGTTTGATATTGATCGCGCTCCAAATGCTGCCGCCTCTCCGTGGCGTAAACCGAATTTGGTAACTGATTTCGTCGACGCGCTTGCGAATTCCGTCGATCCAACCGAAGCAGAGCGCTTGATCCACCGACTCAGGCCATGTGATGCTCGGCTTTCCCGAATCCTTTGTGTAAAACCCAACCCAAAGCTCAGTCGCCGTCGCGTGATTCTCCTCCAGCCAGGTTCCGAAATCCGCGGGCGTTCGAAAAAACTTCGGTTTCAACCGATCTGCGTTTTGTAAGCGGCTGCGTCTTTGAGATTCTTGAGATCGTCAGGATTCTCGATCTTAAGAACGAATATCCATCCTTGCGCGTAGGGTTCGCGGTTGATCAGGCCTGGATCGGCTTCGAGCGCCTTGTTTGCCTCGACAACCGTGCCTTTCACCGGCGCATAGATGTCGCTTGCCGCTTTCACTGATTCGACGACCGCGATCGGTTCCTTGGGATTCACCTGCCGCTCAAGCTTCGGCAGTTCGACATAAACCACGTCCGTCAATTCCGATTGCGCGTGATCCGTGATACCGACGCGGATGTTTTCGCCTTCGCGCTTAATCCATTCGTGACTTTCAGTGTAGAGCAAATCGTCTGGGATCATCATGATGCTGGTTTTCTGTAGAGCGGTTTCTTTTCCACGGTGGCTGGGAATTTTTGCGCGCGAATCTCGATGTCAATCTCAGTGCCGATCTTCGCGTGCGCCGACGACACATACGCCATGCCGACGCCCCAGTTCAAGCTCGGAGAAAGCGTGCCGCTGGTTACTTCCCCAACGCGCTCGCCGCTCCGGAACACGGCGTAGTGCGGCCTCGGCGGCGGACCTTTCTCCTTCATCCGGAACGGCACCAGCTTCTCGCGAGGGCCGGATTCTTTTGTCTTCAACAATGCATCACGCCCGATGAAGTTTGGTTTAGCCAGATCGACGAAGAATCCCAGTCCCGCCTCGATCGGGTTTCGTTCCGGCGAGAGATCGGAACCGTTGAGTGGATAACACATTTCCAGCCTCAACGTGTCGCGCGCACCCAAGCCAGAAGGCTTAATTCCAAGCGTTTTGCCTTGTTCAAGCACGGCGCGCCAAAATTTCTCGGCGTCGTTTGCGCCAAAGAAAACTTCGATGCCATCCTCGCCGGTGTAGCCGGTGCGGGCGACGGAAACGTTAGTTGTGTCGAATGGAACCTCGACGACGTGGTTTCGCGCCGGCAACTCGATGTCTTTGCCGAAGAGCGCATAAAATAATGCCACCGTCTGCGGGCCTTGAATCGCCACTGCGCCAAAATCCGCGCTGCGACTAGAAAGCGTGCAAGGAGCGGCGGTGTCCAGCCTGCCCGCCGTAGCTTCGGCGAAGGAGGGTCCGTTGCTGGGGCGATCTGGAGATCGCCCCTCGTTGAGATGATTTTGTAGCCATGCAAAATCTTCATCCGCGCGAGCCGCATTCACGACGAGCAAATATTTCTGCTCATCGATACGATACACAATCAGGTCGTCAATGATCCCAGCGCGTTCGTTGAGTAAAAACGTGTACTGACCGACGCCGACGTCGAGCTTGTCGACATTATTGGTCAGCATCCTGTTGAGCCAATCGCCAGCAACGGCGCCGTCCACAATGAACTGTCCCATGTGCGAAATGTCGAAGACGCCGACATTGTTGCGGACTGCCAGATGCTCCTCGACGATGCTCGTGTACTGCACCGGCATCAGCCAGCCGGCGAATGGAACCATCTTCGCACCAAGCCGCACGTGCTCGTTGTAAAGCGGCGTTTTTTTATATGTGGCCTCGCTCACGCGCCAAGCTAGCCGCGCTGTGATTATGCGCAAAGGTGGATCGGCTTCTCCGAAGACGATGCAATTCATCGCGTTGAGCACAACGTGATCCACCTTGCACGCAAACTGCGCGACATTAGCTTGCGCCAGCAATGACCTGGCTGGACAAACTTGAACGACGTTTTGGTTTTCTGGGCATTCCGGGACTGATCCGGATCGTGATTGGCTTTACCGCGCTCGTTTATGTGCTGGTTTATCTTAACCGCGGCTTCGAATCGTTTCTAACGCTCGATCCAGCTTTGATTCTCCGAGGCCAGGTTTGGCGGCTCGTCACCTACATCTTCCTTCCGCAGACATTCAGTCCACTGTGGGTGCTTCTCGCGCTCTGGTTTCTCTGGTTTATCGGCGAAGGTCTCGAACGCGCCTGGGGTGCATTCCGGCTGACGCTCTATTTCGTCGTTGGGATGGTTGGCACGACGATGGCGGCATTCTTTTTCGGCGGCAATTTTTCCAATGGCATGCTCATTACGTCATTGTTCTTTGCATTCGCGCGCTTTTATCCCGAAGAAGTCATTTACATCCTTTTTATTCTGCCTGTAAAAATTAAATGGCTGGCATGGATTTACGCTGCGTTTTTGATGCTCGGTTTTTTTCTGGGACCGAATTCTTATCGCGCAGGGCTCATCGCTGCGTTCATCAACTATTTCATTTTCTTCGGACCGGAGATTATTCATCAAGCGCGACATAGGCGCGACGTCTCGACACGGCGCAAACGTTTTGAAGCCGACGCGCGCAGCCCCGCTGAAACGCTTCATCGGTGCGCGGTCTGTGGCGCCACCGAGCAAAGCGATCCGAATCTCGATTTTCGCGTCGCGCGCGACGGCGAAGAATATTGCATGGCGCATCTGCCAAAGGTGGGAACGCCCGGATAGTGAACTGTCAGTCCGAGTGGCGTCGAGGAATCCCGTGGCGAGACCATTCGATTAAATCGCGGGATCCTTCGACTTCGCTGCGCTGCGCTCAGGATGATGTGCTCAGCAGCTTGACCGAAAACTTACACGTTCGAAACTATTGCGATGACTGATAAGAACACCACGCTCGTCCCGGAAGAGGGCTGGCATTGCTTGCATTTATTTTATCGGATCGAGTACGGCCAATGGCAGTTATTTAATCGCGAGGAACAAAACGCTGCGAAAACCAATCTGGCATCGCTGGTGCAGGAAGTGCGCGCGATGGATTCAACTCAATTGCTCACGCTTGGAATGGTGACGCCAAAGGCCGACATCGGCTTCATGCTGATCACACCGGATTTGCACAGCGCCACGAGCATTGAGAAACGATTGTCGTTGTCGTTAGGCCCAGACGTGCTGACGCCAGTTTACGGCTATTTGTCGCTGACCGAGGAAAGCGAATACATCACGACCGAGGAAGAGTACGCACAGACGCTCGAGTCGAGTGTTCGCAAGGATTCTGCAAAGCTCGAAGAGGCGTTGAAATCATTTCGAGAGCGCATCAAACATTACCGGCAGGATCGGGTTTACCCTACGCTGCCCGATTGGCCGGTGGTTTGCTTTTATAACATGAGCAAGCGCCGCGGCGAGCAGCGCAACTGGTATGCGCTGCCGTATGACGAGCGCCGCAAACTGATGAAAGGACACGCCAGTGTCGGCCGCGAGTTCGCCGGCAAAGTGAAACAACTGATCACCGGTTCGACCGGCCTCGACGACGCGGAATGGGGCGTGACGCTTTTCGCGCGCGATACATTTCAGATCAAAGCGATCGTGTACAAAATGCGGTTCGACCCGGTGAGCGCCGAGTATGCCGACTTCGGCGAATTTTACGTCGGCATTCAACTACCTCTCGACGAATTGTTCCGGCGCTTGCAACTGTGATAATCTTCCTCTCCCGCTTCCTCTTGGTCTTACTCTGTTTCGATCGTCGCTCGACGCACAAAGATTAGGATTCAGAGGTAGAGGAAGATTGTTCTGGATGGGTGACAGAGCGGTTGATTGTGCACGCCTGGAAAGCGTGTGTGCCGAAAGGCACCGGGGGTTCGAATCCCCCCCCATCCGGGTTGCGTCTGATAGCAGTTAGCGAAACACGAACTGCAGAATGTTAGGCGAATTATTCCGGCTCAAGCGCAGCGTCTTAGGGGGACGCTAGAAACAGATCGTTAGGTCGTGGGATAGCCCGAGCGCAAAAACCTAACGTTGAACAGGTGCACGACGCGCCTTTAATAGACGTATGGTTATCGATTGCCATACGCACCTCGACGATGACGGCGCCGCAGACAAATTGCTCCGATCAATGGACGAAGCGGAAATCGACGCCTCGATCATTATCGCCGAAACCTTGCCCGGAGATATTTCTAACGCCGCTCAGGTTTTGGAAGCAGTCAGGCGCTCAGACAGGCTTTGGGCCATCGTAAATTGCGTTTTCTCGAAAACTGTCGAGCTGAAATACGTCGAGGAGCTGACGCAACTTTTGAATGAAGAAAGAGTAGTGGGGTTAAAATTCTATCTCGGTTACGAGGAATATTCGGCCGACGACGAGCGGCTGCATCAGTTGTACGAGTATTGCGAGAAGCACGATGTGCCGATCATGTTTCACACGGGTGTTCTTGAAGCCGGCAGCTCGGGTTTGCTTGAGTATTCGCACCCATTACAGGTTGATCGCGTTGCGACACGATTTCCAAATCTCGTCATTGTCATGGCACACATGGGTAACCCGTGGCTGATCGACTGCGCGGCGGTGCTCGCGAAAAATGAAAATGTGTATGCCGACATGTCAGCTTTCTTCGCCGAAAACAGATCGATCACCGATCATGACGTTGAGGTGTTTAAGCAGCGCATGGAACAGGTTCGGGTTTTTTTGTATTCGTACGAGAAATTTTTGTTCGGCACGGATTATCCGTTGTACTCACAGAAAGAATATTTGGGAGCGGTGGAGGCGCTTGAGATGGAACACGCCGAACATGAAGCAGTCATGCATGCCAACGCTGCGCGGGTGTTTGGCGTACCTACTTCTTGATGTCAGCGACCCTTACGTTGAAGGGCAACTGATAAAGCTTCTTTTCCAAGCCATAATTAACCCGATTCAATATCGACGTCGGATAATCGAGCGATAGGAAGTCGGATTTCGGCCGGTAATAAGCTCCGGCAAACGAGAAGCCATCCACGCTCTTGTACATCGAATTTACCGCCTGATCGATTGAATCACCGGCGCCGCTTATGACCCCGAGATTCCAGTCGTCGCCCACGGTGACAAGCCGGTTACCTTCGCGGCGGACATCCCATAACCACAGATTTTTCTCGATCTGCGGTTTGTAATCGACGCGCAAGCCCTCGGGAGTCCGGCCAGTCTCCTCGTCGATACCGGGGTTTAAGAGCAAAACTCCAGTGGCCACGGTTCCGAGTTTGAAGGGACTTTCTGTTTGAGCCATGGATGAAAAATAATGATCCACTGACGAACATTGCGCGAGTTCAGTGAACAATGAGTTATAGCCGGGGCGGTTGGAGCAGAATTCGCCGAAGTAGATCTTGCCGGTCCGCTTGTCGATGAGAAGCGAGGCATCCCAATAAAACAAACCTTTGTGTTGCTTCGCCATTGCGTCGACGACTGGCGGAAAAGCGATGGTGTTAATCTTGTCGCTCATTTCAATCGGGAAGAGCAGATTCTGAGAAGACCCGGTTTGGATCGAAATATTCCCGCTGCCGAACGGTTTGTTTTCAAACTCGAGTACGACCGCCAGCGGCACCCCATTGTAATAGATTTTCTCCGGCGTGATCTCGATCGCAGGATTGATCAGTTCTTCGAGAATAAAGCCGGAACCGTCATAGGCTTCCTGGTTCTCTTTCAACGTCTCGACGATCTGTGTCGCAGCCAGTTTTGGGTCGTCGACATCCGGAACGAATGTCTTTACGCTGTCATCCTGACCTTTGAGTACCCATAGTTGTTCCGTCGATTTTAGGAACTCAAGCGCGTCAACCACCTCAGCAAACGGCTTAACATCGGGCACGTGCAATCGGGGATAATGTTCACGTACGAGTTGCTTCGCCTGATCCCGGTTCCGTTCAAATAAGTAATCCGCTTCAGTCGGAAAATTGCCGTGGAATGGCATCCGGGCGACCTGATCGCTGAATTGGAACAAGTGATTTCGATCGAAAAATACGAAGTAATCTTCAGCGTGTTCATAACCCCGCATTTCCTCGATCAGAAGATGCGCGGGGCGCTTCTCAACCAATCCATCAAATAGAGTCAGTCGGCGCCGATGCGCCTCGGGATTCTCCGGTCGGAGCTCGCCTTCTTTTGGAGAATGGATCGTTGCTTTGTCGTGGACCATGCCGACTACCACTTCACAACCTTCTTGCTGAAGCTTGTGAGCAATGGGTAGTGCGTCGCCCGAGTAGGTGAATATTCGGTATTTCATTGAAATCGACTGAACGATGGATGTCTCGTCACCGCATGTTTCGCCGGAATGATTCGCTGCTGAGCGTGTCGTCGGTTCGTGATGAGTTGTGAAACCGGCACATTCCTTACATGCGCGAAGGTTGAAATACTTAAGATAGGAAGGACTCTTCCTATCGCTCTTCTGCCTGACTCTCTGCCTGGGCCGGTTCTTGAATAAAGGTTTCTATGATGGTTAACAGCTCGTGGATCGCGCGTACTTCTTCTTTGATACTGCGCTGGAGCATTTTAATAAGAGCAACACCTTGCGGCGAAAGCGATTCTTCGCGCAGCAGGAGTTGCAGCACTAGCAATGTCGGACCAAGTGGTTCGTGCAGTCGATGCCTGATGAGCTTAATCAGCTCCGCTCTCGCAGGTGCGCCTCTTGATTCAGGTTCAGCGTACAACGGCGCAGAGTTTTTTTGACCACGGCGTACCATCGATTTTCCCCTTTCAACATTTATAACGCACGCAAGCCACCATCGAGACGCTTCCTGGATCGGAAAAAATCTGGTGGTCATCAGAATTTTTTGCACTTTCCGCGAAACCCTAATTACTCGCCGGGCACAGTTCGGCTTACATTGCTTTTACAAATCCGAACGACGCGACGTGCCGATGGCGTTCGCGGCGTCAGTGTTTCCCGATGACCTGCAAATCCTGCCGCAGCTTGACCCTGCTGCCGTGTGGCAGGAAGCCTCGGAAATTTACGGTGGGATAAATCATGCAATCGCGGCCGATAACCGACCCGGGATTGATCACCGAATTGCAGCCGATCTCGCTCCGGTCCCCGACGATTGCGCCGAACTTTCTTAACCCTGTTGGAATATCGCCGTCCGGTGTGCTCACCACGATTTCAGCGTGATTGAGTTTTACGTTTGAAAGAATCACGCCCGCGCCAAGGTGTGCGTGATGCCCCATGATGGAGTCGCCGACATAATTGAAGTGGGGCACTTGTGCTTCATCGAACAGAATGCAGTTCTTGAATTCGCATGAATTACCCATTACGACGCCGTTGCCGGCGATCACGTTCTCGCGCACGTAGCAACCGCTGCGAATTTGGCAGTCTTCGCCGATCCACGCCGGGCCCTTTAACACCGCGCCCTGCTCGACGACCGTTCCCTTGCCTATGAACACGCGGTTGCTGATAAATGGCTTGCCGATTAACTCGGCAAAGACGGCTGGTTTCAGGCGAAATTGCAGGTAACTCGCAATCTGTTTGAGCGCGTCCCAGACGTAGTTCTGGTTCTCAAACAGCTTCGAATGAGCCGTGTGTTCGAGGTCCAGAAAATCGGCAGGGGCAAGCATTTTCAGTATGCGACGCGCCGGTCGCTCACAGTTTACCCAGCGTCACGTATTCGCCGTTTGGCTGCTGAAACCATTCCGGCAGCTCGATTCCTGAGTCTACGATACTTTCGTAGCAGTTTTGCGTGATCATGCCGCGCCGGGTGCTTTCGCCAAAGACCGCATAATTTTTTTCTGTCACGAACAATCTGTGCTCGGGCAGCTTGGGAATATCGTCCTTAAGATCATCCATAGTCTTCGCGCTGGGAATATGATCGGGCAGATTGTTGAAAAGATATCGAAGCACCTTGGCACGCATGATCTGGTGGATCCATATTTGCCACCAACCTTTTCGTTCGAGATAAATATCGCCGAACAAGTTTTTCATTTTGTGAGGGTGGAGTGTGAGCCGGGGGATGCTCAATAACGCTCTGCATCTGCAGAATAACAGGCCGTCAATTCCAGGTGAACGCATCGCGTGAGAAATCAGGGTGGCCACTTTGTCGGTGGGAAGCTGAATTGGGTATTTGTCGTCCACGCACCAATAAATCCATTCTTCATCATCGAGGTCTGCCAGCAAATGGATAATGGTCCCCTTAATGTCTTCGGGTGCCGTATGGTACTTAATTCGGTCGGTGTCGGTCCCACGAAGTTCCTGGTAAGGAACCTGAAAAATAAACGGATGATCCGGCCAGAGCCGCTCGTATTTAAGAATGAGATGTCGCGTAATCGCACGAAAGCGGTCACACGTAAGGACGATCGCTTTTATTTTATTCGGCGAACTCATAACCGAACCGCTCAATATCCACTTTGAATTTCGCTGCAATGATTTCGCGTGTACGAGGAGTGTAATACTCGGTGTAATGACGCTCGCGGGGGTTTTCGCGTCGGTGCGGCAACTTCTCCTCCACACCGAGCTTCTGCGCCACGAAAGCCCAATCCTCATCGAGCCGCTCGAATTTTCCGATGAAATCTGCTAGCAGCTTTCCGTTTGGATCGACAAACCAGTCGAATTGATAACGGTGTGGGGACGAATGCACGCACGTGGCGCTGCTGTACTGAATCCAATCAACAAATTGTTCGAAGCTCATCTCGTTTCGGAGCTGTAACGCTTCCGTCCGCTCATACAGCGATACAACCCGGTCCCACGGATTGCGAACAAATCCGAACTTGAAATAGGATTCGAATCGTTTGCGCCCGGTTTCTCTCCGGCGCTCTTCGGGCTGGAGCAAATACAGCGCGGCCATGACGCGATTCGTTCGTCCGCCGAATTCAGTCCAGGATGTTTCCATCATCTGTCTGATCTGCCACAAATTCAGATGCGGCTTCCACGCTTTGCCGAGAATTGCGCGGATGCTGGTCGATCCAGTCTTGGGCACCTCGACAAAAATACATTTGTGCTGATGAGAGATCACGTCTGCTGGCTGGCTAGTTTATCGTGCTATTTTGCGATTGGCACGCCTCCTTCATTCGCAAGATTGTCTTTGAGGCTTCAGCAGCTCAACGCAACAAACTGTCTCCGCTGTGATCTGAATCAATCTTGCGGCTGCTTGAAGGAATAACCGGAGCGCATTTTCAAGACTCGATCTGCCTCTGGAATGGCATTGACGCCGCTGCATGAAAAATCCTAACATCGGTTGTTCAAAATAAACAAACATGAGCGGTGGTGGGGTGAACTTGAATGCCGGCGGCGATATCGTCGGTGGTTACAAAACTACAACAACACCGATCCGAAAGGGCGTTTATGAATAGCGCGCCGAGCCCTTCTCAAAGCCCGGCAGCCGGAGATGGAATCGACCAAATCGCTGCTAGTGTCAGGTCTGGCCAGGTTGTTTTGTTTCTAGGCGCCGGCGTTCACGCATCAAAGCCTGCTTTGCCTGGACAGCCCAATCCGCCTCCCGACCCGCGCCGGCCACTGTTCGCGGGAGCCTTGGCAGAAGCACTTGCCGGAGAAACTCGATGGACGGAGCGTTTTCCGAACAAGCCGCCGAAGGACCACTTTCAGCGTGTCGCGCTGTATTACGAACTCAACATCGTCCTCGATGAACAGTTGAAGGACTGGGAGGAGAAGGGCAAAGACCAAGGTCTTCCACAACCCCCGGATCGTCCCGGGAGTGCCACAGAAGCGATTGACCTGCGCCATCGCGGCCGAGCCAGGCTCGCAAATGCTGTCCAGCGCGCAGTCACTGTTGGCAAGACACCTTCGCCAGCATTGTGCGCGCTGGCAGAACTCAATTTTCCACTAATCATGACGACAAATTACGACCGTCTTTTCGAGGATGCTCTCCTGATGGCCGGAAAAAACCCAACCACAGCCGTTTACCAACCAAAGGCAACCACGCGTCCGGATGATCCGCTCCAAGACCCGTCTCCTCAAAATCCGTTCATATTCAAAATCCACGGTGACATAAACACACCGGAGTCTCTCGTCATCACTGACGAGGATTACATCGACTTTGTGCTTCGGATGACTGCGCCCGGCGAGTTTAACCCTGTGCCGGACACCTTTTACTACCGCCTCTCAAAATGGCCGACGCTCTTCATCGGCTACAGCCTGCTCGACTATAATCTGCGTCTCCTCCTCAAGACATTGCGTCATAAGAAAGATCAATTCCCGCGTTCCTATTCGATTGATCCCTGGCCCGATCCGCTCGTGGCGAGGGTGTGGGATTCACAGCTCGGCTACGTTGGCTTTCTCGCGAACAACCTTTGGGAATTTGTGCCCGAACTTTATCGGCGCGTGAAAGGATGTGAAATGCCCAACTATGGGGAATGAACCTCTTTCCTTACCGCTGCCATCGGCGCCGTATCGCGGAATCGAGCCATTTCGTTTCGTTGACCAGCCGATTTTCTCTGGCCGCACCGACGAGGTACGGAAATTGGTGCGGCTCATTACTATTTATCGCGGCATCTACTTTTACGGCGAGTCCGGTGCCGGCAAATCGTCCGTTATCAACGCGGGCCTGATTCCTGCCCTGCGGGATGAAGGATTCGTCGCTGAGCGAGTGCGCGTTCAACCCATCGCGGACCAAGAGCTGGTAATCGAACGCATCGCACTAACGAATGAAGGGGTGCCCCCATTTCTGCCATCGAGCTTCGCGGCTTGTGCCGACGAGAAAGGGCCCGAACCTGCACGCGTCGTCTTATCGGTCGAGGAGTTCATTCGCTGTATTGAAAAAACGCCGATTCCCCAAAGACAAGGAGGCATAGCGAATTCAGCTGCCGTCCCGGTTTTGATCTTTGACCAATTCGAAGAGCTTATCACTCTCTTCGAAGAAGCTCCCGACAGCCGAGAGAAGTTTAACCAGGCTCGTGAAATACAGGGCGGAGTTGTGGAGATGCTCTTCGCATTGCTGGGCGATCCGAATCTGTCGATCAAGCTCGTGTTTTCCTTCCGCGAAGATTATCTCGCCAAAGTCTCCCGTCGTCTCGCCGCTGCTCCTCAGCTCCGAGAACAGGCCTTTCGCCTTTCCTTTCCGCCCGAAACCGCGCTGCGGAACATCATTCGAGGGCCCTTTGAGAGTGGATCGATCCCGCCCGGTCATTTCACGAGACGCCTCTCGGAGTCCGCGTTCGATGCGCTAGAATCCTCTTTCAAGGAGTTAAGTGACACCGGGACTATCAACCTCACCGAGGTTCAGATCGCCTGTCTCGCCCTTTGGGAAAACGAGGAAGAAGAAAAGGCATTTCTCAAAGAAAGAGAACACCGGGAAGCCGTTCGACATCTCTTTGGTAATTATTTCGACCGCGCTTTGAATCGTTTGGAGCAAAAGTTCCAAAAACCTGCGATCACCGCACTCACTTTTCTGGTCACTTCCAGCGGAACTCGAAACATCGTTTCGGAAGACGATCTGCTTGGCAACGTTGTTCGCGACGATCATCTCACGGAGCCTGAGGCCCGCGAGGTTCTCAGAGCGTTGTCCCGCACAACCCGTCTCGTCTTCCGCCAGACCCGGGGCGATAGCGCATTCTACGAGATCAGCAGCGAATTCCTCATTCCGTGGATTACGGAAAAGCGTCAGGCCCGGGAGAGGGAGGTGCAGCTCGAAAAGCAACGGGAGGCGGAGTGGCGGTTGAAGAATGAGCGGTCGGTCGGTCTGGCTGCGAGATCGAACGCAACCGCCGTGGACTGGTCGCAGAACAGGAAGGCAAAAGCAAACCTGCTACTGAAGGGCGTGCCGTTGTGCCAGGCCGCTGAACTACTCGAAAAACACCCTCATCTTCTCACATCGGAAGCACGAGAGTTCATTGAAGCATCCCAAGCGCGCCGTCGCCGGGGGCGGCTGCTTTGGTCAGCGATTGCCTCTGTCATGTTGGCACTGAGCATTTGGAACATATTCTTGCCGGGGAGCCAAAAGGAGCCCGGTCGGATATTCCTGAATTGCCTCCTTGTCCTGGTCCTACCATGCATTCTCCCTATCCTCGATCGGTTGCCAAAGCAGGTTTCCGTCCGCACCCTTGCAGCAAGCGCCTGGAGATGGTCGATTTATAGCTGGGTTTGCTTTCTACTTTTTTGCGAATATGCCCTGAATCCAAGTGAAACTGAGTTTGGCCCCATCCTTGGTAGAACCTTGATTTTAGGCTGCATTCTTCTGGTACCTTTTCTCAAATGGCGGACCTACGTCAAAGCGCTTCGCCAATCCATTGAGCCTCCAGTTCGATTGCCTTGGGCTCCCAAGGCTGCGTTGTTCTTTACCGCTGCTCTGCTCCCCATCGTCCTCTTCTGCAGTCAAACTGCTCCCGCTCTCTTCAGGATTGGGGAAGAAAAAGCCACAACATTCAGCACCAATTCCAACGGTTGGATTTCTCGGACCGTTACTGACAAATCGACACCGGGCGCCAAAATCATCCTGAAGAGCTACTTTCAACCAGCTTCTCGGACCGAAGGCTATCATCAGTCACGCGTTAAGCACAACCGGCGGGGGCTTCCTGTCGAAGGGATTTACCTGGACGCCGCCGGCAATCCTGTCACCACCACCAACGGCTATCAGCGATGGATTGCAACCTATGGCGCCCGAGGCGAACTGGTGAACTTGGTTGGTTTCGACTCGAATGGCGGTCAATTCCCCTTGCGAAATGCCCTGGCTATAACCGAGATTTTTGCCCACGGTGAAGGAGAGACAGTTGGTCTTCAAGTCGGCGACGTGTTCTGGGCGTACGAAGACTGGAACTACAATGATAAGTCGCTGTCGGCCGATCTGTCTCAAGCAACCAAATCGCTTCTGGAGCGCATCAATCGTCCCGGTGATAATCTTAGAAATCTCGTGGTTTTGCGCAACGGCAAGGCGCTGACATTCCAAGTGCATCCCGGAAAGTTGAGCGTAAATTTTGAGCCTACACCAATTCCAGAAAGCTGGATAAAGATCAACGCCCGATCCGCCGATGCTCAGGATACCCTGGGGCGACCATGATCCTGGTGACCATGCGGGACTACTTCACAATCTGAGCAGAAAAAGGGTGGGTCGGCCGGGACTCGAATCCGGAACCAACCCCGAAAGCTTTCGGGGCTGCCCTTACGTGTTTAAGTATTTGTTGAATTCAATGCGGAGATCGCGAGCTGCGGATTCTTCTTGCGTTTAAGCCGGCATTCAAGGGCGCGCGCGTCAGCCATGGAAGGCACCTTCTTCACCGCTGCGAGCACAAGCTCTTCGCCGAAACGTCGCGTTGTGTGATTGCTTCCGCGCCTATGCTCAGCAATTCGCCGATCCAGATTTTCAGTGGCGCCGATGTAATAGCGTTGTGCGCCACGCAAAATGTACACCCAAGCCATATTAGAAAATGGGTCGGCCGGGACTCGAACCCGGAACCAACGCCTTAAAAGGGCGCTGCTCTACCGATTGAGCTACCGACCCGTTTTGTTTTTCTCCTATGTATCGAATTTCCCGAGGAGAACCAACCCCGAAAGCATTCGGGGCTGCTCTACCGATTGAGCTACCGACCCATGCGGGAAGCTTTTCTAAAGTACATCGTTGCTAATGGCAACATTGTAGGGCAGGCGCTCCGCCTGCCAACGATGAGTTATGCGAGCAATGCGCGTGCCCTACAGAGTGAGAGTCGTGAGCAAATCGCGCAGCGAATTCTTTGGCCGATCTAATTGAAACGCTAACAATCCCGCCTCCTTCGCTGCTTTCCAATCGCGTTCTGGATCATCGCCGACATGGAGAACCTCCTTCGCATTCAGATGCATTAGCTTTAACGCGCGTCGAAAAATTTCCGGATCCGGTTTGTCCGCGCCGAGTTCGCTGGAGATAAACAAGTGAGCGAAATATTTCGAGATTCCAAGATTCTGAAGAATGAATCGCAAACGGCCGTCAAAATTTGAAATGACGGCAAGCTGAAAGCGTTGTCGCAATTGTTCCAGGACAGCAACGACTTCCGGGTAAAGTTTCCACACACCGGCTTCTGCGAAATGCTCGTAAGCGATTTCGAAAAAATTATCGCGATCGAGTTTACTAAAGGAAGGCGCGACCTGATCGAAAACGCGACCCACTAACTGGCGCCACCAGGCTTTGTCATCATTTTCGCGCGGACCGTCGATTGCAGGCCGTCGCGGCATTTGTTTCCAGGCTACATGAAATGCGCGATCCAGCTGACGTGCGTCGAGATCTACGCCGACTACACGACCTACGTAGGCGTAATGATCGCCCACTGTTTTCGTCAGATAAAAGAGTGTGCCTGCGGCGTCGAAAAGAATCGCTCTGATCACTTCATGGAAACGTTCGGCGTGCGAGCTGCCTACGCAACATCACGAGGCGGGCAGCCCTCAACGTTAACGCCTAATCCGGGCGCTGGCGCTGTTCGCTCTCTTCTTTCGCGAACGAACGGCTGCGTTATAGCCATTTCGTCTCGCACCTGTTCCTGCTCGCTGGTACCAGCTGTCACTTTGCGGCGGTGTTTATTTGCGCAATCTGAAAACCGAGCATCCAGTTGGACAAGCTTGCTCGCGCGGCGGATTAATTGGCATGCTGCCGGTTGAGCACAACGATCCGGTCAACGCGAAAATTCTCGCGGTTTCGGAAGATAAGATCGAAGGATTTGTCCCCGAGCCGTTCGAGGAAATTGCGAATCGCTCAGGCGTAAGTGTCGAGGTAGTGATGGCACGCATCGCCGCGATGTTGCGCGCGGGAACGATCCGGCGCGTCCGTCAAACTTTGCTTGCAACGAACCTCGCCGAGGGCGCCCTGGTGGCGTGGAAAGTTCCGGAAGAGAAGATCGACACCGCGTTCGATTGGATGTTTCAGCGCGATCCGTTTTCGGGTCATGTCGTGCTCCGCTCGACCGACACCGTCACCGCCGGATCCGACTATAAACTTTGGACAACTGTAAAGGCTCCCCAGGGATTTTCGCTCCAAGGGCATTGCGAATTGCTGGCGAAAAAAGTCGGCGCCGAACGTTTTCGTCTAATGCCGGCAAAAGGCATTTTCACTCTCGGAGTCGGCCATGTTCGGCGTAAAGCGATCGAGCCGGGAAGCAAAGCTGATCAGGCGGCGAAAATGATGCCAGTGCAGCGCGTCGAGCTCAGTGACCACGAATGGGATGTCTTGCTTGCTCTGAAACGCGAATTCACTCCGGAAGAAGTCAAGCCATCACCGTGGGTTTCCCGGGCGAACGAAGCTGGCGTCTCGCTCGAGGAATTCTGTCGCGTAGCCGATCATTTGAATGCGCGAAAGATTGTGGGGCGTTTTTCAACTTTTCTCGAACACGTCAAACCGTCAGCGGGCGGCGTACGTGTGACGCGATTCAACGCACTATTTCATTGGGCGATACCGCCCGGCCGCGAAATTGAAACAGGCGGCGAAGTCGGGCGGCATCATATCCTGACGCATTGCTACTGGCGCGAGGCAGGCGCGGAGTTCAGGAACGTCAACATCATGGCGGTGGCGCATGGCACCGACAAACAACTACTGCTGGAGCACAAAGCCGCTATCGATCGGCATCTTGATTCGTGCGGAATTCCAGTGTCTTACACGAACGTCTTCTGGGGCGGGCGCAGCGAGATCAAACCGTCGGAGATTTCGCCGCACGTTTATCGCGCCTGGTTGTCGGAACAGGGGGCGAGTTAAAGGCTGGAACTGATTTCGAGAACTCTTCGCGATAAGTAAGATCAAGGTTTCGCAGCAGAGCGACGGCAAACTTCTGACGATCGACTTGTCGCCCTAATGTTATTGCTAGAGCTGTGGCTCTGTCTTGAAGCTCGGTCGGAAAATCGTCACGGGATTGATTCACGTTAATTCCGATTCCCACCACGGCCAGGTGCGGCGCCTTGTTTTGCGCGCGCATCTCTACAAGCACGCCGGCTACCTTGCGCCCATTAAACTGAACGTCGTTAGGCAGTTTGATCGCGGGCTCGAGCCCGAACTCGATGCGAATCATGTCCGAGACAGCTTCGATTGCCCAAATCGTGAGCCGTCCTGAATCGCTGAGCTGGATATTGGGTCGTAACAGGATTGAAAATGAAAGACATTTACCCGCGGTTGATTCCCAGCGGTTCCCACGTTGACCGCGCCCAGCTGTTTGATGTTCAGCGAAAACAACTAGACCCTCATCTATAAGCGGCGGCGGACTAGAGACCGCCGCTCCTTGTGGGGAAGCGATCTGCAAAATTGCGTCGTTAGTCGAGCCAGTTTGCTCGAGCACGACAATTTGTCGGCCGATGACGGCTCCGCGAGGAAGTTTGGCTCGTAATTGATCAGCGATCAGCCGGTCCAACTTCTCAACCGTGGACATGAGTCACTTCCAGTCCGAGATCGATCGCGCGTGCTGCGTTCGTCAACGCGCCTATGGAAATGTAATCGACGCCGGTGGCGGCGATCCGCCTAACGTTTTTCAACGTGACGCCGCCGCTCGCTTCGAACTTGATGCTGTTCCTCCTTAGCGCCAGAGCTTCCCGAATCTGCGCGGGGCCCATGTTGTCCAGAAGAATAACGTCGATGCCGTCGATCTCGACGAAAGCGCGCGTCTGCTCCAAATCGTCAGCCTCCACTTCAATGCGGACGTTTGGCCGCTCCTTACGAAGCCGGCGAATTTGGTCGGCAAAGCCAGACAGCCCTCCGAGAGCGGCAAGGTGATTGTCCTTCACGAGGACCATATCGAATAGACCGGAGCGATGATTGACGCCACCGCCAGCGACAACCGCGGCCTTTTCCAGCACGCGTAGCCCAGGGGTCGTTTTGCGCGTATCGAGTATTTTAGCCGGATGATTGCCAACCGCGTCAACGAACTGCCGCGTGAGCGTTGCGATGCCGCAGAGGCGCTGAAGAAAATTTAGCGCTACGCGTTCGGCCTTGAGAATCGAACGCGCAAGCCCACGTACTTCGATCACGGTGTCGCCTGCAGCTACTGCTTCGCCATCCCGACGAACGATCTGAACATCCGTCGCAGAATCGATCTTCCGAAAAATTTCGGCGGCCGTCCCAGTTCCCGCAACGATCGCTGGCTCATGCGCAACGATGCGCCCGCCGGCATGGAGTGTTTCGGGAACAAAAAACTCGGTGGTGATGTCTCCCTTGCCTATGTCTTCT
>Ga0207697_10000619_pt1 | contig 20144 bp, 25 predicted proteins | sample KBSSwiS5withPhiX_FD_184293 | JGI IMG/M metagenome (GOLD analysis project Ga0207697, IMG submission 184293) | Switchgrass rhizosphere microbial communities from Kellogg Biological Station, Michigan, USA, with PhiX - S5 (SPAdes) (version 2) | ecosystem: Host-associated > Plants > Roots >... | reverse complement strand
CGCTTTGGTCATCGGCGAATCTGGAACAAAGCGCGAGCTGGCCGGTAGCCTTTACAACCAGCGACTCGAAGAAACGCGCGCCGCTGCCGCCGCGCTCGGTCTGGTCGCCCTGCGCGATATCACGCCTGGCGAACTAGCAAAGCGCGATCTGCCGTCCCTTTTGTACCGCCGTGCCGCGCACATCGTCGGCGAAAACGATCGCGTGCAACGCGCCCTGGGGCTGCTCGCTCAGAACGACGGACGCGGTTTCGGCGCGCTCCTGAATGAGTCGCATGAGAGCTCGCGCCAAAATTTCGAGAATAGCAGCGCGGAACTCGACTTACTGGTCGAGGTCGCGCGCTCGCTTCCGGGTGTCTATGGCGCGCGTCTGACCGGAGGCGGCTTTGGCGGGGCGACCGTAACCCTGTGCGAAAGCTCAGCCGCGGCGCGCGTCGCCGAGGACTTGGCGCAGATCTATCTCCAACGCACCGGAATCGAATCGCGCATTTTTGTTTGCCGGATCGCGGATGGCGCCCGGTGATCTGATTTGGCAGGCGAGCGAGCGCGATTATCTTTCCGCCATGGCAACGGAAGTGGAAGCGATCAACGCAGAAGAATTGCGCGCGCGCGTCGGCGAACTGCGGAGGTTTCTTTGACCTGCCGAAGCTGCAATCTCGCCTGACGGAACTTGAAACGCGGATGGCGGCCGCGGATTTCTGGTCGAATCGCGAGCGTGCCCAAGGGGAGGTCGAAGAGGTTTCCCGGCTTCGTGGGCTGATTACTCCAATGGCCGAGCTGGAACGCGAAATGGACGATTTTGTCGCGCTTCAGGAATTAACCGCGGAAGAAACAGATCCGGCGGCGCGCGCCACGGCGGAAAAGGAAATCATCTCCGAGCACGGGCGGCTTCTGAAGAAGCTCGAGGATTTTGAGCTGCGCCAGTTTCTTTCCGGCGAAAACGATCGGTCGAACGCGTTCGTCACGATCCACTCTGGCGCCGGTGGGACAGAGTCGTGCGACTGGGCGGACATGCTGCTGCGCATGTATCAGCGTTGGATCGAGCGGAGCGGTTTCAGTACGCAAACCATCGACATTCAACAGGGCGAAGAAGTCGGCATCAAATCGGTCACGCTTCTGGTGAACGGCGAATATGCTTACGGATATCTAAATACGGAACGCGGGGTGCATCGGCTGGTGCGCATCTCGCCGTTCGACGCGAACAAGCGGCGTCACACCTCGTTCGCGAGCGTCGATATCGTGCCGGAAATTACCGACGAAGCGCCGATCGAAGTGAACCCCGCAGATATCGAGGTCGATACTTTTCGCGCCGGAGGAAAGGGTGGGCAAAACGTGAACAAGGTGGAGACGGCGGTTCGCATCGTGCATAAACCGACGGGAATCGTCGTCGCCTGCCAGGCCGAGCGCAGCCAGGGTCGCAACCGTGAGTTGGCGATGAAGATGCTGAAGGCAAAGCTCTACGAGATCGAGCAGGACAAAAAACGCGCAGAGATTGACCGCCAATATGGAGAAAAGGGGGACGTCGCGTGGGGCAGCCAGATTCGATCCTACGTTTTTCAGCCATACCAGATGGTGAAAGATCACCGGACCGGTGCGGAGACGAGCAACGTCCAGGCGGTCATGGACGGCGACATCGATTTGTTCATCCAGGCGAAATTGCGCGGAGAGAAGGCGACGAAAGGCGAGGGGGCTGGCGACGATGCCTAACGCCTAACGAATCGAACAACAAGAAGGGAAATGACGAAATTCGAATCACGAATACAGCCGCCGGCACGCGACTGGCGAATCCCGTCTCATAGGTTGTGAGGTTCGTTGCCGTCTACGCGGCTCGGGACGACAACATTTTTGGAGTGGCTCAGACGAAGGCCCCGGCATGGACGGGGCGCGGCAGAGCACTTATACCTCGGCTGTGCGCCGACTTTTATTCCGCAGCGCGATTGGGATTGTTGGCCTGGTCGCACTTCTCGTCGCCTGGATAGCGGGAGCTCGGCCGCTCTCCCTTTTTTTTGATCGTATCCACACAGTGAAAATTGATTCGCGTCCGATCACGCAACTCAGGGTGGCGGACGCGGATCACGGGATGTTGTGGGTCAACGATCTTCCGATGAGTACGGCGGCTGTGGGCGATAGTAAGAACCCGCTGAAAATGACTATCAATGGGGAACGGCAGTTTATTTTGCAGAAAGCGGACCGAACGATTGTGCTCGGGCGTGCAGACGGTTTGTTCGTTGTGAAGCCGTCATCGGGAGACAGGCCGAGGTTGCAGATCGAACGCAGCATGCTGAGTTGGCCGACGCCGCTCGAGATCAACTTCATGAGTGGACATTCACCTTCGTGGAAACGGCATCTTTATTATCGGCTCATCTGGGAAAAATCGGGCGGCGCTCGGCTCGAGATGGTCTGGCGCTACGAGCAATATTTTTATGAAGACTGGGCGAGCGGTTTTATGACGCGGGCAGGCACGACGGGGCTGATCCACGTGGACATTCGTCCTTAAATTCGGCAAGCCTACATTCATGGCAGAGTATCAACCGGCGGCGCGCCGGCCGATCGCAGACGCATTTCGCCGGACGGCTCGCGGCGCGACCGGGCTTTGTTTGCGCACAGGGATTCATGCGGACGCCATTTCGTATTTTTCAATCGTGGCTGCGGCGCTGGCAGCACTTTCGTTTTGGCAGTCATCGCGACATCCCATGCTGCTCATCCTTGCGCCGTTGTTCTGTCTCCTCCGCCTCTGGTGCAACATGCTTGATGGGATGGTCGCTCTCGCAGCGGGGAAGGCGAGTTGGCGCGGTGAAGTGCTGAATGATTTTCCCGACCGCATTTCTGATGTCCTGATTTTTGTCGGCGCCGCGCACAGTGGGTGGATGCATCCTCTCTTTGGCTATTGGGCCGCGATCATGTCGTTAGGCACAGCTTATGTCGGGATGTTGGGGCAGGCGGTGGGCGCGCAGCGCGAGTTCTGCGGACTCATGTCGAAACCATGGCGGATGGTGGCACTCGGGATTGGCGCGTGGATCACCTATGCATTGCAGTGCTCAAGAGACGGCAACATCGTGATCGCTGGAGTGACGGCGCTCGAATGGAGTTGCGCCATAGTCGTCGTCGGCTGCGTCCAGACCATCGCGCAACGGCTCATCCGAATCTTGCGAACTCTGAAAAGGAAGAGCGCCTGATGTCTCCGTCTGCGGCGCTGCACGATCCGGTTTTTCGCGTTTACCTCGTGATCGTCATCGGGGTGCTTCTTGGCGCGGGGATTGTCCTCGCGGCGTTGCAAGTCGTCTTTCGAATTCAGCTCGGCAGCGTCTGGAAAACCTATCGATCCTGGCTGTGGCTGGCGCCGCTGGCTGCTGTCTTTGTTTTTGGCGGACGCGTTTCATTCATCTGTGGTGTGACGGTACTCGGTATTCTGGGTGCGAAGGAGTTCCTAAGGGCAAGCGAATTGGATAGCGATTGGTTGCTTAGCGGTGTGGTTTACCTCGGAATTGTTTCCGTGGGTGTCGTAAATCTGTTCAAGCGGGACCTGGAATCGCTTCTTGTCCTGGTGCCCGCGCTAATATTGATCGTTCCAATCGTGCGCAATCGGTTCGACGGTGAGCTTCGGAAAGTGTCGTTAGGCATGCTCGCTTTTGTCTTGCTGGGGTGGATGTGGGGACATCTCGGTTCACTCGCGAACTCGCTTCAACCCTATGGCTACATTTGCTTTCTAATCTTCGCGACGGAGACCACTGATGTGGCCGCCTTCACATTTGGAAAAATGTTCGGACGCCATCCGCTTCGCAGCGAAATAAGTCCTCGCAAAACCTGGGAGGGAGCGCTCGGCGGGCTCGCGGTGGCGCTGGCGTTGCCGTGGCTGCTGCGTTTTTCTTTCCCGTTTTTTGGGACGACGCAGCTGGTTCTCGCCGGACTGATTGTGGGCATCGGAAGCGTGCTGGGAGACCTGTCGCTAAGTGTGATCAAACGTGATCTCGGGGTGAAGGATTGGGGCGCAACCCTGCCGGGTCATGGCGGCGTGCTCGATCGAATCGATAGTTTGATCTTCGTCGTTCCGCTTTTCTTACAGATGACAGAATACTATTATCCGGGCCGATGAGCAGAATGGCCGACGGCGTTGCGCTTCCAATCGGAGGCAAAATGGTGGAGAGATGGCGTCGTTTTCCGCGCGAACCCGACATGGTCGTCTACAGCTTTCGTTCGGTGATTTCGCTCATCATTCGCGGGTTGCTGCGCACTTACGAGCGCTTCGAAATCATCGGCGCGGAGAATCTGCCTAACGACGATGAATCGTTTGTCCTGGTGGCGAATCATGCCAGTCATCTCGACACCCTTTGTCTCCTGGCGGCGCTTCCGCTGGGCCGTTTACATCAGGCGTTTCCAGTCGCGGCCGAGGATTACTTTTTTCGCAGTCTGCCGCGGAGCTGGTTTGCAACGGTCGTTATGAACGCGCTTCCGTTCGGGCGCCGCATGGGAGTTCGGGAAAGTCTCTCCATCTGCGCGCAATTGTTGGCGCAGCCCGGTAACGTGCTCATCATTTTTCCCGAGGGAACCAGATCGCAAACGGGCGCAATGCAACCGTTCAAGTCAGGCATCGGGACATTGCTCGCCGGACGCGATGTGACGGTGCTGCCCTGTTCCGTGCAAGGCGCTTACCGGGCCTGGCCGAAAGGTCGCCGGCTGCCACGACCGGGGAAAGTGCGTTTGATTATTGGCCGCCCGCGAAATTATGCGACGCGCGGGACGGAGAGGGGCGACCTAGGCGCGATCGCCGCCGAGTTACAGAGCGCGGTCAATCAATTGGGACAGACTGATGGCTCCGCTTGAGCAGACGATGACGAGCTGGGACGGGACGGAGTTGTTTTACCGTGCCTGGCTGCCGCGGAAGAAGAATTCGCAAAAGGCGGCGCTCCTTTTGTTTCATCGTGGGCACGAGCATTCGGCCCGGTGGCAGGAAACAGTGGAATCGTTAGGCTTGGACGACGTGCCCACTTTTGCCTGGGACGCGCGCGGTCACGGCCAATCGCCCGGTGAACGCGGGGGCGGCGATTTGTCGGATATCGTCAAGGATGTCGATGCATTCGTTAGGCACATTTCGGAACGACACGAAATCCCGATCGAAAATATGATCGTGTTGGCGCACAGCCTGGCGGCGGTCACGGTCAGCGCGTGGGTGCACGATTACGCGCCGCCGATTCGCGCTCAGATTCTCGCGACCGCGGCTTTCGATGTGAGGCTATACGTTCCGCTCGCCGTGCCGGGCCTGCGCGTCCTGCAGAAGGTGGTCAAGGGGGGCAAGGTCACGAGCTATGTGCGGGGCACGATGCTGACCCAGGACAAGGTTGAAGCAGCGCGCTATGAGGACGATCCACTCATATTTCGGAAGATCGCGATTCCTCTTTTGCTTGATCTCCATGACACGGCGCAGCGCCTGATCGCGGATGCTGGTGCAATTCAAACGCCGACCCTCATGTTGGCAGCGGGAAGAGATTGGGTGGTCAGCCTGAAAGCGCAACGGCAGTTCTTTGATCGCCTCTCCTCATCGGTAAAACGGATGCACGTTTTTCCCGCGATGTACCATGCGATTTTCCACGAGAAGGATCGCGCGCAGGTGATCGAACGAATGCGGGCATTCATCCTGGAACGTTTTCGCGAGCCGCCGCCTGTCGTCTCACTCCGCGAAGCCGACCAATACGGCCACACCTGGGAGGAGTATGAGCGGCTCAAGTTGCGTGGCGGTCCACAGTTTGTGGCCGCGAGAACGGCCTTGCGCATCGCCGGGCGCCTGAGCAAAGGGATCGATCTGGGTTGGCAAACCGGCTTCGACTCGGGGCGATCGCTTGATTACGTCTACGAAAATCGGCCGCAGGGGTCGTCGCAGCTTGGCCGGTTCGTCGATGCCACCTATCTCAACAGCATCGGCTGGCGCGGCATTCGACAGCGCAAAGCGAATCTCGAAAAAGCGCTGTGTGAATCGATCAAGACGCTTGATGCCGAAGGGCGACCGGTCCGGATTCTCGACGTCGCAGCGGGCGCGGGACGCTACGTCCTCGAAGCAATACGGACGCTGCCGGAAATTCCAATCAGCGCCGTGCTGCGAGACAATCGGGAGGAGAATATCGCTGCAGCGCGCGCGCTGGCGGAGGAGTTTGGCCTAACGAACGTAAACGTCGAGCGAGGAGACGCCTTCGATCGCGCCGATCTTGCCGGCTTGGTCCCGCGGGCAACGATTGGGATTGTGTCCGGGCTCTACGAGCTCTTTCCGTCGAATAAGGCGGTTGCTGAATCGTTAGGCGGGCTGGCCGGCGCGCTCGAACCGGACGGATTCCTCATCTACACCAATCAGCCCTGGCATCCCCAACTCGAGTTTATCGCTCGCGTTCTGCGTAACCGCGACGGCCAGAGATGGATCATGCGCCGACGCAGCACCGCGGAGATCGATGAACTGGTGAGCGGGGCGGGTTTCAAGAAATGCGCGATGGAAATCGATCGATGGGGAATGTTTAGCGTTTCCGTTGCGCGCCGGAACGGCTCCTGAAAACGAACGCCTCCGTTTCGCGGGTCAAAGCGCTGAGCGCTTCGATCGGGTTGTCGCTTCTTTTTCTGATTATTTACGGTGGCTGCATCTGGGTCACTTCGCGGCGCCACGATGTCGGGGTCTTCTTCTTTGCCTGGGAACGCTCCATTCCGTTCGTCCCTTTCATGATTCTTCCCTACATGTCGATCGATCTCTTCTTTGTTGCGGCGCCGTTCTTCGTTTCTTCCGAACGTGAGCTGAAGCTATTCGTCCTGCGAGTGGCGACCGCCATTGTTGCGGCTGGAATTTGTTTCCTCGTGTTTCCGCTTCGCTTCGCCTTTTCCGAAGGCCACGCTGACGGGTGGCTCGGCGGCCTTTTCGACTGGTTTCGTGGAATGGATGCGCCTTACAACCTTTTTCCATCACTGCACGCTGCATTGTTAGTGTTTCTGATCGACGTTTACACACGATCCCTCCGTGGTATCGCGCGCGTTACCGTTCTGATTTGGTTTATCCTGATCGGTCTTTCGCCTCTCCTGACGCACCAGCACCACATTATCGACATCATCGGCGGTTTCGTTCTGGCGGCAGCGTGCTTTTACGTCATCCGGCCAAAATTTGACCTCGCTTTAAGCCATCCAACAAGATGATGATGCGCCAGATATGAACTATAACGACCTGCTCCAGCTTTATTTCGACCGTGCGAACGCGCTCCAGAATTTTTGGAACATTTATATTTTAGCGGTGGGCGGAATCCTGGCCTTTGCTTCTATGCGCAAGCAACCCGCGGCTCTGACGACATTCGTGGTTTGCCTTCTCTTTGCGCTTTTTGCTTATGAAAATCTGGGAGCGATGAAAGATTGCACCGCGCAGCGTTTTGCCATGCTGGAAGCCGTGAAAAAGTTCGATGCGAATGGCGGTGCGCAGACCGATCCCACAGCCCTGCGCCAATTACTCGAGCCAACTTTGACCCCAGCCACCTGGCAGAGCGTAAAAACGACGCATCTGATCAGCGATGTCTTAACGATTGCAGGCCTCGTCGTGATGGAGTTGCGTCGGCGCAGGCTGTCGAATGTTTCGCCGACCGCGTAGTGGTTGCGTCGCCTCTCACACTTGAATGCTCCCCTTTCGAGGGCCTAACCACGGTGCTCGACCGAATCTGATTGGTATAAATGGTTTTCCGATCATGCGCCTGACGAAGTTTCTGCTGGTCCTCACGGTATTGGTGATGATGCCGGTCGCGACGGACGTGGTTGCGAATCCTGTGGGCGATTTCTTCAAGAAAGTCGGCCATTCCATTTCGCATTTTGGGCGAAGTTCGCCGACACCCACCCCCCGCAAAAAGACGAAGAAGACGGACGAGTCTGGAAAAAAGCCGGCCCAAACACCCTCGGAAGCATCGATCACGGCTCCGGCAACACCGGTTCCAACCCCCCTCGATATTCGCGCCGCAGCCCTCGCCGCCCCCGACCCCAAAGGCCGGCGCGATGTCCCTTACGGAGTGGCGGTGCCAAACAAACCCGGGTTTGTCACAAGCCCGTATGCACCGACCCAGGGTTTGGTTGATGTGCGCGCCTTTCCCAGTTCGACCGAGGTGCTCGACCCTTTCACGGGAAAAATCTTTCTCACGCCGTAAACTGCGGGTGGGCCGGTCGTAGCTGGATCGGTGATCCCTGAAATTGGGGCTTTCTCTTGTGATCCCGAGTTAGGAGTCGCGGCGCTCGCAACGGGCCTTTGCGGTGCATTCACACCGACTAGCTCCGAAAAAACGGCCTGACTCTTGCTACCTCGTTCATTGCGATATGAGCAACCATCTGCGAATTCTGACCGTTGAAGACGAAGCCGCGGTCGCGCAATTGCTGGCCCTGGTCCTGGGCGGTCCGACATCAAAAGTTACGCACGTCTGCAATGGTGAAGAAGCGCTCGCAAAAATCGCCGCCGATCCGAAGCCTTTCGACGTCGTGATCACCGATCACAACATGCCGAAAATGACGGGTCTGCAGCTCGTCGGGAAGCTTCGCGCCGGCCATTTTGGCGGCAAGATTGTGGTTCTGTCAGCCCACCTCACTCACGAGAACGTGCAAGCTTATACGAAACTGAAAGTGGATCTGATGTTATCGAAGCCATTCGATGTCAACGATTTACGCAAGAAGGTTGATTCCCTGCTGGAAGTCACGGCAGTGCACGAACACTCCGGCCGGTAGCAGGACGCTACGCTAACGACACGTCTGGGACATTCGTACCGCATGCCGCCTGCAGTTTTAGAGATGCCGTAAGTCTATGGTAGCACCCCTCAAGATTCTGGCCGTTGATGACGAGCCCTCCATCGCTCAGTCAATGCGCTTTATCTTTGAACGGCCCCTTTATGAGCTTGCCAGCGCGCTGGATGCAGAGGCCGCCCTCGCCCGGTTAACGGCGGATCCCAATTTGTTCGACGTCATTATCACTGACAACAATATGCCGGGCGTGTCAGGAATTGCGTTTGTTCGCCAACTTCGTGAACGCGGTTTTGGTGGAAAGATCATGATCTTATCTGCTCATCTTTCGCCGGAGGTGCGGGCGGCTTATGAAGCGATGGAAGTGGATGCGATGATCGACAAACCATTTAGCATCAAAGTTCTTCGCCAAACACTCGACCGGGTAGCAGCCTAGTCCCGATCTCCGTCGCCTAACGAAAAGGCGAAATTCAGCTTCCGTTTTTTCTAGGGAGCTGTCCCAGCCAGTCCAAGCCGTTCGGCATCGGATTTCAGCGCGGTGATGACTTCGGCTATGACTTCGTCTAATGGCAGGTTCAATTCCGCAGCCCCACGCACGATGTCGTCGCGATTGACCGCTCGCGCGAACGCCTTGTCCTTCATTTTTTTCTTCACCGCCGCGACATCGACTTCGTGAATGCTCTTGCCGGGCCGGACCCGGGCGACGGCAGTCACAAATCCGCTCAGCTCGTCGACTGCATAGAGCGTGCGCTCGAGAGCGGTAGTGCGCGCGACGCCGGCGTAATCGGCGTGGGAAAGAATCGCGCGACAGATTTCTTCGCTCCAACCGTGCGCCCGAAGCCAGTCAACGCCCACGAAGGGATGGCCTTCGGTTGCGCTTTGTTCGGTGTTGGGATGTCGCTCGTAATCCATGTCGTGCAATAACCCGACCGCTTGCCAGGTGTCGGCGTCGGCTCCTTCCGTTCGTCCGGCAAAGTGCCGCATTGCGGCGGCCACGGCATAGCAATGTTTGCGTAAACTCTCCGATTGCACCCAATCATGAAGGATCGTTAGGGCGCGGTCTGAAAGCGGAGTCATGCTGAAGAAGTTGGCGCGCTTTTAGACGTGGCGGCGCATCACGACCGCTTTGTCGCTCTGGGTGGCGACTTCAAATCCGAATCGTTCCATCAGACGGGCGGCTGGGCTATTGGCGCCAACTCGGAGGGCGATGGAATCCAGGTTTGGATTGGCGCGCACGAACTGAGTGAGAAGCGAGGCGCCGATCCCGCGCTGGCGGTGTCCAGGTTTGACAACGAATGCCAATTCGGGAGTCGCGTCCGCCGGATCGTTTTCGCCTTGCGCCCGCAGCCAGACGGCCCCGAGCAGGGCGCGTCCCGCTTTTTCGAGTGCAACAAAACCACGATCGCCCGGACGGCCCCAACTTTCGACGAAGCGCTCATATTCGGGTCGATGCACGATGTCCGGGGGCGGGACCTCACCGCTCTCCGGGCTGAGCGCGAGATAAAGCATGTCCCACAGGATCGCCTCATCTTGATCGGTCAGTGGGCGCAGGAGGTAATCGGCTGGACCAAACATCTTTTGAGTTTGGTTGGTATGGTTCCCCGAGTTACCACCGTTGTCGAGACGTGGTTAATCGCGCCTCAACATAATCGCGCTGGGAAGTTCCGGTTAACTCTGGTCTGCCGGGTTTGTGCTTCTGGACGGTGAACTGAAAAGTTGATTCAGCTCGGAGAATGTAAGGGCATCGGCGAGGGTTTCGAAGCGCCCGTTCAGTGCCATGTCTCGCGCGGCGCGGGCAAAGGCGGCCCATGCGACCATAGCCAGGCCAGAACCGATCGAAATACGGCGGACTCCCACCGCTGCGAGCGTTGACATGGAAAGCTGCGCATTAAAAGCAGAGACGAGAACGTTGAGCGGTTTCGGTGCGACTGCTTTGACGAGCGCGGCTATCTCCGCCGGATCGCTAACGCCCGGCGCGTAAAGACAATCCGCTCCAGCCTCGGAATAGGCGACGAGCCGTGCGAGCGAGGTGCGGAATGGCGCCGGGCTTCCGACAAGGAACGCTTCGCACCTTCCAGTCAACAGGACCTTGCTGCCTGAATCGTCGATGGCTTTGCGAGCAGCTCGCAAACGCGCAACCGCGAGTGTTTCATCGTAGAGGCCCGGATCGTTTGTTCCGGTTGAATCCTCAATCGAAAGTCCGGCCACGCCAGTCTTCACGCAGAGGGCGACATTGGCCGCAACCTCATCCGGCGCGTCGCCAAACCCATTTAGGAAATCAGCATTGACGGGCAGGGCAGTGGCGGAGACAACTTTTCGAATATGCTCCAGCATCTCATCGCGCGAGACTGCGCCGTCCGATTTGCCGCAGCTAAAGGCGTATCCCGCCGAGGTCGTGGCCAAGGCCTGAAATCCAAGTCGCTGCAGATAAATAGCTGTGCCTTCGTCCCATGGGTTCGGGAGTACAAAACAACCCTCCGCATGGAGTCTGTGGAAATTGGCGATCGCGGATTGTTGCGAGGAATTCATCTTTGCAAGCTACAATGAAATTGATTGGCTGCGCCAGATTGTTCAGGGGCAATTTGCGCGACAATGCTAAACTATTGCGCTTTCAAGATAGTGACGTCTCGTTTGACTGGAACGTATGAGCCCCCTCGTTAGCATCCTCATCCCGACCTTGAATCGGCCTGGTTTTCTCAGGGAAGCCATCGATTCGGCGCTGGCACAGACTTATCCTAATTTCGAGGTGCTCGTTTTCGACAATGGCACGATGGCTGAAACGCGAGCCGTCGGTGAGGACGTAATGCGGCGCGATAACCGAGTAAGATTCCATCGAAACGAGCGGAATCTCGGAATGTCGGCGAATTTCAACGCGCTCGCGGATGCGGCCCGCGGAGAATGCGCGGTTGCGATCGGAGACGACGATCGCTTGTTACCGGAATTTCTCGCGCAACTTGTCCCAAGGATGGAGCCGAGAGTGCGGGTTGTTTTCTCCAATCAATACCTTATCGATGCGAGCGGTCAGCGACTCGAAGAGCGCACGAAAGCGCATGCCCGACGTTACGGTCGAGATAAGCTGCCAGCTGGAGTGATCGAACACAGTGATGTAGCTGCCTGGCGACTTTCCTTTCCTATGTCCGCCAGTTTGCTGCGCACGGCAGACCTGCGGCGGTTGCGCTTCCGCGAGGAGCTCAATACGCCGGATGTCGATTTTTTCATTCGACTCGCACAGGAAGGAGCAACATTCTGCTTCGTTCCCCAATATCTCATGGAATACCGGGTGCATTCGGCAGCCGAGACGGCTGGCGGGCTCTGGACGGAGCAATTGGTCGAATGTCTTAGTCCATATGAGGTCAGACCGGAAGTCGAGGTTTATAAACGGGAGTTCCTCGCTCCGATGGTTGTAAATGCGGTCAGCCGCTGCTTACAACGCGGTGAAATGGAGAGAGCCCGCGCTCTGCTGCGCAACAAGTATTATCCAAGTGGCACTCAGCTCGCGCTGAGCAGCTCCCTTGGTGGGTGGTTGCAGGGATTTTGTGCGCATCTTCCCGCGTCATTGGGCGTTCCCATCTATCGCGCCGCCCGGCGGGCGCGCCACGTCGGCGCCGGGCCTAGAGATTGCTAAGTTATCTCCACGCGAGTTATGGCTTCGTTCTTATCTGTGCGACGCTCCTAGCTTCCGAACGATTGAAAATATTTTTGTTGAGTTGTGAAAGTTCTTGTCACCGGAACAGAAGGTTATCTCGGATCGCTCCTTGCTCCGATTCTGAGAGAGCAGGGTCACGAGGTCCTTGGTGTCGATACCGGTTTTTATAAATCGGGTTGGCTTTACCACGGACTAACGCTCACGCCGCACACACTCAATAAAGACATTCGACAAATCGAAGAAGCCGACCTCGATGGCATTCAGGCGGTCGTGCACATGGCTGAGCTGTCAAATGATCCGGCCGGGGCGCTCGTCCCTGACGTCACTTATGAGATCAATCACCAAGGATCAGTTCGGCTTGCGGAGATGGCGCGCCGCCGCAGGGTGGAGCGTTTTGTCTACATGTCATCCTGTAGCGTTTACGGATTGGCGGCGGACGACTACATGACGGAGGAATCGGCCGTCAATCCGCAAACAGCCTATGCTATCTGCAAAACGATGGTCGAACGCGATCTAAAGCCGATGGCAGACACCAATTTTTCGCCTACTTACTTACGCAACGCTACTGCCTACGGCGCCTCACCGCGGATGCGATTTGATATCGTCTTGAACAACCTGGCCGGTCTAGCGTGGACGACAAAGGACATAAAGATGGTGAGTGACGGGACGCCTTGGAGACCGCTTGTGCACGCCCTCGACATTGCAAAGGCAATTTGTTGTGTCCTGGCGGCGCCGCGCGAGGCAATTCACAACCAAATCTTTAACGTCGGAGATACGGCTCACAATTATACGATCAAGGAGATTGCTGAGATTGTAGCGGACATATTCCCGGGTTGCCAGCTGACCTTTGGCGATCAGAGCGCGGACAATCGCAGCTATCGGGTCTCATTCGATAAAATTAGGGACAGACTGCCGGATTTCGAATGTGATTGGAGCGCTCGAACAGGCGCTGAACAGCTGCACGACATCTTTCGACAGGTAGATATGACTTCAGCGGTGTTTAATGACCGAGCCTTCACTCGATTGAAACAGCTTGAGTACCTTTTGCGGACTCAACAAATTGATCAGAGGTTTTTCTGGAACAATGGCGTGGGTCGAGCAGGTCGCTCGGCAGATGCGAAATCGTGAAATTCACTGAGACTCCGCTTCCAGGCGCGTTCATCATCGATCTCGAGCCACACCAGGACGAGCGCGGCTTTTTTGCGCGCACGTTCTGTGTCCGTGAATTTTGGGAGCATGGGCTGAACTCAACAGTCGCGCAGTGCAACCTTTCATCCAACCTGAAGGCCGGAACCTTGCGCGGGATGCATTTCCAACAGCCACCGCTGAGTGAAGCGAAACTTGTTCGTTGCATCCGCGGAGCGATTCATGATGTCGTGGTCGATCTGCGGCCGCAGTCAGCCACTTATCGACGTCAATTTGCCGTAGAGTTAAATACGGTGAATCGGCGCGCCCTCTTTGTCCCCGCTCTCTTCGCGCACGGTTTCCAAACTCTCATGGACAACACCGAGGTCGAATACCAAATGAGCGAGGCTTATGTGCCGGAGGGCGCGCGAGGATTTCGCTATGACGACGCGGCGTTTGCCATCCGCTGGCCGTTACCGGTTTCGGTGATCTCGGAACAAGATCTCAGTTGGCCGCCATTTTCCTGATGCAGAGCCTCGACCTGGATATGCATGCGCTGATTGCGCGACTCTATCCGATATGCCGGAGCATCACGGGAGATGGGGTCCGTCAGACGCTCCGTATCCTAAACGAATTGATTCCGCTGGAAGTGAACGAGGTAGCAACCGGCACGAAGGTTTTCGATTGGACGATCCCGAAGGAGTGGAACATACGAGACGCTTGGATCAAGGACTCGCGTGGTCAGAAGCTGATCGATTTTGCCAAGCTCAATTTGCACGTAGTTAGTTATAGCTCTCCAGTTCATCGCCGAATGCGCCTGGCGGAACTGCGAGAACATCTTTTTACGATTCCGGGGCAGCCCGTCTGGGTGCCGTATCGAACATCGTATTACGAAGAAAGCTGGGGATTTTGTTTGAGCGAGGAACAGCTTCTACAGTTCAGCGACGATGAGGAATACGAAGTCCTGATCGATTCCTCATTGGACGACGGTCACCTCACTTATGGGGAATTTGTTTTGCAGGGCGAAGAAGAGTTGGAGGTGTTGATTTCTTCCCACGTCTGTCACCCCTCTCTGGCCAACGACAACCTTTCAGGAGTTGCGGTTGCGGTGAAATTAGCGCGTGTCCTGGCCGCGCGACCTCGTCGTTACACTTACCGCTTCCTTTTCATACCGGGGACGATCGGCTCAATTACCTGGCTGGCGCGAAATGAAGACAGGCTGTCGCGCATTAGGCATGGAGTGGTTCTGACCTGTCTGGGTGACGTTAGCGATCTCACTTATAAGCGCAGCCGGCTTGGAGATGCGGAGATTGACCGCGTGTTTATTCATATCCTCAGGCATTCCTGCCAACTATATTCTGTGATTGATTTTGTTCCCTATGGGTATGACGAGCGGCAGTATTGCTCGCCTGGAATCGATCTTGCGGTTGGCTGCCTGATGCGCGGGCGGCATGGGGAATTTCCAGAGTACCACACATCGGCCGATAACCTCGATTTCGTAAAGACCGCTCCTCTCGAGGATTCCTTCTCGAAGTGCCTCGCCGCTTTTGGAATTCTGGAAGGCAATCGCGTCTACGTAAATCAAAAGCCAAAGGGCGAGCCTCAGCTCGGCAAACGTGGCCTTTACGGTAATGGTCAAACCGTTGGAGAGGAGCGACAACGCGCCTATCTCTGGGTTTTGAATCTATCGGATGGCAAACATTCGTTGTTGGATATCGCGGAGCGAGCCAATCTTCCATTTCACGTAATCAAGCAGGCGGCGGAAGCCTTAGCGGCTACCGATCTCCTTACTCTCCAATGAGCGATGAACACACCAGGCGAGGGGATACGATCCAAGTGACTGTCAGTTCAGCCTATTGCTGTCGATTCTGCGGCGAACGGCTGCAAGAAACTTTTGTTGACCTTGGATTATCGCCGCTCTGCGAGACCTACATCAAGGCCGAGGACCTTGGAAAACCAGAGCCACTCTACCCGCTGCATAGCTTCGTGTGTGACAAATGTTTCTTGGTTCAATTGCCGGAGCATGTCGGGGCAAGGGAGATCTTTGAAGAGTACGCGTATTTTTCATCCTATTCCAAGTCGTGGTTACAGCACGCGAGAGAATATGTCGCCGGCATTTCCGGTCGACTGCAGCTGGGCAATCATTCTCTCGTCGTAGAGTTGGCCAGCAATGATGGCTATCTTCTTCAGTATTTCCTTGCCGACGGCGTTCCCGTGCTTGGGATCGAACCGGCTAAAAACGTCGCCCAATCCGCGATCGAGAAAGGAATTCCTTGTGTAACGGAGTTCTTCGGAGAGAACCTGGCGCGTCGGCTCGTCGCGGAAGGCCGCAAAGCTGATCTGCTCCTCGGGAATAATGTCTTGGCGCACGTTCCTGACATCAACGACTTCGTTGCCGGGATGAAGGTTTTGCTCGCGGACAGTGGAGTCATCACCATGGAGTTCCCGCATTTGCTCCGGCTAGTTCAAGAGAACCAGTTCGATACTATCTACCACGAACATTTCTCCTACCTGTCGTTCACAACCGTCGAACAAATTTTCGCAGCTCATGAGCTGGCGCTCTTTGATGTGGAGGAATTATCCACCCATGGTGGATCTCTCCGTATCTATGCTCGCCACCTGAATGACAGATCCGAGTCTGTTTCGGGCAGGGTCGCTGATCTTAAGGCAAAAGAGGAAAACTGGGGTGTTCGTCGCATGGATCGCTACCGAACGTTTTCCAAAAAGGTGGAGGCAACTAAGCGGAATGTTTTGAGGTTTTTAATCGAGGCTAAGGAAATGGGTAAATCGGTCGCCGGATATGGCGCTCCGGGAAAGGGGAATACCTTGCTGAACTATTGCGGGATCCGCGCCGACTTTCTCGATTATACGGTGGATCTGAACCCTTACAAACAAGGCAAGTACACTCCGGGCACGCGGATTCCGATTTATGCCCCGGAACGAATCAGGGAGACCCGCCCTGATTTTGTGTTCATCCTTCCTTGGAATCTAAAACGAGAGATCATCGCTCAAAATGAATTCATTCGTGAATGGGGCGGGAAATTCGTCGTCCCCATCCCGAAGGTGGAGATCTGTTAATAGCGCGATGAAGCGGGTTCAAAAGCGCGGCATGAATTCAGCTAAAACAGCTTGTTTGATCGTCGGTTCAGCGATAGGCATTGGGATAGCGCTAAACCGGCTTACGAGTGAAGAAATGAAACTGCCTTCTGACATTAACGGCACGAACCGCGTCGGCCTACTATGAAAGTCGTCCTGTTTTGTGGGGGGCAGGGCATGCGAATGCGGGAGATGCCGCAACCAGTGCCGAAGCCAATGGCGGTCATTGGGTATCGGCCGCTTCTCTGGCACTTGATGAAGTATTACTCGCACTACGGACACCATGACTTTATCCTTTGTCTGGGCTACGGCGGGGATGTCATAAAGGAAGCCTTTCTTAATTACAACGAGTGTGTCTCTAACGACTTTGTCCTCTCTCGCGGAGGGAAGAAGATCGAACTCTTGCGCAAAGACATTGAAGATTGGCGGATCACCTTTGTCGACACAGGTCAAAACGCAAATGTGGGCCAGAGGCTGCGTAGTGTGCGGAAATTTATCGGTGAAGACGGAGTCTTTCTTGCTAACTATGCTGATGGCCTGAGTGATTTGCCGTTGCCCAAACTAATTGATTACTTCATGGCGAGCGAAAAAGTCGCCTGTTTCGCGGGAGTCACTCCGACGGCAAGCTTTCATAGGGTTGCGCTCGAAGCTGACGGCGTTGTGACAAAAATCGAGCACATAGCGCGCTCCGGGAACATGATTAACGGTGGTTTTTTTGCATTCCGTCGCGAGATTTTCGATTACATTAAGGAAGGCGAAGATTTGGTGGACGAACCATTTCACCGGTTGATCGCCGAAAAGCAGCTCATTGCCTATCCTTACAAGGGTTTTTGGGCCTGCATGGATACATTCAAGGAGAAGCAGCACCTGGAGGATCTTCATGCAACCGGGCGCGCTCCCTGGCAGGTCTGGGATCCCGGCGTGAGCGTGTTGGGCGGAAGATCGGAGCCATGCTGAAGCTTAGCCTTGAGAAGGCAAAGAAACTTCTCTTTCTTGGCGCCCATTCCGACGACATCGAGATCGGCTGTGGCGGGACCATTCTAACTCTGACTAGGAACAATCCGGAGTTGGAGATTGGCTGGATTGTTTTCAGTGCCGATGGCGATCGAGGACGAGAAGCGCGAGCTAGCGCCAAGCTCTTTCTTGCGAAAGCGGGTGGTTCAAAGGCCGTGCTGAAACATTTTAAGACCAGTTTTTTTCCGGCCCAGGAGGAATCGATCAAAAGGTACTTTGAAACACTGAAGCGTTCCTTCCAACCGGACATTGTTTTCACTCATTACCGCGAGGATCGTCATCAGGATCATCGTGTCCTCTCCGATCTGACCTGGAACACATTCCGCGATCACTTCATCCTGGAGTACGAAATTCCAAAATATGACGGCGATTTCGGAAGCCCAAATCTTTTTGTGCCCTTGGATGAATCAGTCTGCCGCGAGAAGGCTGAAAACCTGTGTCGGGTTTTTCGGAGCCAAAAGAACAAGCATTGGTTTTCGGAAGACACGTTTCTTGCCCTGATGCGTCTCCGCGGGGTGGAGTGTGCCTCACGCTATGCGGAAGCGTTTTATTGCCGCAAGATCAGCTGCGTGTAGCATCCGATCTCGAATACTTTTCGATGAAATCCAAAACGCTAAGGCCGGAACAGGAACTATCGGCGCGCGATCCGCGACTGGCGGCTCTGATCGCAAAGGTTGGGCCATTCACCGTCAAACCTGGCGAACTCGTTAGGCCGTTTGATGCGTTGGCGGAATCAATTGCCTACCAACAACTCAGCGGCAAAGCGGCGGCTACTATTTTTGGACGAGTCAGAGCGCTCTATCCAAGGCGGAAATGGTTTTCACCGGAGCTGGTCATCGCGACTCCGGACGAGACGTTTCGGGGTGCCGGCCTTTCTCGCAGCAAGACAGCGGCGATCAAGGATCTCGCCGCCAAGACGCTCGATGGAACCGTGCCGACCCGGGCGGCGCTCGACCGCATGAGCGACGAAGAAATCATTGAGCGTCTGACGCAAGTGCGCGGCATCGGTCGGTGGACGGTTGAAATGTTACTTCTTTTCGATCTCGGCCGCCTCGACGTCTGGCCGGTGGATGACTATGGAGTGCGCAAAGGATACGCGAAAACTTTCCGGAAAAAGGAACTGCCGAAACCGAAGGAATTGCACGCGATCGGGGAAAAATGGCGACCTTATCGATCAGTCGCCGCGTGGTATTTCTGGCGCGCTCTCGACGCCCCCGCCGGTCGCGCTTGATCTGCTGCGAGTGACGCCAGAGCGGGCCGCGAGGAGCGCCGCGCCTGCCCTAAGATCGGGTAACAAAGTAGGCGAATCCTACCTTCTCCTCTTGCCCGTTCGTCGCTTCCTCCTTACGATCGCGTAATGAAAATTCTCGTGACAGGCGGCGCCGGATTTATCGGCTCACACCTTGTCGAGAAGCTTCTGACTGACGGTCACGAGATTGCGATCGTGGACGACTTCAACGATTTCTACGATCCGCAAATCAAGCGCGCCAACATCGCTGCTGTAGCAGATAAGGTCGCCGTGCATCATGCCGACCTGCGCGACGCGCGGGCCGTCAGGCAAGTTTTTCATGAAGGAAAATTCGATACCGTCGTCCACCTGGCAGCGCGGGCTGGTGTGCGGCCTTCAATTAATCAACCGCAACTTTATTATGATACCAACGTCGCTGGCACCTTGCATTTGCTGGAGGCGGCGAGCGCGGTTGGGATCGATCGTTTCATCTTCGCCTCTAGCTCGTCGGTCTATGGTCTGGCTAAGACGGTGCCCTTTTCGGAAGACCTGCCGTTGACGCAAACGATCAGCCCTTATGCCGCGACGAAGATGGCGGGCGAATTTCTTTGTTCCACCTATTCTCATCTCTACCGCATGCGCATCGTGGCGCTGCGTTTCTTCACAGTCTATGGACCGCGGCAGCGTCCCGATCTCGCCATCCACCAGTTCACTCGCCGCATCTGGAAAGGAGATTTTATTAACCAATTTGGCGATGGCACGACGCGACGTGATTACACTTACATTGATGACATTATTCAAGGCGTGGTGGCGTCGTTAGGTTACGACGGTCCGCTTTTCGACGTTTTTAACCTCGGCGAAAGTGAAACGATCCAGTTGAAGGATTTGATTCTCGCGATCGAGGACGCGCTCGGCCGCAAAGCACAGATCAATCTCTTGCCGGAACAACCGGGCGATGTGCCGCTAACCTGCGCCGATATCTCTAAAGCCCGCCGTCTTCTTGGTTATGAGCCGACCACGCCGTTGCGCGTCGGCCTTCCTCGGTTCGTCGAATGGTTTCATCAGACGCGGAACAACGCGTGACACGAGGACGTTGGCGCCTGGCGATCTTTGTGGTCGCGGCCTTGCTGGTGCCCGCATTCGTTTGCCATCTTATTCCGGCGCGGCGTGAGTTTGATCTAAAGCCGATTACGCGCCTGACGCATAAACAGCCTGACGTTGTCATGATTGGCGACTCTGTTCTTGGCGGCGCGATCGATCCCGTCGGCTTGCTCCCCCACAGAGCGTAGAACAGGACGTAGAGCTCGCAGG
>Ga0207697_10000611_pt1 | contig 20290 bp, 21 predicted proteins | sample KBSSwiS5withPhiX_FD_184293 | JGI IMG/M metagenome (GOLD analysis project Ga0207697, IMG submission 184293) | Switchgrass rhizosphere microbial communities from Kellogg Biological Station, Michigan, USA, with PhiX - S5 (SPAdes) (version 2) | ecosystem: Host-associated > Plants > Roots >... | reverse complement strand
CGGAGCGAGGCGGATACGCCAGCATGCTCGTTGTCATCAAGGAAGGTGAGCAGGTAGTCCTCGACTTGGATCTCTGGGAGACGAAAACGCAAAGGAGCTTAGTACACAACTGACGAAGAGCGATCTATGAACGCGGAAAAGAGTGAGAATGCTTCAGATGGTAACGGCCGTACTCTAAAAATCCGAGTGGCGGCTGCAGGTACATTAAAGGAATCAGGCCAACTACTTTTAACCGATCCTGTCAGCCAGGAAGCGCGCAACCTTGAGATCGCTCGGATCGCTTACAAACTATTGCAAACGGAGGAACACGATCTGGCTGTTCAGCGCAGGCGAGAGGACTTAGCCCGCCTGCTTATCAAGATCCGGAGAGGCGAAGCCGGATACGCTCAAGTTAAAAGGTTTTTCGATGAAAATCAGGGATTGCCTCCAGAAACAGAGGGCTGACTTATGACCCTCGATCTTATAGGGAAAAAGGTCATTGTAATTAACGAGAAACATTCTATCTGGCGCGCGATTGCCGAAGCAGTGGCGCGTGAAGGAGCCGACGTAGTGATTTGGCTGCGGAACGGCGATGATGAGCTGAAGGAAGCAAAAGTATTGTCAACAACGCAGCTGAAAGTCCCACCGCAGCAGTCCAACGGAGCAACGCCAATCTCGCTCTGGCGCCAAGCGATGGCCCTTAAATCTTACTGGTGATCCAGTTGGACAACGCCAAGACCTCACGTCTCAAAGATTCTTTGGAATAAAAATCCTCCGAGCCGGTAGGGAACGGTGTGAGGCAATCTGCCAAGCAACCAAACTAAAACCAAAATAAATCTAGACTCTTATGCAATCCGATACTCATTACGTCAAAGACAACAGCGCCAAAGAGGTCACAGGATCATCGCAATTAGCGACCTCACTCTCAGCGCCCAATCGCCTCGCCAGGCGATCTTTTCTCCGAAATCTCGGGCTGGGCGCAGCTCTTCTCGCGCCAGGCGCCGCGTTACTCAGCAGTTCGGCCAAGGCATTGGCAGAGAACGGAAATGGAAAGGAGAAGAACGGTCTTACCCGTGGAGATGTTGCGATTCTTCAGCTCCTTGCTGCTGCCGAACTAATCGAAACCGACTTGTGGAAACAATACAACGAACTGGGAGGAGTAAAGGCGCCAGATTCAGGCTATAAGGCTGGCCTGGTTATTCTTGATGGCGATCAGCCCCAGTATATCGCTGACAACACCGATGATGAGATTAGTCACGCGGCTTTCCTGAATGCCTATTTGAAATCGAAGGGCGAGCAGGAAGTTGACCTGGGCCACTTCGCTACCTTAGCGCCTAGCCAAGTCTCGTTCGTCCCCCAAACTGGACGGCTTACGAATCTTAAACAGCTCAGTGTGGATACCAGCTGGTGGACCCGCTACCGCAGCACCACCAACCCTGATTTCGGTGCGACCTTCCCGAATGCGGTCCCGAGTTTGCATATTGGACAGCATACGGCAATTCCGCGAAACAATAATGAACTGGGCAATCCCAACAATCCCAGTGACCACGTCAAGGCTATCGCTTTCACAGCGGGATTTCACTTTGGTTATATTGAACAAGGTGGCACCAGCCTGTACGCCACCTTGGCGCAAAAGGTAACCAGCCTGGAAGTTCTACGGATCCTTATCAGCATCGGCGGAGCTGAGATCATGCATTTCCAGACCTGGCAGGACAAGGCAGGCAATGCTACTCCGTTGACTGACTTCGATCCAATCAATAATTCAACGGTGACATTTAAGGATTTGACTACGGGGCAGCCGGAGAGGTTGCAAGCCAACCTGATCATGCCCGAGCCCTGCGAATTCATTAGTCCAAACCTGCCTGCCTGTTCAATCATTCGCCCAACGGGTCCAGGACAGCTTGACGCAACGGGCGTTATCAACAGTTTCATTGCTGACGGCCTTTTTCAGGGGCAATCCTCTCAATTTATGCAGCTAATCACTTCTCTGGCCGCCGCTGCGGACGCAGCGGATCGAGAAAACGGTGACTGACGGTAACTTCCCGGTTTCAAACGCCGCGCTCCAGGCCCACGCCTGAGCGCGGCGTTTTAGCGAAGACAAGCGTCGGAGGAAACCAAGTGCAAAGCGAGAAGTAGGCAGCAGCGGCACAAGATCCGCGATTGCCAGCCTCACCGCCAAAGATCCCGGGAATAAAATCGGGCGGAGTCGGTAAGCACAGGTGTAAGGCAACCTATCAAAAAACAATCCAAACCAAAAACCAATACTATGTCCGATTACATCTCTCACGACCACGAACACGACGGGATCGATCGCCGTGGGTTTCTTCAATGCATGGCTTGGGCCGGCACGGGCCTGCTTTGGACCGTCAGCGGCGGCGTCCTCGCGTCAAAAACCCTCGCCCAAATCGCGAAGGCGGAAGACTCGTTGCCATCGGCCACGGATCTCAGCTTTCTCCAGATTAGCGATAGCCACATCGGCTTTAGCAAAGAGGCAAACAAGGATGTGACGGAGACGTTCAAGATTGCTCTCGATCGCATCAACGCGATGCCCACTCCGCCCTCCTTCCTCATCCACACTGGAGATATCACACAGCTGTCGAAACCGGAGGAGTTCGACACGTTTGATCAAGTGCTCAAGAGCTGCAAGACAAAGGATGTATTTTATGTACCCGGCGAGCACGATGTCCTGAACGACGGCGGAAAACTTTATCGTGATCGTTATTTGAAAAGCGTCGAAGCCAAGGGCTCAGGTTGGTACAGCTTTAACAAAAACGGAGTCCACTTCATTGGACTAGTCAACGTCCTGGACCTTCAAGCCGGCGGTTTGGGTCAACTCGGTGACGAGCAACTTGAGTGGCTCGAGGCAGACGTGAAGGATCTCGGAACCAGCACGCCGATTGTCGTCTTCGCCCACATTCCTCTCTGGGCGGTTTATCCGCAATGGGGCTGGGGCACAAGCGACAGCGAACGCGCTCTTGGATATCTGAAACGCTTCGGATCGCTGACAGTTCTAAACGGACACATTCATCAGGTGCTCCAGAAAGTGGAAGGCAACGTGACTTTCCACACTGCGATGTCGACTGCTTTCCCGCAGCCCGAGCCGGGAAAGGCGCCAAACCCTGGTCCTTTAAAGGTGCCCTCTGAAAAGCTGCGCAGCATGCTCGGCCTAACCAGCGTTCAATACAAGCAAGGCAAAAGTGCCCTCGCCGTGGTCGACTCCAACCTCAGCTAAACCATTTCAACTATGACTACACTTACTTCCAAAAATAAAACCGCGGTACTCTTATGCGGAATCGCTTTTCTCAATCTATCCCTTTTCGCGATCGCGGGCGAGATGAAGAACGAGGAATCCACCACCAAGCAAAATAGAATAGAGATCAAAGATTTTGCTTTCAATCCTCAGACCATAACCGTGAAGTCTGGAGAAAAGGTGACCTGGATCAATCGGGACGAAGAACCTCACACTATCGTGAGCGTTGGGAAGCAGTTTAAGAAATCGACTGCACTCGACACCGATCAAGAGTTCACCATCACGGTGGGAACTCCCGGCACTTACGAGTATTTTTGCTCGGTTCACCCGAAGATGACTGGGACGATCGTGGTCGAGAAATAGTCCGGCGCGATTGATGCCCCGTGTAGCCGCGGTTCCGTGAATAGTATGAAAATATTTCTGGCGGCTTCCCATTCTCCGAATCCCTTCGATTTAAAGGCTGCGCTTCTGGCCGGGCACGCGCAGCATCCGGTTATCATTCATTTTCCGATTGCGCTTTTTATAGCGAGCGCTGTCTTTGAGTTACTGGCGGCCTGGCGCAAGCAACCGCTTTTTGCATCTGTCGCCTATTACAATCTCCTCGGCGCCGCGCTCACTCTCCCATTAGCGATCGCCACGGGGCTGGGGGCATGGCAATGGCAACTCGAAGGCGCCACCCTGAAAGGCAACTTAATGCTACACCTGATCTGCGCGCTAAGTTCCGCCGCGCTAATCTTCTTTCTCTCTTGGATGCGCTGGCGCTTCCGCGTGAAAGGCATCTCGCCAGGTTTAGCCTATTTCGCAGTAACCTTCCTGGCGCTAATGATGATCACCCTCACCGGCCATCTTGGTGGAATCCTGAGCGGCGTTGAAACACCCGGATAGGAAACTCCAAGGTCAACCGAACTAGACGACGCTTACGCCCTATTCCTTCTCTTCGTCCAGCTTCGCCTTCACCGCCGCCTCAATTTCCTCGTATAGTTTCGGATCCGATTTTAAGGCATCCTTGGCTGCATCTCTTCCCTGTGCCAACTGCGTGCCACGGTAATTCAACCAGGAACCACGTTTCTCGACGATTTGCTTCTCCAGCGCGAGATCGAGCAGTGCGCCGGTGGAGGAAATTCCCTCGTTATACATGATGTCGAATTCGGCTTCGGTGAATGGTGGCGCCACTTTGTTCTTCACAATCTTGACCCGGGTGCGGTTACCGGTGACGACGCCATCGGTCTGTTTGATTGCGCCGATGCGGCGAATATCGACACGAACACTGGCGTAAAATTTCAACGCCTTGCCGCCGGGTGTCGTCTCCGGATTCCCGAACATGACGCCGATTTTTTCACGAATCTGGTTGGTGAAGATGCAGCAGGTCCGCGCCTTCGAGATCAGGGAAGTGAGTTTGCGCAGCGCGGCGCTCATCAAACGCGCTTGCGCGCCTACGGTGGTATCGCCAATTTCGCCCTCCAATTCGGCCCTTGTCACGAGCGCGGCAACCGAATCGACCACGATGACATCGAGCGCGTTTGAGCGGATCAGAGTTTCACAGATGCGCAGTGCTTCTTCACCCGAGCTCGGTTGCGAGACCAGCAGGTCATCAAGGTTAACGCCGAGCTTCTTCGCGTACCTCTGATCGAGCGCATGTTCGACGTCGATGAACGCGGCGAGGCCACCGCGTTTCTGTGCCTGGGCGATTACGGTTAGCGTAAGCGTAGTTTTGCCGGAAGATTCTGGCCCGAAAACTTCGACCACCCGGCCGCGGGGAAATCCGCCGACGCCCAGCGCGCGATCAATCAAAATGTTCCCGGTCGGAATGACGTCGATATCGACTATTTTGTCGTCACCGAGACGCATGATGGCGCCATCGCCGTAATCCTTGGCGATCTGCTGAATGGCGAGATCGAGATTTTTGTTGCGGGCGGCGGTGACCTTGTCTTCGCCGGTCTTCTCAGCGGTTTTAGCGGGCATAATTCAACCTTACTCAAACCGACAAAGTGGAGTACTGGCAAGATAAGATTTTTGCCCGCTAAACACGCGAAAAGATTCTAATCAGAATTTGCCGAAAAATTGCATTCGGCACAGCGGCCGAATGCTACAGGCTGGCAGCCTGCGCTCCCCAGACAAAAAGCAAAAGGCCACGCATATTTCCCATGCGCGGCCTTTGAAACCTGAGTTTTCGGCGCGTTAGCTGACCGTGATTTTGCGGGGCTTCACCTGCTCCGCCTTGGGGAGCCTGAGCGTGAGAATCCCCTGCTCAATATGCGCTGAAATCTTCGACGTATCGATGCTGGGATCGAGCTCAAAGACGCGGCGGAAATTTTCCGAACGCGATTCGCGGTGGACCAATGTTCCATTGATCTCCGGCAATGATCGCCGGCCAACGATCCTCAGTTCATTGTTCTCGACCGAGACTTCGAGTCCTTCCTTGTTCACTCCGGGCATCTCGACGTTTAACAGGTAAGCATCGTTATCCTCAATCACGCTCGCCGCCGGCGTGACGAACTGCTCGCTCCGTTGCTGGCTGGCATTTCGATTTTCACGAACCAATGTGTTCATAATAATAATTTCCCTCCTTGATCAGGCGACGTTGACCTGAATCTGTTTCGGCTTGGCTTCTTCCGCTTTGGGCAGAGTCACACTCAGAATGCCGTCACGATACGTAGCCGTGACTTTGCTGGCATCGACTTGAGTCGGCAGCGAAATGCTGCGGCGGAATTTGCCGACATAACGTTCAGTCCGCTCCGCTTTGTCGCCCTCCGCGGTTTCGCTCTTGCGTTCGCCGCTGATCGTCAGCATTCCGTCTTGCAACGAAATCTCGATGTCCTCCTTGCGCATGCCGGGCAATTCGACCCGGACAACTACGTTGTCGTTACTCTGATAAAGATCGAGCGCCGGTGACCAACCGCTAAAGAGTTGCGATTGCCCTCCGAAATTCGACCAGAACGGCATCTCAAACAAGGTGTCAAGTTCGTCGCGGAGATTACTCAAGCGATTGAGCCCGCTCCAAGCCACGGTCTCGGGTGGTTGATACCGAATAATACTCATAGGTGTTGAATTCCTTTCTCTAAAATTGTTCTCGAAATGACCATCAGCTTGCGAAATGCCAGTTTGCGGTGAACACAAGCAATCAGCTGAATATCAATAATTTATTTATGAAAGCCGACGAATCTTCATCGCTAATTATGAGACATTCTTGCACAGCAGCAGCCACATTGGTTCCGACCCCGCGCGCCAATGCGACCCAGATTTACTGGGTTGCCGCTAGCGCGGTCGCTCACTTACCTTCACCCTGTGCCGCAGCTAAGTACCCACGAAAAATTTATGCGCGCTGCCTTACTGGAGGCAAAAAAGGGATTGGGCACAACAACCCCGAATCCAGCTGTGGGAGCGGTGCTGGTTTTGCGCAATCGTATCATTGCGTGTGGACATCATCGGTTCGCCGGCGGTGATCACGCGGAAATCGATTGCCTGCGAAAATTAGAGGATCCCATTCCAGCCGAAGCGGTCCTTTACGTAACGCTCGAGCCCTGCTCGACCCGTGGACGAACTGCGCCCTGCGCAAACTATATCATCCAACGCGGAGTCCGGCGGGTAGTTATCGGTGCGGTCGATCCAAATCCGAAACATCGAGGCCGCGCGCTTGGACTTCTGCACGCGGCTGGAGTCGACGTTTGCACTGGCGTTTTGGAAAACGAATGTACGCGGCTGAATGAAGCGTTTAACAAATGGATCGTCAGCGGCGAACCATTTGTAATTGCGAAATGTGGCATGAGTCTGGATGGCTACCTGACTCGCCCGCCAGGCGAAACGCGCTGGCTCACTTCGGAATCCTCGCGCACTCACGCGCACCAGCTTCGCACGGTCGTCGACGCCATTATTGTCGGCGCCGAAACCATCCGGCGAGATAATCCACGCCTTACCGTGCGCAAGGGGCCGCGGCGCACCCAACCCTGGCGAGTGATTCTGACCAAATCAGGCCGGCTTCCCCGGAACGCTACGATTTTTCGAGATTCGAAGAAAGAGCGCACGCTGGTTTATCGGAACAAGTCACTGCGAGCGGTCTTACGCGATCTCGGGGGGCGTGAAGTTACCAGCGTTTTGATTGAAGGCGGCGGCGATGTCCTGAGTCAGGCTCTCGATCAAAGGTTAATTGACAAGGTACAAATTTACATCGCGCCGCTTTTTACTAGCGGAGGCGTATTGGCCTTTGGAGGGAAAGGGGCCGCGTCGACGCGGCAATCACTACGGTTGGATTGGCCGCACTACGAACGAATTGGTCAGGACATTTGCATCATCGGCTATCCGAAAAAAGCGAGGGACTTTACCTTAGAATAATCCGCAAAACTTTGTCGCCGATTTTTGGTTAAATCATACAGAGGGAGGTGAAGGGATGAAGAAGTTCATGATGATCGCACTGGTTGCGATTGGGTTCATCGTGATGGCGACACCCGAATCGAGCGCGGGCGTTTCAATCGGCATAGGGTTGGGATTGCCGGTCGGTTTTTGCGGATACCCGGCCTATTACTCCTATGGTTACTATCCGTACGGCGCCGCTTATTATCCGCCTGTTATCTATTACAGCAGCGTGTACGGGCCTTACTATTGGTGGCACGGCCGTAGGATTTTTGTTCGGCACCGCCACTTCCGCTAAAGTCGTTTCGCGGGCGTCGGTCCGATCCCAAGCTCGCTTTGGCTACCCAAATTCTTTTTGGGTCAGAGATCTCGCCACGCGAGGAACACAGGTCTGAGACCTGTGCGGCGCACCGGCTTTCAAGGCTGTGTTCCGTCGCGGTCTCTTGCCGTTACTCGCGGTAAACTCCGATCACTCTATTGTCGTTATCCGATTCGCAGCCGCGAATTAAAGAAGCGATGTGTCGTCGTCGTCATCGTTGCTCGCCAAAAGGTCGAGATCAGCCGCGACATCGGAGTCCTGGACTTCTGCCGTGGTTAAACCGCGATGCGGCGAACCCTGATGCTGTAACACTTGGAATGTAAACGCGGCGATTGCTACGACAGCAGCAGCTGAGAGCGCCGGGACCAGCCTACGGAGGTTGAACCAGCCACTAAGACCATCTCTTTCCGGTATTTCGGCGCGCACAGCCCGGACCACGTTCCGCGCAAAAAATGAGGATGGTGCCGCGCCTTTTGAGCGGCCAAGCAAATCCCAGAGTTGCGGATCTTCCTCGCGTTTCATACCCATTAATTCAACCGAGAAATTTAACCAAAGTTTCGGCAGCTAGTCACTCATAAATAATCCGACAGCTACTTAGGGGGGACAGACAGCCTTTGCGGAACCCGGGTCTTCCGATTCGCGCGCTGGTCGCTAGACCTCGGCCGCATCCAGGAAACCTTCCAGCTGTCGGATGCGAGTGGGATGCCGCATTTTACGCAACGCCTTGGCCTCGATTTGTCGTATCCGCTCGCGGGTGACCCTAAACTGCCGACCGACCTCTTCCAAAGTACGACTATATCCATCGACTAATCCAAAGCGCTGCTCCAGCACTTGCCGCTCCCGTTCGGTCAACGTTTCAAGCACATCTTTAATTTTTTCCTTCAGCAGCACGATTGCCGTGACGTCGCTCGGATTCTCTGCCCCTTTATCTTCAATGAAGTCGCCGAAATTGGTTTCCTCGCTCTCACCGACCGGCGATTGCAATGAGATTGGTTGCTGGGCCATTTTTAAGACCGCGCGAACGCGATCGACCGGTAGCAGAATTTCTTCCGCCACTTCTTCCGGAGTCGGCTCGCGTCCATATTCCTGCACCAACTGTTTTTGCACGCGCATCAGCTTGTTAATTGTCTCGATCATGTGCACCGGAATGCGAATGGTGCGCGCCTGATCGGCGATGGAACGGGTGATGGCCTGCCGGATCCACCAGGTCGCGTAAGTGGAAAATTTGTAACCGCGGCGATACTCGAATTTCTCCACCGCTTTCATTAGCCCCATGTTCCCTTCCTGGATCAGATCGAGGAAAGATAGGCCGCGGTTGGTGTATTTCTTGGCAATGGAAATGACGAGTCGCAGGTTTGCTTCCACCATTTCGGTTTTCGCGCGCAACGCTTTGCGCAACCACGTTTTCAGCTCCTGATAATGCTCGAGATATTCTTCCGTGGAGAGCCAGGCCGCGCACTCCAACTCTTCCAACTTCGGTAGCTGTCGGCGGCGGGTGTGATTGTTTTGCAGGCGCTCAGACTTCAACGCCGTCAAAAGCGCGAAGTGTTGATCTGCCAGATGGACGAATTCTTCCATCACCTTTTGTTTGAAATAGAATCGCGGATAAAGCCGTTGCAGGGTATTGACCGAACGCTGGAATGCTTTCGTCCGCGCCTTGGCGGTGCGCGGAGACGCTTCGCGCATCTGAGCGTACTGGGCCGTGGTTGTTTCGCCGAGTTTCTCCACCTTCTGGCAAAGACGCGGCAGCAATTTCATGTAGCGCTCTCGACTCTCAATTTTCTTGTCGAGAATTACGCGATCGAATCGTTCGTGTCCTTCGGCTAATTTCTGCGCTAAGTCGAGATGCGCTCTAGCCGTAAACCCAAAACGGTTGATGTACTGCTGCACGAGATGCTCGGCTTCCTCGATTCGCTTTGAAATTAGCACTTCCTGCTCGCGGGTCAGCAGAGGAACCTGCCCCATCTGCTTGAGATACATCCGCACCGGATCATCCAGAATCTCAAAGCGAGTCTCGGGCTTTTCCTCTTCCTCTTCTTCTTCGGTTTCCTTTTTGCCTTCTTTGTAACGATCGACTTCTGATGCTTCGATGATGTCGATCTCCATCTTCCGGAGCTGCGTCAGGATCGCATCCAATTCATCTGCGTCGGTCACCCCTTCGGGCAACACGTCATTAAGATCGTCGAAGGTGACGTAGCCCTGTTCCTTTGCCAGCTTGGCCAGCTCGCGGACGCGGCCTTGCAAATCGTCCGACGCGAGCGCCACGCGATTGCTTTCATGCGGCTGATGCGGAATCAAAACTTTGTGTGCCACCGCACCTTCAGTTTTTCGCGGGCGTCCTCGCTTTCTCGCCACCACAGGTATCACAGTTTTGGTCTTTACCTTCCGCTGCGGCGGTGCGTGCCGGGAATTACCATTGGAATGTGGCCGACCCCGCATGATACGTTTTAATTTCTTGGCCACGGGAAAACGTTAGAATCTCGCGACCGCTTTTGCTGGAATATCCGAATTTTTAGGGCTGTTGCGCACGGGCGGGCGAAAACCGAGGAACGTCGTGGAGTTGGCCCCGGAGGTCAAGAACTTGTTTCTGAAGTTGCATAATTTCGCCGGTAGTCAGATTCGGGAGACGTAACCGGCTTTCCGCAGCTTCCAGTTCGCGCCGCAAAATCGCCTGCCTAAGACCATTCCACCATTCGCGCGCCAGCGTGGCAGCATTAGCCGGCATTTTTTGCAGGAGCCAGCCAGAGACCAGCGATTCCTCCGCCGGTGACAGAGTCGTCTGAAACAAATTCAACGAGGCCGAATCGGCCGGACGAAGATCGGCCTGGAGGATTTTTGTGAGCAAGTCCGAGCCGGGAACGCTCGCCAGAACTTCGGGCCAATTTTGCTCGAGCAAGAACGCCCGCGCCTCTTCATCGCGCAGCGCGAGCAGACAAAGCATCGCAACGTTGTGCGATGGAGCAGCTATCGGTGCGGCAACCTTCGCCTCACCCTGCCGAAAGGGCTGGCCAGGTTTAACCAGCGTCTCAAAATCAGCCAGGCGCATGGCAAGACGGGCGGAAATTTTGTTCATCACTTCACCACGCATCACCGGGTCGCGCACAAAGGTGACGCTGGCAGCCAGTTCACGCGCGACCTGCATTTTGGCGCCGAGTGAATTCAAATCGGTCGTGGCCGCTTTTTTCTCGATCCAATAGTCAAAAAAATCCGGCGCCGACGCGACTAGATCTTCGAATTTTTGCCGACCTGATTTTCGTACCAGCGAATCCGGATCTTCCTGGGCGGGCATCTCCGCGACTCGCACCACCAGATCATTTTGTAACAAGGCTTCGAGCGAACGCTCGGCCGCGTTTTGACCGGCGGTATCGGAATCGAAACAGAGAACCACCTCCCGAACAAAGCGTTTCAGCACATGCGCCTGGTTTTCCGTGAACGCGGTTCCCTGCGGTGCCACCACATTTTGAATTCCCGCCTCAAAGAGCGTGATCAAATCGAGCTGTCCTTCGCAAACGATGGCGCAATCGGCTTCGATCAATGCTCGTTTCGTTTTATGGAGTCCGAAAAGGACCCGACCTTTCCGAAAGAGCGGCGTTTCCGGCGAATTAATGTATTTAGCCGCCGTCGCCTCAGTGGCGAGAACGCGCCCAGAAAAAGCGATGACTTCGGCGACGTCGTTGCAAATCGGAAACATCAGCCGGCCGCGGAAGCGATCGTAGAACTCGCCATCACCGCGTTCTTCGTCACGCAGTTTCACCAAGCCGCTCGAGAGCAGTTCCCTCCGGCGATAGCCTTCCTTGCTCGCCCATTGGCAAAACGCATCCCAACTTTCCGGCGCGTAACCCAGCTTCCATGATTTCGCTGCTTCCCGGCTTATCCCCCGCGTTTTCAAATAATCGCGCGCGGGAGTGCCCAGGTCGCGCTTGAGCAAATTTTCATGAAACCATTCCGCTGCTTCCGAGTGCAGTCTTAGCAACAAACGCCGCGCTTCATGCTGCTGCGTTTCATCTTCGCTGCGGCGTTCTTCCACAATTGCGATCCCAACTCGCGCCGCCAGCTTGTGCACAGCCACCGGAAAATCGATATGCTCGTAGTCCATCACGAAGCGAAAAACGCTGCCCCCCGCTCCGCACCCAAAACAGTGAAAAGTCTGGCGTTGCGGACTAACCGTGAAGGACGGCGTTTTTTCCTGATGAAACGGACAGAGCGCCTTAAAACTGGCGCCTGCTCGCTTCAGCGGAAAATAAGTTCCGATCACTTCCACGATGTCGTTCGCGGCTGCGACTTGCTCGATTGTTTCCGACGGGATCGCCATTTTTCTCTCGTTCCAGCCTGTTTACCGTGGCAAACTTAGCGCGTGAGCAGCGGCTTCCAAATTTTCCGCAAAATCGCGCCGGTGTTGTTGTGCATCGCCACTCTGGGGCCGGCGGCCCAGGCGCGCGAAATCATTCATAAAGGCGACACTGTCATCATCCCGCTGCGAGGTGAGGTTTCGCCAGCGCTATATCTTTTTCTGCGACGCGGAATCAAGGCGGCGGAATCGGCCGAAGCGAGTGCAATCGTGATTGAAATGAATACGTACGGGGGGCGTCTCGATTCCGCTGAGGAAATTACCGGCGCACTCAATCGCGTTACTATTCCCACCTACACCTTTATCGATTCGAACGCCGGATCGGCCGGCGCGCTCATTGCCCTTGCCACCAAACATATTTATATGGCGCCGGTCAGCGCGATCGGCGCCGCTGCGCCTGTTCTCTCCACCGGACAGGACTTGCCCGAAACGGAACGCGACAAAACTGTTTCCTATTTTTCCGCTCTCGTCCGCAGCATGGCCAGTCGCAACGGACACAATCCCGATCTCGGCGAGGCGTTCATGAACAAGGAAAAGGAAGTGAAAATTGGCGACCGCGTCGTGCACGCGAAAGGTTCGCTCCTGACCTTGAACGCGCAGGAAGCCACCGAGATGATTAACGGCCATCCGTTGCTAGCCGATGGGATCGCGCAGTCCATCGATGATCTGGGGAAAAAAGCGAAGCTCGGCGGCCAGCTCGTCCGGTTACAGCCGACCGGTTTTGAGCAATTCGCTTTTTGGATCACGGCGTTGGCGCCATTGCTTCTGCTCCTCGGCATTGTTTGCGCCTATCTCGAATTTAAAATTCCGGGCGCGACGTTGCCGGGCGTCGTGGCGGGAATTTGTTTCGTTCTCTTTTTCCTCGGTCATTATCTGGCCGGTCTGGCAGGTTGGGAAGCAGCGGTATTTTTTGTGCTCGGCGTTACCCTCGTTCTCATTGAAGTGCTCTTCTTCGCTCACTCCACCATCATCTTTGGCGTGGTCGGTGCTTTCCTCATTCTCGCCTCCCTCTTCTGGGCAATGGTCGATCGCTACCCCGATCAACCAGTCGTTCCCTCGACCAAGATGTTGCTCGTTCCGATGTTGAACCTGTCGATCGCAATCATCGCCTCGATGATCGTGATCGCATTGCTGGCGCGTTACCTGCCGCGCACCAGTTTCTATCGCCGTTTCGCGCTAATGGCGGCGAACCCTTCGGGCCCATCTTTCAGTGCACCGCGAGAATTCGCCACCAGCCGGTCCATTTCACCGGGAACGCGCGGATTAGCGATGACCACACTACGTCCGAGCGGAAAAGGGAAATTCGGGGAACAGATCGTCGATGTCATCACCGAGGGCGAATTTATTTCCGCCGAAACGCCGATCATCATTTCTCAAATCGACGGCATGCGCGTGCTGGTCGCGCGCACTCAAGCGCCTTCCTAACGATAATTAGGTCAACACCGGCCTAATTAATGTGAACATGTTAAGATGCGACTTCGTTGTTTCTCACTTCGTCGGTCAAGGAATTTAGACTTGTCCCATTACTGCCGCATTACGGCCGTTGACCCCATTAGTGCCCCGTCAGAACCGAACGCCCAGTCCCGAGGGCCCGGAAACATTGCCATCATTGGCTCGCCACGCGAGGTTGCTCGCGTGGCGCTCAAAATCCTGGTGACGGTGGCGATGGCATTGATTCTAAGCCTTGAAAGCACGGCGGCCATTTTGCCGCAAGGTCCCGGCAGTTCCGGAACCGTGGACGTGCGCTTTCCGGTTCCCGAGTATTACCAAAAATATGCGACGCAGGACGGCAATCCCGTTCCAACCACAGGTCGTCTCTTCTTGCTCCTGCCACCGAACTTCGACTCTCGGCGAGTTTGGCCGATTCTTATCGTAACCGCGACCAAGGATCCCGGACACACAGCTCCTTCGGATGCGCCGTGGTATCACGCTGCGGCCGTAGCGGAAGGCTGGATTGTGCTCGCCACCGATGCGACGGTCCGCCCTCGGAACGACTCAGTAAGCTGGAGACTCGCGCTTCTGGCGGCCGGGCTGGACGTGGTGCATCACGAATGGCCAAAGTCGGGCCAATGGCCGGTGGCGTTTGCGGGCATCTCGGGCGGTGCGAAGTGCGCCCAATGGCTTGGAGCGATCCTTGCCCAGACGCACTCCCTGAACATTCGCGGATTTTTCCTCAGCGGAATCAATGAAGACCAAATGCCCGAGGCGCTGAAAACCAACGCCGCGCCTCCCGGATTTCTGCGTCTGCCGATTTGGATCAGCAGCGGAATTAACGATCGTATCGCAACCCCGGCGCAGGAGCAGCAGGTCAAAGGCTCACTAGTTCGCACGGGGTTTCAGAACGTCCGACTGAGTCGATTCAGTGGTGGCCACGAAGTAAATCGAGCTGACCTGGAGAGCGCGCTCAAGTGGTTCCGCGAGCAGGGGCACTTCTAATTGGGCTCCGACACGACCAAGTAGCGGCTGGCTCAATAAGTTTAGCCCGGAACCTGTCCATTTCATGAATTTGTATGTCTTTCGTTGGACAAGGCGTAACCGCATTCCGACTGGGCACCACAGAGGAGTCTGAAGCAGTGGCCTGATATCAGGACAACCTCGCCAATGCCGTCGCGCGCGTCTTCATGTTTTTCGGGTCGACCCCAAAAATGTCTCGATGAAAGTTACGTTTTCGTGCAGCGAGGAGTTTGACCCTTTTTACTGCGCGGCCTAGGCTGACGCCACGAACCTGCTTTTGAAGAAACCTGCCATGTTGAAACGATCATTGACTGCTTTGCTGATTTCGGCGTTCGCCTGCGCAAGCCTGAATGCGCAGGAGCACTCGCGAATTCATCAACCAACGCTAACCCCGCAAAACAGCGGCACCACCAACGGTCTGATCGCCGTCTGGCCGGTGAATCCACAAGTGGTCTGGGCATCCGGTCGCGCCGGTACTTTCACCGTTACCACTGACGGCGGACGGACGTGGAGAGCCGGCGTAGTTCCAGGCGCCGAAATGCTGCAATTCCGCGATGTGCAGGCTTTCAGCGCTAGCGTTGCTTACCTGATGTCCATTGGAACTTCGGGGGACCCAACAGATTTTCGCATCTACAAGACGGAAGACGGCGGAGCTACCTGGACAATACAGTTCGAGAACCAGAATCCGAATGCCTTCTACGACGGCTTCGCCTTCTGGACGCCGCACCGCGGCATCGCACACAGCGACTCGGCGAATGGAGTGTTCCCGGACCTACGCACCACCGATGGAACGACCTGGCAGGATATCAGCAACAACATGCCGCCAGCATTGCCGGGAGAATTCTCCTTCGCATCGAGTGGTACTTGCGTCACAACACAAGGTGGGAGGAACGCTTGGATTGCGACAGGCGGTGCGACGATTGCCAGGGTGCTGGCTACCCGAGACGGAGGCAACACCTGGAACGCGTATAACACCCCTCTAGCAAGCTCGCCTAGCGGAGGCGCCTTCACCGTCGACTTCCGTAACCCATTCGATGGCATCGTAGGCGGCGGCGATTTGGACCCCGGCAATCCCAATAACGCGCGCACCGCGACTTCGAGCGATGGCGGTCAAACCTGGACCCTTACGAACCCTCCTCCGGTGACGGGAGCCATTTTCGGCCTGAGCTACGTGGGTCAGACTGGCGGCGGCGCTGGAAACAATCTCGGCCGAGCGGTGGTAGTTACCGCTAATGATGGAGGCGCCGCCTGGACTCCCGATGAGGGAAACACCTGGTTCACGTTGCCGGGTGTCGCCGGCTACTGGGCGGTGGCTTTTGCCAGTCCAAAAGCCGGATGGCTGGTGGGTACCGATGGTCGCATTCTAAAGATCAGCTTCTAGCGTCCGCAACGCTCGAAGCTTCTAAATTGGACGCGGGCTCAGCCGCCGGCGACGACGCGGATGAACTCGATCTTGTCGCCCTCGCGCAAGGCGCGCGAATTCCATTCCTCGCGGTGCAAGGCCAGGCCGTTGTGCTCGATTAACAACGCCGCCGGGATCAGGTTCAATTCGCGCACCAGCGCGTCGATCGTTGACACGGGTGGAACGGAACGCGATTCGCCATTTAAGGTAATTGTCATCGCTCCATCAGGGCGGTATCCCAATCTTTCCAGACCGGTTCCATCCCGTCGCGACGCAAGAGGGTCGCGATTTCCTGCGGCGAACGGGGATCCCCGATCTCGAATTGACTGGTGGCAAACTCCGGCTCGCGCGGCGAAACGTCCGGCGGCATGATCCGGCCACGAACGGTGCGATGAACTTTCTCTTTGCCCTGACCGGTGTAACCGCCCGGTTCGGTGTGACTGCCGGCGCTCATCATTGTTATCCCGATCTTGATCAGCAGATCGCGCAACGCAGCCGGCTCACGCGTGCTCAGAACGATCCCGACCTGCGGAAAAGTAACGCGCAGGGCGCACACCAGATGAACGAGATCGCGATCGCTCATGGGAAACTGCGGGCGAAATTCTCCGGCCGCCGGACGAATGCGCGGGACACTTACAGTGAGGGAAGATTTCCAGCAACGTTTGAGCAAATATTCGAGATGGGCCGCGAGGGTGATCGCTTCCTCACGCCACGGAGCCAGTCCAAAAAGCGCGCCAATTCCAAGGCGACGAAAACCTGCTTCGTAGCCGCGCTCGGGACATGCCAGGCGCCAGCCAAAATCCTTTTTCGGTCCGGCCAGATGCAGCTGATCATAAATGGCACGGTTATACGTTTCCTGGTAGACAACGAGACCTTCTGCGCCCGCTTCGACAATCGGAATATATTCCTCCGTTTCCATCGGAGCGACTTCGATCGAGATTGAGGAATAATCGTCCCGCAAAGCGCGGACGCATTCGGCAAGATAATCGCGACCAACGAATTTTGGATGCTCGCCGGCGACGAGAAGGAGTTGCCGGAAACCCGCTCTCGAAAGATGTCGCGCTTCCTTTACCACTTCATCGACCGAAAGCGTGACGCGCAGAATTGGATTTTCGCGGGAGAATCCGCAGTAACGGCAGCTGTTGATGCATTCGTTGGAAAGATAAAGCGGCGCGAAGAGCCGCATAGTGCGGCCAAAATGCTGACGGGTGAGTGCTCGCGCTCTCCCAGCCAGGCGATCAAGCTCGGCACTGCTCTTAGGCGCAATCAGCCCTGAAAACGAGCGAATGGTCTCGCTTTTTTCCAGCGGCAAATTGTCGAGTATTGGTGCGAAAGCCACAACGATACTTTCCATCCTCGCGGCTGCTTCCGCAAACTTCGATGCGCGGCATCGAAAAACGCAATCTCGCGAAATCCCAAAACCCAAATCCCAGGGAAACTCCAAGGCTCAAAAAGAAGAAGGATTTTAACCGCGGATTACGCGGAGGGCTCCGATAAAGAGGAGCTTTAGCTACGAAAGGCGCCGCGGCTCGACGGAGTCTAGCCCTACCAATGGGGCCGCGCGCGAAAATTTCACTGGTAGGGCGACGATCTGCGGAGCCAGTTGGGCTTGAGGTTGGTCATCGGGAATTGGGATTTAGGCGTGGGCGATCATACAAGCACAACTTTTGTCCGAGAAAGGTTCGTCACGGAACGCTGAAACACGCTCGCGGGCTCTGTAAACAGTGCAGCGGCACCCCGTCAATCGGAATGCCGCTGCTTAAAAAACTGTGATTGTAATTAACTAAAAGGCGAAGGTGACGCCGCTGCGGACCATCCCGAAGTTGTTCTTCGGCCCGTCGACCACATTCCAGCTGAAGTCATTCATCCAGCCGATTGTCGGCGTGAAGCGAACTTCAAAGCCGCCGCCAAACTGCCCAACGGGTTTGGTTGTGGTATTGTTGTGCCGTTCGGCGATGAGGTCGCCGTTGCTGTCGAACAGCAGGATCGAACGGCTGCCACCACCGAAGATCCCACCACCGCCTGCGAAAGCGTAAGGTGCGAATCGCGAGCATGGAATCGGATAACGAAAGGTAAACGTTCCAAGGACGCTGCCGACTACGCTCTGATTGCCAGCTTCGATGTCAAAAGTTTCACCACCGACAACGAAGCTGCGGCTACGATTATTTCCCAGGGACACAGCATAACCTTCGATCCCGATACCAAAGTACCGGTGAAAGAAGTATTTTACGTCGCCACCGCCCCCCCAGGCATGGTCGACTCCGAGATAGGTATCGTTCCTATACGATGTTCCGGTAAATAAATAGGTTCCCCACAGACTGACGTCCCACTCGGTGTCTCGATACCACTGTGGGCAGGGTGCCGGCTGAACCGCAGTCTGCTTGCCTGAATAAGTCTCGGTGCCGCCAAACGCGACTGATGCGAGTGCCGCCAAGGCACAACTCGCAATAATAAGCTTTTTCATCATTCCTCCTTGGTTTGATTTCTCCTTACGGCGATACCACAACCCCATATCGCCTTCTTGTCAATAGCGTAATTGCCCTGAGCATTGATGCGCCAAGGTCTGGGTCTTCGGCTCCGCCCCGGTCGTGATCGCCGCCCAGAAAACGATCATAGCTGCCGAAGATGACGACAACCGTCAAAATACGAAATCTGCATCGTCTTTCGGGGCGAATCACACCCCCAAAAACAGAACGGCGGCATTCCGTCTACGCGGAATGCCGCCGTTGGAAAAATGCAAATTTAACTAAAACGCGAAGGTGATGCCGCTACGCGCCATGCCAAAATTATTGTCAGGGCCGTTCACCACATTCCAGCTGAAATCACTCATCCAACCGATATGCGGGGTGAGGCGAATCTCGAGACCCGCTCCAACCTGGCCGAAACCTCTGGTTGTGCTGCCGGTGTGAGTGGCGGGAAAACCAACGGAGATCGCCTTGATTGTTGGCGGTAACAACTCGGTGAAGGAATCGTGCTCCTCGCCACCAAAGAGAGCGCCGCCCCCGCCGTAAAGGTAAGGTGACAAACGGCTGCAATGAATTGGATAGCGCAACGTCAGCGTTCCCTTAACGGCACCAATAATACGCGAATCCTCGCTGAAAGCCGGCTGCCCATTAAAATCGAATCCGTCAAACTGGCGACGGGTCGATTCCGCCGCCCAACCTTCTAAGCCGACGCCAAAGTAGCGATGAAAGAAATATTTGACGTCGACGCCGCCGCCCCAGGCGTGATCTGATTCAAAGTAACGGTCATCTCGCCAGTTATTGGCCGTGAATATGTAGGTCCCCCACAAACTCACGTTCCATTCCGTGTCCCGATACCACTCAGGGCAAGGCGGCACCTGCTCGACCTGTTTCATTTCCTTGCCCGAGTAAGTTGTAGTTCCGCCATACGCGGCGCTTATCATCGTTGCGAGGGCACAAATCGTGACGGTAAGCTTTCGCATTGTTTCTCCCTTTTAGTTCTCCTTGCCGAAACCAGAAACAGGATCGGGTTATTGTCAATAATGTATACGTCGCAGCAGCGGATGTGCCAAAACGGCGCTCTATTTATGCTTTCAATTCCGCGCCATTGCTCGCGTCGGTGATGACAAACTTCTCGTGGTGAAAAGTGGGATCGCCCCGGAACATTAACTTACTCGCATAACGCCGTTCCAGCTCGATCAGAAGGTCCTCGTCTTCTTCTTTCAACCGCTTGAGCACATCTGGATTCAAGATCACGCGGAATTCATGCACTTCTTCCTGATACTTCCGCATCACGGTATTGAGGGTGCGATGCAATTCCACACTCGTCGTCATTGAGGTTTTGACCACGCCGCGTCCCTGGCAATAGGGACAGTTCTCAAAGATCGAATCGCTCAGGCTTTCCTGCGCCCGCTGCCGGGTCATCTCCATCAACCCGAGCGCGGAAATGGGAAGGACGTGGGTTTTGGCTTTGTCGCGCTTCAACCGTTCGCGCATCAGTTGGTAAACAAGTTGCTGGTCCTTGCGGCTCTTCATATCGATAAAATCGCCGATGATCAGTCCGCCGACGTTGCGCAGCCGCAGTTGGCGCGCGATTTCATCGGCCGCTTCCAGATTGGTTTGCAGGATTGTCTTGTCCACATCGCGAGCGCCCTTGTTGCGGCCGGTATTCACGTCGATCGCGACCAGGGCTTCAGTTTCATCAATCACGATGTAGCCGCCGCACTTC
>Ga0207697_10000605_pt1 | contig 20437 bp, 21 predicted proteins | sample KBSSwiS5withPhiX_FD_184293 | JGI IMG/M metagenome (GOLD analysis project Ga0207697, IMG submission 184293) | Switchgrass rhizosphere microbial communities from Kellogg Biological Station, Michigan, USA, with PhiX - S5 (SPAdes) (version 2) | ecosystem: Host-associated > Plants > Roots >... | reverse complement strand
TGTCTTACGCGAGCGCGATCCCGCGGCAGCGGAACGGGTGCTAGCCGCCATGCCGGCCGGCGGCTGCTACGACGAAAATATTCCGTTCCCTACCAGTTGGTGTGAGGGTCTTGGTGCCCGGCTCCGCGGCGATGACCGCGCCGCGCGCGACGCGTTCATTAGAGCACGAAACGAACTTGAGCAGACTCTGCGCAATGAACCCAACTACGCGCAGGGTCTCTGCGCGCTCGGTGTGATTGACGCTGCCTTGGGAAACAGGGAGGACGCAATTCGCGAGGGCGAGCTCGCGGTCAAATTGATGCCCGCTAGTGCGAGCGCCATCGAGGGTTCGGTATTAATCCAATACCTGGCGATCATTTATGCGTGGACGGGCGACAAGGACCGCGCAATTCAACGCTTGGCGGAAGCAGCCAAACTGCCAGGGAGCCATGTCACCTACGGCTACCTGCGTCTTCACCTGCTGTGGGATCCACTACGGGGCGACCCGCGTTTTGAAGAAATTGTCGCTTCGCTCGCGCCAAAACAGTGAGGAGCATTAAGTCGGTTTGAGGTAACGGGATTTTTCTCAACTTGACAAGACAGACAAACATATGCACCATCCCAACTTATGAAACGAGACCTAGCTGGATTTGGTAAACATCTTGTCGCGGGAGTGCTCGTGACTGTGGCCATTGTTGGGCTAAGCGCCTTTGCAATCCACGCACCAGCTCAAAAGTCTGCCGCTCGCTCCCTCGACAGCATTCAAACCGATAAAGCCACACTGTTTTACGCGAACTGGAAGACTCCGGACGCTGGTTGGTTTGTGGAGCAGGTGCTGCCCGGAACCAGCGAGAGCAAGGACGCGACCGAAAATTTGAAATTAGTTGCAGCGGCGCTTTAAGCCTGCTGGCTTGTTAACGGATCAATTTGCCAGTCCCGAAAGTCCCGGGACTGGCTGTATTGTGTACTGCAATATTTGACTTACCGACGAATGTCGTCGGTAAGAACATTCTGAGATGATTTCGAAGCGCGTTTACGTCGCCTGGTTCGGAATACATTTCTTCCTCATAACAGCAGTTTGTTTCGCCGGGCTGTTCTCGCTCATCGCCGAAGGCGCCACCATATTGCCGTCAGCACTTGATACCTACGCTCACAAGGCTGAGCTGCTTGCAGCATGGCTGCTGGGGAAGCAGGCGCCTGCAGCCAGTCCGGTTCGGCGGAGCATAGCGACTTATCTGCATGCTGCCGGCATCCAATCAGGATACACTTTTTTTGCGCCGAACATCCCAGGTTATTACAAGTTAACCCTGGAACTCTATTATCAGGACGGACGAGTAGAATATGAGTCCCCGCAGGTGAGCGGCCAGGCAGCCCGCCTTCGTATAAATAGCTTGTTAAACCGGTTGGCGGATGCCCGCTACGAGCCTTTGCGGGAGGTGGTGTTAAAGATGATCGCCTTGTCCGTCTGGCGTGAGCGCCCAGACGTGAAAAGAATTCGGGCCACTTTCGGATCGGTGAGCCCGCCGAGCATGGGTGACTTCGAGCATGGGAAAGCTGAATCGTTCCAGCCCATGTTCAGCTACGATTTCAGTCTGCGTGAGGAGGAGAAGACAGAGTGAGCTATGGCCGACCGTCGTCCGTTCCCGATCCGTCCATCGTAAACGACCCCCATCTGAAAGCGCACGCGGTCATGGCCCTGCTGCGACGACGATGGCGAGAATTTCTCGAATTTCTGTTTCCTCCAGAAACAGACAGGTGGCTGGCCGTTTTTCGTATCGGCATGGGCCTGCAAGTCCTCGGTTATACTCTTTTCTTAAGGAGTGACTGGCATCACTTGTTCGCCACTGCTGGCAAGGGTCTCGTCGGGCGCGAGTTGGGAGAGGCCATCGCTTCGTTCGACAGTCCGCTCATTCCGAAGCTTGGCTGGCTCGTGGCTATTGGCCAGCATGTCGGCCTCGGAGAAGAAACGGTCCTTTCCATTGCCTGGGCCTGTTTGCTTTGCTTTGGATGTTGTCTGTTGTTGGGACTTTTCTGTCGCCTCGCGGCGATCATTGCCTGGTTTCTTCACCTCTGCGCGGCTGAGAGCGGCGGATTGCTTGCATACGGCGCGGACAATTTCATGACCATGGCACTCTTTTATTTGATGTTGTCGCCGCTGCCGGATCAATACTCGCTTGATTGCCGGTTGTTCCAAGCAAAACCGATGGATCAAAAGCTACTGGGCTTTTGGCGGCGCGTATTACAGATCCATTTGTGCTTTGTTTATTTTTTCGGAGGACTGGCAAAATTTCTCGGTAGCGGTTGGTGGGACGGGTCGAACCTCTGGCGATCGCTCATACGGCCTCCCTTTAACCTCATTTCCCCCGACATTCTGGTTCGATTCAAATACGCGCTGCCCATTCTCGGACTTTCAATCTGCCTGATCGAGATCGGTTATCCGGTTTTCATTTGGATGAAGAAGACCCGATTCCTTTGGTTGGTGTGCATTTCGGCAATGCACGCTGCAATCGGACTGATGATGGGAATGTATCTATTTGCTCTTGTTATGATTGTACTGAATCTGGCCGCATTCGGCGTCGGTATTGGGCTCCCTTTCATCAGGCGTCCCGCTGCCGGTACGCGGCATCCGCGCGGTTTATTCTCAAGCAGCAACTCTCCCCCGTAATCCGTCGGAACGCAGCGACGCCCAACGCCTTAGTTCGCACGAAGCCTATAACCTGCGGTTTTTTGAAAAATTTTCACTTTTTTGAGAACTTCGTCCCGCAAATTCCGGAGTAATAGATAAGGGCTACAATCATGAATCCAAGGGAACGGACGGAAATTCAGAGCCGTACCCACACATGTGTTCTTGATATGCGCCTTCAATACGTATAAAGTTGGCAGTATTGCCAACCAACAAGAATCCAAAAAAAATGAAAAAAAGAACTAAATTCTCCCTGAGAACAAAAATCTATCTGACAATTGGAGGGATGTTAGGACTGACAGGCATTCTTTACGCCGCCAATCCGTTTCCCTTTTCCACTGGTGCCCCCGTATTCCCCGGCTTTCCCAGCGATTTCTATCCCACGGGCGTGGCCGCTTCGCCGGATCTCTTGCTCGTTACTCCATTCTGCAACGAGGAAGCCCTTTCGATCGACTGTAACGGGCAAGCCACGGTGTTCGCGACGTTTCCCGGGTTTGGTTCCTGCCGTGAAAAATACATGGCAGTGGTTCCATCGCAGTCTGGGCCGCCGAACAATACGTTCAGCCCGCGCGACGTCTTCGCCACAGAAGGCCGTTTGATCTTCAAGGTCTCGTCAGGTGTCACCACGCTGTTCGCGGACCTCGGGCCGGGCTGCACCGCTTCGGACCACAACGGGATTTCGTTCGACCATTTTGGTACTTTTGGATATGACATGATCGTCACGTGCCAGGAGGGCAACGTCTTTAGGGTTAACGGGGCTGGAACTGTCACCCATATCGCCACCCTGTTTCCGCCGCTTCCGACTCTCCACGGGATTGAAGGACCAGCTGTGGTGCCGCCCACCTTTGGGCCCCACGGCGGCAAGATTTGGATCGCCGACGAGATCGCCGGTGCCGTCCACGCAGTCGGACCCCCGCCCCTTTACCTCGTTACTCTAAATATTCTCTCTCACGTTAGCGTGGAAGGCGTTTACGTTATCCCCAACCCTCCGTGCGCCTACTGCGGCAACTCCTTCTACAACGCAGAACAACAGCAGTTCCGAGTCGTCTGGGCGTATCCGGCGAGCGACTTCCTGGGATTGGGTGGCAACGTTATCCTTGTGAGTGAGCAACTCGCAGATGGCGCAGACACCTCTCTGGTAACCTTCAATGGTGCGAACTATGTTCAAACTTCCTTCGGCCCACGGCCCCCAGGCGTAGACGAGGGCTCCTCTATGGTTGACTGCGACGTTCCTACGGCTACACCTACCACTACGCCGACAGCTACATCTACGCCTACGGCGACAGCTACGGCGACATTTACGCCGACAGCGACGGCGACATTTACGCCGACAGCGACGGCGACGTTTACTCCTACAGCTACGGCAACGTTTACACCTACTCCAACGGCTACGTCTACGTTTACGCCAACACCAACGCCCACTCCGACACCAACACCACAGAATCACATCAGTCAGATCACTCCGACCGGAACGACCTGTTCACAGTTCGTGAACGGCACGTCCGAGACACTGGCCAATCTGAATTACAGCGTCGCCGGCGGGAAGGTTAGGAACAACGTCACCCCCGGTGTGTTCTTCTACTGGGTGGCGGTGACGGTGCCAGCCGGCAACAACAACGTTACGGTCACTCAAACGATCACAGGTGTGAACACCTTCACCTGCAAATTCAGCATCGCGAGCGGGCAAAATGTGTTTAACTCCGCCTGTAATAGTGTGTCCTCGACGATCTCGCAAAACGCCGGGACCGGCGCCGTGACCGTATCGTTTAACGCACCGGTTGCGGGCACTTACATCATCTCGATCAAGTACGACTCGAAGAGCATTGCAGGTTGCAACGCTCCCAACCCAACGACCGTTCACTACGACTTCGCGACGACGGGCGTGCCTGGTTCGACCAGTGGGCTCGATCTGATCAAGAACTAATCAACTCAGAACGTTAACCAACAACGAAGGGCCGGCGAAAGCCGGCCCTTTTTTTCCCCTGCATTATTTCAACCTGACGGCTTCCCAGTCGCTGAAATGGGGGAGGAACGATGCCATCGAGCGCTGCAGCTCACGGTTTGCCGAACCGGTTCGGCATTACTATAATCCGCCGCGATGCTTCGCCGGCTCCATCGTCTTCTGACGCACAACCGCGTGACCAGCCGACTCCAGCGTGCGCTCGTGCATCGCGTTAAAAAGTTGATTTACATGCCGGATGGGTACTACTCGATGGGACAGATTTACCGCAAGATCCAGCCCGTGGCGATCCTCGATATCGGAGCGCATTATGGCTATACGGTGGATAAGCTGCTGGACTACGCGCCCGGAGCTAAAATTCATGCCTTTGAGCCCACCCCGCAAAGCGCGGCCATCCTCCGCCAACGGATGAGCAAGCGACCTAATGTCCACGTCCACGAGATGGCGCTGGGGGATATGACTGGGATGACCCGCTTTCATTTGAATGCCGGCGAGCAGACCAATTCGTTGCTGGATAACGTCACGGATTCGCCCTTCGGGCAGGTTCAGGTGCATCTAGCCGAAGTTCAGGTGCAGGCGATGACGCTGGATGATTGGGTGGAAAAATTCGAGCCGCAAGGGATGCTGCTGCTCAAGGCGGATATCCAGGGCGCTGAGCGGCTGCTGGTCATGGGTGGCAAGAAAACTTTCGCCGAGCGCGTCGCGGCGTTTTACACGGAAATTTGCATTTTACCGCAATACGAAGGCCAAGCCACATTCTGCGACATGAACCGGATTATGGTGGAGCAATTGGGATTTGCGCTTTACGACATCTACCCATGCCAGAAAGCCGTGCCCGGTGGAGCAGCAGGGTTTACGGACGTAATGTGGGTGAAGCCATCAGTGCTCCCACTGGAGGAGTAGGAATGGATGCCGCGCAGCCCGCAACGGATTGCGACGGCCAGGCGTCGCGACGTCACGCCGCGGCGTTACTGTGTCAGCCGACCAGCTACCACATGCATTGACCCGGCTTTAACGGGAACTACGGTTGCCAACGGCGGCAGTCGCACGAATCGCTTTGCGGCCCAGTTCTCAGTAAGGCGAATGAAGAAGTACGCAAATACGACAGGCCAAAGCACCAGCAGAGTGATGTCTCGGCCGAGATTGAAGGTAAGAGCGGCGCCAAGCATGAACAATATCAAGCGCAGCAGCGATTCCCTTTGTTTCCACCAGCGGATCAGCAAACCGGTCCAAATCGCCATCAGTATGCCAGCTGCCAGTGGACCAAAAATATCGCCAAAGTTCAGAACGCCGCCCCCGATCATTCCGGTGGCAACAGTGGTGTTCACACCCAGCCCCTCGTCGTCGTCATTCTCGTACCCGCGCCACTTCGCGTAATCAATTCCGAGTAACGGCTTTGAGGGCCAGATCGCGCGCGGAATGAAATTGAGCAGGTCATTCAAATATCGCGCGCCATACGCTGGAGAAGTCTGACCAGAATCCAGATAAGCATTCACAAAGCAAAGCTCCTGAATCATGTTGAGGCCGTTCGTTCGCACATTGTCATCCACGAGTGCGTATGGACTTTGAGTAGCCAGCACCTCTCTAAAGCCGCCGCTACGAAATTGCTGCACAAACCTGAAACCTTGATGCAAGAAGACGAATGCCACTGCCACAATGACAAATTTTATGACCAGCCAATGCCGGCCGTACAATACATAGGTGATGATAAACGGCAGAATGGCTACAAGGAAAGCGTTGCGCGCTCCCTGGAAAAAGAAATACGGGAGCGTAACGGCGAACATTACGGCAGCAACCCGGCGCCAGAAGGCGGTGCGTTGAAAAAATATCAAAACGCCAAGAAACGCTGTTACGGCGTTAAAGAGATAACCTGCAAAGGAGATTAGAAATCCGGTCGCCGAACTTTCCACTGCGCCACGCCCCCACATTGTCGCGCCCGCGCGGCCATCGAGCGGAAGTACAGCGCCCATTACATCACCGTCCATTCGATAAATCCCAATCAGAAAAAGCAGAAACCAGGTCATCCCGGCGCCAATCAAGATCTCCTCCGGGCGCAAACCTCGCACGGCAAGAACAGCATTACTTGGTCGGCTGACAATCCAACGAATTGCCACCGGCACGACTATACGGAACGCGATCAAAAACAACAGTACCTGCAAATAACTTCGCTCTATCAAGTAAGGAGGCAGAAAACTGTATTGGTCCGGATCAATAAAAGGATCAACAAAGTACCATGCGAATACGGTAACGTACACGGCGATGGTGACGCCGAAGCTATTTCGATGCAGCAGCTTGACGCAACTTTCCACCGTCAGTATCAACAACGCGGCGGCAGCAAGATAGAACGTTAACTCATCCGTGACCATGGAAAAGGAAAGCGCGGCGGACAGTATAGGTAAAAAAAGGGAAAGTTAAAGCCATCTATGGTCTATCTGCCAGCTTTTGCCTGAGCGCCGCTAACAGGCGTTCGCCGTATCGCTCCCACGTATAATCGTGTGCCCGGTCGCGCGCGGCGCCTGACATACGCTCGCGTTTTTGCCGGTCCTCAACGATCTCGGCAATCGCGTTCGCCAGCGCTTCGGGGTCCCGCGACGGCACAATGCGTCCATCGGTGTCGTCCCGCAGAACCGATCCGGCCTCCGGGGTCGCCACCACCGGAACTCCGCAGGCCAGCGCTTCATACGTCGCTTCCGCCGAGCCTTCCGCCAGCGACGGCAGCACAAGCAAATCGGCAGCCGTGAACTCACGAGCTATCTCCGCTCGCGGAACGCGGCCAAGAAATCTCAGGTGACGACATTGCTCCCGGTTTGCGAGGCAACGCTCCACGTTGCCCGCGACCCGGAATTCATAGCGCTTCCCACCCGCTACAAGTTTTTCCGCTGCCATCGCCAGGTAGTGAATCCCTTTGCGCAAGTCCGCCGTCCCTGCAAAGAGAATACGACCGCGCACTGGTTCGTTCCGCAAGGCAAACAATTCGGGATTTACACCGTAAGGAACCACCGCTGCGCGTTCGCCTGGCAAGCCAAAATTCTGAACCAGATCATCGCGCACCCATTCAGAGGGGCAGATGGCAAAATCTGCGTCCAGGGATGAGACGTGCTCAGTTTCGAATCCGCGGCAGACCGCATCATAATCAGGTGCGTTGAGTTCCCAACCGGGAAATTTCTTTCTCTCCTCTGTCAGTATGCGCTCGGTGCTCAGCGGGACATAAATCTCGGACACAGTGATAAGCCCTCGCCGTTTCCCTTCCGCAAACAGCGGACCGCATTCGCCAAGCATCGAGTACATGTGGGTAGCATTACCAAAGCCACGCCGCAGCATCGCCCTGCCAAGCGCATTGGAAAAACGAACTCCTTCACGACACTCCGCGGCCGGGTCGCGCGCCACCATCGCTTCACGTAAAGCGTGAACCAGGCTGATACCCGGAAACGTCGTTGTCTTTGCACGAATGTTGAACGGCAAACGCCGTGCGGCCAACCGGCGCGCGGATTTGCCGACAAGGGGCAACACGGCGGCGGCAGAAAAGACGGCGCCAAGACCAATGTCGCCCGTGATGTCAGTGTAGAAGCGGTCAAGCATTCCAGCTTTTTCCAAAATGGCCGGCACCGCGTAACCGCGCCGCGCACCAACCTGAGCGACGATGAATTTCACAAGGTAAAATGCAGAAAGACTGAAAAGCTGGAAATCTGAAACATGTCTATCGGTTTAAGCCCCAGCTTGTTTCAGGGCAGCGCGAGCCAGCGTTTATAACTCGCCCATGAAACAGGCGTGCGCTTCCGAAGACAAGAGGGAATTCCACACAGCGCCTGGCACCACCAGGTGGGTTCCCGAATGACCCAGGACCAGCCTCGCTTACAGGCATAACGAAACTGGGAGAAAATGCGCCCGGCAACCATTCCAAATGCGAAGGGAAAAGGACATCGCATCAGGGTGCTCCACAATTCGTTGCGGGCGTGACGATGATGCACCCGCATTTCATTGCGTGCCTGGCTGGAGTAATGGTGACGAATAGTGATAACCGGAGAGAAAAGCACCTCATAACCCGCCGCAACACATTGCAGTGCGTAGTCCGGCTCTTCGTACATGTGGAAGAACCGCGGCTCAAACCCGGGCAACTGGAGATAAGTGGATCGGCGCAGCACCGCGCCGGAGTTAGCAAATGAACGCGTCCGATGTTCTGCACCAAAGTCTGTTTGCCCGAGTGTTTCCGGATACTCATCCGTGCGCTGCGGAAAATGCAGCACCGCCAGTTTGGGCCGCTGTGCAAACAACGGGACGATGTGCGCAATACAATCCAACTGTTCCGGATAACTGTCGTCATCCAAGGCCAGCACCAAATCACCTCGCGCCTCGCGAATCATCCGATCACGCGAAGCCACCGAACCGAGGCCAATTTGATTCACGAACACTCGCGCCTCCTGCAATTCCGTCTTCACCGCTTCATGCACATCTTCTGTGAAACCGTCAATCGTGATGAGCGCTTCCAGCGGAGGTGGATTTAGTCGCTGCAAAACATGGCAAGTCCTTCGCAAATCCACGATCCGCTCCCTGGTCGTGATCATTACGGAAACAGTCATCTGTATTGGCCGGGCGCGACCAGAGCCTGTTCGCGGCGGCGAGGGCGCGCCGGTTCGTACCTCAAGTGAATTGACATTCCCGTATTCCTAATTTGCCACTGATTATCTCGTGAAGCTTCGGCACCACTTTCAGTTCGTCAGTCTCTGCCAAAATTCCGGATTCGAGCCATGCGTCGTTAATGGAGCGGAATGCCATTTGATCCTGATTCAAAGCAAAATCAATTGTGCGGCGTGGTGAAAACCCGAAATCAGCGGGATCGACCCATTTCGCACTAGAAAGAACACTGGTCTTAAGCGTCGCGTGAGCATGATAGACTGGTATGCATCCGGCTCGCACGGCATTGACAAATTTTTCGGTAAAGTAATAAGATTCAGTACAGTTCTCCAGACACACAGCGACCTTATAGGCCGATAAAAATCGGATACTCCCATCATCGTCGAAGCCGGGAGTTGTTCGCCCCGTGTAGTTATTCGGCGGCCGTCGGATCCAAAGCTTCGGAAAATGGCGGAACTGCGCCCATGCCTCGGGGAGGCCGAACAGCTCGACGCGCCGATCTAGTATCATTCGATTCCGGGTCCGGAAGTGAGACTTGAGGAACCAAAGGCGTCCGCCGAAATTGTTAACAGCGGCAATTACAGCGCGCCTTACTGAAGTTACTCGTGGCCGCGACAAGCTTCCGCTATATGTAGGATGCGGAACGCGATACCTCGCGTCCGGATGACCGTAAAAAGCCCGCTCCGTAGCATCGAGCTCTCGAACAAGCCTTTTGCCGATTGGATGGGAGTGGAAGTGGCTATGCCAGGAAGGTTCAATCGTGAACCAGAGTTTGGGGCCATTGAACCGGAGTAATTCGTCACTCGGATCGTGCAGCACGAGCAAAGCATCAGCTTCCTCGAGCGCCACCCGTGGGGAATACAAAATGCCCCCTATTCGAAAATCATTCCATGAATCTCCCTTGAACTGCTGCGAAACAATTCTGCACCTGTACTGGGTTCCGGGAGTGTCTTGCTTCATATCGAGGCTTTCTACCTATCGCGAGACCGATTTCCTAACAGCGCTTGAATCACTGGCGGCGGACTTAATTGCCGCAACGCAACGCACGGCACGTCCGGCGCAGAACGTGATTGAACCGCGCACAGGCGAATGCGAGCTGTCATCCGGTCAATCAAGCATGAATTCTTTCCTCAAGCTCGGCGTGACCAGGCGTGTTCGTCGGAGGGATCCCAAAAACATCCGCACTGTTTGGATGCGATTATGCCGGCCGCTGGCATTGTTGCCGTGCCCGGTGCGAAGAACTGCGGCGCTGAACGGTACGGTCGCCAACCGGTGGCCCAAATAAGCAAATTGCGCTTCGGCACGGGACGGCGTGTCGTTCAAAAGTAGTGTGCCAGTTGCCGCACCGGGAACCAGTGAGTGTAGGTCAGTTGCTTCGATTTGCTGACTTACCTCGTCGAGTTTCGCGCCTTCACAAGAATTAAGAAATGGTCCGGTCCGATCGGCAAGGTCGTTCCTAATGATCAAACACGAACCACAGGAGCGATCGAACTGTTCCGTGCGCTGGATCAAGTGGGGGAAAGTTGAACGCCAGACCCAACCATGCTTGATGCGGTAGCCGGCTTCGTCTCCCGCCGAAACAAGCCACTCCACCAGGCGGGAACTCAGCAGGTCATCCCAGTCGACTTTCATCACGTACTGCGGATTCCATGTGCATTTCGCATAGTCCCAAGCGGCCGCCAACTTTATCATCTTGTCCTTAACTGCCGCTACCCAGTACCCGCCTTCTTGTGACGGCAAAGGATGATCGAGTGATAAAAATTTCAATCTTCGGTCCTGCGGCAGAGGAAAGTCCGGAGGCTCGTGACCGACTACTACGACGCAATAGTTCCCGGCAGTTGAGTTAAATACGGAGGCCAATGTTTGCCTGAAACATGCGCAGGCACGATGCCAGTCCCTCACCACACGGGCCGATGCCATTGGAATCAGAAAAACAACTCTTGGTTTGCCACTCATCGGATGACAAGTTTCACGCAATATACGATTTACAAGCAGCGCGCTGGAACCGGCGCTGCAATTTGCCGGTCAACACGCGCCGTTCCTCACTCAACACTTCCAGCCAGGCACCGAGTTCACCGTGCTGCCTTCGATGATGCTCCAGCCGTGCGATTGTGAATGGGCGTGAATAGCTACCGCGGTCAAACAGGAATGGTTTGCGTCCGCAAAAGTGCGCTACCCGCGGACGCCTGACTTTTTTGGGGAAATGCCAATTGCTATCCGCACAATCCTGTTTCAGTTCGTTTAAGCCATGGTGCTCGCTGATGTGTTGCAGATCCGACATGGCAACTTTGAGTTCTCCGCGTTGCCTCATCGAGTGAACAAGATAATTCAGTATCGGTTGCTCGTAGAAATCACCAAATAAACCCGGTGTTTCCCGCCCCCACAATTCCGCTTCGAGCCATTTTTCGAATGGGATGACCTCGTGCCTGCATCCGAAGGCCCCGGTAGAAAAATAGGCGTGTCCACGCCAATCAAACTCGGGGTCAAATCGTTTTAACTTTGATGGATCAAAATAAAAATGCGGCAGCCAGCGGGGAATTTCGGTGGCGTCTGCCGGGATTGAAATCTCGCTCCAGAAAATTTGAAAGTCGACGTCGGTGCGAACCTGTGGAGTAAAATCGCCCCAGACAATCGCGTCCGAATCCAGCCAAACGTAATACTCGAAGGGCCCCTCCCACATCGCCGCCAGTTTAGCGCGGCCGCTCCCGCTCACCAGATTCCGCATTGTCTCCGAGGACAGTTCTGAAACGCGCAAAACGATCAAATCGTATTCTCTCTCCAGATCGGATACATCAAAATCTCCATCTACCGTCAGGCAAATTGGCACGTCGGGGCAGTAGTAGCTCATGCTCGCCAGAGTGGCTTCAACCATGAACTTGTCACCGGCGTGGCAACCGGTAACAAAACCAAACGGAGCCTGTACCTTCACGTGAGGACTGGTTGTTTGCGCTGTGCGCTCTCACGCGACGAAACGCACTCCCGATAGAGCTGTGCGAATGCTTTGGCGAACGAACTCGCCGCATTGCGAGTGTGCGCCGTCTCATGGGCAAGGTTGCCTAACCTCTGGCGAATCTGCGGCGAATTGCGCAGCTTGGTAATAGCCTCGATCAATGCCGCGCCATCGTGCGGTGGACAGAGAATGGAAGTCTGGTCGTGAGGCGCAGCTTCCGGAATTCCACCCAGTCGAAATGCTACTACTGGTGTTCCGCAAGCCATCGCTTCCGTTAGCGTCAGTCCGTAGGTCTCCATCAATGAAGCGCTGACAAAAACATCAGCGGCTGCAAGGAGTCGCGCCAAATCGCGCCGATCGCGAATGCCACCCGTAAATCGAACGTCGAGACCACCAGGAACCGGCACGGCACCTTCGCCGAATGCCACAATGATTACGCCATGAAGATCTGGCAACGCCGAGAGTTGCTCGAGCAGCCATGGCACATTCTTGTTTTCATCGGTGAGTGACGCGCCGCCTGTGACGATGACAAATGCGTCTGCAGCCAAGTCGAGATGTTTTCGGCACAGCGCCTTGTCCTGCGGTTTAAAAACTGTCGTGTCGATACCGGGCGGAATTACTTCCACCCCCCCACAAGCCTTGGCTATGGGGCTTCGGCCAGCTATTTCAGCCAGCCAGTGACTGTTAGCGACCATCCGGGCTCCACAATTCCGGTATGCCCGCAATTTCCGCAAATGCGCAGCCTTCGCCAGAAATCGGTTTGCAGGCCATCTCAAGATCGGGCATGGATCGCAAGGCTGCACCTGCCTGGCGTACAGATCGCATCCACGATAAAGAAAGCAGCCTCCAGTCACATGCCACATATCGTGGATACTGATCACGACGCTCATTCTGCGCGGCAGTGTCTCCAACCAACGGGGAACGTCGAACCAATCGGCAACCGTGTGGAGATGCACCACATCCACTCCTCCCAGATCCCTGGCAGATGGCGGAGGCAACAATCGCGTTGTTCCGTGCCACGGTTCGGTTGAAGAGGAAACATACGCTCGGCGAATAACACGATCTAACAAGACCCTGCCCGTTTGTGCTGATGGCGAATTTTTACACAGCAAACAGCTTTCAATCCCCTGCTCTACTAATGCCGTGGAAAGCAGCGCCGCGTACTCGTAACTCCCGCCTGAGGGATGCGTGTTGAGATGCAATACTCTCATGTCGCGGACTTGAAAGCCGGGAATTTGAACTTCATGTCTTGAATTCGCTCGGCGCGCTGACGATGAAGGCGACGCCGGCGCGGCGCGTTGAAAATATAGTAGAACCAATACCGCGCCGATTTCTGATACGCCGCACATTTTTCGTTTTGTCCGGCAATTTTGTAAAACAACGACACGAGTGCAAAAGCGAGAGCCCGAAAAGGTGCAAGCGCAGTGCGAAACAATTCTTGCCGCCGCTTTCTCTTGAAATCCGCCGCGTGCCGATTGACAGGCAAACCGGCATCCATAGCAAGTCGTTCAAACAAGACCTGAGCCGGGCCTCGCGTTCCACCAAGCCACGGCGCCGACGTCGTGTAGTGAAGCACGCAGTCCAGATCATTGTTCTGCTGCGCATCGAAGCACCAGGAAGCTCGATTCCAATGTTCGGGTAGCTCGTGGATCTGTCCGTAGAGAAGAAAATTGATAGCGGATTGATCCCAAAACCGGTAGGCCGACTTCCTATTCAGAAATTCGACAGCGCGTTCAAAAAAATCTTGTTTCCTTAGTTCATCCAGATTCATCAACATCACCCCGCAATTAAAGTAAGCGCCTTCGGCGGGAAGTCCCATCGCATCAGCGATCATCGGGCAGTCTTCAGCAAGTGATAACGTCTCAGAGTCAGGAACTGCGGCAAGGACTTTGCCGGGCGATAACTCAAGATCAAAAAGCCGCGATAGATCGCGGAATACCAGCACGTCACAGTCGAGATAGATCACCCGCGGCACGTTCAGCAAGTGTGGTAGCAGTATGCGACAGTAAGTCATGTGCGATTCGCCCGGTCCCAGTGTCGCCTTGCCAAAGACGGATGGATTTACCGTGACAAACTCCAGTCGCACAACTCCGCCAACTCGGTCAATCAATTTGGAAAAAGTGTCCCGTGAGGTCTGAGAAATACCTCCGTCGAGCACCTTTAAATTTACTTCTCGCGTCCGGTCCAGGTACCTCCACGCGCTCGCCACCGCGCAATAGAGTCCGGGGAAGTAGCGTTCGTTGCTGGCTAGTGCAATAACAAGTGGTTCCATTTCTTTAAAGGCGTGCGCGGCAGCACACATTCGCTGGGTTCGTTAGGCCTAGACTCGGCACTGGGAAACGGGTTCATTCGAGTCTGCCCCCTTTTTTTGTTGGGCGTGACTTTCCAAGTACCGCGGTTTGTAAGCCTCCAGCGTAATGCTGAAATATGGCCAGTTGGTCAGCTTGTGTATCAAAGGATCCAAAAGTGGGGGCAATATCCGAAGCGGTAGTACCACTGCCCAAGCAAGAAGGTGATGTATTCGGGAAAGCTCTCGCAGCAGCCACGTAACCTTCTGGCTCAGAAAACCACTGCAGTATGAGATTTGCTCTACTACCAAGCCTGCATGCTTACACAACTCCTCCAGCATTCGCGGCGTATAGCCTCTCCTCACGTGCCCACCGTCCTCGACAGGAGAGAACGGCCCCATATCCCCCTGGGTAATGGGACGGTAGAGAAGGTAAGGAGTGGTGAGTAGGAGACGTCCGCCCGGCTTCATGCAAGCTGCGATGTCTGTAAGTAATTTCCTATCGTCAATGATGTGTTCGATGTTCTCAAGGCAAATGGCGATGTCGTATCGCCCCAACAAATCTGACCTCATGTCCAATCGTCGAACATCCAAGACTTCGAATTTAGCCGAGTGCGCTTTGCATATGTTGGCTCGCTCACCAGCAACACGCTGGTTACGCTCATCCCAGCTTAAGCCTAAGCTCTCATATCCCCTTAAGGCTGCCCCGACGGAAAAGGCACCGGTGCCGCATCCAATATCTAGAAGGGTGTCGCCGTTTTTGGTCTTGGGTAGTCGGTCCCTGAGCCAGAGCCATCGGTCCAATACGAGTGTGTCGCCATGAAGCAATGTGGCAGGGAAACCGATGATCCGCACTAGCAAGGACTTGTCCATGAAACTTGCTCTCCCCACGAGGCCTAGACCTTATGGCTGCGGGCGCGAAGTGAGCGCGCGAGCACTGGGTTGAAAAGGTGAGTGTGTTTGCCGTTCATATTTTTTCGCGGGCTACTCGCCTTTTTGAGGTGGAGCAGAGCCGCACCAACCCCGAAAGCGTTCGGGGTTGCAGTTCTAAACAACTCGAACAAACAAACACACTCAAATGAAAAAAGAACTCTATCTTGGACTGGATGTCCACAAGGACTGTATCATCACGGGGGTAGCGGACGAAGGGCGCAAGGGCGAAGTGCGCGAGACAGGTGCGATCAGCAACGATCTGCACGCGGTAGAAAAGTGGATTGGCCGGCGCCCAAAGCGCATGGCAAAGAAGTGATCCTGCGGGCGTGCTATGAAGCGGGGCCGTGCAGATTTGGGATCGCCCGACGCTTGCGCCAACTCGGGGTGGAATGTCAGGTGGTGGCGCCTTCGCTGACGCCGACGCGCTCGGGCGATCGGATCAAGACCGACCGGCGCGATGCGCGCAAACTGCCGCGCCTGTTGCGAGCCCGTGAACATGATTGCGTTTTAGTAAACGAGCATTCCCGCAAAAATTGACCAGTTCGCGATCACGCGCCGACGTACTACAGGTTGATTCTCTGCGCCACGTCGACGGGAACCTGTTTCACACGTATTCTTGGCGTACGCTGCCTTGGTTCTTGCCTGCTGAGCGAAAGTTTTCCAACCATAACTCAACCAGCTCGAGTTCTGCGGATGGAAAGATGGTTGCTGCAACCAGCGCCTCATAACAGTGACGAAGATTGTCGGCAATTTGCGCTTCACCGCTCTTTAGTTGTAGCCGCGAGAGCACGTCGGCAATTTCTTTGTTTCGCGTGTATCCCGGCACTTCGTCTGCAAAATCACGATCAAGATCGTGCTGATTGCGATCCTGAAATACTTCGGGGGCATGAAACATAATTCCGTATCCGAGCGCCCAAAGACACCGCTGGGCGATAAAACTTTTCCAAATGTCGCACATCCGAAAGGAGCAGTAACTTGGAAGGTATAACAATGGGTATGCTATCGGCCACCACCAGGTGCTCTGGGTATTGAACGGGCACCAGTTTCCAGTCTCCAGCACAACCGGTGCGGCGTCGCCGAATGCGAAATTTCGATCCAGGATTAGTCGCCAGACCGCATCCACATCTGGCGAACCGTTGGCCAGTCCCTGTTGTATTGGACCACGCACCGCCCCAACCATTCTCGTTTCAGGTACCTCCGAGCGAACTTCGGACAGCGGGAAGCCGCGGGGCCAAATTAGCTCGCTGCTGAAGTATCGGTATGCATTTACCCAGCGCTTATTTGTCGGATCGACGGACCGAGCGGCAGCTACGGACTCGGAACGAAGCTGCCATGAATCGAGCGGGGCGTTGTCGTCGTCGGTCTCATAGAGGAAATCCACGCCAGCGGCGATTGCATGGAGATAAGCGACATTTTTGCGACTGTACGCGTTGACCGGCAATTTTCGCGCCAGGTCAAACTCACTCGACTGCTGATTCGTCAAAGACAGGAAATCAATGCGGCAGTCTTCAGCGAAATGCTGGCTCCGGAAATGCGCTGGTCCTTTTTTGTCGCCCGCAACAACAAGTAATCCTCCACAATCTGCGAGCTTTTGAACAAGCTTAACAACTGCGCGTGTCGGTTCCTGAATTGTGGTGATTACAGCCGCAAACATTTCACGTCGTCAGACCACCGAACTTAATGCTTCCAGGAATTGCTGCTGCAATCTAACTGGCGAAAATTCTGTTTCGTACGCGCGCCGCATTCGCGCAGCGAGTTCCAGTTGCAAGGCTCTATCCCTCTTTAAATGTGCGACCGCGGACAACACCGCGCGACCATCGGGATCCGTTACGCAGAGCGCAGCGTTATTTTTTTTTGCCCACTGCACCACAGCAGATGATTCCGGCGCCCAGATGACAACTGGCCGGCCGGCGCGCGAGTATTCGACAAGCTTTGCCGCGAAACACGTTTCCGTGCGCCGCCGCTGCGCTGCATCAAAAAACATCGCGACTAAGTACGCGTCAAACGAACCCAGCCAGTCATCAAACCCTGCTCCGGCTTCGATAAAATTATGGAGCAAATGCCGATGCCGCATTTCATCGGCTAACGCTTGCGGCCAGCGCGGGCGTCCTCTGAATTCGATCCGAACGTCGGACTGTTTGAGTGCTAACTGAGCCAGATCAGCAAGCATATCACTGTAATCAAACATGTTGCCACTATAGCCAACGCGAAACGCACCAGCCGAATCGTTGCACTTTGATGGACTGAGTGGCTGAGCCTCTGGAATCGGCAAAATAACGCGCGCGTTGCGATGCGGGCCCAATGCTTTGAGCATTCCCTCGCTAATGCACAGGCTTAGATCAGCAGATCGATGGAGCTCAAGAAACCGCTGCTCCAGTTGTCTGCGTACTGGATTATGAACCTCAGCAATGTCGGGCCACCAGTCGTCAAATCGCACAATCAACGGCACTCGGTACCACCTCGCGTAGCGCTGCGCCACCCAGCAGCCGCTGCCGTATGCGAGTGTAAGAACAACTGTTCGCGTCCCACGGGGGGGCGCGACAAGGCGCGTCTCTAATGGCAGTGTGGTGTGCATCAGGTAATCGATGTCACCTGCCCATCGCCGCGCTGCCGTTCGCATTAGCCGCGGAACAATCTTCGAGTGGAAACGGCCGTGGACAATCTCGTGATGTTCAGCGGGCAAAATGTGCAGTCGAATGCCGCGGCGGTTCATCAGATGTCGATGCAGCGTCAGTTGTGCAGCAGACATACTCTTCTCAGGCCGAACTGAGGAAATCAGAATCACATTAATTTCATCCATTGGTAGTGCTCGTTGATTGTCAGTTTCGGATCTACCGGGCTTCTGCCGCCTCTCCCCTTGGTGAAGGGGAGAGGATTATATGCCACGCCGTAGCGCAGCGTGGGCGGGAGGTGAGGGGTTGCCATTGAGAGCATCAACCGGGACGAAATCATCCCTCACCCTCCCCCTCTCCGCGCTCCACCCGGTCGCGATCCCGGGCGAGGCGACCCGTACGGCCTAACTGACAATCGGGCAACGCGCCTCGTCCATGGACCAACTCGGTTATTTTCTGGACGAATACGTCCTGCAACCGATCGGGATTAAACAGCGTCTGATGCAGTTGCAGCGCTTCATAAGAGAGCTTCCTACTTAGCGCTGAGTCTGCGGCAATTTGACGGCTAAGAGCCACGACGGCGTCGGCGTCACTCTTAGAGACGACCGCAGCTCCACCATGCTTTTTAGCCACACGAACGGGCGTGCAATAATCTGGTCCCCAAAGAATCACTGGTTTTCCAAATGCAACGTAATCGAGGAATTTGGTCGTGAAACTAGTGCGCATGAAAAGTTCATGCTCTTTCTCGAAACTCATCACTGATAGCAGCGCATCGGCACTGGCCAGCACCTTCGCAGCTTCTTCCGGTGGTTTGAAGCCCAGATAGGTGCCATTTGCCAGCGCGCGCTCACGGAGTTGCTTTGGCCAGTCGGCATTCGGCCCGACCACGATGATTTCCAAATCGCTCGCCGTCTCGATCCGTTCGATCAGTGAGCACAGCATCCGTCCGTAAAAATTTTCAACCGCGCCGACGTATACCACACGAAATTTTCCGCTGCGCGGCGGCCACGTCTTTTCCGGCACGACATGTCTACCAGGGATCGGATAAACCACGTGACTGTTGGGATGCGGCCCTAACACTTCCTGCATGCCATCGCTAGTGCAAAACGCCAAATCGCACGCGGCGTAAAGCTCGCGGTAACGCCGGCTCAGAATCCGCTGCGTAGACTTATGACCGTAATGACCTTTCATGGCGGGGAACCAGTCGAGAAAAAGTCCTGCCAGCGGCAGCCTGTGTCGTTCCGCGGTTTTTCGAGCGATGTGACATAGCCCGCATTCCGCCAGCGTAAGCACAATTTGCGGCCGAAAACGTTGCACTGCCTCCTCCAGCGCGTCATTAGCTGTCAGCGGCCAGATAAAATTTTCATAGTCAGCAATCCACGCAGCCAATTGCCGACCGAATCGGCTCTTTCTCAATCGATGAACAGGATATGGCAGCCGCAATTGTGTGTGTATCAAAAGTCCGTCTGCGAAGTCTGCGTTGCTAGCCACGTGCAATTCAAACGGGTTTCGGTCGACAAAGTGCCGGTACATGACAATGCGCACACCACAGTCGTTTCGTGGTGGCACGATGCTTACCAGCAGAACGCGAGGTTTTGCTATCATCGAGAACTAGCAGAGGTGTCGCGTCTCTGAACCCAGATTACCTTCGGAACAAAGCTGTTTATCCGGCAGTTTCACAAGGCGGTCGGGGTTGTGATCCCTCACGTGGCGCAGTGAATCAGAAGCTCTGGACGGCAACAGAGCTATGGCCGTGAGGCCGCCGACGCTTCTCACCATCGTGGCAAAATTACAACCGGTCAGTTCTTTCATCCAGAAGCAAAGTAGTTCTGACTTAGCATCGCGATAAAGCAAATGTCTAGCGAACACCGCAGCATTTGCCTAAGCCAATGGTATTTCAGGCAGTAATGAAAAAAGAGTGGTAAGCGCTCCCCTCACGCGAGGCATGTAGAACCAAGCGGGGAAAAGCATACGGCCCAAAAATGCGAGCTGGGTAGGCCGGTCACCGGCCGTCGACTGATCGCAGAGCTTCCCGTAAAGCTTCCAAGTACGCCCTGCCATACCGCTGATCGGGCTCGAGATGATTGCCTTCTGCCCACTCGTTCCACGCATTCAGGAACAATATGTGTGGCGTATTCCTGGACTTCATCAGCTTCGCGAGGGTCTCGACCAGCCAATCATGAAAAAGCTTTGGTGACGACCCGATAAACACGATTGGATTTCGCCGACGCCGGGGAGAGTTGTCCCAACCCGGAGTAACACAGGGAAACCGCAGATAACTTGGTTGAATCCGTCTGCTCATCGAGCTGACAAGATGACGATAATTTTGCACGTTGATATTGTCGGATAGAAGCTTTCGACGAAGAAAAAAGCGGAGATCGTTCCATCGCCATTGTCTAAG
>Ga0207697_10000601_pt1 | contig 20500 bp, 18 predicted proteins | sample KBSSwiS5withPhiX_FD_184293 | JGI IMG/M metagenome (GOLD analysis project Ga0207697, IMG submission 184293) | Switchgrass rhizosphere microbial communities from Kellogg Biological Station, Michigan, USA, with PhiX - S5 (SPAdes) (version 2) | ecosystem: Host-associated > Plants > Roots >... | reverse complement strand
AGGTCGCGTATGCGAAGGCGCGCGCGGAGAGAGCGATCGAAGTTTTGCGCGAGGTTGCGCTTGGCGGAACCGCAGTCGGTACTGGTCTTAATCGCCACATCGATTTTCCCAAAAAAGCATTGGATCACATCAAGCAACGCACTGGGATCGCATTCTACGAAGCGAAAAATCATTTCGAAGCGCAAGGCGGCAAAGACGCGGTTGTAGAAGCGAGCGGCCACCTAAAAACTATCGCCGTTACTCTGTTCAAAATTGCGAACGACATTCGTTGGCTCAGCAGCGGGCCGCGGTGCGGCATCGGCGAAATTCAACTGCCGGCCACGCAACCGGGCAGCTCGATCATGCCGGGAAAAGTAAACCCGGTGATGGCCGAATCCCTCATGATGGTATGCGCACAAGTGATCGGGAACGACGTGACCATCAGCTGGGCCGGCGCGAATGGAAACTTCGAGCTCAATGTGATGATGCCGGTGATGGCGCACGACATCTTGGAATCCATCCGCTTGCTGGCGAACGTGGTGGATATCTTCGCCGAGAAATGCGTGCGAGGCATCGTCGCAAACGAGGAGCGTTGTCGTGAACTAGTGGAGCTTTCGATGGCCATGGTGACCAGCCTCTCGCCAAAAATCGGTTACGATCGAGCGGCAGAAATTGCGAAGGAGAGCGCCAGGACCGGACGAACGGTTCGCGAGATCGCGCGAGAAAAAAAGATTTTGCCAGAAGACGAACTCGAGCGCGCTTTAGACCCGCTTAAAATGACCGAGCCAGGCGGAACGGGACCGGCGTGAGGGGGTAGCGGGCTATTGAAGATTAAAACGCCAAGCGTCGAAGCAAATCCTGTCATGTTGAGCGAAGCGAAACATCTCTGGGTCGTCATTCGAGGTTCTTCGCTCCGCTCAGAATGACAATATGGTTAACGATTTAACGCTTTAAGTAGCGAAGCCATGGTTGCCAAACTTGAAGGGCCGCAGTTTTCAGGCGGCGCGAACATCGCGATCAAGTGCCCGAGCCACACTTACGAGCAGACCGTTGCCTTTTATCGCGACACGTTGGGGCTGCCATTGATCGAGGAGGAAAAGGATGGCTGCATTTTTCAATTCGGCCCGAGCCGGCTCTGGATCGATAGTGTGCCGAACCTGAGTCATCCCGATGTCTGGCTGGAATTGGAGACGAACGACACCGAAGCAGCCGAGTCATTTTTAAAAGTTCACGGCGTCTCACGGCGGGACGAAGTCGAACAGTTGCGCGAAGACTTTAACGGCTTCTTCATCTCTGCGCCGAATGGCGTCATTCATCTGATTGTGGGACCGGAAGAAGTGTGATGGTAGTGGGAGCGCCCAGACTCTATCGCAATGCCTTTCACAAGTTGTCATGTTGAGCGCAGCGAAACATCTCGGATTTCAGGTTTGCGTAGATGAGCGTCAGGAAATAAATCGAATTCTTCGCTTCGCTCAGAATGACAAATGAGCTCTACGCTTCAGCGGCTTGATCGTGCGAACCGCGCCAGCGTCCCACCCAAGTGCTCCAGCCGTAAAATCCCAGCGGCTGCAACAATCCTTCCGCCACTAATACGTCCACATCCGCGCGGCTCGGTGTGATCTTTTCGTTGGCATCAGTGCCGTATATGTCGTCGATCACCATCCAGCTTCCCTCGGCAAATTTGTCGCGATAACAGTCGACGTCTCTGCGTTTAGCAGCATCAGCATCGAGGATTAACAGGCCGACTTGATCCGAGCCGAGTGCTTGACGGACAGCCGATGTCGTTTCCGGCTTGAACGACTTTCCCTTCACTAACGTGACCATGTTAGCCACGCGCTCCCTGACGAGATTGCGTTCCAAGTCGCGCAAGATATTGCGAGTGCCAAGGCGTTTGTGTTTAACGCTGCCGCCGGGTTCGACCGCGATCAATTTCTTCTCCTGATGTGAATCGCGGATGCCGAACGCCGCGGCAATTGTTGCTCCACCAACAAATGCGCCGATTTCGAGAATCGCGCCGGAGCACAGTTTCGCGAAGTGATAAATCAAAATCAGCACATCGAGATGGAGCATCGAGTATTTGTCCCGGATCTTCATCAGCTCCGAATGAATTGGCTCGTGGCGGTACGCCATTAGCCTATGCATCAGATCCAGGCAGTCGTTATCGGTATCATCGCGCATGATCATCCCTGTAGCGGCGGTCTGTGACCGCCGATCTTATTTTCCCGAGCGATATTCTAGCGCGAAAATCTCTCCCACATACGGCCAATCCTCAGCGGTCGCTACAAGTCCCGCCCGCATGGGGTTCTCGCGAACATAGTTCCACTTCTCTGAATACGATTCACTACTCCGAAGCAGGTGATCGAAGAATGTTTTCTGCCAATGCGGTGGAGCAACTCCATTTTCACTCAGTGTCTTCGAGATGGCGTTTTTTCAAAGACTTCATCCAAGCGGAGATCGCTATTTGTTCATCATTAGTTGCGACAAACAGGTGCAAATGATCTGGCATTAACACATATGCACCCACCCATGCTCCATGCGAGGGCCCTTTTTGTCCGAAACGCAGAAAAGTTTCGTGAATTGCTGGGGTCGTCAGGATACTGCGACGGTTTTGGGTGCAAGCGGTGACAAAGTAAATCGGCGATCGTACGAACACAAAATCGAGCCCACCCAAGCGGCGTTTCCGAATTTCGGCGCTCATAGAGCGCCGCTACAGTAGATGGCGTTCACGGCTTTCGCTTTTTGACGGTGGTTGGCTTAACCGCTGGTGAACGCGTAGGGGCGACTGTCGCCCTCGGCGACGGGGTTTCGGCCGGAGTTGAAACAGGAAATGCGAACGTTGGAGCGGGTGACGGAGATGGTGTTCCTGACGCAGTTGGCGAAGGACTCGCAGTCGGACTGGGAGTGGGGGAAGGGATAATGTTTTCCCAACGATGCAATGGGACGCCCGCGCCGCCGATCTCTTTTACGAGTGTTTCGCAACGCGTGTTGATTTTGTCCAAGTCAGGAGGACCAAATGGCTTCTCAGCCGTTCCCGGGAAAATGATGTAACTGACCTTCAGATCGTCCACTGGCCGATTGTAGGCTGTTGCAAGCGCGTTGAGTTCCTTTGCTATGCGCAGCGACGCCTCGCCGACTTTGTCATTGGGACCAACGTCTCCTACGATGGCTGGATAAATCGCATCGCCAAAAACCACGAGCGCGTAATCGCCCACTTTAACCGGCTCGACACCGTGGGTAAAGATGCCAGGCACGACAATAAACGGATCGGTAGCGCCTATCAGGAAACTAAACTTCTTCAGCGTGCCAATCTCGTTGCGTAGTTCTGCGATTGCGTTGCGCAGGTCGCGTTTGCGTGCGGGCGCGGTGCTTGCCAACGCGTACTCATCCTCGGCGCGTTTAACTCGCTGTTCAGCCCCAGCGAGATACGGATTGGGCGCCGCCGTTTTCTTATCCCAACGATAACTCGTGGCGGGCTTGAAATTCACCGGTGCCCCGGTACCAACGGGCAGGCGATCGGAATCGGAGCCATCGGCATCAACGTCCATCTCCGCTTGGAGGAGAAGCGCTTTCCGATGGGTTTGCGGATGCTGAAGCTGTAGAACGGTCTGACAATCGAAAAAATTATGTCGCGATAAAAGCAGATCGAGACGGCCGAGATTCTCGCGCAGCATTCTGACTTTCGTGTCGTAAAGTTGCGCGAAAAGCGGCGAAACAGGTTCGGCCGACAACATCGACGCCAAACCGGGTAAAAGCGTTGGCAATCGGGGACTGACTTTCACCAGTTCATCAATTGTTCTGTTCGGTGAAGGTACACGCGCCAGCAGCTTGAGATTCAGTATGTAACTCTCAGGTTGGGTGCGTTCGGTTGCAGCATCTGCCCCGGGAGTCGTCTCCACCGTGGAGTGAAGCGTGATGCCGTTGAACAGTTTTGCGGTGTCCAACTTTCCCTTGATTACGGGTGGCCGAGTTGCCGTCGGTTCCGGTGTTGGCGTTCCCGATATCTCGATAGGCGCGAAACGTTGCAATCGCTCTAGCGAGATCCAGCGATAGACAATCGCAGCGAAAATCGCGGCGAACAGAACCAGAACCAACCGCCGCCACGTACGAAGGCGAATTTTTCCCACGCAATTACTTTCTGATCCAGACGACGATTGCTGCAATAATCCCGATCACGCTCAGCACTGACATCATGCCAGCGGGCATGATTCTGCCGGTGCGAAAGAATTTGGGCACGAACTGCCCAGCGAGCAAAACCGAGATAATAAACGCAGTCGCTAATCCAGCGACGCGGTGTTCAGGCAAAAGAAACGCCGCTACGAGCAGCAAAACCCCTGTGATTCCGCCGGCAATGATCGATGCGGTGCTGCCGGCCTTAACGTAGCCGATAACGCCGCCGACGATCGTGAGCAGGCCAAAAATAATGAAATAAATCTTCGCCGCTTCCATTTGGAATGCGTCATTTGGTAAGCCAACTGCTCCGGTCTGTCCAGTGGGACCAAGTAGGAACATCGCGCTGCGATGTCTGGACGCCGCAGCGCGGTGTCCCTACCAACTACAGTGGCGCGCGCACACTCGCGTCATTGTAGAATTCCATTTGCCGGCCGCCGAGGCGGCGGATGATACGCCAGCCATGGTTCGCTGCAAATTCACGAAGTTCGCCTTCTGAAAAGCCTCGCAGAACCCGCAACTCCGCAGGCTGGGTGACGACATACTCGGAGCTTATTGACAGCCTTCCTCCGATCTTCGCGGCGAGAGCTGGCAAATCATTGTGCATCTGTTGCTGTCTAGCGATTAGCCGTGCGGTTCGCGTCGGAAACCTTCTTCTTCGACGGCAGCGGTGGCGGCCGCTTGGGTTTACGATTCAGTCTTCCCCCAAGTGCGTGAGCAGCTTTGCGGCCGGGGGAAGGGCCACGCGCATTCGGTTTCTCCATATTGGTCTTGCTTGTTGTAGATGCCTTTGTGTCAGTCGCATAAGTATCAAATTCATGCCTGGGCACAAGCGCCACGACATAAGTGTCAGCTCACTGGCGCGGCGCTTTTCCCTCGCTAACTTCTGTCGATGTTCTCGGAGACGATCGAATTACGCGGTCACATTATTGATTCGCTCATCCTGCCGAAGGTGCTCGATCAAATTTTAACGCACGGCGCTAATTTTAAGATCGGCGACATCACGATCGGCCAAAAGCGTGCAGACCAAAGCTTTGCACGCATCGAGGTGTCGGCGGAGACAAGCGATGCGCTGGATGAATTAATCCTGCGACTGCGACAGCACGGCGCCGAAGTCGGCGAACGCGCAGACGCACAGCTAGCTCCGGCTCCGGCGGACGGCGTTTTCCCGCCGGAGTTTTATGTGATGACGAACCAGCAAACCTTCGTCCGTGTTGATGGTAAGGAAATTGAGGTTCGGCCTACCATGATGGACACCGCGGTCGCAGTGGACCGAAAACGACGCGCCGCGCGAGCAGTTAAATTCTTCGACGTTCATAAAGGCGACGAAATCGTCATTGGCCACCAGGGTGTGCGAGTGGTGCCTGTGCAGCGTGTGACGTCGCGCACAGATATTTTTCAGTTCATCAACACGATCATCGATTCCGATGAACCGAAATCGGCCATTATTCGTGAGCTGGCTGAGGAACTGCGACGCGCGCGTACGGCCAAAGGCAAAATCGCGGTTGTGGCAGGCCCCGCAATCGTGCGGACCGGTGCCGGTCAGCATTTGGTGCGCCTCATTGAGGCAGGCTATGTCGATCGGCTTTTCGCCGGAAATCCATTTGCCGGTTACGACGTGGAACGGGCGTTGTTCGGTACATCCCTGGGTATCAGTGTCGACCTGGCGTTCGCGCGCGGCGGCCGCGAGAATGTTATGCGAGCGGTCAACACGATTCGCCAAGTCGGCAGCGTTGCGGCAGCTGTTGAGAAAAATCTCCTGACCAGCGGGATCATGCACGCCTGCGTCCGTAACAATGTCGATGTGGTACTCACCGGATCGATTCGAGATGAGGGATCTTTTCCCGGCGCTACGACAGACGCGATTGAGGGCCAGAAAGTGTTGCGTGAAAAACTCGGCGACGTGACGCACGCGTTGCTACTGGCGAGCATTCGGCATTCACTTGCAGTGGTCAGCATGCTCGCGCCCACGGTGAAAATTGTGAGCATCGATATCGATGCCTCGGCAGTCGAACGGGTGGTGGAACAACAGCCGTTACAGTCGATCGGCATGATCACAGACGTGGAACCATTTCTGCGGGAACTCGCCGATTGTCTTACATCATAATGTTGTTCTAAGAAGCGAGGATTTCGGATCGATTTGGGAGTTTGCCCGACAAACACAAGGCCAGAGATGTTCCGCTTCGCTCAACATGACAGCGCTATGTTTGAGATGAGTTCTAGTGAATCCCGCGCTGCCAGATAGATTCACAATTCCATGCGCGAGCTACTTCTTTGTCCCCCGGATTACTACGGCATCGAGTACGAAATCAATCCCTGGATGAGCGTCGCTCGCGGCGCCGAAACGGCGATCGTTCAGGAGCAATGGAAACAACTGCACGCGACGCTTTCCAATTTGAATTCGAAGGTTCACCTGATCCCGCCGCAGCCGCGCCTGCCCGACATGGTCTTTACCGCCAATGCAGGGCTAACGATTGGCCGCAGATTCATTCCCAGCAATTTCCGCCACAAAGAACGCGCTGGAGAGCAAGCGTTTTTTGCCAAATGGATGGAGCAACACGGCTACGAAGTGGATTGGCTGCCGGAAAAACTTTACTTCGAAGGCGAAGGCGACGCGCTCTTTTGCAACGACGCGCTCTTTTGTGGCTATAAATTTCGGTCCGACATTCAATCGCATCGCGCCATCGCGGAAATGCTCGGTTGTCTTGCTATCTCGGTAGAACTTGTTGATCCGCGGTTTTACCACCTTGATACATGCTTTTGTCCGCTGCCCGATGGCGGCGCGTTTTGGTTTCCGGCCGCCTTCGATGAATATGGGCAACGCACAATCCGTGCTCACGTGACGGATTTGATCGATGTCGCACCGGAAGAGGCGATGCACTTCTCGTGTAACGCCGTGGTGATCGAACGTGACATCGTTTTGCCCGAAGGCGCGCCCCAGCTCGTGACGAAGTTGCAAGAGCGCGGCTACCGCTGTCACCCGTTGTCGATGACCGAATTCATTAAAGCCGGGGGGGCTTGTAAATGTCTCACCATGTTTATGCCGCAAAGAGAGAAGGCTTAAGGCCGTCCCCGCAATTCCGGCGCGCTCGGCGATCGCGCCCTACCAGATTTCGCTCGCAACGCCTGTTCGATTTTTCCGACCGGCAAGCAATTGACCACGTCATCTTTGGTGAGCCAGCCTTTGCGGGCAATTCCGATTCCAAACCACAAATCTTGCAATCGCTCTGTGCGGTGAGCATCTGGATTGATCACGCATTTAACGCCTTTTTGTTTGGCTAATGGCCACCACCGCCAATCGAGATCGAGCCGCTTTGGCGCGGCGTTGAGTTCGATCCACGTGCCGGTGCGCGCTGCCGCGTCGAGCACCGCCGGAATATCGATTTGGTACGCATCGCGTTTCAGAAGCAATCGCCCAGTCGGATGCGCCAACATAGTGACGAATGGATTTTCCAGGGCGCGAATCACCCGCTGCGTCATGTCGGATTCACTCAGATTAAAAGCGGAATGAACTGACACGACGACATAGTCGAGTTGCGACAGCACTTCGTCAGGAAAATCGAGGGAGCCGTCGCGCAAGATGTCGCATTCAACTCCGGCGAATAAACGAAATTCTTCGAATGTTTTGTTAAGCTTTCGAATCGCGGCGACTTGCTCAAGCAACTTTTCGGCAGCAATCCCGTGACCTTGAACGGAGCTGCGGCTGTGATCAGCGATACCGAGATACTCCAGTCCCAGTTCGCGGGCGGCTTCAGCCATTTCGTCGAGTGTGTTGTGGCCGTCGCTTGCCACCGTATGGCAATGAAACGCGCCGCGAAGATTTTCCTTCTCGATGAGTTTTGGCAGGGAATGCTGTTTGGCCGCTTCAAACTCGCCGCAGTTTTCACGTAGCTCTGGCGGAATGAAATCGAGATCAACCGCGCGATACAGATCGGCTTCGTCCTGCACGACCGGAATTTTGCTGGCTAATTTTTTCTTTTTGGCATACGAGCCGCTGGTAGGGGCGATTGACCTCAATCGCCCGGCGTTACCAGATGCCGCAGGCGGTTCGGGTGAACCGCCCCTACCTTCGATGGGAAGCAGTGCGAGCCGGTACTCATTGAGCGTCCAGCCCCGCTTCAACGCGCGGCTCCGCATCTCGATATTGTGTTCCTTATTCCCGGTGAAATACGCGAGCGCAAATGGCAATTCCGCCGTCGCGACGACTCGGAGATCGCACTGCACTCCAGAACGAAGCCGTACGCTCGATTTTGTCGGACCCTGAGCGATGACGGATTCGACCAGCGGATGGGATACGAAAAATTGTGTAATCGATTCGGGTTCCGTTGTTGCCACCAGCAAATCGAGATCGTGGACGATTTCTTTTTTGCGCCGATAACTCCCAGCGATCTCCACTTGCAAAGCGGCTTCATGCGCAGCCAGATCTGAGCGCAACGTTTCCGCCTCAGCTGCGACCTGGCCGAATTGAAACGAACCGGCGTGCGATGCGCGCCGCGCGATGGCGTCACAAATTTTTTGCTGTGTCGTTTCGCCAAAGCCCGCCAACTCCGCGACTCGCCCCTCTTCGCATGCCTTTTGCAAGTGCGTGATCGAAGTGACTCCAAGCTGGTCGTGGAGTGCCTTGATCTTTTTCGCGCCGAGCCCCGGCAATGAAAACAATTCCAAAATTCCCGCCGGAAACTCTGCGCTCAGTTCCTGGAAATATTTAAGCGATCCGGTTTCCGCCAGCTCCTTAATCTTTACCGCGATGCTTTTTCCAATTCCCGGAAGTTTCGCGACAGCTTCTTCGTCCTGAAAATTTGCGATATTCGCGCCGAATGTTTCGATCGCGCGCGCTGCATTAGTATATGCCCGGATCTTGAACGGATTTTCGGCTTTTAACTCCAGGAGCGTTGCGATCTGCTCCAGAACGCCGGCGATTTCCTCCTTGGTCATTACCAAGACGGTTAAACCTGAATTACGCCGCCGTCGATGCGGCTATTAATTCAAATCGTAGAGTTCGACCAGACCAACGCCAGCGGTGTTATTTACACCGCTCTGGATGGCGGTGTAGTTGCCCGGTGGCAGGTCAGCAATGATCGCTGATTCGGTTGCTGCAGTCGGAGCATGGCCGCTGTTCTGAATATCGCTGACCTGATTCCCGGTGATAATCCCGCCGATTATTGTCGTCTGCCAGTCATCATTGGTAGCAAGTAATGCTCCGCTGCCGTCGTGCAGTTCCAATCTCGGATTAGCCAGGGCATCGGGGATTCCATATTGAGTAAGTTCAGGGCCAATGGCACGAATGATCACTCTCTTTGGTCCACTGCCTTGAATAATAAAACCGCCAATCATCACGTGCTCACCCGTTTGAACAAAGCTGCGGGTGCTGATGTTACCGAGGCTTGAACTCTCACCACTGCTCAAATCGTACACTTCCACCAGAGCAACTCCAACGGTGTTGTTTACACCGCGCACAACAGCCGTGTAGTTGCCCGGCTGCAGATCGGCTATAATCGCTGATTCGGTAGCCGCACTCGGAGCATGGCCGCTGTTCTGAATATCGCTGACCTGATTGCTGGTGATAATCCCGCCGATTATTGTCGTCTGCCAATCATCATTGGTTCCAATCAGAGTTCCGCTGCCGTTGTGCAGTTCCAGTCTGGGATTAGCCAACGCGTCTGGGATCCCAAATTGAGTAAGTTCAGGGCCAATGGCACGAATGATCACTCTCTTTGGTCCACTCCCTTGAACAATAAACCCGCCAATCATCACGTGCTCACCCGTTTGAACAAAGCTGCGGGTGCTGATGTTACTAAGGCTTGCCTGACTCGGTTGGGTTAGATCGTAGCCAATAACATCGAGGTTAATCCCCTCCGGCGATGTGGCGGCTATATCGGAAGATTGTCCCACGCAGGAAAAAGCATTCTGTGGATAAGGATGCGCCTGCGGACAGGCTTCACTCAGCCAATCACCGAAATCGCCGTTGGGGTCCTGATTGAAACCGACAATGTTTGTCATCCCGCTGTTGATTGAGAAGTAACGCGTTCCGGAAGAAGTGATGTTTCTGTGACCAGCAGATGACCAACTAAAGAGATCCTGCGGGCGAAGATCGCTGCTGTTATCGCCGAGGCGCGAAGCAAGACCAATAACCTCATCCATCTCGTGTTCGGTTATGCGTTGCGCGTCGAAGCTATTCCCGTTGACTGGCCGGCTAAACTGAAACGGCTTGGACGAATTCAATGTAACAATCCCATCGTACGGTCCGCCCTGTCCAACCGAGCCGTTTGCGAACATCGCTGGCGGTGTATTCAATCCGAGTGATCGACCATTCGCGCTTGCCGGCCTGATATTTGGGGACAATGCATTTCCCGGCAAACTGGCGTTCGCGATGTTGTCGTTGCTGGTTCGCGCATCCGCTCTCAATGCGCTGATGTACGTGTTCCACGAAACGTTGGTGTAAACGGTCGTGTCGCTCTGTGAAACAAGTCCGTGCGACAAAGGAATGCCATCGGGGCCGGTAGTGGCGTAGCGGAAACGGATTTGAATCGTGATCGGATCGCTGAACAAGGATTCATAAATTCCAATCGCTCGGTTAATCATCGCCTGAATGGCGGCTGCATTGGGATTGCCAGTAATGGAATTGTCGAACGTCGGATGAATCGTCAGGCCGGTAGTAGGCTCAGTCGTGATCGGGATCGTTTCCGAATACTTTGTTAATGCGGTCTCATAATAGGCGCGAACCCGGTAGTAATACGTCGTGCCGCGATTCAACCCCGTCACTACTCGTCCGGTCACGTTACCAACGTCGAGCTCGTGATAACCGTCGACAAAACTGTCGAATGAGCTGCTCGTGGATACATCGAGCAAGTATCCCTTGGCGCCCGAGACGCCGGGCCACGTTGCCATGAAACAGCTTCGCGTGGGCGGCGGCGGCAAAAACGTTTCAATCTCCGATGGAGATCGGTTCGTGGTTGGAAGCTCCAGCGAGGGCTGCGATTCCGCGTGGGTCTGATGCCTGAACGATTCAATTCCGAATCGAGATGCACGCGGCGCAGCCGTCTCGCCTGACAGGCTGTGGTTCCCTGGCACGCCGGTCAGTCCCAAGACGACGCAAATAAATCCAAAGACCCTTATGTAAGACGCACTCCCCATCCCGCCCTCACCGAAGATCGCGAACTCTAGTTAGCACATTCTCGCTGCACAAGTCGAAAACGAGAGGCATCCAGCTTCTACCATTGGCACGCCGGCTCTCGTCACATCCGCCCGCGGCGCTGATAGAATTTGTAGCGGTCGATAATCGATTCGACGTATCTGCGCGTTGCAGGGAAATCGATCTTTTGCAGAAACTGGCGTTCAGGTATCTCGGCAACGCCGTTTCCACCGCTCCAACGCCGGGCACGAGTGGCGCCGGCATTGTATTCCGCCAGGGCGAAAGGAGTTGGATCGGATTGATGGTTCCAGTGTTCCATGGCCCGGTGCAGATACCAGGTGCCCGCCTCCAGATTTGTCTTGGGTTCGAAAAGTTGATCAGCGTTGAAACCGGCGACCTTAGTTTCTCGCGCCCATTCGTTGGCCGCTACTTCAGTCACCTGCATCAGGCCTCGCTCTCCATGAGTGCCACGCTTTGTTGAATCGAACCGACTCTCACGCCAGACGACGGCTTTCACCAGCATTGGATCGAGATGATGTTCCAACGCGACGGTTCGGATAAGGCGATCATACTGATGAAACCGCGCCGGGCTCATCCATTCGTAAAATGCGTACAACGGATCCCCCGATTTCATTGCGACATAGGCGAAGGCCGCAGCGATCGCCAGCAACACGCACAGAATCAATTTGAAAAGGATTTGTATCATTTAACCCATGCTACAATAGCCGATTACAAAGTTAGGGCACGAGCACGAGCATGAATCAAGACCATGAGACGCGCTACGTTCGCGTCATCGTTGATCGGGCAATTCACCGCGAGCTCGATTATTCGCTGCCGGAAAATTTAGCCGAACGCGTCGGAGTCGGTTCGCGCGTGCGAGTGCCATTCCGCGATAAATCCGCGCTGGCAACAGTCGTTGCGATCCCTGAGCAGAGCGAAGCCAAAGGCATCCGGCCCGTCGAAGCGATCATCGGCGATGGACCAGTCTTGAGCGAACCGCTCCTCGAACTAGCGCGATGGATCGGAACCTATTATTGCTGCCCGATCGAAACGGTCATGCGCAGTATGCTGCCGCAAGTGATCCGGCGCGCAGAAGTCGGCTGGAAAAAACAGCTGTTCGTGCAACCAGCGAGCAAGATCGATGAAGCCGATTTGGAAAAATTGCGAAGACGCGCCCCACGGCAGGCTGAACTTTTGGCGGCGATTTCGAAGCTGGAAAAACCGATACGCGCGACGGATCTCCTGCGCCAAACCTCGCTCGATAACCAGACGTTACGTGCGCTGGTAAAGCGGGGCCTTGCCCAGATGCGCGAAGAAGCGGTGGTGCGGGATCCGCACGGCGACGAACAGTTTATCGCAACGTCGAATCTCGTTCTGAACGGAGAGCAAACGCAGGCATTGAATGAAATCGGGCAAGCACTCGACGCACCGGAAAACGCGCATCCGATTTTGCTGCACGGCGTGACGGGCTCCGGCAAAACGGAAATTTATCTGCAAGCAATCCGCTCGGCGCTCGACCGCGGACGCACAGCAATTGTTCTCGTACCTGAAATCTCGCTTACGCCGCAAACGGTAGAGCGCTTCAAAGGCCGCTTCGCCGAGGCTCAGGACGATGTCGCGGTTTTGCACAGTCATTTGTCTGAGGGCGAACGGCACGATGAATGGCACAAAATTCATTCCGGTCGCGCGCGCATCGTGATCGGGGCCCGCAGCGCTGTTTTCGCGCCTCTGAAGAATCTCGGACTCATCGTTGTCGATGAAGAACACGAAACGACTTACAAACAGGAGGAAGCGCCGCGTTACCAAGCCCGCGATGTCGCAATCGTTCGCGCGAAGATCGAGAAATGCGTCGTCGTTTTAGGCACCGCCACGCCATCGCTTGAGAGTTATCACAACGCGACGACCGGAAAATACCGGCTCATTACGCTTACGCAGCGCGTCGATCAAAAGCAGATGCCGCTCATTCGTGTTGTCGATCTGCGCCAGGAACGACGGAGAGAAAAGAAAGCCGCCATTCTGTCGGAAAGATTGTCGCAAGCTATTGCCGATCGCCTCGAGAAACGAGAGCAGACGATTTTATTTTTGAACCGGCGCGGATTTTCCACCTCACTGCTGTGCAGTAATTGCGGTGAAGCGCGCAATTGTCCGAATTGCAGTGTCGCGCTCACGTTTCACCGGCATTTCCTGCAAGGTGAATCGGCTTCCCCGAAGACGATGTCCGGCCGATTGAGCTGTCATTTGTGCGGCCACACCGCCGCCGTTCCAAAGAAATGTCCGGAGTGCGGACAGGACGCGCTGATTTACCACGGCTTTGGCACTGAGAAAGTGGAATCCACGGTCGCCCAGATTTTTCCTAAAGCGGTGGTGCGCCGGATGGACGCCGATTCGATGACGCGTAAAGAAGCGTATCGCGAGACACTGCGGAATTTTCGCACCGGCAAGATCGATATCCTCGTGGGCACCCAAATGATCGCGAAAGGCTTGCACTTCCCCAATGTGACGCTGGTCGGTATCATCAACGCCGACCTCGCACTGCATCTGCCCGATTTCCGCGCCGGCGAGCGCACTTTCCAACTTCTCACACAGGTGGCCGGACGTGCCGGCCGCGGTGAAACAACCGGCGAAGTTTTCGTGCAAACTTACACACCGTTCAGTCCCTCGATTCAGTTTGCGCGTCACCATGATTTCGCCGGCTATTTCCAGCAGGAGCTCGAGTTTCGCGAACGCTGTGATTTCCCGCCATTCAAACATGCTGTCCTGATCACGGTGCGTTCTGCTCACGAAGGCCGAGCTAAACTTTCGGCTGAAACCTTGAAGCGCCGCTTGAGCGAAACGTTGCCCGAAGAATTTATTTTGGGCGATGCAACGCCCGCGCCATTGGAGAAACTACAGTGCCAATTCCGTTTCCACACGTTGATCCGCGGCGAAGCCATCGTGCGCCTAAGCCGTCTGGTCCGCGAAACTCTCGACAAACTGCCCTTTCCGGAAGACGTCACCGTGACCGTCGATGTCGATCCTTATCAATTGCTCTAATTCCGGGAAACAGGAATACCCTGCATTACCTTCTGTTTGATATCGAAAAATGAGTGTTTCGGCGAGGCCGCCGAAACCTGCACGCGAGCCGCGTGCGCTCCCCGGAAATTGAACTATCTCATTTCGGCTCTACGGCAGAATTGCAAATACACGCGCGGGAAAACCGGATCCGCCTTTCGGCTTGGGAAAACTGACCACGACCAGCGCGCCGGCTTCGGGAACTTGATCAAGATTCATGAGCAGCTCGATTTGATAATGATTAGTGCCCAGGATGTAAGTCTCCAGCGAGTAATCGTCTTTGCTCGCGGCGATGCCCGGATCGGTATCGGTGGTTTCGTGGCCTGATGCAGTGATTTTGCGCTCCTCGTAAAGATACTTCAGCGCAGGCAGGCTCCAGCCGGGATAATGCGCCACTAGACTCGCATCTTTGTTTTCCATTTTTGCAGCGTCTGGCCACCTCTTCGACCAATCGGTGCGCATCGCCACGAAAGCGCCTGCGGGAATTTGGCCATGATCTTTCTCCCACTTTTTCACGCGGTCGAGTGAGAGTGTGTAATCAGGGTTTTTTGCTACTTCCTCGTGTACATCAATAACGACCAGCGGCAGGAGCATTTCCTTAGGGTCAATCTGATCTACGGTGCGGAGGCCTTTAATGAAGTGTGCCGGCGGATCGACATGCGTGCCCCATTGACCGACGTGACTGAAGAGTTCCGAGAAAAAACCGGAGCCCATGGTGTCGGGACGTTTGTCGTACCAGTAAACTGTCTTGCGCGTTTCATCCGGAAAACCGGGCCAGCGCGGAATTCCCGGCCCAAACTCATGGGTAAGGTCGACATATTTCTTCGACGCGAGCACCTTCTGGATTTGCCAAAGCGGTTTATCGTCGGCCGCGCACGCCGCTGAACTCGCCACGAGCAAAAGCGGCGTGAGAACACGCGTGCACTCCAAAAGCTTCGCTAAATAAAAGCATCGCGTTTTACTTTTGAGCGAAGCGCTTTTTCTGTGCGCTGTGTCCTCGCATCGCTTTGACGTGGTCTCGTTCTGCATTTCGACTTTGTTAAAGTATCTTCGAGCAATCCGCTAATAAGTTTGAATAACCTCTAATAACTGCCAGCCGGTTTTAGAGAACGAATGTTTGTCGTTGCAGCGCACAGATATTATCAACAGCTCATTTGCATCCAAATTTGCGAGGCACACCGCCGGGACAGATCACTGTTATTCACGCCGCTAAGAAGAAGAAATATTATAAAAATATATTCAAATCATCTTCTTAAGGTGTGAAGAACTCTCCCGCTTATAGATGAGCCCGTTTCGTATTCTTGATCCAAATTCACCCGAGCATATCGGACGCGGTGTTTGCGCATTGGCCGTCATGACAAAAGCGCCACAAGCCGGACGAGTGAAAACGCGACTGGTTCCACCACTAACGCCCGAGCAAGCAGCGGAACTAAATAAATGTTTCCTGCGCGACACGGCGGCTGCGATTTCGATTGCCTGTAGCCGTCGCCCTGCATGCCCGCCGAAGCCTCGGCGGAGGCGAGTGGGCGACGAAGACAAAATGCAATTTGAACACGCTGGCCCTTCCCACACCGAAGCAGTTACACCCGCCCGCGGAATCGCGGTTTATACACCCATCGGAGCTGAGTCGGCCTACAACAATATTCTCCCGGCCGATTTCTCCTTATTACCGCAACGCGGCGAGAAATTCGGTGAGCGTCTCTACTTCGCGGTCGAGGATTTGTTCAAATGCGGTTTTAAATCGGTGTGTCTCATCGATTCCGACAGCCCAACGGTGCCAGCCCAACATTTTGCGGAAGCTGTTGAACTGCTAAGCACGAGCCAAAATCGCGTTGTGCTCGGTCCGAGCGACGATGGAGGGTATTACTTGATTGGGGTCAAGAAACCGCACCGGCACTTGTTCGAACAAATTGATTGGAGCACCGACCGCGTGCTCACTCAGACGATACAGCGAGCAACGGAGATCGGACTCGAAATCAAACTTCTGCCGACTGGATATGACGTTGATGACGGCGCGACCTTGCGCCGTTTGTGCAACGAATTGTTAGCCAAAACGACGTCGGCAGATATCGCGCCTCACACTCGGGAATTTTTAGCCAGCTTCGTAGAGCGAAAGAAATTGTAGGCCAGGCGCTTCGCCTGCCAACCTTCTTTGGCAACCGAGGCGGTTGCCCTACAACGGCTGCGAAGATAGCCTCTCATTTGCATGGCAAAACACGCACTTGTCACTGGCGCCGCCGGTCTGATCGGCTCGCATGTTGCCGATCTTCTCGTGCGCGAAGGCTGGCAGGTTCGCGCGCTGGATAATCTCGAGCCGCAAACGCATCGTCGCGGCAAACCGGCATGGATAAATCCCAAGGCGGAATTTATCCAGGGCGACATGCGGAATCGCGATGCAATTACTGCAGCGCTCGATGGGATCGACGTTGTCTTTCACCAGGCCGCGTACGGCGGTTATATGCCGGAGATCGCGAAATATGTGCACGTGAATTCGCTCGGCACGGCACAGATGCTCGAAATCATCCGAGAAAAAAGCTTGCCGATTAAAAAGATCGTCGTTGCGAGCTCGCAGGCTGTTTATAGCGAAGGCGCGGGCGAATGTCCGAAACATGGATTGGTCTTTCCATCAGTGCGCGCGATCGAGCAATTGCGTCGCGGCGATTGGCAGGTGCACTGCCCAATTTGCGGAGCGACCACCAAAAGCGTACCCACGCCGGAGCAGGCGCCCGTGGGTGGAGAAACCGTTTATGGGCTGACGAAAGTTGACCAGGAGCGGTTGGTTTTGCTCTGGGGCAAGCAGATCGGCATTCCGACGGTGGCGCTGCGTTACTCCTGCACGTACGGACCACGCCAATCCATTTTCAACCCGTACACCGGCGTGATTGCAATTTTTTGCACGCGTCTGCTGAACAATTTGCCGCCGGTGCTTTACGAAGACGGCGAACAAACCCGTGACTTTTCCTTTGTTGAAGACATCGCGCGCGCGAACTTGCTCGCGTCACAGACCGACAAGCTCGATGGGCTGCCCGTAAATATTGGTAGCGCTTGCGGCACGCCGATTCGCGAAATAGCGGAACAACTTGCCGATATTTTTAAAATTGATATCGCGCCCGAGCTCAATGGCGAATTTCGTCCGGGCGAAATGCGCCATCTCACCAGCGATACGAAGCTGGCGCGATCCGCCGGTTACCAACCAACTGTCGATCTCGGCGAAGGCATTTCGCGTTACATCGACTGGATCAGAAAGCAGTCGGACATCCGCGATTACTTCAGCGAAGCCAGCGAGATCTTGAAGAACAAAGGCATTGTTCATCGCGTGGCCAAATGAACCTTGCCAACAACATTCCCGATTTTAACGCGCCAGTCGTCGAGCATGCGCGGAAGGATTTTCCTCTGCTGGAGGCCGAGATGATGGTTGGCCAGGCACTGGAGCGGATCCGGCGCGAGGGTGTGGGCGAGCGCGTGATTTATTTTTATGCGATCGATGAAGAGAAGCGACTCGTCGGCGTCGTGCCGACCCGGCGTCTGCTGACCGCGTCGCTGGAAACCGCGCTGCGCGAAGTGATGGTGCGACGCGTCGTGGCTGTTCCGGCGAAGGCGACAGTGCTCGACGCGTGCGAGTTCTTCGTGCTCTACAAATTTCTCGCCTTCCCGGTTGTAGACGAACAACGCCGCGTCGTTGGAATCATCGACGCCAACTTGTTCGCCGAAGAAATGTTGGAAGCAGGAGATACTCAGGATCAATCCCGCAGTCGCGAGACGGCGCCCGTCGGTGAAGAGTTTTTTGAGGCGCTCGGTTTTCGCCTGGAACAAATCCGTGGTGCCTCAGCGTGGCGCACTTTTCGCTTCCGCTTCCCGTGGCTGCTCGTGACGGTGACAGGCGGCACAGTGTCGGCCCTTCTGGCAGGCTTTTTCGAGGCGACACTGGCCGGCAGTCTGATCATTGCGTTTTTTCTCACGATGGTGCTGGGATTAAACGAAAGCGTCAGCATGCAAACGATGAGCGTAACGATTCATGCGTTGCGCTCAGTTAGCGTCACTCGGGATTGGCTCGCGTCTGCGTTTCGTCGCGAACTGGCCACGGCAGCGCTTCTCGGCGCTTCCTGCGGGGTCGTTGTCTGCCTGATCGCCTGGGCGTGGCGTCATGACATCCGCGCGGCAACTGTTATCGGCGGAAGCATTGCGTTCTCGCTGGTGACGGCATGCGCGTTTGGTTTGGCTGTGCCCTCGTTCCTGCATTGGTTGAAGCTCGACCCCAAAATTGCCGCGGGCCCTGTGACGCTAGTGCTGGCCGATTTTATAGCGCTGGCGATTTACTTCACGAGCGCGTCGCTCGTGTTGCGATGAGCAGAGTGTCCGTTGTCATTCCCGCGTTAAACGAGGAGGAACCGATCGCTGGCGTGGTTCGTGAATGCCTTGCAACCGCCGTTCCCGCCGAAGTGATCGTCGTTGATAACGGCAGCACCGATCGCACGGCCGAGCGAGCGCGTGAAGCGGGTGCGCGGGTCATAAATGCGCCGCGCGGTTACGGACGAGCCTGCACTGCAGGGGCGCACGGGGTCTCGCAGGAATGTGACATCGTGGTGTTTCTCGATGGCGACGGCAGCGACATTCCAGCGTTCATGCCGCAACTCGTGGAGCCGATCGCAAGAGGAACTCACGATTTCGTGATTGGCTCGCGAACGCGCGGACAGCGCGAGCCAGGCAGCATGAATTGCGCGCAAATTTTATCGGGGCGAATTGCCGGCTGGATAATGCAACTACTCTACGGCGTTCGGTACACGGATATGTGCCCATTCCGCGCCATCGGACGTGATACGCTCGCAAAGCTTGATATGCGCGAAGAAACTTATGGCTGGAACTTGGAGATGCAGATGAGAGCCGCGCGGGTCGGGCTGCGCATTCTTGAAATCCCAGTGAATCACCGCAACCGGACGGGTGGCGAATCGAAAGTTTCAGGCACGTTACGTGGCACGTTCGTCGCCGGCACGCGCATCACTGCGACTCTTTTCCGCGTGGCATTCAGCCCCAGGGAGTGACGGCTTCCTAGCCGTCAACCTTCTCCGACGGCTTGGAAGCGGTCACTCCTTGATGTAGCGTCGCCCATGATTTCGATGCTGGATTTGGAAAGATTCCGCGCCACGCCCCTTACCCGCGAGCCGTTCGAATTCTTGATTGTTCCGGAATTTGTAAAGGCCGATGCCCGCACGGCCATACACAACGACTACCCGGGAGTTGACCGGCCCGGCAGCTTTCCCCTGCGTGAGGTCACTTACGGATCTGCATTTGCAAAGCTGGTCGACGAGATGCGTAGCGACGAATTTCGCAAAACCTTCGAAGAAAAGTTCAGCATCGACCTGACGAATCGCCCCGACATGATCACGGTGCGCGGCCGTTGCAGCGAAAAAGATGGCAAAATTCACACTGACTCGGAGACGAAAATTATCACGATCCTGATTTATATGAACGCCGGCTGGGAATCCTCTGGTGGCCAGCTTCGGTTGCTTCGATCCGGACACGATCTCGACGACATGATTCTCGAAGTCCCGCCAACGGAAGGGACGCTGTTAGCGTTCCGACGCAGCAATAATTCCTGGCACGGCCACAAACCATTCGCAGGTCCGCGTCGCGTGATTCAGTTTAACTGGGTCACCAGCGACGCCGTGGTGCGGCGCGAGCAAAATCGCCATCGATTTTCAGCTTGGATGAAAAAAATCCGCGGTGCGTTATCGGGCGAGAAAAAGGCGGCGTAAGTACGAAAGCCCGATCGCTTCTCACGAATAGCATGGAGACGAGACGCCCTCGTCGCGTATGAAACCAGCATGGCTTCGCTCCGCAGGGAGGAAGCGGCCCGAGGGCGGGCCGTCTCCAGGAGATCTTCTCTATTTATTGAAACAGAACCCCAAGCGAACAGGAAGCCGCGTCCGCAATTTTAGCGGCAGCGACACTTGTGTTGATTTATCTTCTGTAAAATTGAATCAGCAGGTCGAAATAAACGAAACAAAGACTTCGCACAGCTCGGATCTGCAAACTGCGGAGTTCTCGCGCATTTTGTTGATCAAACCTTCAGCGCTAGGCGACGTTATTCATACGATCCCAGTGCTGGTGAAGCTGCGTGCGCGTTATCCGCGTGCGCGCATTGATTGGCTGATCACGCCGGAGAACGCGGAG
>Ga0207697_10000599_pt1 | contig 20514 bp, 14 predicted proteins | sample KBSSwiS5withPhiX_FD_184293 | JGI IMG/M metagenome (GOLD analysis project Ga0207697, IMG submission 184293) | Switchgrass rhizosphere microbial communities from Kellogg Biological Station, Michigan, USA, with PhiX - S5 (SPAdes) (version 2) | ecosystem: Host-associated > Plants > Roots >... | reverse complement strand
TACAAGCCCGGCTTCATGACCGACCTCATGTGCAAGGACCTGGGCCTCGCGGTCGACGCGGCGCGGAACCTCCGGGTGCCGCTCTTCGTGACGCCCGCCGCGCAGCAGGTCTACCGTCTCGCGTCCTCGCACGGGCTGGGCCGCCGCGACTTCACCAGCGTCTACTCGTTTCTCAAGCCCTCCTCCGGCCAGGCGCCGGTCTAGGCGGGCGGGGCGAGCCCGATGAGCCCCCGGCTCCGGCGCTGGCTGATCGTTCTGGGTGTGCTCCTGCTGCTCGGGATCGCGTTCGTCTGGAGTCTGCCCGAGATCGTGAAGTGGCAGGCCCTCAAGCAGATCCCGGCCATCACCGGCCGGCAAGCCAGCATCGACGACATCGACGTCAACCTGTTCACCGGGCGGGTGGCGATCAAGAAGTTCCGCCTCGCGGAGGCGGATCCCGGGCAGACCTTCGTGGAGTTCGAGCGGCTCGACGTGCGGGTGATCCCGTGGTCGGGGATCTTCGGCAACGTGCGGGTGGCCGAGTTCCGCCTGACCGCGCCCACCGTGAACCTGGTGCGCGAGAGCGCCACCGAGTTCAACTTCTCGGACATCCTCCGCCGCCTGGCCGCCTCCAAGGAGGGCGCCCCGCCACCCCCGCCGCCCGATACCCATTGGTTCTGGAGATCGCGCGGGTCGGTGGCGCGCGCGGCCACAGTCTTGAGATCCGCCACCGAGTGGCAGCTGGCGCACCGCGACGCGACATACGATTGCCCTGCCGCAGCGTTGCCGATCAGCGCTTGTTCGGGCGCGACCTGCTCGCCTTCTGGAGGCCGGCCCTGGTTGCCGGCCTGTCCGAGCACGCTGTGCAGGTACTCGGCGATCGCCGTGATGTCGGCCGGTGGCAGCGGAAAGGCCGGCATCGGCGGCGCCCCCGCCGGCGGATTGGGCCGGCCGCCCGTCACGATCGGCGCGATGAGCTCGCCGGCCTTGTCCGACAACAGCGTCTGCGAGCGGAGCAGATTGGGACCGCCCTGCTGCCCTCCCCGCAGATCGATGCCGTGACACGCCGCACAGGAGCTCTCGTAGAGGCCCTTGCCGCGGGCCAGCACCGCGGGGTCTGCCAGCGGACGCTGCTGCTGCGGGAAGTTCGGACCGCGTCCCTGACCGGGGGCGCCGCGCCCTTGCGCAGCGCCCCTCCCTTCAGGGGCCTGGGCCGTTCCGGCGGCGGGAGGAGGTGCCGCGGCCGGGGGCGTCTGCGCGATCAGCGCAGCAGGCAGCATCAAGGCCGCAAGCGTCAGCCGCATGCGCGCGTCCATCAGAACGAGAACCGGATCTGCGCCTGTATGGTGCGCGGCGATTGATACGTGTTCGCCACCCCGAAGCCGGCGTTCTTCGGCAGCGATCGCGAGTCAATCGGCGCACCGCTCGCGTCGAACGGCAGGTTGGCGGCGGTGCCATCGATGGGGCTGACCACGCTGAGCGTGGTGTTGCGGCCGGTCACGATCGCCTGGTTCGGCGCGTTGAACACGTCTACGCGCAGCTGCAGCTGCCGGCTGCCGGCCAGCTTGATGTTGCGGGCGATGGACATGTCGAGCGCGCTCTGGAAGCAGCCGCGCAGGTAATCCGCGCCCGACTCCAGCCCCACGCTGCCGACGAGCGGCGGCGCGAATCCAGCGGCGGTGAACTGCCGCAGCGCGTCGCTGCTGCAGCCCGATCCGATGTCCCCCACGATACGCATGCGGCCGCCGTAATCGGCGGAGCCAGTCACGTTCTGGTTCCCGCCGTTCTGATACGACGTGCTGACGATGTACGCGGCGCCCGTCGCGGCGGTCCACACGCCGGAGAGTTGCCAGTCGTTCGCGAGGTAGCCAATCGTCCGCCACGCGTCGTTGGAGCTGTGGATGTCGGGCAGGTCCCAGACGAAGTTGCCCTTGAAGTTGTGCTTCACGGGAATGAAGTTGCCGAGCAGCTCGTCGGCCTGGGCCTGGTCGGCCCGTTCCGAGAACGTGCCGTCCGGATTGTGCTGGATGCGCGCCGCGGTGCTGCCGGTCTGCGACAACAGCCAGGCGTCGTTGAAGCCGAACGCGACACCGTTGCGGAAACGGCGGTTGAACGAGATCTGAATCGCGTGGCTCGTCAGCCAGCCGCGCGGCTGCGCCTGGGTGATCGAGCTGAATCCGCGGAAGGCGCGTAACTGATCGGACACCAGGGCCGCGCCCCCGGGGAGCGGGCTGGAGAGCGTCGGATCCTGGTTGGCCGCGAGCAGCGCCGACCCGTAATCGACCGCGTTGATGTTGACGTTCTCGACCAGGCTGTAGGCATGCTGTCCTGTGTACTCGACGTCGAGCACGACCGCCCACGGCAGGACCACCTGCGCGCCGCCATTCCATTGCCAGGTCGACGGCAGGCCGCTCTCATACTGGTAGACCGTGAGTGTGGGCGCCGCCTCGGTCTGCAGGCCACTGCTCAACGCCTGCAGATTGCTGTAGCGCAGCGTGACGTTCCGGATGGTCGGAGGATTCTGCACCTGTGAATAGATCGAGTTGCCGGCCGGCCGATCGAAGAAGAGACCGGCGCCGCCGCGCAGGACGATGTTCTGGTGCCCGGTCAGGTCGTAGGCGGTGCCGAATCGGGGCGCCAGCTTGAGCGCCGGCCAGGTGTAGGTGGTCTTGGCAATACCCTGCCCGGACAGGAAGAGCCCGTTCGTGGTGTTGCCCGAATTCGGCACGAGCGTGCCGATCGCGACCGCGGTGTTGGGCCCGAGCAGGGCGCCGGTGCGCGGATCCAGTGCCTGCCGGTTCGCGCCGGTGCAGGGCGTGGCCGCGCAGCCGGCGGAATAGAGCGCCGGCGCGCTCGACGCTGCCCACTCCTCGGGGAGGAAGTTCGCCGCCTGCCCGAGCTCGTCGTACTGCGGCTGCTGGTGAACGAGGCGGACGCCGTAATCGAGCGTCCATCGGCTCGTCGCCTTCCAGTTGTCCTGCACGTACCCCTCGGTGTTGTTGTAGACGTAGCTGCCTTCGACGTACTTCGAGAACTGGTTGTAGGAGGAGAACACGCCGACGGCGGCGTTGGCGTAGCCGAAGCCGGTGTCGATGGGGTTGGTGGTGTCGTTCGCGAAGGTGATCGTCCCCTGCCAGCCCTGACGCTGCTGCGCCTTGTAGCTATGCGTGTTGTAGAAGCCGCTCTTCAAGGTGTGCTGGCCGCGGATGTGGGTCAGGCTGACCGAGATGTCGTTGGTCTTGTTGACGTTGAGAAAGCCCGGGAACGGTATGTTGGTCGGCGCGTTCGCGATGCGGCTCCCCCACGCGAAATTGGGAACCATCGAGATCCGCGTGCCATCCCAGATCGGCGGGTTGACCCCGTTCAGCGCCTCGTAGGCGAAGTAGCTCGGGTCGATCACGCTCGCGTCCGGGAAGATGAACGGCAGATTGTTCAGGCCGGCGCCAGACAGGCTGGAGGTGTCGTTCATCGGAAAGGCATTGCGGCAGAAGGTCGGGCCGGTGTTGGCCTGGGCCAGCGCGCAACCCGTCAGCGAGTTCTGGGCGCGTCCCCAGGTGCCTTCGAGGAAGGTCCGGTTGCTAAGCGAGTAGTTCACCGTGGTCGCGAGAGTGCGGACGAGCGGGTTGTACTGCTTCGTATCGTTCCAGCCCGGGATCGTGCCGGGAATGGTCACGTCCTGCTGCGACCAGCCTGAGAACTTGAACGTGCCGCGCAGCTTCTGCGACGGCTGGTAATCGACCCTGACCGCCGGCTGGTTGGCACGCAGCTTCTCCTCCGGCCGGACCAGCTCGTAGTTGTACTGGGCCGCGGCGACGTTCGGCGTCGGATACAGCTTGAGAATGTTCACGCCGGTCTGATAGAGACGGTCCGCGGGAATGCGGCCGACCACCCCGCCGGATTGGAAGCAGCCCGCGGTGTTGGCGGGCGTGCACGGCGCGGAGCTGAGCGGATCCTTGATCAACGGAAAGAGGTTGCCGTTGTTGTCGAGACTCTGCGAAAAATCGCCGGCCCGCTCGAGCAGCGTCGGGAAGCGGAAGCGCACGGTATCGCCGCCCGCGGTGCGCGGCGCGTACTCGTGCGCGTAGAAGAAGAACAGCTTGTTGTTGCCGCCCGGCTTGCCGATCGGACCGCCGATCGTATAGCCGAGATCCTTCTCATTCACCTTCGCCTTCGGGTCGCCGTTGAGGATATTGGTCTCGCTGTTCGCATTCCAGGCATCCCGGCGCGTGACGCCGTAGGCCGAGCCGCGGAAGCGATTCGTGCCGCTCTTGGTCACGGCGCTCACCTGGACACCGCTCGACCGCCCGTACTCGGCCTGGTAGTTGGATACGAGCACCTTCACTTCCGCGATCGACTCGACGTTCATCTGCAGCAGCACCGAATTGCTGCCGGTGTCCATCGTCGAGACGCCGTCCATCATGATGTTGCTGTTGTTGCCGCCCGTCGATGACCGATCGCCGACGCGGGTCGGATTGGTGCCGGTCACGCCCGGCGCCAGCGACGCGAGCTGCACGAAGCTGCGGTTCGAGATCGGCAGATTTTCAACGGCCTCGGTCGTGACGGTGAACGAACGCTCGCCGCTCTGCGTCTGCACCAGCGGCGCCTCGGCCTTGACGCTGACCGATTCGGTCAGCCCACCCAGCTCGATCGCGATCCGTCCCACCCCGACGCGGTCCCCGGGACTTACGGCGAGGCCGCTTCGCTTCAAGGTCTTGAAGCCCTCCATGGTGACCGTCAGGGTGTAGGTGTCGGGAGGGACGTTGGCGAGCACGAAGTCGCCGGAGGCGTTGGTGAAGGCCGGCGGCATCTGCGTGCCGCGGGTCTCGCTCGTGAGGGTGACCGTCGCGCCGGGGACGACGGCGGACTGTGAGTCCGCGACCGTCCCGGTGACGGTGCCGGTCGTCAACTGGGCCAAGGCGGGGCGAGCGGCCCCGCACACGGCTGCCCCAATCATGAGGATCGTCAGGATCCTTTTTACTGGCATTGCGTTCCTCCTCAGCGAACACATTTGATAGGGCGGCCGCCCTGGGGCGGCAGGCTGGCTCGCAGACGCACGACGGCCGTAACGTCGCGAGCGAAGCGTCGGCACCATAGTCCGGGCGCGACATTCATGTCGCGCCTGCAGCTGGAAGACTTCTGAAAATTGTTGAAAACCGCACGAAACCGGGCGTTCTTCGGTTGCACGGAAAGCGACCGCTGGGAAAAGGCGGGTCAACCCACGCGGATGGGCTGGCTGGAGCGGTCTTCCTCGTTCACTCCGCTTTCCCGAGCCCCCTGTCTGCTCCGCGGAGCTACACTGTTGCGCGCGACGTCTCGGAACCGCGCGGAGGCGTGTGAAGAAGGCTGATCTGGCTGACGTGATGCTGCCGGCGCGAATGCCGGTGGGCGCCCCGCTTCGGCGGGTACCCGCAGGACCCGCGGTGCTCTGTCGCGGCTATCAGTTCGGCCCGTTCATCGCCGACCTCCGCAAGCGTCTGTTGTGGCGAGAGGGGCGCGCCGTCAGCCTCACGCCGAAGGCGTTCGAGATCCTCGCGGTCCTCCTCCAGCGTGCCGGTCACGTCGTCAGCAAGGACGAGCTCGTGGCGGCGGTCTGGGGTCAGGCGATCGTCGAGGACGCGACCATTGCCCGGCACATTTCCACGCTGCGGCGGGCCCTCGACGAACGTCCGGCTCAGCACGACTACATCCTGACCGTGCCGGGGCACGGCTACGAGTGGGTCGCTGAGGCGATCGGGCTCCAGGAGCTTCCCGCGCCGTTGACGGGGGCTGCACCCGCCGCCGAGCTCCCGCAGACGCACGACGTGCCAGTCCGCGACAGCGCGGTCTTCGCGCCGCAACTGGTGCCGGCGCCGGCGGGACCGTCCGTGGCGCCCCGCAGACAGTGGATCGGATGGACAGTGGCGTTGGTCCTGCTCGGCGGTGTAGCGCTGGGCGCCGCATGGCGATGGGAGCTGCCGCGGGCGGCGCAGGTCGGAGCCCAGCGATCGCTGCGCCAGTTCACGTTCGCCGGCGGCGTGCAGCGCGAGCCCGCCTGGTCGCCCGATGGCCAGCGGGTGGCGTACGCGTCCGACGCGTCGGGAAACTCGGACATTTGGGTGCAGACCGTGCGGGATCATCGCGCCCGGCGGATCACTACGGCAGACGAAGAGGATTCGCAGCCGGACTGGACGCCGGATGGCCGCTCGATCGTGTTCCGATCCGAGCGCGCCGGCGGCGGCCTGTTCGTGATCCCGGCGGACGGCGGCGAGGCACGGCAGCTCACGACCTTCGGCTATCGGCCGAGGTGCTCCCCAGACGGACGATCCGTCCTGTTCGCCAGCTCCGGCCACCCAGGCGGCACGAACCGCTGGTTCATCGCAGACCTCTCCGGTGGAAAACCGCTGGCGCTGCGGCCCGAACACCTCGATGCCCTGCGCGGGTCGGACGCGGCCTGGCGTCCCGACGGCCGGGCGGTGTCGGTGCTCGCGCGGCGGACCAGCGACGACTGGGCGTTCATCACCGTACCGGTAGACGGCGGCACGCCGGTCGCGTCGCGGCGCCGGCCCGCGGTCGAGCAATCGATCAAACAGGCGCGGTTGACGCTGGGACGCTTCGTCTGGGCCCGCTCCGGACGCTTTCTGTTCTTCGAGGGCACGTCCGAGCGCGTACGCAACATGTGGCGGGTGACGGTTGATCCGGTCACCCTCGAGTGGATCGCCGGGCCCGAGCGCCTGACCACGGGCGCGGGGCAGGATACCGACGTCTCCGTCTCGCCGGACGGCACCCGGATGCTGTTCAGCACGCGAGCGTCACGGACACGCCTCTGGGCGTTTCCGTTCGATCCAGCGACCGGCCGCCTGCAGGGAGATGGGACGGCCGTGACGTCCGGTGCCGCCGGCGAGCAGGACGCCGACACGTCGCTCGACGGCAGCCGGCTCGTATACCGCGCCGAGCGCGGCGACCTGCACGAGATCTGGGAGCACACCAAGACCGATGGCCATGACCGGTTGCTGATCTCGAGCACGGAATGGCGGCGCAGCCGTCCGCGCGTCTCGCCGGACGGGCAACGCATTGCCTACTCACGCAGTGCGTCGGACGGAGAGCCCGACGCCGGACGCGCCGTGATCCTGCTCGAGAAGGGGCAGGAGCGCGAGCTGACGGCCCCCGGCGACGTCGACCTCACGCCGACTGACTGGTCGCGGGATGGACAGTGGCTGCTCGGCGCGTGTCAACTGTCGTCCCCGCGCCGCGTCGGCAGCTGCGTGATGCCGGTGGGCGGCGCACAGGCGCGGCCTGCCGACGTCCGCGTGATCGCCGCCGATCCCGCCAAGAACTATTTCGAATCCCGCTTCTCGCCGAACCAGCGCTGGGTCAGCTTCGTGTCCGTTGATCGCGCCGACGCCCGCGTCTCACGGATCATGATCGTTCCGGCCGAGGGTGGCGAGCCTCGTCCGATAACCGACGGAGAAGCCTACGACGACAAGCCGCACTGGGGCCGCGACGGTCGAACGCTGTACTTCCTCTCCGATCGGCAGGGCTTCTTCAACGTGTGGGGCCGGCACATCGATCCCGAGACGGGAGTCCCGAGCGGTCCGCCCTTCCAGGTGACCTCGATCGGCAGCGTCCGCCGCAGCGTGTCATCGGACCTGCCGCAGGTGCAGATCGCCGTCACCGCGTCCGAGCTGTTCCTCCCGATCACCGAGACGACCGGTGAGCTGTGGGTGCTCGACGGGATCGACAGATAGCATCCCACCGCGTCCCCAGCATCCTTGAGAGGCTCGAATCCAGACAGTAATGTCTGAATTTGAGTAACAGCAGACATAAGTGTTTCCAGCCTTTCAGGTACGGCCGGGCGCGGCTACCAAACGATCGCCGGGACGTGTATTCTTCCCACGTTTCGTCCCAGCCGCGTCAGTGACGTGGCCGCGTGGAGGATCGCCTCGCACAGGTCGTTCCCGCGCAGCGGCTGCGACGAACGCGAGGAGGCGGGCAGCATGTTCCAGATCAGCGTGAGCGCCAACAGACGAATGCGGACGAGCGGAACGCTGCGCCGGGCGGCGGCTTGCGTCACGATGATCGCGAGTATCGGCACCGCCGTGCCTGGCGCCGCGACACGCAATGGGCAGGACCCGACGACCGCCGCGAAGCAACAGCCCTATGTCGAGGCCGACGTGCAGTTCATGGCCGGGATGATCCCGCATCACGCGCAGGCGGTGCTCATCGCGGGCTGGGCCCCCTCGCATGGCGCGCGGCCCGATCTCAAGATCCTCTGCGAGCGCATCATCGTCGCGCAACGGGACGAGATCGCCATGATGCAGAGCTGGCTGCGGGACCGCGGACAGAAAGTTCCTGATGCGACCAGCACCAAGATGCACATGTCCATGAACGGCATGGAGCACGACATGTTGATGCCCGGCATGCTCACCGACGAGCAGCTCGCCGAGCTCGACAAAGCGCGCGGCGAAGCGTTCGATCGGCTCTTCCTGAACGCGATGATCCGGCACCACCAGGGTGCGATCACCATGGTCGAGCAGCTGTTCGCCTCGTATGGCGCCGCCCAGGACGATGTGATCTTCCGGTTCGCATCCGACGTGGTCGCCGATCAGTCCACCGAGATCGAACGCATGCAGAAGATGCTCGCCACCGTCGGAGGTCAGGCGCTCCAGTGAACGTCCCCTCACGCCCTCATACAAATCACCCAGAACGGAGTTTCGCTCATGAGACCTGAATCGTTGCACCGGCGCTCCGGCGCGCGATGGATCGCGTTCCCGCTCGCCTCCCTGTCGCTCGCCGTCGCTTTGCAGAGCGCCGGCTGTGCGTCGTCGAAGGCGACGTCCGGCGCGGCAATGCCGGCCGCACCGGCTCCCGCGGCCCCCGCCGCGCCCCCGGACATGCCGGTCCTGCCGACCGACCCGCCGAGCCCCGACCCGCGCGTCGGCCTCAAGGCCGGGGTCGCCGATGCCGGCGAGGCCGCCTGGAACATGAAGATCGTGTCGGCGACGCCGCCGTCCGCGAAGTTCGTCGGGTCCATCAATTCCGACCTGGCGTTCACCGGCAAGTACGCGATCCAGGGCAACTACAACGGGTTTCAGGTGTGGGACATCTCGACGGCGGCCAAGCCGACGCTCGCCCAGGAATATCTCTGCCGCGGCTCGCAGAGCGACGTCTCGATCTACAAGAACCTGTTGTTCGTCTCGGGTGAAGCGCCGACCGGGCGTCTCGACTGCGGCATGCAGGGCGTCCCCGAGCCGGTGAGCAAGGACCGGCTGCGCGGCGTGCGGATCTTCGAGGTCAGCGACATGGCCCATCCAAAGTACGTGGCCAACGTCCAGACCTGCCGCGGGTCGCACACGCACACGGTGGTGACCGATCCGAAGGACAGCGCCAACGTGTACATCTACGTGTCCGGGTCGGCCGGCGTCCGCTCGCCCGACGAGCTCCCCGGGTGCCTCGACGCCCCGATCGACGACCCGAACTCGGCCAAGTTCCGCATCGAAGTGATCAAGGTGCCGCTCGCGGCGCCCGAAAAAGCCGCCATCGTCAGCTCGCCGCGGATCTTCAACGACCTCCCGGTGCCGCCGCGGCACGCGGATCCTCCGGGAACGGGCCGCGCCGGTGGTGCCGGTGCAGCTGCGCCTGAATCCGGCGCTGCGCCCGCCCCGGGTGCTACCCCGCCGGCTGGCGCGCCCCCCGGTGGTGGACCGCCGGCTGCCGCTCCGCCCGCGGGTGCCGCGCCAGCGGCTGGGGCCGCGCCAGAGGCCGCAGCGGCCGGTGGTCGTGGTGGTCGTGGCGGTGGGGCGCCCCCCGTCCGTACCGGCCCGAATCAGTGCCACGACATCACGGTCTACCCGACGATTGGTCTCGCCGGGGGCGCCTGCGGCGGCTACGGCCTTCTGCTCGACATCAGGGACGTCGCCAACCCGAAGCGGATCGGCGCCGCGTCCGACGAGAACATGTCGTTCTGGCATTCCGCCACGTTCAACAACGACGGCACCAAGATCCTCTTCTCTGACGAGTGGGGCGGCGGAGCGCAGCCGCGCTGCCGCGACACGGACAAGCAGGTGTGGGGCGCCGACGCGCTCTTCACGCTGGTCGACAACAAGATGACCTTCAAGAGCTACTACAAGATGCCGGCGGCGCAGACCTCGTTCGAGAACTGCGTCGCGCACAATGGCTCGCTGATCCCGATTCCGGGCCGCGACGTGATGGTGCAGGCGTTCTACCAGGGCGGTCTCACGGTCTTTGATTGGACCGATGTGGCCAACCCAAAGGAGATCGCGTATTTCGATCGCGGGCCGATGGACGCGACCAAGCTGGTCATGGCGGGGTCCTGGTCGGCCTACTGGTACAACGGGTTGATCTACAGCTCCGAGATCGCCCGCGGCCTCGACGTGTTCGAGCTGACGCCAAGCGGCTGGCTGTCGCAGAACGAGCTGGACGCCGCCAAGACCGTTCACCTCGACTACCTGAACGCCCAGGACCAGCCGAAGCTGGTATGGCCGCCGAGCTTTCCGCTCGTGCGCGCTTACCTCGATCAGCTGACGCGCTCAAAGGGACTCGCGCCGGCCCGCGTCAGCGCGGCGCGGACGTCACTGGCGACCGCCGAACAGATGAATGGTGGACAGAAGAAGAGCGCGCTCGCGGCGCTCGCGACTGAGCTCGGCAAGGAACCGGGCGGCAGCGACCCGGCCAAGCTGAAGATGTTGGTCGCCGCGGTGAAGGACCTCGCCGCCGCGCAGCACTGATCGGTCGAGGACGGGTGCTCTCCGGCATCCGTCCTCTCCTTTCCCCGCCCGATCGACGTCTCCTGACGGCCTGCGCGCGAACGCTACGTTCGGGCGGTGGCCGGGGTCGCCAGGCCGAGACGCTCGCCGGAATAGCGGCCGGCCCGAACCGCCTCGCACCACTGCGCGCTGTCCAGGTACCACCGCACCGTCTGCTCCAGCCCAGAGTCGAAATCGAACTTCGCTTTCCATCCGAGCTCACGGCGGATGAAGGACGAGTCGATCGCGTAGCGCGCGTCGTGGCCGGGACGATCCTGCACGAAGGTCTTCAGCGCCTGATAGCTGGCGGTTCCCTTCGGCAGACGCGGGTTGGTCTCGGGCGGGACGATGCGATCGAGCAGCGCGCAGATGCGGTCCACGACTTCCAGGTTGGTGCGCTCGTTGCCGCCGCCGATGTTGTACTTCTCGCCGGGCGCACCGGCCACCAGGGCGAGGCGGATGCCGGTGCAATGGTCCTCGACGTGCAGCCAGTCGCGGACGTTGGCGCCGGTGCCATATATCGGCAACGGCCGCCCGGCGACCGCCTGGAGGATCGTGAGCGGAATCAGCTTCTCGGGGAACTGGTAAGGCCCGTAGTTGTTCGAGCAGTTGGTGATCACCGCCGGCAGACCGTAGGTGTGGTGATACGCCCGGACCAGATGATCCGCCCCTGCCTTGGTCGCCGAATAGGGCGAGTTCGGCGCATACGGCGTCGTCTCGGAGAACAGCCCTTCCGGTCCCAGACTGCCGTACACCTCGTCGGTCGACACGTGGAGGAAGCGGAAGCGCTCGCGTCCGGCTGCGTCGAGCACGTCGTAGTAGCCGCGCGCCACGTCGAGCAGCGTGAACGTGCCGACGACGTTCGTCTGCACGAACGCCGCGGGCCCGTCGATCGAGCGATCGACGTGAGTCTCGGCCGCGAAGTTCACCAACACCGTGGGGCGGTGATCGCGGAACACGCCGTCGATCGCCGCGCGGTCGGCAATGTCGGCGCGCACGAACGCGACCCGAGCGTCATCGATCACGCCGGCCAGACTCTCAAGACTTCCGGCATACGTCAGCTTGTCGACGATGACGATGCGGACCGGGGTTTCGGCGAGCACCTGACGGACGAAGTTCGAGCCGATGAAGCCCGCCGCGCCGGTGACACACCAGACATCGGACGCGGTCGGCACAAGGGCCTGCGGAGCATGGGGCACGGGGTTCCTCGCAAGCGCGCGGCGGCCGCGCGCGTGTGTTGAGACTCTGTGAGCGCTCTCAGAATTGCGATTCGAGGCCGCCGCCGTCAAGCCTTTCCGTCCGGGTGGCCGGCGAGGCGCGAGTGCGAGGGTCCGGCGCGTTATTGGTAGCCGCGGCCGTAGACGGGTTGGCCGCGGGTCCGTTCGCCACTTGTGACCACGTCGCTCAGGGGTATACCCTCTGCTGAAAAGACCACCGACGTCTCGGGTACGCCAGTCATGGAGGTGTTCGAGATGAAAACAAGAGCGGGGATGGCGGCCCTGATCGCCAGTTGCCTGTGGCTGACTGCTCTGGCGCAGCAGGCCGAACGGCCCGCGACCGACCCGCCTCCCAAAGAGAAGCCCTCGGAATTCTACTTGCGGTACCGCGCCGCCGTCCCGAACGCCACCACAATGGATGAACTTCTGGCGTTCTGGCGAGCGCAGGCGGTCAGCGAATTCAAGGCAGCGCCTCCGGACCAGCGGGTCGACCTTGCGGCCATGAAGCGCGCCTATACGATGGTCGCCGACGTCAAGGTAACGGAGGAGACCTATGGTGCGTCAGGAGCGACATTGAAGCTCGCTGGCACGACTTCGGACCAGAAGACCAAGACGTGCACGGTGTACCTCGTGAACGAAGGGGGTGCCTGGAAAGTGTTCGGCCCAGAGTTGTGGCAGTAGCAAGAGCGCGCGTCTTCCTCGGGGTCACCGCGCGTTCGCGATGAGCCGGGAGGGCCCCACTTCGGTCACAGGAAAACCTCGGCATCACATCCGCTTCAAAGTGACATAGAGCGGTCCGGCGCCGAGCAGCACGAGCATCGTGTAGGTCCCAGGCCCGGTCCGGTTGATCGCTTCGAAGAAAACCTGCTCGCCGGGCTCGAGATCGAACGTCACTGTCTTCCACACGAGCGTGTTGCTGACCTGGACGCGATGCGGTCCTGGCGGCAGTTCCGTCGTCACCGAGTCGCCCCAGAGCAGCGTGGCGATGCGCTCGCCGTCGACGCGCACGATCAGCTGACGCGACTTGAAGTCGGACTCGGACGTCCGTGTGACGGTCACGGTGGCGGGAAAGAGGTCGCTGTCGTCCAGGTCGCCGACGGCGTCGTGGACGGGGGTTTCGAGCAGCCGGGTCATCGCCGGGATCGATCAGTCCGTGAGGCGGCTCGCGATCTCTCGCCGCAGGATGTCGATGATTGCTGCGGGCGCGTCCGTGAATCGCACCGCGAACCCGAGGTTGTTCTCGGCGTACACTACTTCAGCGGGCAGGTTGATCCGGCCGGCGCCGATCGCGATCGAAACCATCACCACCTGCCCCTCGGCGGGCAGCATCATCGACTCGATGAAGCAGCCGCTCACGCTGAGATCCACCACGCGCCCCTGCTGGACCCCGGATCCGTCCCAGTACCCTTCGAAAGGTCCCTTGACGCGCGGGTTCGTCCGTCGTTCGGACACCTGACCTCCTGGCTCGTCGCCCACGCCGATGGTAGTGGAGCCATCGCAGTTTGCCAAACCGGGCGGCCCTGAACGGGCGGCGCGAGCGGTGCTATGCTCGATCCAGGCAGGGGAGGGCGGCGGCATGAGTATCGGCGCGCAGCTTCGTGCCGCACGGGAAGCCCGCGGGCTGAGCCTTGACGCCGTCTCGCGCACCACCCGCGTCCAGCCTCGGATCCTCGCCGCGATCGAACGCGACGATGTCGCAGCCGTCCCGCCGCGGCCGTTCGGCCGCGGCTTCGTCAGAGCCTACGCGGCCGAGATGGGGCTCGACCCCGAGCAGATCACCCACGACTACTTCGCTCGGTTCGCGCCCCAGCCGCCGCCGATCGACGTCACCGCCCCCCCGCAGCCGCCCAGTCCCTCAGGCCGCTCGCACGCGTGGATCTACGCCGTCGGTGCGGCCGGCCTTGCCGTTGGTGTGGCGCTGGCCTTCCTCGCCCGGACCCCTCGGCCGCCGACCGGGATGGCGTCAGTCCCCCCCTCCCCCACCGTCGGCACCTCCGGGACTGCGCCATCGGAGCACGCCGCTCCGGCCGCCGCACCCGCCGTGACCGAGGACCCGGCACCCGCGACAGCGCCCCTGATGATCGTCCTCACGGTCCAGCGCCCCGTCTGGGTCAGGGCCACGACGGACGGGCACCGTGAGATCTACCGGATCCTCACCCCCGGTCCCCCCGTCCGGCTCACCGCCGCCCAGGACATCACCATCCGCGTCGGGGACGCGGGCGCGCTCACGTGGCGGGTCAATGGGCGCGACGCCGGGCTCATGGGGCGCCCCGGACAGGTGCGGGACCTCCGGGTCACCCCCGCCAACGCGGCGTCGGTGCGGTAGGGGGCTCTCACGGCACCCGGGATCCAGGATCCGGGATCCAGGATCCGGGATCCGGGACTCGAGACGCGGGGTTCCAGGTCCGACGTTCCGGCTCGAGCCTCAGGACTCGGGGTTCAGGTCTGGTCGGTGCCAACCGCCGATGGGCGTGAAATTACGGCACGGGCTGCGCGAGCAGCCGCTCGATTTCGGTGACCAGGGCGTCCGGCAGGCAGGGTTTCTGGAGGAACACGTGGCACCCGGCCTCCAGGGCGGCCGCGACGTCCGCGGGAAACACGGACGCGGAGACGGCGACGATCTTCGTGTGCTGGAGCGACGGATCGGCGCGCACGACGCGGCTCACCTCGCGCCCGTCGATGTCGGGCAGCCGCATATCGAGCAAGAGGACGTCAGGGTGATGCTCCCGGGACGTCGCGATCCCCTCTCGACCGGTGCCGGCTTCGAGCGTGCGAAATCCACGGAAGCGCAGGTACTCTGCGTACGCTTCCCGGTTATCCGTCACGTCGTCGACGATGAGCACGAGGGCCGCTGCCGCCATGTTCGCTCCTGTTGGGCACCAGTGTACGCGACAATGCTGAGCCGGACCATGCTCATCATGCGGTATAGGGTTAGGGATAAGGGTACTCGGGGAGAAAATCTCCTGCTGTTCGATTGTGCGACGGAGGACTTACACGGTTCTACGGAGGGTCCCTCCGAGTCGGACGCAAGAGTCGACGGCAGATCGAGCAAAAACCCTGGTACTCCGAGGTGATCCCGTTGGCCGGCCGATTGCACAGGTTGGTGACGGGTTCGCGCTCGACTTGCTCAAACCCCTGGCCGGCAGGAACGCCAGTAACGGCCACATACACCGAGCTCCTTGGGGGTGCCTGGAGCTCGTCTGTTGCAGCAGTCGGGCGCGAAGCCGATCGCTCTCTCGTCAATAAGATGTTGCGAGGGACATCGCCGGACGCACGATCAGATTGTCGATGAAGAACTCCATCATCCGATCCTGATTCACTCCGCTGTGCCCGCGGTCCGGGCCGACCTGCACTTCGAAGCTCTTACCGCTGTCCTGCAGCGCTTTGATCAGCTGCATCATGTTCGACGGGTGGACATTGTTGTCTGCCGTGCCGTAATAGAGCAGCAACCGCCCCTTCAAACCCTTCGCATACGACATGGCGCTGCCCTTGTCGTAATTCTCTTTGTTCTCCTGCGGCATCCACATGTACCGTTCCGTGTAGATGCTGTCGTAATGATACCAGGCGGTCACCGGTGACGACGCGGACGCCGCCGCGAAGACTTCGGGGTGGCGCAGGATTGACATGACCGACGCGTAGCCGCCGTAAGAGGTCCCGTAGATGCCGACGCGGCTCTTGTCGAAGTACGGGCGCGAGTACAGCGCCTTCACCCCTTCCGCCATGTCGTCTATTTCGGCCTGTCCGAGCTTCAGATAGACCTCGTCCAGCGTGCGTTTGCCCTGCCCGGGCGTGCTGCGCGAGTCGAGGTTCAGAATCAGGAAGCCGTACTCAGCGGTGATATTCGGTGGGACGAACGTCTCACGCGCGGTGTTGCTGGCTGAGGCCGGTCCGCCGTAGACCGACACCAGCGCCGGATACTTCTTCGCGGGATCGAAATTCGCGGGGAACTGCAGGAGACCGTGCAGCCTGGTCTTCCCGTCGGCAGCGGTGTAGGTGAACATCTCTGCCGGCTTGAAGCCAAGTTGCGAGTACTTGGTCAAATCGCTCTTGGCGAGTTCCGCGACCGTATTACCCGCCGCATCCACCAGGCGCGTCGCCGGCGGCGTGTCGTGGGTCTGGTAAACGTCGATGAAGTAACCGTTGTCCGGCGAGATCCCACACCCGCCGCCCCCTGCGCCGAAGCCGCCACGTCCACCACCGCCCGTGGCGCTGCCCATGCACCCGGCGATCGTGTGGTTGAACGCCGGATCCGTCAGCCGGACATCCTTGCGGCCGTCGAGGCCGACACGGTGCAGCTGCAGCTTCATGTAGTTGTCGCCGTCGCGGGCGGTGTAGAACAGCAGCCCCGCCGCTTCGTCAACCTTGAGTAGCGACCCGACCTCGAAGCCAGTGTGCGTCGTCAGCGGCGCGATCAGCTTGCCGGTCAGATCGTAGAGATAGAGGTTCTTCCAGCCGTTGCGCTCCGACTCCCAGATGAACCGTTTCCCGTCCTTAAGGAACGTCGTCGACGGATTGTTCTCGACCCAGCCGGTCGGCCACTCCTCGTGGATCACCACCCTCGTGGCGCCGGTGTCGGGATTGGCAGTGGCGAGCTCGAGGATGTTCTGCTTGCGATTGGTGCGATTGAAGAGCAGCTCCGTGCCGTCCGGCGACCACGCCACGCGATAGACATAGTGCCCGACGACGGCATTGTCGAAGGGCTTACCGCTGCGGACGTCGACTCTCGTGCTCTTCTTCGACGCGACGTCGTAGACAAACACCTCGACGACCGGATTCGGCGCCCCGGCCTTCGGATACGCCTCGACGTCGTCCTTGCTCTGAATCTGGGTTTGATCGACTTGGAGGTGATAGTCGGGGACGGGCTTCTCGTCGAAGCGATAGTAGGCGAGCTTGCGGCTGTCGGGCGACCACCACATTGCCGTGCGCTGCCCGAGCTCCTCGCCATAGACCCACGTGGCGGTGCCGTACTTGACGCGCTCGGAGGCGCTGCCGTCGGTCGTGATCGCCACCTCGCCGCCGCCCGCCGCGTCGGCGAGATAGAGGTTCCGGTCGCGATAGAATGCCTTCAGCTTGCCGTCGGGCGAATCCGCCGCATCGAACTGCCGGCCGCGCTCCGGTGCGCCCGCCACCGTGCCGCGTCCGCCAACAACCCGCTGTCCTCGCCCGCCTGCCGGCGGCTCAGCGATCCCAATCTCGCTCGCACGCTTCGCCGCGACGTCGAACCGGTAACGCCGGCCCTCGGCGGTGTAGTCGAAGGCCGTGCCGTCCGCGCTCCAGGTCACGCCCAAGGCACCGAGCTTGATCGCGCCGGGAATCTCCTCGCTCGCTTTCAGATACTGCTGGTAGCCCGGCATCGTCTTCAGCCGATCCTGGGCAACGGTCGTGATCTCGAACGCCCCCAGCGCCAGCGGTGCGACGATGATGGCGTGGCGGAGGACGGGGGGCAGCCTGTGCTTCACTGACGGGATCTCCTGCGGTAATGAACTGGCTCGAGGGATGAGCCAGTCTAGCAGGTCGACTTCCCGTCGGTCATTTGCGCGGCGGCGCGGGCTGGGTCACGTCTGCGACCACGACCCACCGCCCGGCACCCTCCCGGCTCCAGATGCGCACGTACGCGCCTGCCTGAGGCTTTGGCCCCCTCGCCTCGTACTTGCCGTACGAGTAGCCGAGGTCACCGGACGCCGCGCTCTCCGCCGTCGTCGATACCGCCGAGAGGCCGGCGGCGTTCGCCGCGAGCCAGCTCGCGATCGCTTGCGGCCCGACGGACGGCAGACCACCGGGCCGGTGCAGCCGTGTGGCGGGCACGACGACGTCGGCGTACGCCTGCAACGCGCCATCGCTCGCCATGGCTGCGTTCAAGCGGCGATCGGCGTCGAGCAGGCTCGCGCTCGCAGTGGCCTTGTCGTCCTTGCCCGAGTAGCGTGAGGCCAGTGGAGTGCGCGTGAAGCCGGGCGCGAACATCGCGGCGGTCGGGAGCCCCGTGCCGACGTCGATGAACACGCGCCATCGCCCGTCCGGCTGCTTTCGCCAGACGGAGAGATAGTTGCCATAGCGCGGCGTCTGATCGGCGCCACTGTGGTTGATGAACGTGCTCGGCCCGGTCAGCCATCCGATGTCGCCGCTCGCCGCGACGTCACCGGTGCGCGGCTCCCAGAGCAGCTCGTCAACGGAAAACGGGGTCGGTTCCTGCGCCAGCAGCCGTTCGCGGGCAGACACGGGGTCCGGTGTGAGGGCGATCGCGTCCGGCGCGAAGAATTCCAGGAACGAGTCCCGGATTCCTTTCACCTGTGCCGTCCGGGCGAACTCGCGCTCCGTGTCGGCCATCGCCGCCAACGCCGCCGGTATCGGGTCCTGCGCGATGACGCCGCACGTCATCAAACACACCACCCCAACCGGCGCCGTCCCCCACTGCCGCCTGAACATCACGTCGATCTCCTCCGCGGGGGTGTTTGCCGAGGGGACGAGGAAGTAACAAGACAGATGAGGGTTCGAGGGTTCGGGGGTTCGAAAGGTTCGATGGGTCGGGTTCGATGGTTCGATGGGTTCGGTTCGAAAGGTTCGATGGGTTCGGCGGTTCGGTAGTTGGAGGGTTCGATTGGCGCGAGGTTAGACGGGTTCGATGCGTCCAGGCTCGATCGAGGCGACTCGACGTCCTTCATGGAACCAGAACGCGGAACCCGAGAACCCGCACCCTCGAACCCCTCGAACCCTCGAACCCTCGAACCGACAGTGCCCTGGTCCCACGCACTGCTATGATTCCCGCCGGGGAGGACGGTAGCGAATGCACACGAGATGGATTCACGGCGGCCTGGCCGCCTTGTTGGTGATGGTGGCGGTCGCGCCGGGCACGGTGCGGGCAGACGGCGACGAGCGGCAGGCGGCGAAGACACCGGCTGAGGAAGCGCTGATCAAGAAGGCGCACGCGATTCACGACACGGTGATCGCGCTCGACACGCACAACGACATCAGCCCGGCGAACTTCACCGCGGAGCGGAATTACACGCAGCGGCTCGACACGCAGGTCAACCTGCCGAAGATGGTCGAAGGCGGGCTCGACGCCTCGTTCTTCATCGCCTACACCGGACAGGGACCGCTGACGCCCGAAGGCTACGAGGCCGCCTACAAGGAGGCGGTCGCGAAGTTCGACGCGGTGCACCGGCTGACCGAACAGATCGCGCCCGACAAGATTCAGCTGGCGCTCACGTCTGCCGACGTCCGGCGCATCAACGCGTCCGGCAAGAAGGTCGCGCTCATCGGCGTCGAGAACGGCTATCCGCTCGGAGAGGACGAAGCCGTGGCGCTGAAGCGGGTGCAGGAGTTCTACGACCGCGGCGCGCGCTACATGTCGCTGGCCCACAACGGCCACAGCCAGCTGTCCGATTCCAATACTGGCGAGCGCGAAGGCTGGAAGTGGAACGGGCTGTCGCCGCTTGGCAAGAAGGTCATCGCGGAGATGAACCGGGTCGGCATCATGATCGACGTCTCGCATCCCTCGAAAGCCTCGATGATGCAGGCCGTAGCCCTGTCGAAGGCGCCGATCATCGCCTCGCACTCCGGTGTACGCGCGCTCGCCGACGTCAGCCGGAACATGGACGACGAGCAACTGCTGGCGCTGAAGAAGAACGGCGGGGTCATCCAGGTCGTCGCATTCAGCTCGTATGTGAAAACCGATTCGGCGGAGCGCAAGCAGGCGCTCGACGCGCTCGCCAAGGAGTTCGGTCTGCCGCCGGGCACGCCGCTCGGCGGGCGTGGCGGACGTGGCGGCGGACGCGCCGGCGCCGACCCCGCGGCGGGGGCTCCGCCGGCCGGAGCACCGGCGGCACCGGCCAATCCAACAGCGGCAGCCGGTGGGCGTCAGGGCGGTGGACGAGGGAACCCGCTCGCGCAGCTGAGCCCTGAGAAGCAGGCGGAGCTGCAGACGAAACTGAACGCCCTCAACGAAAAGCTCCCACCGCCCGGCCGCGCCACGGTGCAGGACTTCGTCAACCATATCGACTACGCGGTGAAGAAGATCGGCCTGGAACACGTCGGCATCTCCTCCGACTTCGATGGCGGCGGCGGCGTGGACGGCTGGAATGGCGCGGACGAAACCTTCAACGTCACGCTGGAGCTCGTGCGGCGTGGCTACAGCGAAGACCAGATCGGCAAGATCTGGAGCGGCAACCTGCTGCGCGTGATGGACGAGGTTCAGAAGGTCGCCGGCAAGCCGGCCAAGTCGTAGCGGATCGGCGATCAGGCACGCCGCGCGAGGCGGACGATCAATCCGATCAGGACGACCACGGTGAGCGACAGGATGATCCAAAACCAGCGCGGCGACACGAGCGCCGGGCGGGCCGGACGCGCCGACTCAGGGCCGGCGGCGACTTCGATCGCCGCCGCGCCCATCAGCCGCGGGGCCAGCAGCGCCAGGTCGTAACGCGGGGGCTGGATGTCGTCACGGCCGTAGAGCAGCTGAAGTCCCGCGCCGGCGGGCGCGACGTACCGCAGCCGGTACGACGGCAGCAGCAGACGCGCGCGCTCGAGTGGCACCGCAGCGTTGTCGCCTTCATCAACCACCAGCCACACCTCGGTCGTGT